>Ga0315298_1000388_pt1 | contig 85777 bp, 76 predicted proteins | sample WHS_1_MG_FD_203077 | JGI IMG/M metagenome (GOLD analysis project Ga0315298, IMG submission 203077) | Extremophilic microbial mat communities from Washburn Hot Springs, YNP, Wyoming, USA - WHS_1_MG | ecosystem: Environmental > Aquatic > Thermal springs > Hot (42-90C) | place: USA: Wyoming... | reverse complement strand
TTCCTGGGATGGATGTGCCGGATGAGATGATTGAGAGGCTCAAGGGGGTGCCTAAGGAGAAGCAGTCGGAGGAGGGGATCAGGATCTGTGTGGAGACGATTCAGAGGCTTCGGGAGATTCCTGGGGTCAGGGGGATTCATATCATGGCGATTGAGTGGGAGGAGAAGGTTAGGGAGATTGTTGAGAGGGCAGGACTCCTGCCCCGACCCCAAGTATAAAACACGTGTCCGTGCCACATGTCTTGTACCCATAAAACCAATTACCACGGACACGGAGAACGCCTGCCGTAGGTAGGCAGGCCTGCCTACGGCAGGCAGGCAGGGACAGGGTCATGAAAAAAAGGGACATCACCAATGGAAACAATTGTGAACCAAGATTTTGCTGAAATCATTCGTAAGGAGACAGGGGAAAACGTTTTTCTCTGTTATCAGTGTCAGAAATGCTCATCAGGTTGTCCTGTGGTCGAACACTTTGATCTTGCTCCCAATCAAGTAATGAGAGCGATACAATTAGGGCTAAGGGATGCAGTCCTTCATTCAAAGACGATCTGGCTCTGCGCTATGTGTGAAACCTGTGCCACCCGTTGTCCCCATGACATCAACATTACCAGAATCATGGATGCCCTAAAAATTATGGCACAGAAGGAGGGAATTGAATCAAAGGTACCTTCTGTTCCCCTTTTCTATCAATCGGCTCTGCGAGGCATCAGGTGGTTTGGAAGAATGTATGAAGCTGGTTTGATGGGAGAGCTCTACCTCCGTCAATGGATCAAAGGCCAACTCAACACGAAGCAGGTCTGGAAAAATGATCTTCCTATGGCTCTGAAGATGTTTAAAAATGGAAAGTTGAAAATCTTTCCCTCTTTTGGAAAGCCCAAGTTTAAGGAAAAGAGGGCTGAGCAGAGAGATGGAATCGCTTATTTTCCAGGCTGTAGCCTTCATGGCACTTCAAAAGAGTATGATCTCTCAACCAAGGCTATATTTCATCAACTTGGAATCCCCCTCCATGAGCCAGAAGGATGGGGCTGTTGTGGAACCACCCCCACTCATTCCACAGACCATTTTCTTTCGACCCTGCTCCCAATGAAAAATATTACCCTAATAAGGGGAGAAGGCTACCAAACCATTACGACCCCTTGTCCTTCTTGTTTTTTAAGAATGAGGGTGGCATTGAAGGAGACCCAAGAAGATAAAGAGTTAAGGGATAGGGTTCACCAAGAGATTCCCAATCTCTCTTTAAATGGAACCAAAGTGGAACATCTCCTCAATACGGTTACAGAGAGAATTGGTTATTCAAAAGTAGCCTCCAAGGTAACCCACCCTCTCCGGGGACTCAAAGTGGTCTGTTATTATGGATGTATCATTACCCGGCCTCCAAAAATCACAGAGGCGAAGGATTACGAATATCCCACCCAGATGGATCGATTGATGAAAGTCCTCGGAACAACTCCTTTAGACTGGTCTTATAAGACTCGATGTTGTGGGGTTTCGCTTGGCATCACACAACTTCCAATTGCGCTGGAGTTAAGCCACAAGATTCTCAAGAATGCAAAGGGAGTGGGAGCCGAGGCCATTGTGGTGGCTTGTCCATTGTGCCATGTCAATCTGGATGCAAGACAAAAACAGATTGAAGAGGAGTTTAAAGAGTCATTCAACCTTCCCATCATCTACTTCACCCAGTTGATGGGTTTAGCGTTTGGTTTAAAGATAGAACAGTTAGGCCTGGATAAACACTTTGTCAATCCCCTCCCAGTGCTTAAAAAGATAGAAGGTCTTCTCGTGTAAAACCTCCCTATTCTATTCATAGAGATTTTCATTGATTCTTATTTTGTAAACATAGATGAGTTCGCAGGATCCGTTTCCCGTATCATTACGTGAAAGACTGGTATTCCAATAGAACCCCTGGCCTTTATAAACCCCCTTAACATTTCCGAGGAAACCTTCTAAGATGACCTTATCCTTTCTCTTAATGGTCTTTAAGGCACGTCGGATATTTTCGTTATCTGGAATGATATGATTGTTAGAAGAGTGTGAAACAATGTAGGACTCATCGAGTGGGCAGCCCTTTTTATAGGTATAAAAATACCACCGATTCCTCTGGCTATAAGAGAGGTATCGATCATATCGGGGCTCTGCTAACTTTCCCCACACGATAGCCAGATCGTATGGTGAAATCATTGACTCCCACCCGCTGGAGTAGGATTCCTTGCTCACCACCATTCCCGTGAGTTTATACTCTGCTAAAGGAGTGAAAGTGAACCTTCCTCCTTTCATCTCTTTAATGATGGGCTCATGGAAGGAGAGAGAAGATTGAACTGGATCTTGGGAAGTGTCAATGCCTTGGGATTCCACTCCTGTAACATGGGGTTTCTCACATCCAAGAAAAAATAATAACAGGAAGGTGAGAATCAAAGAGAAGAGGGGTTTTCGGTTCATGGAAAGGTTAATTTTTCCTCATCATGTAGGTGACAGCCTTCTCTAATCCATCGAGGGTGAGTTCAAACATAGGAAAGATCTCACGGATATACTGGATGGTACGTGTATAAGGCCATTCATCCGCCATGATCGGATTAATCCATACAGCGTGGGGGAAGGTTTTGGCAATGAATTGAAGCCTATCATAGCTGGGCTTCCCGGATCTTTCTTCAATATGAATCGAGCCATCGGTCGCCATTAATTCGTAGGGAGCCATGCTTGCATCCCCTACAATGATGAATCTCGTCTCCGGATCGAGCCGCACCAGTTCCTCTACCGGAAAGGGTTTGAAGCGTCGGGGTGGATCCTCCCAAAGATAATCATAGATCGTATTGTGGAAGTAGAAGGTCTTGAGATCCTTAAATTGAGACCTGGCGTAGTTAAAAAGGGTTTGCACCAGCCCTACATAAGGCTCCATGGACCATCCGCCATTGTCAATCGCTAAGATCACTTTAAGTCTATCCTTCAAACTTCGATCAAAAACAATCTCTATCTCTCCTGCATTTTTCATGGTTTGATAGATGGTCTTGTCAATATTCACCTTATCTTTGGGACCAACTGGAATGAGGTTCCTCAACCGTTTTAGGGCCTCACCGATTTGGGATTGGGTCAAGGGTCCCTCCTGTGAATAATCGCGATACCTTCGATCCAGGGCAACCTTCACGGCAGATTTATTTCTTGAAACCCCTCCAACCCTCATCCCTCCAGGATGATAACCTGAATGGCCGACAGGCGATGTTCCTCGGGTCCCAATCCATTTGCTTCCCCCATGGTGGGCCTCAGTCTGCTCCTTTAATCGATCAAGAAAGTACTGGATGAGTTCTTCAGGAGTCAGTTTACTTAATTCCTTTTCGTCTATTCCGAGGGCCTCTGAAAGGGCTTGGGGATCTTTCAGCCATTCGTCAAGCAATGCACGGGCAATCTCCGAAAGTTCAAATTCAGTGGGTTCCTTCAACTCAGCGCCCTGGAAGTGGTGGGCAAAGACCTGATCGTAAAGGTCGAAATATCTTTCACTCTTAACGAGAATGGCTCGAGCAGAAGTGTAGAAATCATCAATGGAATTGATAAGGCCCATGCTGAGGGCCTTTTGAAGCCTCAAGAAGGAGGTGGGCGATACTGGGATGCCAACTTTTTTTAAGAGATAGAAAAAATCTACGAACATCACTAACCCGTGGAATAATGGAATGGTGGAATATTGGAATGTTGGATTTTCTCTTTATCTATCACAAACATTATTCGATCATTCCAATGTTCCATTCTTCCTCAGCCGTTATTCCCCAATCCGCATTCCGAAATCCGTAATCGGTTTCATTAAACCCTGAATCTGGCCACTGCATTTTGAGCGACGACATAGTCTGGGCTCTTTTTAAAGAGGACTCCTAAATAAGGCACTTCTCCCTTAATCAAATCCTTTACCCTAAAGTCAGGATCTGCCCTGAGCGCTCTAATCCAGTTGATCAGTTCGCGGGTGGCAGGTTTTTTTTCAATCCCCTTGATCTCCCGAAGGCGATAAAAGGTTCTAACCGCACTTTCAAGCAACTCTCTATCAATCGAAGGAAAATGGGCCTGAATGATCCTTCTCATCATTTCGGGCTCTGGAAAAGCAATGTGGTGAAAGTTGCACCGACCCAGAAATGGGTCTGAGAGGTCCTTTTTTGCATTGGAGGTAATGATGATGATCGGACGATGTTTGGCTTTGATGGTCTTATCAATTTCGATGATGTCGAACTCCATCTGGTCAAGGACATCAAGCATATCATCTTGAAAATCGGTATCCGCCTTGTCGATTTCATCGATCAGAAGAACGACCTTCTCCTCGGAAACAAAGGCCTGCCCGATCTTACCCATCCGGATATACTCCTCAATATTGCTGACATCCCTCTTTGAGTCTCCGAACCGACTATCATTGAGACGGGTTAACGTGTCATACTGGTAAAGAGTATCGACCAGTTTCATGTTGGATTTGACATTAAGAACAATAAGTCTCATCTGAAAAGCCTCTGCAATGGCATGGGCTAACATGGTCTTTCCTGTCCCAGGCTCTCCTTTAAGGAGCAGGGGCATCTCCAAGGCAATGGAGATGTTAACAATCTTTGCCAGTTCCTCATCGAGCACATATTTTGAAGCTCCCGTAAATTTTTTCTCCTGATTTTCTTTTGACATATCCTCATCCTCCAGACGATTCTTCGTCCAAACCAATTTGTAATTTTTAGATTAAATCATAACCATTTTTCTTTCTTGTTTCAATAAGGGTCTCTTTGAATTTGTTCTGAAAGGGTTCTTCTATCCCTTGAATAACAATCAGAAATTGGGTTAAATTTGGCCAAAAGATAAAGTTTCATGAGAGATTTCATAGAAAGAAGACATCAATGATCTTTTTAGAAGTGAAAAGGCGGAGTTGGGTGGCACTGAATGTCTCCATTGGAGTCTTTATGTCAACCCTTGATGCAAGCATTGTGAATATCTCCCTACCTACGATCACCCAATCTTTAAACACCCATTTAAAGGCCGTGGCATGGGTGGTCATGGCCTATTTTATCATTATCACAGGCTGTCTTTTATTGATGGGAAAACTCTCTGATCTCTTTGGCCGAAGGAGGATCTATCTCTTTGGGTTTTCTACTTTTACCTTAGGCTCGGCCCTCTGTGGACTCTCCCCTTCGATTTCCTATCTTATTGGTTCAAGGATGATTCAGGGTTTGGGTGCCTCTGCTCTCATGGCCATTGGCCCAGCCATTCTCACGACCGCCTACCCAGAGGACGAGCGGGGCAAGGCATTGGGGATCCTCGGCTCTATTGTGTCTGTTGGTTTTATCACTGGTCCTATCCTTGGGGGATTCTTGGTGGAACATTTTGGATGGCGTTCTGTATTCTTTATCAATCTCCCCATTGGGGTCATTGGGATATTCCTCTCTTCAAAATTTTTGACCCGGGAGAAGGAAAGGAGAACTCCAAGGGTTGATCTCTTGGGGGCGATATTGCTTTTTCTCTTCCTCGCGTCACTTCTTCTTTTTATTAACCGAATGGGCATAGGTTGGATCTTCCTAAGCCTTTTCTGCTTAGGTCTATTTATTTTTTGGGAGATAAAGTCTCCCATTCCCCTATTAGATTTCCATCTTTTCAGAAAGAGGCTCTTTCTCTCCTCTCTTGGGGCAGGTCTTCTCTCTTTTTGGATGAATGGGGCTCATAACTTTGTCCTCCCATTCTTCCTTCAAAACATCATGAAATACTCACCTTCCGAAGTGGGAATGCTTGTCTTTCCAGTCTCTCTCACCGTCATGGTCATGGCTCCCCTTGGGGGAAGAATCTCTGACCGTGTGGGGGTTAGAGTTCCTGCCACCATTGGGTTATTTTTGACTTCCTTTATCGTTTTCTCATTCACATTTTTAAAGACCCATTCCAGTACCTTTGAGATTATCTGGAGGCAGATCATTCTTGGAATTGGAATTGGATTCTTCAATCCTGCCAATAATAGTGCTATTATTGGCTCACTCCCGCGAGAGCATGTGGGGATTGCATCCAGTCTCTTGGCCTTCTCAAGAAACCTTGGTTTAATGGTCGGGGTTGCCTTTGCAGAAATGGTGATTGCATTTAGACTCCCTGAGGCCTTATCCAAAGCAGGCAAGGGTGGTCCTTCACTTGAAGGGATTCAAGATGTCTGGAAATTGATGGTCCTCTTTGGTTTGATAGCAATTCTTCTTTCTTGGGTGAGAGGAGAGTCTACTAAGGTTGACTTTTAACTCTTTTTTTGTGAATATTTTTAGCGGAGGAATGGATGGCTCGTTCAGATGGAAGAGGACCCCGAACCCTCAGGCCAGTTAAAATTATAAGGAATTATTTGCGACATGCAGAAGGGTCAGTCCTCATTGAAATGGGAGATACAAAGGTCATCTGCTCAGCCAGTGTGGAAGAAAGGGTTCCACCTTTCTTAAGAAATACTGGAAGAGGTTGGATCACTGCCGAGTACTCCATGCTTCCCCGTTCCACAAATACCCGCACCCCGAGGGATAGGGGAGGAGGTAACGGTCGGGCTTTTGAGATTCAGAGATTGATTGGGAGGTCTTTAAGGTCTGTGACCGACCTCACTGCATTTGGAGAGAGAACCATCTGGATAGACTGTGATGTCATCCAGGCGGATGGTGGGACAAGGACTGCGGCCATCACAGGAGCCTATGTGGCCTTAATGGATGCCTTTCAAAAGATGATAAAGTTGGGATTGATTGAGAAGGTTCCTGTCAGAGATTCGGTGGCTGCAGTGAGTGTGGGAAAGGTCGGAGGCAAAATACTCCTTGATTTAAACTATGAGGAGGACTCCAAAGCAGATGTGGATATGAATGTGGTGATGACCGGAAGCGGAAAGTTTGTAGAAATCCAGGGAACCGCGGAAGTGGCTACGTTTACAAAGAAAGAAATGGATGAGTTGACAAAAGTCGCTCAAAAGGGGATAAAAGAACTTACAAAAATTCAGAAAAGGGTTTTGGAAGGGAAGGTCTAAAATTAGACGACCATTGGAGTTGGTCATTGCGACGAAAAATCCAGGAAAGGTCCGTGAGATTCGAAAGGCCCTAAGAGGGTTAAGGATTCGTCTCCAGTCGCTCAATGATTTTCCTGAAATCCCTGATGTTAAGGAAGATGGGAAGACCTTTACTGAGAATGCCCTAAAAAAAGCAAGGTTTTATGCAACTTATTTAAAAAAAATAACGATCGCTGATGATTCTGGTTTAGAAGTAGAAGCCTTAAAAGGATTACCAGGACCCTATTCAGCAAGATATGCTGGGAAAAAGGCTTCGGCTCGAGACAATAATCGAAAACTTCTTAAGGAGATGGAAGACATTCCTTTATCAAAAAGAAAGGCAAGGTTTAGATGTGTGTTAGCCTTAGTCTCACCTGATGGAAGAGAGACCATTGCAGAAGGGGTATGTCAAGGAAGGATTGGATTAAGAGAGGTTGGCAAAAGAGGGTTTGGATATGATCCGCTCTTCTTTCTTCCAAGATATGGCAAAACCATGGCCCAACTTTCAATTAAAGAGAAGAACAGGATCAGCCATCGAGGAAAGGCTCTAAGGAAGTTAAAAAACAAAATTAAACTTCTCATTTCGAAGCACGAAATCCGAAACAAGCACAACTTCTCGAAATCCGAATGATCAAAACCAAAGTCTTAAGATTTGAAGAATTTGGAATTGAAGATTGTTTAGGATTTCGATATTTGGATTTGAAGCCATCGGGGCGTAGCGCAGCCTGGTTAGCGCGCCTGCCTTGGGAGCAGGAGGGTGCCGTCGCGATGAATAAGGAGCGACTCTTGGCACGCCCGCGAGAGGGTGAGCGGGCCGGACCGGCCGTTCAAATAGAAGTGATAAGAATCCACTATTCTTAATAAGGTTATTTGATCTTCATAGAAGGGTTGAAATTTTCTGATTGTGTTTGAAGCCATCGGGGCGTAGCGCAGCCTGGTTAGCGCGCCTGCCTTGGGAGCAGGAGGTCGGCCGTTCAAATCGGCTCGCCCCGACCATAAATTAGTGTTGAGTGAAAAGATTAATTTAGGTAAGGAATAAGTTCTTCCCAAATATTTATGGGTATCTGCAGGAAGGTTTTCCATCCCAACTCACCAGTAATTATATAACTACTTGAAGAAGGGGCACCCATTGGGTTGAAGAGTCTCTTCACAAGACCTAACCCCATTTTCTTCTACAAATTTTCTTAAAACGATTGTAAGCGAATAACTTTTTCAGAACCCTTTTGCCAAATTTCTTGACAATTTTAATGAAATACGATATTTAAAAATTCTTAAAAGAGTTTATGAAAAAGTTTGGAAAGGCTGATGAGTTATGAAGAAGAATCCTATCAGAATTGCCATTGTCGGTGTGGGGAACTGTGCCAGCGCTCTCATTCAGGGAATCGAATTCTATAGAGAAAATAGTCAAAGAAATCCAAAAGTTGAACCCTTGGGCCTGATGCATCTTGAAATTGGGGGATATAAACCCTGGGATATTCAGGTTGGGGCCGCTTTTGACATTGATGTAAGGAAGGTTGGGAAACCCCTTAAGGAGGCGCTCTTTGCCAAACCAAACTGCACGACCATCTTCTATCCCAATCTCAATGATTCAGGGGTGATCGTGTCCATGGGCGAAGTGCTGGACGGAGTATCAGACCATATGAAAGATTATCCCGAAGATCGTCGCTTCATTGTCGCCAATGAAAAGCCTTGCCAAGTGGAGAAGGTTCTCAAGGAATCAGGGGTGGACATTCTTCTTAATTATCTTCCTGTGGGTTCGGATCAGGCAACTGAATTCTATGCAGAGGCTTGTCTTAACACAGGGGTGAGCCTGATCAACTGTATGCCCAGTTTCATCGTTTCAGACAAAACCTGGGCAACGCGATTTGAAGAGAAAGGAATTCCGGTAGTGGGAGACGATGTAAAATCCCAGATGGGAGCAACCATTATTCACCGAACATTGACAAGGCTTTTTGAGGAACGGGGGGTACGTTTAGATCGAACCTATCAGATCAATACTGGGGGCAATACTGATTTTCTCAATATGCTCAACAAAAGTCGTCTGAAAAATAAACGAATCTCAAAAACTGAGGCCATCCAATCCCAAATGGAGAACCCCCTCGAGCCAGAGAATATTCATATTGGTCCCTCCGATTATGTCCCCTGGCAGAATGACAATAAGGTCTGTTTCCTCCGAATGGAGGGAAGAGGATTTGGAGAAATTCCTCTTCATCTCGAGATGAGACTTTCTGTGGAGGATTCCCCTAATAGTGGTGGAATGGTGATCGATGCCATCCGATGTTGTCAAATCGCTCGCGATCGAGGGATTGGTGGGCCTCTTATCTCCATTTCAGCCTATGCAATGAAACACCCCCTCATCCAATTCCCTGATGATCAAGCCAGGCAAATGGTGGAAGAATTTATCGCAGGGAAACGGGAACGTTAATCTCTTTTTTGATTGAGAATCAACCCTCTCTCTTTCATCCAACTGTCTAAATAATTGGATGGGTTTTTGTTGGACTTTACCTCTTTTAGAAATCGAAGGAATCTTTTCATATCCCTCCCTAAATAGTCATAGAGGACTTCAAATCGATCAAGGCAGTGAAGGTATCGGCGATGGGCGATGACTACAGCATTATTCAACTCCTTTTTGTCAAAATCTTTGTAGCAATCGGTTCTGAACTGAGCCTTCACCTCCTTAAATTTTTCTTTGATCAATCGAAAGATCTCTACTCTCCTAACTAACTTCTCTTCTCTTGAGATGGAGGTTTCATAAAGCGCTGAAAGTTGCCTATAAGCCCAATCGATCCAATTCGCAAAAAGAAGGTCATCCTCCTGACCCTCCAATGCCTCCCTCAACTCCTTGGAACCTGGTCCATACCTTTCTCTAAGAAATTCGATCGACCCTCGATTTCCAACAAAGGTCGCCAACTGTTCGTTGAGATCTGTCTCGCCCTTAAAGTAGAGGGTGGCATGGGCCATCTCGTGAAGGATTATATTGGCCAGAACTGACTCTTCCCATCTTAGCATCAATGAAAAGATGGGGTCTTTCAACCAACCGAGGGTACTGTATGCAGCCACCGACTGGATATAAGTATCGAATCCCTTTGCCTCCAGGGCTTTCGTTTCCTTTGTTGCCTCTTCAATAGTAAAAAAACTTTTATAGGTTACTTTCCCTACGATTGGAAAATGCCAATCATAAGGGGAGAGACGATCCTTTCGGCTCGCCGTAATAATGTAGAGAGGAGGGGTTTTTAATTCATAAAATTTTGTGAAACTTCCGCTTCTTTTCAAACCTAACCTCTCCTCCCCATAGCGTTTCACTTCCTGAATGAATTGAATCTTTTTTATTATTTCTCCATTTTTTTGTTCATCCCCCATCACCTCTTCAATGGGAATACTTCCGTGAAGAATTAACCCCTGGTGCCAGGCTAATTTGGAGAGGTAGGACAGATCCGCACATCCTCCTAAGGAAAGGGTCAAAAATGAAAGAAATAAGAGGAGCCATAGGACTTTCATCATCCATCCTATAGATTATCCATTATATCAAAACAATTACCATCTTCACATAACCTTGAAATTGGGGTATATTGGGCCAAAAGGAGGTGTTTCATATGACGATTTTAAAGAGGTTGAGAGAATATCTTGAAAAGAATGGAGTCTCTTATGAAGTAGGATATCATGTGAGGGCCTACACTGCCCAGGAGATTGCAGCCGCCCAACATGTCCCAGGGAAAGAGATGGCCAAGGTGGTCATGGTGAGGGCTGATGAGAAGATCATCATGGTGGTTTTGCCTGCAAGTTATCGACTCGATATGAAGAAACTTAAGGGAGTGTTCAATTCTAAAAAAGTCGAAATCCTTAAAGAGGAGGAATTTCAGAATCTATTTCCTGATTGCGAAATAGGTGCCATGCCTCCTTTGGGTAACCTTTATCATTTAGAAGTTTGGGTGGACAGGGTCCTGGGAGAGAATCAATCGATTGTCTTTCAGGCAGGAACACATGTAGAAACTTTACGCATTAAATATAGTGACTATGTAAGACTGGTAAACCCGAAGGTAGGAGATTTTAGCATCCATTTGTGAAATGGATTACCCCTCCTTTCTGAAATATTGCATGAGAATGACCAGACCCATCAAACCAAACCCGATGATATCATAAATGGCAATCGGGTAGACCAATAACAACCCCCCAGAAATGAGCATGATTCTTTCCAAAATCGTTGTTTTTTTGAGAAACCAGTTTTCTACCCCTCCTGCCAGGGCAGCAATCCCAAAGAAGGCAGTGATTGTTGTCCAGATGACGTTTCCGACAGGCCCCTTTAACAAAATTCCAACCCCCTTTGGATCGAGGGTAAACATGAAGGGTACGATAAAGGCAGGGAGTGTATATTTCCAGGCATACATCGTAGTTTTATAAGGATTCCCCCTGGTCAAGGCGGCTGCCGCAAAGCAAGAGAGCGCGGTAGGAGGAGAGACTTCAGAAAGAATCGCATAGTAGAAGACGAACATATGGGCAGCAAAATCTGGGATTCCGAGTTGTATCATGGCGGGGGCAGCAATGACTGCAGAGATAATGTAGGAGGCTGTAACCGGAACAGCCAGACCAATCACCCACACGATGAGGGCGGTATAGACCGCTGTTAAAAATTTACTTCCTCCTGCATACTGGATAATAATTGAACTGAACTTTAGTCCCAGTCCGGTAAGAGTGACCACTCCCACAATGATTCCTGCAGCAGCACAGGTTGAGGCAACGCTCAATACCCCGATCGATCCTCCCCTTAATGCCTTAATTAATTTCTGAGGATAAAGGGCGGTATCCTTCCTGATGAAACTGACTGCAAAGGTGATCACGGTTGCCCAGAAAACCGCCATAATGGGGGTAAAGCCGATGACCATGATGACCACAATGGCGATGAGGGAGATAAAATGAAATCCATAAAGGTACGTCAGTTGCCCCAAACTGTAGGTCCGATCAAACGCGATCTCTTTGACCCCAAACTTTTTAGCATCCAGTTCCACCATCAGAAAGATGGACCAATAATAAAGACAGGTTGGAATACAGGCCATGATGATGACATCGAGATAGGAAATCTTTAAAAACTCGGCGATGAGAAAAGCAGCCGCTCCCAAGACCGGGGGAGAAAGGATTGCTCCAATTCCACCAGCAGAGAGAAGCCCACCTGCCGCATCCCGACTATAGCCAGCCTTGGCCAGCATGGGATAGGCCACCGATCCCAGGGTGACCGTCGTGGCAACGCCACTTCCAGAGGGCCCCCCCAATAGAAAAGAGGCCAGGGTCACGGTCCGACCTGCACCCGTTGGTTTCCCTCCCATGGCTGCAAATGAGAAATCAATAAAAAACTTGCCCGCCCCTGAGAATTCTAAAAAGGCACCCCAGATCGTAAATAGAATGATAAAGGTTGAAGAGACATCGATGGGTACCCCAAAGATTCCTTCCAGGGTCATATACATGTGACCTACCAGGCGGTCGATATCGTATCCTCGGTGAGTCCAGGGATGAGGAAGTCTGGGTCCAATGAATGCATAGACGATAAAGGCAATAACGATGGCTGGCATGATCCAACCCGTTGTCCTGCGGGTCGCCTCGAGGACTAATAGAATCAATATCACTCCGAAGAATTTGTCCCAGAAATTGGGTATAACAGAACGATAGATAAACTCTTCAAAATCAATCAGCATATAAACGATGACGGCAATTCCAAGAATGGCGAGAAGAAAGTCATACCAGATAATTCGATTCTTAAACCGCTTGAAAGAAGGAAAGACAAGGAAAGAAAGGAAGAGGACGAACATCACATGAATTCCCCTCAACACCTGAGTCATGATCACTCCAATAGCGGCGTAAAGGTGAATAAGGGACATCACCACTGCTACAGCAGTGACAAAAATATCCATTTTCCCGGTCAAACGTCGGGAAGGACCCTCCTCTTCTTCAATATATTTTTCTGCTTCTTTAAGGGCTTCTTCTGTAATGAGGGATTCTTGATTTGGGTTTTTCTTCTCCTCTTCCATATGGTCACCTTAAGAGATAATGAGATTCTGGTCTTTTTCTCACTTCAGTCATCATAATCTTATTCCAATATTCCAAACATATATTTCCACAGGGGCACGGATTTTACCCTTAATCGAATCCTATCTCCTTTTTCTCCTACTTCACTTAAATAGATCTTCCTCTCTTTTATAATCAATCCTTGTCCTTCTCCAGACCCCCATCTAAAGTAGATGGCTCCCAAAACTTGATTCATGGGATGGAATTCTTGAGTATCCTCAAATCCATAATATTCCATAACTCCGGGGCTTTTCGTTCTAACCCCTTTAAGAACAAGGGTCTCTTTTTCTATCTGGAATTCCTCAACAACTGGCTCCTTATAGATGGAATGAATATAAAACATAGAAAGTCTTTCAGATGGATTGAGTTTGATCATGATTGTTTTTGGGTGATCTAAATTCTCTAATTGAACGAGGGTTATTCTCTTAAAAAGAAAGACCCCTCCCAACACACTCAGCATCACAACCAATATCAGGAGGGGCCAAGTTTTCTTTCCCAATTACTTGATCTTAAGTCCTTTCTCTGTGAAGTACCGAATGGCTCCCGGATGTAAAGGGATGGGTGATCCTCCAATCTGGGGTTCCAAAGATAGGAACCTTGCTTCCCTATGAACCGATACCAACTCGGGTTTATGGTCAAAGAGGGTTTTTACAATATCATAGACGTGATCCCCTTTCATCTTTTCGTGACAGACAAGAAGATTCCATACGACAGCAATGGTAACATCTGCATCTTGGCCGGGATAAGTCTTCGCAGGGATAATCCCCTTTACATAGAGGGGGCCATACTTTTCTCGCATCTTAGGAATCGCATCTCCATGGCTGATCAGTTTGATTTTAATCCCTGGGGTTGCCCCAAGATCTGTTACGGAGGCCGTTGGAAGACCTCCATCCCAGAAGTAGGCATCGATCTTTCTATCCTTCAAAGCCCCTGCTGATTCCGAAGCACCCAGTTTATCCCGTGTCATATCCTTATCCGGATCCAGTCCATAAGCCTCAAGAACCCTGAGGGCCTTTACCTCTGTCCCGCTTCCTGGGGCACCTGTTGAAACCCTCTTGCCTTTTAAATCGGTGACTTTCTCAATTCCCTTGCCTTCTAAGGTCACAATATGCATGTTATTTGGGTAAAGGACAGCAACGGTTCTTAGAGGGATCTTCTCCTTAAATTTCCCCTTTCCCTGATAGGCATCCCATCCCACATCTGCCATGATCAGGGCTAAATCTGCCTTCCCTGCCCCAACCAGAAGACAATTATCAACCGAGGCAGTCGTGACTTCTGCAGTCGCCTCTGCATAGGGAATATATTTGGAGATGATATTGGCCATCCCTCCCCCTAATGGGTAATAGACACCCCCTGTTCCACCTGTGGCAATAGAGAGTTTGACCGCCTTTTGGGCCCATGCTTGAGGGACACAAAAGACCATTACAACCATTATTCCTATGATGATGTTTCGTCTCATAGAACCCTCCTTTTTGTATGTTTTTGTTTTTTATATTAGATTTTACCCTCTTTTGTCAACCATAAGTTTAGAGAAAGGTTTTATAGGAAGGATGTTTGGGTTTCACCCTTGCTCTTTTCTCCTCTTGCCTTGCGAGGAGATAAAGAACATCAGAAAGACGATTGAGGTATTCCAATATCTTTAGGTTATGAAGCATCCTCTTTGACTTCATCTTGGCTACCATTCGTTCTACCTTTCTTGAAATGGCCCGTGCCACATCCAGGATACTGGACACCTCTGACTCACCATAAATGACAAAGTGCGGATCTGGGTTTAATGCAGCCTCCAGATCGAGAGAAAGATGGTCAAGCCAATCGACCTCTTTTTGGGTGATCTCTCCTTTCAGAACATTACGGTTCTTTCCAGCCAGGGCAAGCTCCGCACCTATCGTGAAAAGATGGTTTTGAATCGTGATTAACATCTTTTTTACCAATTTATCTTTGGTGATGGCCCTGGCCAACCCCAGGAAGGAATTGAGTTCATCCAGCGTTCCATAGGTTTCAGGTCTGAGATGATATTTGGGCACTCGTTTTCCATTTAAAAGACCGGTAAAACCTTTATCTCCTTTTTTTGTGCTGATCGGCATGGGTTTTAAGTATACCGTTTAAAGTTCAAAGTTTTTTGGGACGATGGGTAATTTCGAGTTCACCTTTTTTAAGACAATAATGAGTATTTTTCAACCAATTTTTATCATCCTGTTGAGGGAAATCTTTTCGAAAGAAGGAGCCTCTGCTCTCGTTGCGAAGCAAACTCCCTTTCAACATGGCCTTAAGGAGTAAGACCCCGTTTTCCAGCTCTCTTTTTTCAAAAAGTTCTCTCGAACTCTTTGGATAGACCCTTTCGATCCTCTTTTCTAAAGAGGCCAATTGAGTCATTCCTTCATTTAAAGAGTCCTCTCTTCGTATCGGACCTAAGTATCTCCATGCCAAATCCTTCAGCCCTCTCATAAGATCCCTTGGATGATCGAAACCCCCTCTCTTCTTTTTAAGGTAGGTTTGGGCCTTTCTCTCCCATCTTCGATTTAAACCCTCTAAGTCAATCGATAGAGGGAATTTGTTCTCCTTCCTACGGATATATTCGACTGCTGACTGGCCTGCAATTGCCCCAAACACAACGCATTCCGTAAGTGCATTTCCACCCAGTCGGTTGGCCCCATGGATCCCCCAGGCCACTTCCCCTGCAGCAAAAAGGCCTGGAAGGGAAGTGCCACACCTCTCGTCGATTTCGACTCCTCCCATAAAGAAATGAACAGCAGGGGAGATCAAAAAAGGTCTTTCTCGGAAAGGAAATTTTGATTTTCTTAAAAAATTAAGGGGATAATATTCCCACTTTTCCTCTGGAACTCGGGTGAGATCAAAAAAGACATCGCCAGCCTCTGAAGCCTCATAGAGGGAGATGGCCAATCGATCTCTCTCCGTGAGGATGGCCTGATTTAAACCTCCCTTAACCTCAAACTTTTCTAAGAGGTCTTCTCCTTTCTCATTGAACAATCTTGTTTCTTTAGGATAAGGAGGGTAGAGTATGAAGGTAGAAAGCCTTGGTTCAGCCAAGACAAACGGATAAAATTGGACAAATTCCAGATCCAAAAGAGGAAGACCTGCCCGAAGGGCTATGGCATATCCATCTCCAAGGATGCTTTTCTGATTATCATTTCTTCGGTAGATTCCTCCCCCTCCTCCTGTTGCAAGGATAACTGCCTTTGACCTGATCAAAAGAGGTCTTCCATCTCTATAGAATCCAAAGGCCCCCTGGATTTCACCCTCTTCAACCACCAGATCGAAAATGGTTACCCCCGGTAAACGTTGAACCGAAGTTTCTTTCAATCTCTCTAAAAGCGCTCTAATTAAAATAACTCCTGGAAGTTGAAATTCCCCTTTTTTACGGTCTACCACATATCCAATTCCTCTCTCCACTAAAGGAACTCCATACTTTTTTAATTTTTCTATGGCTTCAGGACCCTTTTCTACTAAGAGCCTTACCAAGGGAAGATGGTTTAGGCCTTTTCCAGATTCCAAAGTTGCAACGAGATGGTTTTGCTTTGAAAAATGGGGGTTTTCTGCGGTAAAGGCACCATTGGCCAGAGAGGTATTTGTTCCAAATCCAATGCTAACCTTTCCAACCAAGAGGGGTTTGATGCCTATTGACTCTGCTTCTAAGGCAGAAACTATTCCGGTTAGACCACTCCCTATGATTAGGAGGTCGGCTAAGAGTTTTTCCATACTTTAAAAAAATCAGTGATCCAAGGAGTTAGGCAAAGAAGCCTAAAAAGCCTCCCAATCCTTGCCCAAAGCCTTTTCTTCTTATAAAGAGGTGAAGAATCAGGATGCCTTTCTCTGGGGTTTCATGGGTTTTTCACAGCAGATGATATCACAGGTATCCACACACCCGCAGATCTCATCCACGGTGACCACAAGACCACATACGCTGCACTTGTAAGCATCACCCTTTTTGATACCCTTCTTCGCTACTGTTTTTTTTGCCTTCTTGACTGCCATCGTTTCCTCCTTTCAATGGATTAAACCTTCACCTTTCCAGTCTACCATTTTCCTCTACTTTTTCCAGTTCAAACCTCACCTTCCCGATAGGAAGGTCTAATTCCATGAGGAGAGGTGTCTTTCTCCTATCTGACAGATACCATATTCGAATGACTCCCTCCTGGTCGGCAAAATTGGAAAACGAGGTGGTGGACTCCAGACAGATGGCTTCTACCTTTCCGTATATCTTCGATCTCACGGGTTCCTTCCTTGTTCGAAAAACCATCTCTCTTAACTTCACCCCATCATAGATAGACATTCGGAGTTCTTGCCCCGGCAGGATTTCTTCCCTCAAATAATATTTCGCAAAGATGGAAAGAGGGTCGTAGGTATGAGGGGGGAGGAAAATTTCTTGTTCTCCTTTTTTATCTGTTCTTTCAATCACTTTACTGGATGCACAATCAAAAGTTAAAATTTGATAATAATGTTTATCTTTGATGAAAACTCCTTTTTGGTCTATCTCCTTCATATATCGAAGGGGTTGAAGAGTTTCAGAATCGATTATGGAGGTGAAGCAATTATTTATCCTCAAAAGGGGCCTTAGGTTTTGAAATGAACCCAGATGGATTTGAACCTGATAAGAAGGCTTTCCTTGTTCGAATACTCCGTTTTCAATTTTCAGAGAGGCCTTGAGGATGGGAATCCCTAAACTCTTAGCCGTATAGAGGAAGGATTTCCCCGATCCCAATGAAACCTCAAGATGGTTTTTAATCTCTCCTCCATAGCAGAGGGAACCAAACCATAAAGAGGTTCCGATAATACATAGTTTTATTGCCCAACTTTTCCCTCTTTTTCTCTTCATTTAACTTATCCTGATATCCATGAGCCTTCTTTTTACTATCTCCAAATCGAGTCATTTGTCCATAGAAAATTTTTAAATTAAAAAGGTGTTTTTATCCGCAGTCGGAGTATCCGCAGAGACATTTGACACAACCCTCTTCAAAGATAAGGGGTCCTCCACATTCAGGGCATGCTCCCCTTAAAAAAAGGGGAGAGGGTTCAGTCAGGGTTTGCCCTAAAGAGCCTTTTGAGATAAGGGTCTTTTCCCCAAGAGAGTCTTTTGTTGGAATGGGTTGCTTGGCCTGGAGGTGCCATTCAATAGCCTTTGCGACCGCATCCGAACAGGATAGAATCTTCCCTTCATGATACCAGACTGGGGCATGACAACTGATCCCTTTTAATTGTCGAATGACATCTTCTGGTTCTATTCCTGATCGAAACGCCAGCGACACCAGACGGCCAATGGCTTCGGATTGGGAGGCGGCACAGCCCCCTGCCTTTCCAATCTGATTAAAAATCTCAAACAGATTTCCTTCTTCATCTTCATTAATCGTCACATAAAGATTTCCGCATCCTGTCCGAATCTTCCGGGTTGAGCCATGGATGACATCCTTTCGGGCCTTTGGCCTTCTTTCTGGCAAGAGCGGTGGGATTTCTTCAGAGGAAAGTTTATCGGTTAAAGGGGCTACCCCTTTATAGAGAACCTGTTTTTCCCGACTTCTATCCCGATAGATGGTCACTCCTTTACAACCCAATTGGAAGGCCAATCGGTATACCTTTGCCACATCATCGATGGTAGCCTCATGGGGAAAGTTGACTGTCTTAGAGACAGCATTATCTGTAAACTTTTGAAAGGCAGCCTGCATTCGAATATGGTCTTCCGGAGAGATGTCATGGGCGGTAACAAAAAGACTCTTTATTCTCGCCGAAACTTCTGCAATATCTTTAAGGTGACCCTTCTCGGAAATCTTTTTCATCAAACTCTCTGAATAGAACCCTTCCTCTTTGGCGATGGCTTCAAAAAAGGGATTGACTTCCACAAGCTCTTTACCCTCCAAGACATGGCGAACAAAGGCCAAGGCAAAAAGGGGTTCGATCCCTGAAGAGGTGCCTGCGATGATGGAAATGGTCCCTGCAGGGGCGATCGTGGTGATGGTAGCATTTCTCATTGCATCCCATCGGCCCTTAAGAGGACTTCCCTCAAAATTTGGGAAAGATCCTCGCTTTAAGGCCAATTGCCTTGAAGCATTCCTCCCTTTCTCCTGAATAAAGGCCATTATTTTTTCTGCAAGACTCAACGCCTCTGGACTGTTATAGGGAACCCCCAGTTGGATTAATAGATCCGCAAACCCCATCACCCCCAAACCAATCTTCCGATTGGCTTTGGTCATGGCTTCAATCTGGGGGAGGGTATAACGATTCATATCAATTACATTGTCCAGGAAATGAACTGCCTTCTTGACCACCTCTCCCAATTTCTCCCAATCGACCCCTCCGTTACGAACCATATGGGAGAGATTGATCGAACCAAGATTACATGACTCGTAAGGGAGCAATGGTTGTTCCCCACATGGATTTGTGCTTTCAATCTCCCCCACCTGTGGGGTCGGGTTGTCCTGGTTAATCCGATCGAGAAAGATGATACCTGGATCTCCATTCTTCCATGCAAAATAGACCATTCTTTCAAAAACCTCAGAGGCATCCAGATAGCGAACGATCTCTTTGGTCCTCGGATTTCGAAGGGGATACTTCTGGTTCTTCTCCACTGCTTCCATAAATTCACTGGTCGCTCCCACTGAGATATTAAAATTGTTGAGGCGATGATCTCCATCCTTACATTGAATAAAATCAAGTATGTCAGGGTGATCCACACGAAGAACTCCCATATTGGCACCCCTTCGGGTTCCACCCTGTTTGATTGCCTCTGTGGCTACGTCGAAGATACTCATAAAAGAGACCGGGCCACTGGAGATCCCTTTGGTCGATCCTACTACGTCATTTTTGGGCCTAAGCCTGGAGAAGGAAAATCCCGTTCCCCCACCGCTTTTCTGAATCAATGCCATCTGTTTTAATGCATCAAAGATCTCTTCCATTGAGTCTCCAACCGGGAGGACAAAGCAGGCAGAGAGTTGTTGGAGCTCCCTCCCTGCGTTCATTAAAGTAGGAGAGTTGGGGAGGAAGTCCAAAGAGGCCATGAGGTCATAGAATTCTTCTTCAATCGGTAAAAGATCGATGTGTGAGTCGTAAAATCTGTCGGCCTGCGCCACATTCTTCGCTACACGCCTGAAGAGGTCTTCCGCCGTCTCAATGACATGGCCTTGGAGGTCCTTCTGGAGATATCGTTTTTTAAGAACAGTCTCTGCATTTTCTGTAAGACGAATAGTTCCCATCCTTACCTCTCCAAAAAATGTTTATAAAAATAATGTTTACTTCTATCTCTTTTTTTGTCAAGTAAAATGATAGAGGCCTCTGAAAAAGTATATAATAATTAATTTCCAGTATGAGAGGGAAGGGTTTTGAACCTACCCTCCCATATAAAAAACTTATTCAGAGGTCTCTAAGGAGACCTCCATCTAATTTCTTTCCATTGTATTGGAAAAGAAGTTATGCTATCTTAACTTCATTATAATTCGTTATAATCAACCTTACGTGGAAGAGGAACGGATGTTTCCGATATACGATAAAATTTATAAAATTGAGCTTCCAATCCCCTTTCCCCTTAAGACAATCAATGTCTTCTTTATCGACGAACCACCGAGAACCCTCATTGATGCAGGGATCAAAACAGAGGCCTCTTTTGAGGCATTAAAAAAAGGACTTGAAACCATGGGGGTTAACCTCCAATCGATAGAACGCATCCTCATCACCCATAGTCATATTGATCACTGCGGACAGGCCAAAAAGTTATCCCTTCTTACTGGGGCGTCTATCTATTTACACCCAACCGAATATGGAAGGACTCGTTCGATCATTCATTCCCTCGGTATTTTGAAATCGATTCTGTTGAGAAACGGTGTGCCAGAGGGTTTTGTAAATCAAGTGGCTCATTATATCGAATCGGCCCAGAATATGTCCGATTCCTTGGACGAAGCCTTTTTCCTAAATGATGGAGATATCATCCCATTTCAATCCATGGCATTAAGAACCGTTCACTGTCCGGGTCACAGTCCTGGTTTACTCTGTTTTTATTGGCCTGAGAAAAGGGTTTTGTTCACTGGAGACCACCTCTTAAAAGAGATCACTCCTAACCCTGTGTTATATATCCCAGAATATAAATTGCCTCTCCATTATCCGAGTCTGAAAGATTATCTAAACTCTTTGGAAAAAATAGAGAAGTTGGATGTCTCTCTTCTCCTTCCTGGTCATGGGGAAGAGACCCACGATGTAAAGGGTTTGATCCAAAAAATCATCTCCCATCACAAAGAGAGGATGAGCCATGTCCTTTCTTCCCTATCCAAAGGTGAAAAGACCCCTTTCGAGATCGCCCTGGATCTTTTCCCAGACGTTTCTTCATTTGAAATCTTCTTGGGAATCTCTGAAGCGGTTGGACACCTGGAGATCCTAAGAGAGAAGGGGGTTGTCAAGGTAACGGAAAAAGAAGGGAAAGACTATTATTCATTGGAAAATTGATGGGTTTCTACAGTACCCGATAAAAAGCTATCTTCCTATGAGTTAAGAGATGGATAAAAAACAGAGGGCAAAATTAGAGGTAATTTTTACTAATTACTTCAGAGAGATTCATAAAATTTATACTGGTGGTGATTTCAGGGAAGAAAGTTTCTATTCATCTTTGAAACAACTTATGGAGAACTCTTCCCAATTGGTTATGAAGGAAATAGAGGTCAATGTCCTTGTTGCACCCAGAAAGACAGAGGCTGGAATTCCTGATTTCAGGATTGGTAAGGATGGCGAAATCATCGGGTATATTGAAGCTAAGCCACCTGATATCGACCTTAGAGAAATTGAGGATTCCGAGCAACTAAAAAGGTATCGGGATTCCCTACCCAATCTTATCCTAACCAATTTTATGGAATTCAGACTTTATAGACTTGGCCACCTGAAATATACAGTCCAAGTGGGGCGGCAATTCACGTTACAAAGTTTAAAGTCTCCACCCTCTCCTGAAAAGATAGAAGAATTCTCGAACCTCTTAGAAAATTTCTTCTCCTTTTCAACACCTGAGGTTCAGAAATCTTCTGATCTGTCAATTGAACTTGCAAAAAAGACCCGATTCCTTGAGCATCTCCTTCAAGAAGAACTTTCAAAAGAAAATGAGGAGATCACAAGATTCTATAAGGCCTTTCAGGAAGAATTGATCGAAACTCTGACTAAAGAGAGATTCGCTGATCTCTATGCACAGACCATTACTTATGGGCTTTTTAGTGCAAGAATACGTTCCCAAATTCCCAGTTTACCAAAAGGAGATAAAGGAGGTTTTAGAGAATTTAATCGCGAAACTGCCTGGAAACTCATTCCCGAAAGCTTACCCCTGCTTAAAGAAATATTCTATTCCATGACAGGCCCCCATTTCCCCGAATCATTAACTTGGATTGTCGATGACATTACCCAAGTCCTTGAGAAAGCCGATATCTCGTCAATCCTGAAAGAATTCAAAGCCACTCGATGGGAAGAAGACCCGGTTATTCATTTCTATGAGACTTTTCTTGCCACTTATAACCCAAAAGAAAGGGAGCGTTTAGGGGTTTACTATACTCCCTTACCGGTTGTCTCCTATATCGTGAAATCAATTCATGAACTTTTGAAAAAAAGATTTGAAAAGAGCGAAGGGTTTGCCACTAATGATGTCACTCTTCTTGACCCAGCAGCAGGGACCCTTACATTTGTAGTTCAGGCGATTAAACAGGTCCAAAAAGAGTTAGAAGAGAGGAAAAAAGGGGGACTCATCAAGTCATATGTTGAGGAACACGTTTTGCCTCATTTCCATGCCTTTGAGATTCTTGTTGCCCCCTATACAGTAGGGCATTTTAAGGCATCCATGGTCTTAGAGGATATGGGTTACCAATTCAAGGAAGGGAAAAGGTTTCAGTTTTATTTAACCAATGCCCTGGAGATGAAAAGTCCAAAGCAGATCAGTTTTCTCATCGACCTTGCAAAGGAGGGAGAGGAGGCGAAGAGGATAAAGGAGAAAGTTCCTATTCTTGTTGTCCTTGGGAATCCTCCCTACTCCGTGAGTTCAGAGAATAAATCTGAGTTTATTGAAAACTTAATGGATGATTACAAAGAAGATGTGAGACACGAGCGAAATATCCAGCCCCTTTCAGACGATTATATAAAATTCATTCGCTTTGCCCATTGGAAGATAAATCAGGCGGGCAAAGGAATCCTTGGGTTTATTACCAACAACTCTTACCTTTCAGGAGTGATCCATAGAGGGATGAGAAAAAAACTTCTGGAAACCTTCGATGAGATTTACATCCTGAATCTCCACGGCTCTTCAAGAATTGGTGAAAAGACACCTGAAGGCGGGAAGGATGAAAATGTCTTCGATATTCAACAAGGGGTAGCCATTGCGCTGTTTTTGAAGTATGGAGAGGAATAGAAAATCGCTTCGATTGAAAGATTTCGATTATTCTCAATCAGGTGCATATTTTATAACAATATGCACAAATAATAGAGAGCCCGTTTTTGAAAAATTTCCAAAACTCAAAGAGACTATTCAAACGCAGTGGGGTAAACTGGAGGCAAGATTCCCAAATATAAAATTGGATGAATTCATCCTTATGCCAAATCATATCCATGGGATAATATTCCTTAATGGGCTAAGTCCCGTAGGGGCAATTCATGAATTGGCCTCTGTAGGGGGGATTTATGAATCACCCCTACAATATCGTCGTAATATGGTGTTACCCAAAGTAATCGGTTATTTCAAAATGAACACTGCCAAACTAATTAACCAAATGCTAAACAAATCAGGCGCCTTCTGGCAACGCAGTTATTATGAACATATTATCCGAAATGAAAAGGAATTAAGTCGAATTAGAGAATATATCCAAAATAATCCCTTGAAATGGGATATGGACAGGGAAAACCCTGAGTCGAGAAATTTCAATTTAGACCACGATACATATTGGAAAGAAGTTTATGAACGATGATTGTAGGGGTAATTCATGAATTACCCCTACGGGTTGAATATCAATAAAGGGCTTTAGGTTTGGTGAAAGAAGAGAAATTGGCTAAAGTCTTTTATGCTGACCTCTGGGGGCTTAGAGTGGAGAAATACGACTATCTCTTAAAGAATGATGTGAGAACAACCCAATGGAAGGAACTCAAACCCACTCCTCCTTACTACTTCTTCGTTCCCAAGGATTTTGCCTTACAGGCCGAGTATGAACAGTTCTGGAAAATTACTGAGATTTTTAAAGAATGGTCAAGCGGGGTAAAAACCCACCGGGATCATTTTGTAGTTGGATTTACAAAAGAAGAAATCGTTCAGAGATTAAGAGTATTCACTGGAAACTTACCTGATGAATTAGTTGCTCAAAGTTGTAATCTTAAGAATACGGGAACTTGGAAATTGGAAGAAGCAAGGGAGAAAATCAAAGGTAAAAAGGTAGAAAATAAAATTTACCCTTACTCTTACAGACCTTTTGATATTCGGTGGATTTGCTATGAATCCTCATTAATAGACAGAGACAGATGGCCTTTTATGAAAAATTTACTAAAGGAAAACTTAACTTTTGTAACAACAAGGATATTATCTAGGCCTCCCTTCAACCATGTTTTTATTTCAAATATTTTATCAGACATATGCTTAATTTCACTAAAAACTAAAGAAACTTCTTACTTCTTCCCTCTTTACCTCTATCCCGATGAATCTGTAGGGGCAATTCATGAATTGCCCCTACGAAATAAATCCCAACCTAACCGCATCCCCAACTTCACTCCCGAGTTCTTACAAGCCATAAAAGCATCTCTGGAAACTGAACTGACTCCGGAAGAAATCTTCTATTATATCTATGCCGTTCTTTTCTCTCCCACCTACCGAAAGCGCTATGAGGAATTTCTTAAAATAGATTTTCCAAAGATTCCTTTGCCTTCAACTTTTGAGTCTTTTAAAGAATTAAGTAGCCTCGGGAAAGAGCTTGTTGATCTTCATTTGCTCAAACATCCAGATCTTGATAGGACGGAGGTTGGTTTTCCAAAAGCTGGCTCCAATGAAGTTACCAAAATTAAAGTGGTGGGGGCAGATGATAATCTCTCCGTCTACATCAACCAGGATCAGTATTTTGAAAGTATCCCAAAACAAGTATGGGAATACCGAATTGGGGCTTATCAGGTGATGGAGAAATACCTGAAAGACAGAAAAGGTCGAAAACTCTCTCTCGAAGAGGTCAATCATTACATGAAAATGGCAAAGGCCATCCAGTTGACGATTAAATTACAGAAAAGGATTGACGAGGTTTATGCTCCCTAAAATTCTGCCCTTCTATAGTATTGGACCATTTTTTGCCTTTTGTGCCAATGTGGTGATGGCCCTTCTCGGTATCGTGGTTTTGGTCATCTATCCCCATTACCGCCCTCTCCGTAGTCTCTTTTTCTTCTACCTCTTTTCAACTTTCTTCTTTTTGGGCGGAGTGATTTATGGCCTCCAGAGGTCAACCGAGTCTATTCTTTTGGGATATCGAATCGACTTGGCAGCATTAACCCTATTGCCAACCTGCTGGGCGTGGTTTATCTTGGCTCTTTTCAATGAGAAACCTGACTGGAAGGTCTGGAGCATTACCCTTTTAAGCCTCCTTTTTTCCACATTAGCCCTTTTAGGGCAAAGTTCATGGTTCATAGGGCTTCCTCTGGAATCTCACCTTATTGACCCAAATATCTTAAGACCTCAATCCAGGCTTCTTAAACCTGTTATTTACTCCTTCTGTTTCGTTACAGGTCTCTACTACTCTCTCCTGACGATTACCAAATTGTTCCGAACCAAAGATCAAAGACCCATTTATCTCATCCCTCTAAGTTTCGGACTATTGCTCTGGTTTTTTGGAGGGATCCACGATGCATTACGGTCCATGGGAATCAGTTTCATCCTTAAGCAGCAGGTTTTGTGGGGAACCTCCTTTGGACTCTCCATTTCATTGATCCTTGCGGTGGTCCTCCATTTCCGCTCCCTTGAGAGGGCTATCCGTCAAGCGAGGGATACCTTTGAAAAATTCGTTCCCCCAGCCTATCTCAATCGAATCGCTACCCGAGGACTTGGATCGATTCGATTGGGGGAGGCTGACCAACAGGAGGTAAGCATTCTCAGCTGCGACATTCGAGGGTTTACGGCCTTGTCCGAGCAGCTGAGTCCTGCTGAATTAATCGCATTGGTCAATCAATTCTATGGACACATTGTAAACAGAATCAAGGCCCACCAGGGGGTGATTGATAAGTTTTTGGGTGATGCAATCCTCTGCCTATTTGAAGGAACGGATTCGGCCAATCGGGCAATGGCCTGTGGGGTAGAGATGCTACGACTGACCCGATCGTTTAACAAGACACTCACCCCTCTCAATGATCGGCACATCCAGATTGGCATTGGCCTTCATGCTGGTTCTGTTATTTTTGGAACGATTGGCTCTTCTGAACGAATGGACTCAACGGTTTTGGGTCTTTCGGTGAATCTAACCAAACGAATCGAAGAAGCAACAAAATCGCTTAACGTCTCCTTTCTCACCTCAGAAGAGGTAGTCAAAAAGCTTCCAGAAACGCATCCCTATCGGCTGAGACCCTTGGGCGAGGTTGGAGTTAAGGGTTGTTCTAAACCCTTGAGGGTGTTTGAGGTCTATGATGAGGATCCATTTGAACTAAAAAGGCTAAAAGACCAGATAATCCCGCTTATGAGAGAAGGATTTCAACTGATAGAAAATCACCAATTGCCCTCCGCACTTTCAAAATTTCAAGAAGCCCAAAGGTTTCTCCCAGAAGATACTTCCCTCCATCTCATGATCTCATCTCTTCGTCACATCTTAAAAAATGAAAATATGAAAGACAATCCCATCTTACTTGATTTCAGATAGAATCCCTTTGGTATTCTTCATGAAAAATGATTAGTGAACTGTCTCTCCAGGTTTTAATACCAGAACTTTAACCTGAGGGACCTCTTTCATCAATTTTAAAAACTCCTCGACAGTCCCTGTCAATACGGGAAATGTTCCGTAATGCATGGGGATCACATATTTCGATCCGAGAAGTCTTGCGGCATAGGTGGCTTCTTTTGGATCCATGGTGAAATGTCCTCCGATGGGGAGAAGGGAGAGTTCGGGTTTGTAAAGTTCACCTATAATCCTCATGTCTCCAAAGAGGCCTGTATCTCCAGCATGATAAAGGGTGAAACCATTTTCTAAACGAATAACAAAACCTGCCGCCTCTCCCAAGTAAACGATTTGATCTCCTTCCATTGCACTGGAACTGTGAAGGGCATTGACCATCGTGATGGCAACCCCATGGGAGGTGTAGGTTCCTCCTTTGTTCATCCCGACCACATCCTTAACTCCTTTTTTGGCGAGGTATCTTCCCAATTCGGGCATCGCAATCACCTTTGCTTTCGTCTTTTCAGCAATGGCCACAGTATCCCCTAAATGATCTCCATGGCCATGAGTGACAAGGATGAGATCAGCCCGGTCTACTGTTTTTAATTCGGTCGGAGTTTTTGGATTTCCACTGAGAAAGGGATCAATGTAAAGAATCACTCCCTTGGGAGAAATCAGTTTGAATGCTGCATGCCCCAGGTAGGTAACCTTTACTCCCTTCCCAATCTCTTGACCCAATAGTGAAAATGGAAATCCCATCATGAAACATAGAATAATGAAAAGAACCCTAATAAAATCATGCTGAACTGGTTCTCTGTTCCTTATCATCATTTTGACCTCCTTTTTTCTCTTAAATGTTTTGCCTTCCAAAATAGGCTTGACAGGTCACAGAGTCTCCTTCCCCAGAAGGGTGTTGAGGAGCGCCTTGCGTTGGGATGGATGAAACAAAAATGATTACATCGAATCTTATGCAGGGCCTTTTCAAAACCCTTCTCGTCTTTCTCGTCTTTAAAATAATTTGGAATCCAGTATCCTAAAGAAGAAAATGTATTCTCATCTCCAGAATGGTAATGGTAAAAATCCATAAAATTTTGAAGAGACGTTTGGACACCAAATTTTTCTGTTTCAATATACCAAGGAGAACCAGGTTCCATCTCGATGGTAAAGGTCCGAATCCCTCTCACATTGGGGTATTTGGCACGGATCTCCTTTTGAAGTCGAATCGTCTCGTGAATCCCCTCCTCACCTTCAAAAGGAATCCCGAGGGTAAAAAAGACATCCCCATAGACCTGATGTTCCTTCATTCGATCAAGACAGGCCATTAAGGCTTGATTGGTATAAGGGTATCCTTTATGTATCCTTCTTACACGCTCGTCCCCCGTATCCGGAGAGAGGGCAATGAATGACTTTGGCCCAGGAAAGGTTTCTTTGAACGATCTAATGAACTCAGGCGTTGGCAATCCAAAGGATTCGAAGAAACATTCCATCTTGATCTTCTCCTTTCGGATCCGAGAGAAGAGATGAAGATAATAGTCAGGATCTTGGGGAAAGGGATCGAAACAGATATGGAAGGTCTCATAACCATACGTGATGGCCTCTTGAATGGACTGGAGCACTTCTTCCACTCCTCTGAACGTAACCTCTTTTCTTCCCGTAATGGTCCTCTGGGAAGGAATATTTCCACTACACCAGGTACATTGGACAGGACAACCCCTACCCACAGTGAGATGATAGATAGGTGATTTGAGAGAGAACATCCAGAAATTCTTTTCTTTGGAAACCCCTTTTACATAAAAGGGCTGGCCAATAAAACGGATGTAGGTTGAGTAATGTTTTAATAAGGGGAAGTTATTGAAACAGAGGTTATTCAAATCTTGCTCTGAAGCGACATAAGAAAGAGGGTTGATGAGAACTCTTCCCTTCCTTCTCCAGGTGAGATTGGGGATGGAATAAAGGTCCTCTTTCCCCTGAAGAATCGCCGTGCATAACTCCAACAGAGGAATCTCCGCTTCTCCTCGGATAATTCCATCCACCATGTCAAAGTTTCGCATGATCTCTTCGTGAAAGAAACTGGCAGTAAATCCCCCTAAGAGAATATAGATGTGTGGAAGCGTGGATTTAATCTGCTTTGCCACCTCCATCACATCAAAACTCTGATGGTGCCAGTGAAGGTCAAGGGCAACGATGCTTGGGTTTGCTTTTCGAATATAGTCGAGGATCGAAAATGTTCGGTCTTCGATCCACTCTACGCCAAGGTGGACAATCTGAGTAGAAATTTGTTTGCGTTGGAGAAGGTCGGCTAATCCAAGAAGCCCCATTGGCAGGAAGTTAATCCAGATGAATTGATCAATAGGCCGGTAGTAATTGTTGAACTTGGGGACGTGGAGGAACAAACAATCCACTTTTTCCATCAGGGGAATTGTAAAATGCCAAGTGAACCGTTTTCAACTCCCATCGTCTTTTTTGTTCATGATTCATGGTTCATCGTTTATCGTCTCTCGTCCCTCGTTCTTCGTTTAAAATTGCTTCACTTCCTGGAGGATTGATCTCGCAACAAAGAGTCCAGAAAGGCTGGCTCCCACGATACTATGAGAGGGTCGACTGTAATGCCCAACCTGTAGAAGTCCAGGAATGCTCAACTTATGGGATGGTCTTGAAATTCCAATCTGGTTGGGGGTTGAAGCCAGACCATACATTGCTCCTTTTTCATTTCCGGTATATCGCTCCAGGGTTAACGGAGTGGCCGCTTCATAGAAAAGAAGATGTCTCTTTAGATCAGGAACCAATCTCGATTCCAATTGCTGAAGCAACATCTGTGAGAATTCTTCTTTGAGAGATCGATACCTTTCAAAATCACCCTTCCCCCATTCCTCTCGGTAATGGTAAGGAGCCGTCACAAGGACCTTCATAAGGTGCTGACCTGCTGGGGCTAAAGTGGGGTCTAAAAGTGTGGGAATGGATAAAATCATTGTAGGGTTTTTGGGAATCTCCCCTCTTTGAAGCATTCTATCCTCCTCCTCCAGGTTGGAGAGAGCGCGGAGATAAGTGAAATAAGGAAGGCCCTTCTTTTTTAAATCTAAATTGGTAGCGAGGTAGAGGATGAAGCAAGAAAGGGAATACTCCCAGTTCCTCATTCGTTTTATCATAGGCATTTGGAATTCAACTGGAAGTATCTTAACCATATGGTTTGGGTTAATATTTGAAAGAATCAAAGGGGAATGAAATACCGCTCCATCCCTGGTCTCAATTCCCTCGACCCTTACATCTTTGATCAATATTTTATTCACTTCGGTTTGGAGGATTATCTCTCCTCCCGCGTTTAAAAAAGAGTTTAAAATGGCTTTGGAAATCTTTCCCATTCCACCCTTCGGATAAAAGACCCCTTCCATCAAGGCCTTACTGATGAGGATGGCAACCAATAGAAAAGAGGTCCTTGAAGGAGGCTCGGTGACAGGAAGGGTATGAAGAGCCATCTTGATCTCTCCTCCTCTGAAGAGGGAGTTCAGAATGGTCTGATGGGTTGTTCGATGGTATCGAAGGAGATTTCGAAAATAGAATGGAAATAGAATACTCCTCACCAATCTCTTCTCAGAGTAAGATCGCACTTCCTCGCCGATTCTTTGGACGAGTTTGAGATAGGCCCTCAATCCTTTTTCTTCTTCAGGAAAGAGTTGGAGGAGGCTTTCCATATAAGGTTGAAACCCTCCCTGGTGAAGATGAACTACAAAACCGGGATAGATATTTTGAATGTGATGGATGGGGATAAACTCAATTTCTTCGTGCACTCCAATTTCTTTAAGTACTTGATAAAATTCACCCCCTTCCTGACATCCCCCCACAAAGGCCCCTGTCGCATCAATGATGAACCCATCCCTCTTAAAGGAAACCACGTAACCCCCAACCTGTTTCTCTTTTTCGAGAATAAGAACGTTAAATCCTTTCCTTGCGAGAAGGGCTCCTGCAACCAATCCGCCTATTCCAGCACCGATGATAATGGCATCGTATTTTTTAACGCCCATGGCGTTTCTGCTCCCAGAGAATTAAAAGGGTTGGAAGAAAACCAAGGGCCGAGATGAGACAGAAGCCCATTCCCAGAATGGTCACCCATCCCATCATAGAAAGAGCTTGATATTGTGCCGTGGCAAGCGAACCAAATCCGAGCATCGTGGTTAATGAACACATAACCATGGCCCTCCCCGTGTTGCGGAGGGCATGGCCTGGGCCTCCTCCCTCTAAATACCGATGCATCAAGTGGATACTATTATCAATACCCATTCCGATGATCATTGGAAGGATAACCGCATTGACAAAGTTGATCTTAATCCCGAAGACGGACATCGTTCCAACCATCCAGATGAGACCCATTGTCAGGGTTGAAAGGATCAAAAGCGTCCTCCTCCAATTTCGGAAATGGAGAAGGATGATTAAAAAAACCATCAGGAAAGCAATGGGGGTAAGAAGGTATAGATCTTCTTTCACAATTCGTAGAATCTCTAACTCCACCCGTTCAGTCCCGGTAATCGAAATCCCTGGAAGTTCCTTTTCCAATTGCTCGAGAGAAAGTCCCCCTTTATTATAGTAAAGGTGGGAGATGATTCTGTAAGTCCCGTTCTTTTTGGCAAGGAAAGGCTCGATCGCCTTTTTAAATGGGCTTTGTTGAAGAGAAGCTAACAAGGTCTCAGGAGAATAAATCACCTCGTCTCCTCTCCTTAACTCATCCATACTCTGGAGAATGGGTTGAAATCCATTGACCTCAAATCCGTTCTCCTTCAACGCGTGGATAAAACTCTTTTTCAATCTGTCAAGATCGACCGATTCTCGAATGACCTTGGCAACCGCTCTCTGTTTTTCTGGAGAGGGAATTAATTTCGATAGAGAACGAAAGGAATTGATCTTCCCCGCTCTTTGGTATTTCTCAATAACCCTTATCCACTCTTCCTCTTTTGAAAGAAGGCTTGGAAGTTCTCTCCCTTCATGAACCGAAATTCCTTCTAAGCTTCTTCCACCAAAGGCCCTTCCCATTCGCTCAAAGGTTTCAATGGGTTGAAGGTCCTTTGGCCTAAGGTTTCTGAAATCCTTCTCCACCTCAATGCCAAAGGATAAAAGACCAAATAGAAGGGTCACTCCAATAAATCCTAAGAAAATGGGGAACGGATGTTTCTCAATCCATGCTGAGGTGTGTTTAAAATTTAAGGTTTTAATATCGCGATAGGGATAGGGTTTTCTCCTTCTTTCCATCCAGACCAGAAAGGAAGGAAGGACAAAATAGATGCAGAGAAGCGAACAGAGTAGGCCTATCGAGACGAGAAAGGCCAATTCCATAATCCCCCGAACCCTTGAGAAGAAGAGGACGATAAAAGCAACGATCGTTGTGAATGCCCCTGACCATATTCCTACCCCAGTTTCTGTAAGGGTAATCTCCATGGCTAAGGCGAGATCCTTCCCTAAGGCCCTCTCCTGATGGTAACGATCATAGAGGTGGATCGCAAAATCAATTCCCAGGCCAACTAAAATTGCAGCAAACGCAACCGTGAGGATATTCAGGCTTCCTAAGGTGAAAGAAGCAATTCCCATTGTTAACTGGATCCCTCCTAAGAGTGGAAGGCCAATGATGAGGAGAGTGATCCATCTTCGGTAGACATAGAAAAATAAGATGAGAACGAGAACTAACGAGAGTAAAAATGAACTCTGCATATCGAACCGAAGAACCTTTGCCTCGGCTGTAGCAATGGGATGGGCACCTGTCAGGTAAATCTTTATGGGACGCCCTTGTTCAGAAGATATCGATTTCTCCAATCCCTTCATAAGAGATTTAGAGAAACTCAGTTCAGTAGCAGGTCTGCTTGGTTCTGTCATGATGAGGAGGAACTTTTGGTCTTTGGATAGAAAGAAATTACTTGATTCATCAAACGCCATCCCCTTCGTCTCTTCCTTCCATTTTTCCATGAAGAGCCATCGCAGTTCAAAGGGATCAGTTTGAATCAGGTCTTTCATTACAAAGGAGGCATGGCTAAGTAGAAGTTTTTTGTTTTTTTGAATTTGTCGGGCGATCTCCTCTTCTGTCCACTTCCTTTTTAACTTTTCAATATCCCCTTCGTTCAGAAAGAGATAAGGATGGGTGAGAAAAAGATTCAGTACTGGTTTGGCTTTTTCAAAATCCTCTTCCTCCACCTTTTGGAATCTAATCCTTTGAAAGGCCCTTTCTCCATCTACCTCCATCTCCTTCAGTTTTTCAACAATCCTCCTCCCTGATTCGATCAACTTTTTAGAATCTACCTCTTCCCCTCTTTCCAAGAGGATGAACAGTAGGTCAAAGGCCCCTGTCTCCCTCAAATTCTCCATGTAGAGCCTGATTGGACCTTTTTCAGCAGGAAAGAGCTTGAGGAAGTCAGGATCAAATCGGAGCCTTCCAGTGAGAAAAAAAGCCAATCCAAAGATGATGAAAAAGATGAGGAGAACCTTTCGGTGATGGTGAAGGGTGAGATGGGCAATTCCCAGGAGCAATCTTTTTCGCATGATGGATCAAAATTATAACAGATTTCCCCCTTTCTTCCATCCTTTTAAAATATCTAATCTGAAATCTTGAGAAAGAGAGACTTTTTGATTGAATATTATGGATTTAAAAAATTAATATTGGAAGTGCCTTCTCCGAACGCCCTTCTGTTCCAGGCCTTTCGAAATCCTAAATTCATCGGTCCAAAGATCTGAACGTAACGGTGGACTTTCAATAATCTTCGAAAGATAGACCCCCAGGAGAGAAATGAGGAGTTGAGCCATTCAAACCCTTCTTGAAGTTCCTCAGGGTTCATCCTTTTTGGGAGAAAGGTGACGTGTTCCATATCATAGAGGTCCCATTGATTCGTTAGAATTCTATTCTCTTTCTCCAGCCTTTCTCTTAAGGCAGTCCCCGGATAGGGGGTGAGGATGGGGAAAAGGGCGCCATCGATTCTTGTTCGGTTACAAAAGTCTAAAATTTTTTCAAAACTGTTTTTTGTATCATGATCGTATCCTAAGATGAAGGAGGCGAGGATTCCAATCCCCTGATCATGAAATCTCTTTACCGCTTCTTCAGGAGAAATTCTTAAATTTGTCCTTTTTCCCATCAGGGTCAGATTTTCATGAGTTAGGGATTCAAATCCAACAAAGAGGGCATAACAGCCACTCTTAGAAGCCAACCTAAGCAACTCATCATCATTTGCAAAATCAAGGGGAGCATGGCTTGCCCATTTAAATTTTAAAGGAGTCATCTCCTGAAAAAGGGTCTTGGCATAAGAGCGGTTTCCAACCAGATTATCATCGACCAGAAAGAGAAAGATGCTCTCTTTTCTTAACCGTTCTAATTCCTCCATTACCAGTGGGATGGGTCTTGTACGGTAACTCCTTCCAAAGAAGGAAGAGATAGAACAGAATTCACATTGAAAAGGACAACCTCGGGTGGTCTGAATCGTATTGGTCAAGAGGTATTTCTTTCCCTTGAGCAGATCTCGCCTGGGGATTTTGATTTCAGAAAGTGAAACAGGGCCATCCTCTTGATAGATTCTCTTTAACCTTGATTCTTTAAAATCTTTAATCACCTCTTTCCAGATTCTATCCCCTTCCCCCATGACAATAGCATCTCCATGATCGAGTGCCTCCTCAGGAAGGTGGGAGACATGAAACCCTCCAAGAACAACCTTCTTCCCTCTGTTTCTAAATTCTTCAGCGATTTGGTAAGCCCTTGGAGCCTGTGGGGTCATGACCGTAATCCCTACCAAATCCGTTTCTATTTGGAAATCTATCTTCTCAACATTCTCATCAAGGATGGAAACCTCCATCTCCTCCGGTGTCATGGAGGCGAGGGTAAGGAGACTCAGGGGTGGGAATTTGAATCGAATTTGTCCCCAAAGACTCTTAGAAGACCACCCTGGAACGATGAGTAAAATCTTCATGGAAGTGTCACTTCCAAATAGGATTTGAGGCGGTGGAGGGCGATCTCGGTTAGTTCATTATGCTTTTTTTCTCCACCCAAAAGAGACCATCCCATTTGATAAATCCATCGTTTAATCTGGTAGAGGAGGGTATGGGTGACCTCGGTTCCAAGTTCATTCTTTTTTAAATCCCAGATTTCAATTCCATCTTCAAAGATACCATTAAGAAATCGGTAGGCAATTCGATGGGGCCTTTCTAAGAGAATTACCTCTGAATTCCATTCCGGGCCAATTCGAAACCTAAGTTTGAAATGGAATTTCGTCCCTACACAGAATTCGCCCGGTGTGATCCTCTCCACCGTCATTTCCTCAACAGGAACCCAATGTTTGAACTGACTAAAATCGGTCAATAGATTGTAGATCGGTTCCGGTTCCCTACGAATTAAAATGCGATGCTGATTGACTCTTCCTCTAAATGGGTGATCACCGATAGAAATAACCTCTTCCCTCTTTTTTATCACCGCCTCTCCTTCCAAAAAGGAAAAAAGTTTAACCATTGATCAGGATAGTTGCGAATGATTTCTTCGAATCTCTTTGCCATCTCCTGAACGCCCATCTTCACTGCTTCATTCCTTTCGATATCCATTCTTAAGGGAATGGGTTCACCAATAATCCCCTGGTATTTCATCCTCTCATTTAGAATAACAAAAACGGGAATAACCTCTGCACCGGTCTCCAATGCCAGATGGATTGCCCCTGCTGGGAATAGAGTGGGACGACTAAAGAAATCGATCTCCACGCCTTGGCCATCGTAAATCCGGTCGGTCACCATAGCCACGATCTCATTTCTCCTCAAACAGTTTGCGATCTCGAGGATAGCAAGATTTGGCTTCTCCCTTGGGTCAATCATAATGGTATGAATCCCTGCCGTTTCGCGAAGTCTCCTCTCATAACGGGAAAGAAACTGACTCTCTTCCTTAAGCGTAAGGATATGGAGAGGATATCCCTTTTGAGCCAGGACATATCCTCCTAACTCCCAATTTCCAAGATGGGGAGTGACGCAGATCACTCCTTTTCCTCTTTCAAGGGCCTTCTTTAAGTTTTCTTCCCCAACCTCCTTTTCAATCCATTTTGATTTATTTCGAGAATTCAATCGGTCCATAGCCATGTAATCGAGAAGTTTGAGGGAATAGTTCTGGAAGCCTCTTTTTGCGAGCCGGGAGACATCCTTCTCCCTATAAGTCCCCCTCCCAATGATTCGGAGATTATCTTTTAAGGCCTCTCGATATCTTTTTAAAATGAAAAAAACCAGATGATTCCCTAAGGAAGTAAAAAAAGGGTGTAGGGATCTCGGAACCGTCCGTGAAAAAAGGTGAAAAAGAGTGATAAAGAAACTTACCTGCCTTGCGGTCAACTCCTCTTCCTCCTTCTCTCGAGAAGGTCGATAAAGGCCTCGAGTCGGGTCTCCACCCCTCCAGGTGCAGTATGTTCATCAAAGATCAGGGTTAGAAGGGGGAGGTCAAAATCCTTTTGAACCTTACTAAGAATCGTCTGGGCCACCAGTTCCGGCATACAGGTAAAGGGGAAGGTATGGATGACTCCATCCATCCCATTTTTTGCAAAAAGGATTGCCTTGCCTACAGATTCTGAACTTTCCCCTCCCACATGAAACTTAAGGTAAGGCCTGGCATAAACCATAGAAAGCCTTTGCTGGTTTCTCCGAAAAGGGTTGAAATGGAATCGGTCATTGAGATAGTCGCTCAGCCAGACCGATTTAAAAACCTCTATCCCCCTCTTTGCAAGTCTCATATCAATTCCCATATTGGCAGAGGGTTCGATCACAGTGAATAGTTCTCCAACAATACCTACTCGAAGCGGGAAAAGTCCTTTGATCTTTTTGATTTCCCTGAACCATAAAGAAATCTTAATGATAGATCTAAGTAGATCTTGAAGGGAGAGGCTCTTCTCGATGAGTTCTAAGGATTCTTTAAGGACTTGATCTGCCTCTCCCTTTTGGGATTCATAGGGTTTGGAGTGGAAGTATCTTCTCATTGTCCAATCCAGGATGGACAATCTTACTAAGATGAGAAAAAAGAGTTTGTAGATTCCAACCCTTGACTTTAGACCAGAAATCCTCTGCATCATCTCGAGCATATCTGAAAGCACATCAGGGTTTTTTGCGCTTCCCATGACAAAGTGATATCCCAATTCCTTTAAGATCTGTTCCTGAATGATATCGAAGTATCCAAACCGGCAGGGTCCCCATCCTCCTGGCATAAAGATCGTATCGGCTCCCAGATCGAGGGCCTCTATCATGCTTCCGAGAGTGATCTTAAATGGGAGGCAGGCAAATTCAGGGGAATACTTTGTCCCCAGGTCAAGCGTCCTCTTCGTAGGTGGAGGTGGAAGAATCATCTCCACCCCTACCTCCTCAAGCAAAGGTCGATAGGCCTTATGAAGGAGGCCAAGGTAAGGGACCGTGAGCTTCATCTCCTCTCCTTTTGCCTGATGATCATTTCCAAAAAGGCCTCCACTCTCGTGGAAAAACAACCCTGTGAAATATGTTCATCAAAAACAAAGTGGAGGAGAGGAATCTTCTCCTTTATGAGATGTTGGATCATCTCCAGATTGAATGAATCCTGTCCACATCCAAAGGAGGCAAGAAGGATCATTCCTTGGACACTGGCCTCTTCTGCAAAACGGACTGCTGAACCTACCATCTCCTTTCCAAAAGACCAGTAGATCCTTTTTCTGAGATTTTTCACTCCTCTCTCAATGGCCTGATCGCTCCAGAACTCAGACGTAAGGAGTTGAATGCCTCTCTCTTCAATCGCTTTCACCATCGTCCCCTTGAGAAAGGGATCATGGAAATAATAAGGTCTTCCAATTACTCCAAGGCTTAGCCTTCTTCCGTTCTTTTGATTAGGAAGAGGATCACCTGAACGACTTACATTGAGAGCTTCTTCAAAGGAAAATCCCTTTTGAAAGAGGTGACGGAAACGTTGCTGTCTCATCCAGGCCCTTTGATAAGCCTCTTCTATTTCTTTTATACTCCTTGAAAAGGCCTTTCCCACTTTTAGATAGAAACGCTTTTCGGCTTCCATTCCTTGGTTTTTACAGTGGATGGGATCATCGATCAATGGGGGAAGGGAGTCCATAGTAGCCCTGACCATATCCGGAAGGCCCATCAGTTTTGGACACATATAGGCATCGGGCTCCACACTGATATATCGAGGAAGGAAGAGAAGATCCACCTTATGTTTGATCGATTCTATGTGTCCAAAAAAGATCTTTACAGGAAGGCAGAGGTCTCCCGGAAGGAGTTTTGATCCGTCCCGAATCGTCTTCTCTGTGGTGGGAGGAGAAACGAATAACTCAACGTTAAGACCTTCAAAGAAGGATTCCCAAAAGGGAAAATAACGATAGTAAAGGAGAGCCCTTGGAATTCCAATCCTCATCTTTTCATCCTACTGAATCTCTTTCTTCGTTCAATCGTCTCCAAGAATGCCTCCAATCGAGTCCTCATACCACTTGCACCTGTATGTTCGTCCACCATTAGGCAGAGATAAAGAGTATTTCTATACTCTCTTACTTTGTGGCTTAAGAGGGGTTCGATCATAGAGTCCACTCCACACGAAAAACAAGTGAGGTAGATGAGGCCATCGAGTTGATGAGAATGAAGGTAGTGAAGGCCTGCACCAAGAATCTCCCTTCCGAAGGTCCAATAGATATCCTTTTCGAGTTTTTCTATTTCGGAATCAATCACCCCTGGACTAACCATCTCCTGTGTTAAAACCATGGCCCCCGACTCCTCAATAAGTCTTAAGGCATTGAAATTGAAAAAAGGGTCATAGAGGCAGTAGGGATGTCCAACGATTGCAACCTTTTTCTCAACCCCGTTATGAGAGAAACTTTCTCTTTTTTTAATCGGAAAGAGTTCGATGTCGAGATCACCTCTCTTGTTCTTCTCTTGAAACTGCTGTTGGGCCTCTGCTGCTCTCTGTAAGGCTTGTTTAGCATCGTTTGGCCCCTTTCCAAATTTCCGAACCATTTCAAAGAAAGAGGAAGAGAGGCGTGACCCCCGATGTCGCTCATCCACATAGGGGTCTAAAATAGGAGGAAGATTTGGAATCGAATACCTGAGCATCTCCGGAAGCCCTGCAGTCCTTGGGCAAAAACAAGATTTTCGGTCAAGACTTAAGAGCCTTGGGATAAAAAGAAAATCTACCTGATCCCGAAGGGTAAGGGCATGGCCAAAAGCCATTTTGATGGGGATACAGTTGTCCTCCTCAGCATACCTGAACCCTTCTTCTATCAACTCCCGATAGCTTGGTTTGGAGATCACCACGTCGAAACCCAATTCATTAAAAAATGTGCGCCAGTAGGGAAAATACCGATAGTATAGGAGGGCCCTTGGAATGCCAATTCGGATGGTCAAGATTCTATTCTCCTAATTCCTTTCTCTTTTCCTTCTCTTCTGTAACAGGTCAACAAAGGCGCTTAATCGGGTCATCACCATGGTCTCTGAGAGGTTCTCATCGAGAGAGAAGGTAAGGATTGGGATGTCATGTTCCATGCTCACCCTAACCAATATATTCTTTGCCACCGCTTCCAGCATACATCCAAAAGGCAGAAGTTGAATCGCTGCCTCATAGCCCTTTTTCTTAAAGAGAATTGGATAACCGATGGAAGAGTTACATTCTCCACCAAGATTATATCTCAGATAGGGTTTTGAAGCCTGGATCGCACGCCGTTTTGACCTCGGATGAAAGAAATCTAAGCCGAGGGCATGGCCGATCTTATGGGTAATCCAGACGGTTCGAGTTACCTCAACCCCCATCTCTCCAAGTCTCCGCTCAATCTCCTGATTGGCATGTGGATTAATCACCATATAACCTTCCCCAGTGATCAACACTTTGATCGGCCCTTTTCTCAGATCCTTCTCAACTCGATCAAACAGATGGAGAGACTCTTCCCATGCCTCCCTTAACTGCTTCAGATTTTCAGCCTCTTCAATCAGCCTTAGACATTGGGTCTCGACCCTTGTCGTTGCTCCCCTTTCTATTTCCAAGGGTCTCACCTGATGGGCCATTCGCTCTACCTTTTCACAAAGCCTCAACTTCCTCCACCCGAAGTGCAATGCCTTGAGGGTTTCCCAAATAGAAGCCCCCCACTCCTTTCGCTCCCTATTAAAGCGTTGAACATAATGACTCCAGAGCCGGGTATCATCCATCGAAATCCAGGTAAACTCAAACCCCAGATCCCTGAGAATCTGCTGCATCACCACATCGTACATGCCGACCCGGCAGGGACCATGATCGCTAACCATGGCGATGGTATCTGCGCCACGTTCAAGGGCCTCGATGAAATTACCAAGGATGAATTTAAAAGGGAGGCAGGTGGAGGGGGGAGAGTATTTAATCCCGAGCGAAAGGGTCCTTTGGCTGGTCTTGGGTGGAAAGACAAATTCTGGACCGACGAGCCTTCCAATGGCACCAAGCATGATATCCAGATGGCCAATATGGGGGACGGTAAGCTTCATGGCTCAACGTTAGTCTCCATCATTCTTTTTAAGAAGTTTTGAACCCTCCAATACCTAAGATTTCCTTATTTCAGACTCCCATTTTCCGCACCGATCCCCCCAGTAAGAGATTGGCTTTTCCTCCATCATAAATTCCACCACCTCACAGTGATTTTCACAGTCTTTACAGATAAAACTCACTGTCCTACAGTTTAGGTCTGAGACCCCAAACCCTTTGAAATGGGTTTCATTGCCATCCATCTTCTCCTTAGCCAAAAGAGCAGCCCCGATTGCTCCCATCACGTGATAGTATTGGGGAACCAATATTTCTTCTCCCAACTCTCTTTCAAAAGCCTTCTTGATTCCTTGATTGGCAGCAACCCCTCCTTGAAAAAGAATGGGGCTTTTAATCTCCTTTCCCTTAGCCACATTATTGAGGTAATTTCGAACCAGGGCCTCACAGAGGCCAGCGATGATATCATTGAGATGACAGCCCATCTGTTGTTTGTGGATCATGTCCGACTCAGCAAACACCGTACATCGCCCTGCAATTCTTACAGGCGATTCCGATCGGAGGGCATACTCTCCAAAGGCTTCAATGGGGATATTGAGCCGAAGTGCCTGTTGATCTAAAAAAGAACCTGTCCCTGCAGCACAGACCGTATTCATTCCAAAATCAATGACCAATCCCTCTCTGATGATGATGATTTTTGAATCCTGACCTCCAATCTCAAGGACCGTCTTCACCTCTGGATAGAAGTGGATGGAGGCAACAGCATGGGCTGTAATTTCATTTTTTATCACATCCGCTCCAACCAAAACACCTGTCAGTTGCCTTGCACTTCCGGTGGTCCCTACTCCACAAATCTCAACTCCCTCTGGTAAATGGGTTTGAATCTCTTTCAAACCTTTTTGGACCGCCAGGATTGGCTGGCCATGGGTGAGGAGGTATTGATGGCAAAGAACCCTTCCCTCTTGGTCAATAACCGCAAGATCGGTGCTGACCGATCCCACATCGATTCCAAGATAACCTTTAATCGGAAACTCTCTCTTTTCCATAGGGGGTTTGGATATTATGGTTTAATTCTTCCCAGACTCGGTCAGCCATGAGTCCATAATCTTTTGAGTACTGATCGATGGAGCTGGAGAGGTGGCTAAAAAAAATCTCAGCACCCGAATGAGTGAAATAGACTCCGGGTTGGCTGACCATCTCTCTTCCAACTTCGGGGACGTCGATTAACATACAGGGCCTCAGAAGGTTTTCAATGTAAGGCTGGCGAGAGCGTATCGTTCTAAAAAAAGGAGAATCGAGTACCTCCAGAAGGGTTTTCCCTTTAATATTGTCAGAGGCGAAGTGGCAGAAGACACAGGGCTCGACATCGCCTCTTGCATTGATATGAAAGTACATCTTCCCACCCGCCATGCAACCATTGGTCAGTCTCCCATCGTTCCAGAAATCAACAAAGAGAACAGGTTTGGTGGCACGGAAATGAATTAAGGCCTGTCTCAATTGATCTCGTTGGACTGGGGTGGGCATCCATTGAAGAGTGGGATTTCGACCTACCGGAATACACATGAAATACCAGATGAGAATGACCCCCTGCTCAATCAAGAAGTCAATAAAGGAGTCACTGGTAAGTAGGTTTGTATTCTCCCGTGTTTGAGTGAGAGAACATGCAAAAAGAATTTTCGCCTCGCGTAGCAGTTTCATCCCTCTCATCACCTTCTGAAAATGTCCCTCACCACGCCTTCGGTCTGTCTCTCCTTCATAACCTTCCAAACTGATGGCAGGGGAAACGTTTCCCAGATGGGCCATTGTCTCAACAGTCTTCTCATCAAGAAACCCTCCGTGAGTAAAAACATGAAAAAGCATTCGGGGATGGTCTCTGTAGATCTCGAAAAGATCTCTTCGGAGAAAGGGTTCTCCTCCGAGTACGATCACCAGATGAATCCCCATCTCCTCAGCCTCTCTGAGGATTCGATGGATTTCCTCTTTCTCTAATTCTTCGTCTTTAGAATAACTTCCCGCGTAACACCCGTAACAGTTAAGGTTACACCGCATGGTTGGGCTGATGAGCATAGCCCGTGGGGGGTAGTACCCTGTTCGGGCTTCAAATGCCTTTCTTCGATTGGTCCCTTCTAAGAATTGATTCACTAAAAAGTGTACGATACTCTCACGTTGTCTTGGATTGGCATTATGGATGATCCGCCGTGCAATCTCAAGTGAGGGATGATCCCTTTTGAAAAGTTCTCGAATCCAATCGATCTTTTTACGGTAAGACTCTTTTTGGGGAATCTTTTCAGCCAGGTAAGTTAAACGGATGAGGTTTGCCTTAGAACTATTGGAAAGAAGGGAGAGGGCAAGTGTTATAAATTTGATCAAAGAGATTCTTTTTAAGTGGGATGAAGGACCAATCATTTTCATCACTATCTGGTGAAAAGATTATCCTAAAAGAAAATGATTTTCAATCCCTTGATTTTAAGGTGACCTTGGAAGATCATATCCTGTGATTCGCTTAAAGGCCTCTCTCGCTCTTAGCCTCACCTTTTCGTTTGGGTCTTGATTGGCAAGGTTCTTAATAGGTTCTAAGGCGGTTTGGTCGCCTAAGAATCCAAGGGCCCTTAACGTGAATGCCCGCATATAAGGGTCATTATCCCTCAGGAGATCAATTAAAATGGAGGTGGCTGTCTTGTCTCCTGTAAAGCAAAGGGGTTTATAATCCTCCTGCCATTTCTTACCGTAATCCTTCTTCTTCGTGACTAAATAACCTTTTAGATAAGCAAAATTCTCAAGCACCCTTATCCTGAAATCACTTTTCCTGAATGGCGGAAGCTCTTCAATCATATTGAATACCTTTTCAATCTCATTCTCCCTGATCATCCTCGACCCATTTTCAATAAGGAATGAAAACTTTTCTTGAGAGTCTTGTGCAAAAACAACCGAATGGCTTAAAAGGAGAAGAAAAAGTGGGAAAATTATAAAATTTTTTTTCATTTTATCCCCCCTCCCTTTATCGAGTTGGCCATGGATTCACTAAACTACTTCTTTAACAACTTTTTAGACCCTACCAGCTTCCGCCACCACCGCCACCAAAGCCTCCTCCTGAAAATCCACCCCCTCTCAAGCCACCCCCTCCTCCACTGCCACTCCCTCTCGGAGCGGAGAACATGACCGAAGATAGATTTGAGGTCATTGAATGGATGGAATGGGTAAAAGCATTGGGACTGAATCTCCTTAACCCCGTAGGAGCAATATACCAGGTGGGGGGCTCTTGGTAGATTCCTTCAAATGCTTCTGCCCAATTATCCACCACATCGAGGGCCATAGCATAAGGTAGGAATTTGGAAAAAAGGTTCTTATCTCCCATCCTCTCAAGTCTGTCTTTTTCTGCACGCCTCATAAATTCCTGAAACCCCAGAGTCTCCATATAGGCCAATGCCCCTGCCCTTGTCTTTGAAGGCATAAAGTTTCCAATGAAAAATACTGGAACCCCTGCCAATAGACAGGCCACAACGGATCTGCCCATGAAGTTAGGGGAGAGAAAAGCCAGTGCAAAAGTCCCAAAGACAGCGATGAGAACCCCGGCAATTCGATAGGAGTTTCTTACTCTTTCAGGATCGGACAGAAAATATCTCTTTCTTATCAGTTCTCCATAAAGCGCTTTTTTTAATGAAGGTAAGTTAGTATAGAATTTATTTTTCAGGCTTGAAATGGAAAGGCGTGAGGGAGAGAAGGAAAAAAGGCGCCCCATCAATTCCTGTTCAAAAGGGGTGAGGTGGGCATCGGGTTCCTTAACCCTTATAAGGTCGTAATCCATTTGGTCAAAAACCCATCCTTCTTTCTTTTTCTCTTCAATCTGAAGATACCCTTTCACTGCCAGACCAACGATGGTTGAGGTGAGATCTCTTGGGTCTATCTTCTCATCGATCAGTGTTCCCACTTCTGCTGGGGTGAGAGGGATATTGTCAAACTTGGGAGGCTCATACATTACGGTCACAGATTCTCTGACCCTTGGATCCCTTCCTTTCCGATACCAGCGATTAATCATATAGAAAAAGGAAAAAATAGGAAGTAAAAAGACCCAGTTCTCATCGAGATGGATTGCCCATAAAAATCTCTTCCATGAAGGGGGTGGATTGACGAGTCCTTTATCCCATCCAAAGACAAGGGTTAATCCTTCCCCCACTTGAAGGCTTCTCTTTGTAAAAAACTTTCCCGTATGATCGTAGGATTCATAATTACATTCCTCTTTTGAACCATAAACGCCTTCAAACCCTGTGATCATTAAATTCTTGCTCTTATTTTTCGTGGCCAAATACACGGTTGCAGAGGCCTCTTTCATAGGAGCCTTCCAGTAATGGCCTGTCACATTCCAATAAAGTTCATCATGGTCTTCAAGGAAAAGAATGACATTTTCGACTTTATAGGTAATGACATAAGTCTGTTTCCCTCTGACATATCGCTTGGGATCTCCGATCCTAATATAAATCGTTGGCCCTGTCTTTTTGACCTGATACTTCCAAGGGTTCCCAGAACGATCCTCCACAGACAACACTTTTGTAGGAGTGGTGATTACCTTTCCAAATTCATCTCGATATTTAAAAGGGATCTCCCGATAAATCCCATGCCTCGGTTGATGAAATTCTACATCGATGCTCTCCGTGATAGAGATAGAGGAATCTTCATGAATCATAATATCGGAGTGAAACCTGTTAATGGTAAAGTATTGGGCCAGCGCAGGGGGAGAAAATATTAGATTAAGGCAAAGGGTTAGGATAAGGGGAAGAAATAAGGTTAAAGAAAGGGATTTGACTAAGGGCTTCATGGGTGGGTTACCCTCCTTCATCTAATGTCTATCGTTCATTGTTCGTTAGTTATCCTTCCTTTTATGAGAAGTTCACCTTGACCGGCTTTCTTTCTACCTCGGGTGCTTCGAGCTGAAATAGTTCTGCCTGTTTAAAATTGAACATAGAAGCAATCAGGTTAGATGGGAACGATTCAATCAAAATATTAAAATCCCTAACTACCGCATTGTAGTAACGCCTCGAATATTCAATATTGTTCTCCAACTCCTGAAGTTGTGTTTGAAGTTGGAGGAAATTTTGATTGGCCTTCAACTCCGGATAGGCCTCGGCTACTGCGAAGAGACTCTTTAACGTATCCCTGATCATATTCTCTGCTTTTGCCATTTCCGAAGGAGTGGTTGCCTTCATGGCCATGGACCTCGCTTCGGTCACCCTCTCGAAAACCGTCTTTTCGTGAGAGGCATATCCTTTGACCGTCTCGACCAAATTTGGAACAAGGTCAAATCGCTTCTTACACTGGACATCGATATCCGACCAGGAGGACTTAACTGTATTTCTGAGTCGAATTAGTTTGTTATAAATGGTGACCACACCAATGAACAGAACAACCATCACGATCAGAATAATCCAAATAGCCATTTTCAGCCTCCTATGTTAATATTTTTTTTAAGTTATAAAATTTAAGCAATTTTTTCAAGTTTTTAATTATTTTTGTTGTTTTATTCTATCTGGTTTAGCATAATAAAATGGAATACCTCATTTGAACGACTCGCCATCCTGAAAGGAGGGCAGGAATGCTTCAATTAAAAGAAAACGTCTATCTGAAAAATTTTATCTCTATTTATTAAGATCGCACCTGAAAACCCCGTCCTGTGCCTGCCTGCGGTAGGCAGGGACGGGGATGAAAGGTGCGTATGCTGAAAGCAGAAAAATAAACCAGATGCTGAAACAAGTTCAGCATAACATGACGGTTAGGTTCTGGCCTTTTTGTCATCCCGAACTTGTTTCGGGATCTCAGTTTTGGGTTTTAGAATTTAGGTTTTAAAGCCCCGCCCTGTGGGCGGGGTTCTTTACTAGTCTTCGTATCCCCTCGACTTTGAGTAGGGGGGTTTTGGGAAGGGAGGAATATGGAATTCAAGGTTTATAAAGGCAAGTCGGAAGAGTATCCCTGTGAACTTCTTCTTCTCTTTTCTTTCGAATCTCCCGAGGGTTTAGAAGGCCCCCTTCTAAGGGTAGATCGGCAATGGAAGGGATTCCTATCTGATTTGATAAAACAAGGAGACTTCAAGGGAGAACTCTATCAGTGCTGGTTTCTATATACCCATGGGGCGATACCTGCCAAAAGGGTTCTCCTTACCGGTTTGGGGAAAAGGGATGAGTTTGACTTGGATCGGTTGAGAGGAGCTGCATCAAAGGCCGGACAGTTCATCCGAGATTTAGGATTGAAACAATTCGTTTTTCAATTAATAAAACTGGATGGTTTCTCAGAGGAAGAATTGGCAGAAGCATTTGTGACCGGTCTCATACTTGGAACCTACCAATACAAAGAATTTAAAACCACTGAAAGAGAAAAAAGCAAAGAGATTGAAGAGGTCATCCTTCTTGGAGAAACAGAAAAAGAGTTGAGGCTTATCCAAGAAGGGTTAAAAGTAGGTCAGGTGGTTTCGGAGGCAGTTTGTCTGGCAAGAGACTGGGTCAATGCACCCAGCAATCAAGTGACCCCTACTTTTTTGGCTCAAAAGGCTTTGGAGATTGGAAAAGAACATGGAATGGAGATTCAGATTTTCGAAGTCGATCAGGCAGAGGCACTGGGGATGGGAGCATTTGTTGCAGTCGCCAAGGGAAGCAGAGAACCCGGCAAGTTTGTCATCTTGGAATATAATAAAGGGAAAGATTTGGAGAAGATCGTTTTAGTGGGAAAAGGCATCACCTTTGACAGTGGCGGGATTTCGATCAAACCCTCTGAGAAGATGGAACGGATGAAAGATGATATGTCAGGGGCGGCTGCAGTTTTGGCAACAATGAAGGCGGCCTCCGAGCTCCAGATTCCCCTCCATCTCATTGGCATCCTTCCCCTGACAGAAAACCTTCCCAGTGGAAAGGCCTATAAACCAGGAGATATCTTAAAGACCCTTTCTGGGCAAACCATAGAGGTAATCAGCACCGATGCAGAAGGGAGACTCATCCTTTCCGATGCTTTGACCTATGGATTGAAATATGAGCCGAAAGCAATCATTGATCTGGCTACTCTAACCGGGGCATGTGTTATTGCCTTGGGAGATTACGTAATAGGTCTTTTTGGGAATGACGAGTCCCTTTTAAGACGAATCCAGGAGGCCTCAGCCACCACAGGGGAGAAGGTCTGGCAACTACCCCTCTGGGATGAATATTTTGAATACCTGAAAAGCGATGTAGCCGACTTTAAAAATGTGGGAACGCGGGCTGCAGGAGCCATTATTGGGGCTATCTTCTTGAGTAAATTTGTTGGAAAAACACCATGGGTCCACCTCGATATCGCTGGACCTGCCTCCATTGAAAAAGAGAGGCCTTATATTCCAAAAGGAGGAACAGGGGTTGGGGTGAGATTGCTTCTCCAAATGCTCAGAGATTGGAGCAAGCAAAACTCCAATAACCAAATTTCAAACATCAAATAAATTCCAATACCCAATAATCAAACAAAGTTTTTGAAATTGAATATTGGTGATTGGTGATGGATTGAAAGAAATCGAGTATGAAAAAACCTGAAAATCAATATCCGTTTCTTCAGGCATGTCGAAGACAGAAGGCAGACTATACGCCTCTCTGGCTGATGCGCCAGGCAGGACGATATTTGAAGGAATATCGGGCCCTTCGAAAGAAATACCCCTTTTTAGAAATGTGTAAAAACCCTGAACTCGCTGCAGAGGTTACCCTCCTTCCAATCAAAAAGTTTAATCTGGATGCTGCCATCATCTTTTCAGATATTCTTCTTCCTTTAGAACCCATGGGAGTCGATTTAGAATTTAAAAAGGGAGAAGGCCCTGTTATTCGCCCTGTCCGTGAGGAAAAAGAGATTGCTCGCCTTCGGATCTTTAATCCTGAGAAATCCTTGTCCTTCTTGTTAAAGGCCATCCAGATAGTCCGTAGAGAAATAGAGGGTAAGATTCCTTTGATCGGTTTTTCAGGAGCACCCTTTACCCTTCTTAGTTATCTAATTGAAGGAGGTCACTCAAACCATTATGTCCTGACAAAATCCCTGATGTATCAAAATCGGCCTCTCTGGTCTACCCTGATGGAAAAACTTTCAGAAGTTTTGATCCGCTGCCTCAACGCACAGGTTCAGGCAGGGGTTCAGGCCCTTCAACTCTTTGATTCCTGGGTGGGATGTCTAAGCCCAAGTGATTATGAAAATTATGTCCTTCCTTATTCGAAAAAAGTGATTGCAGGGATGAATAAGAAAGTTCCCCTCATTCATTTTGCAACTTCCTCTTCTGCATTACTGGAGAAGATGAAGGAGGCAGGAGGGGATGTGATCGGAGTGGATTGGAGGATCGAGATTGGAGAGGCCTGGGCACGGGTTGGCTACGACATAGGGATTCAGGGAAACCTCGATCCTGTTGTCTTGCTTGGACCGGTAGATTTGATTAAGAAAGAGGTAAAGAGAATTCTTGATTCCATAAAAGGTCGGCCGGGTCATATCTTCAACCTCGGCCATGGGATCCTTCCCAATACTCCTGTGGAAAATGTGGCCACCCTGGTAGATATGGTCCATGAGTATAGCTCAAAGGTCATATAGAAGACAGGTTATGGGTTAAGATTTTGAACCCCCGTTTGGGTGGGGGGAGATGATAAACGATGGACAATCAGCAGACGGAAATGGTAGCACTTTGTTCATCGTTTATCGTTTAACGCTTGGCATTGCGAAGCAAGAATGATGAAAGCCCTTCTCCTTTTAGCCTTTGGGGGTCCACGCTCTCTGGATGAGGTCGAATCCTTTCTGACCTGCCTCTTCAAAGGAAAAAAGCCATCATCAGATCAACTGGAAAAGGTCAAGGAGCGGTATCGTCTAATCGGAGGCTATTCACCCCTTCCTGACATCACAGAGAGACAAGGCAGGAGCCTGGAGAAGAGACTGAATCCAAGGGGTCCTTCATTTAAATCCTATGTTGGGATGCGATACAGTCAACCCTTTATTGAAGATGTGTTAAAGAGAATCCTTCAGGATGGAATTCAGGAAGTGATGGCTATCCCAATGACTCCTTTTCGTTCAAAATTAACAACGGGCGCCTATAAAGAGGAGTTAAATCGGTCAAACGAGGTCTTAGGAAATCGATTAAAAATTCATTTGATTGAAGGATGGCATTGTCATTCCCTCTTTTTAGGGGCTGTGGCAGAGAGGATTGAAGAGGGTTTAAAGCAATTTTCACAAATGGAAAAAAAGGGAATCCATCTCATCTTCACAGCCCATAGTCTTCCAGAATCGATCCTTGAGAATGATCCCTATGTCAAAGATATGAAGGAGAGTGTTGAGGGGATTTTAAAAATGATTGAACCTCTTCCCTGGCATATAGCCTTCCAGAGCCAGGGTGGCGGGCCTGAGAGATGGATTGGCCCTGATATTGAATCTGTATTGTTTGAACTTAAAAAAATTCATGTAAAGGCAATCCTCATAGTTCCCATTGGGTTTGTTTCAGACCATATCGAAGTGCTCTATGATATTGATATTCTTTGTCGAGAGAAGGCCGAATCCTTAGGAATGACATTAAGGAGAACCCCTTCCCTCAACGATTCAGAGAGGTTTATAGAGGCTTTAGCAAGCATTGTGGAAGAACATGTTCTCAGGGAGTAAGAAGTTCGGAAGTGGAAGTTTGGAGATTTTAAAAGTCCTCTTCTGAACTTCAAACGGTTTTGAGAAACGGCATGAAACAAATCATCATCATTGGTGGAGGTGTTGCAGGACTGGGTGCTGCTTATAAAGTTAAAAGAGCGGCAGCGGAAGGCCACGAAGTCGAATTCCTATTGATTGAAAAGGACCCTCGGCTCGGTGGAAAGATCCTCACAGAGATTGTCCCTGATCCAGAGGGAGATGGGCAATTCATTGTGGATGGTGGCCCGGATTGCTTTTTGACAGAAAAACCAGCCTGTCATCGTATTGCTAAACTCATTGGAATTTTCGATGACGAATTGCCCACGGATGATTCGCGTAGAAAGACCTTAATTCTCTCTCGGGGTAAACTCTATCCGTTACCCGATGGGGTCATGATGTTTGCACCCACGAAGTTCATTCCTTTTTTGACGACAGGACTCTTCTCATGGTGGGGTAAGGTTCGGATGGCATTAGATTTCTTCATCCCACCTAAACAAGTTAACCCGGATGAATTAAATGACGAAACCCTTGAAAGTTTCGTCGTCCGCCGAATGGGTAGGGAGTGTCTCGATCGACTTGCAGAGCCTCTTGTTGGCGGTGTTCATGCCTCTGATCCAAAACAGATGTCCCTCGCTGCCACCTTTCCAAGGCTCCTTGAAATGGAACAGACCTATGGGTCTTTGATCAAAGGTTTCCTTGTAGCGAGAAGAAAGGTTGAAGAGATGAGAAAGAAATATCCTACCCAGCCTGGCCAGAAGCCAAGAACCTTCTTTACCTCATTTGCCAGGGGAATGCAACAACTGACCGATCGAATGGCTGAGGCTTCAGGCCTGGAGAGGATGAGACTTGGAGTGGCCGTTATTTCTCTTCAACGATTTGAACAAAACAGATGGACAGTTCAACTCTCCAATGGATCGATCATAGAGGGAGATGCAATCATCCTTGCCACAGAGTCCTGGTCTGCAGAACCTCTTATCAGACCCATTGATGCCACCATAGCCAATGCCTTAGCGAGCATTCCTTGTTCTTCCTCGGCTACCCTCTCCTTTGCCTTTAATGAAGAAGAGGTTGGGTTTGATCTGAATGCGTTCGGGGTCCTCTGCCCATTAGTGGAGAGACGAGCATTGATGGCAGCCACTTATTCTTCCTCAAAGTGGCCAGGAAGAGCGCCTCCGGGAAAAGTGCTTCTTCGTGGGTTCGTGGGAGGCCCCCACAACCAGGAGATGATTGAACGTTCTGATGAAGAACTTATTCAGATAGTCCTCTCTGAGTTTCAGGAGATTTTAGGCTTAAATCGAAAGGCCAAACCCATTTTTACTCGGGTATTTAGATGGCCTCGGGGTATGCCCCAGTATACCATGGGCCATTTGGATCGTGTAACATTGATTGAGGAGCGAAGTACCCAGATTCCTGGTCTCGCCCTTGCGGGAGGATGTTATCGGGGAGTAGGGGTTCCGAACTGCATTGAGAGTGGAGAGCGAGCGGTTTCGAAAATACTAAGGGAATGGGGGATTGACCTCGCAGAAGACCATATAGAAGAAAAGAGGTATTACTGAGATGTAAATTGTGTTTGCAATCATTTGGGACTTCACGGTAGTCTATTTTTATAGTCTAATCACTGGATGAAAAAAAACGCTTTGAGACCGTATCAGAAGTATTGAATTACGTTTTAGAGAGGCTTAAAGAAAGCCTGGGAGAGAGTTTAGTCTCTTTTGTTCTCTACGGGTCTTATGCCCGTGGTCAAATTGATCCTGAATCGGATGTGGACATATTGATTATAGCAGAAGGATTATCTGATTCCTCTCTTGATCGTCATGCCTTTTTCACTCGAATACTTAATGAGGTTACAACATCTTTTAAAGAAACATCTAAACAAGAAGGTTGGTTTCCTTATATTTCTGCCATGTTAAAGACGCCTCAGGCTATTTTCATTCCATCTCACATTGCCTGGTAACTTTTCATGACAGGTTTGTCACCCACGAACCATAAAATCCCCCCCGCCCATGGCGAGGCTCGCCTTTGGCGGCTCACCTTCATCCTGGTTTATTTTTGTCAAGGGTTTTTTTATCCATCGTAATTATGAGGGGGTCTCTCATCTTGGAGAGAGGGAAAGGATGAGGGGAAAAGCTATTTTCAAAGGTACCCATTTCCTTGAATTTTGTGAACTTTTTCCCTTTGACTTGAGTTAAAAATCTCTATAAAATATTTACAATCACACAGTTGGATTCTCCAGACATTGTTCGATCTAATTGTCATGGTCTGTTTCTTTTGATGTCTGTTCCGGAAGTTGTTTAAAAACAAAACCTCATTTAGCTAAAAACAAAAAACTATCAAACGAGAAAGGAAAATGAAAAGGCAACTCCTTTTGATTTTATCGTTATTGGCATGGAGTTATTTAATGGGTTGTGCAGTTACACCGGTCGTAGAAACTAAGGGGCCTTTGTCTGCATTTGGAGAGAAAGTCGAAAGGGAGTTGTCAAGGCTTTCGAAAATCAGCCCAACATTGGCCGAGGAACTGGAGAAGCTTCCTGAATTGAGAAGAGGGTTAAATGAGAAAGGGGTTTTGGCATTAAGCAGGATTGTTAGCCTTTATACTGAATCTACAAATCCTGAGATAAAACAGGTGATCGATAGGATGTTAGCCATCGGGAAGAAGGAGCGACGCAAGTTCTCCGCTCCGCTTCAAGCTTTATTCTGGGTTGGAGAGGAAAAGGAGCTTCCTTTAAACGAGAATCCACTTAAAATGCATTCTAAAGAAAAATATAGGGTTTTCAATAAGAATCTGGGCGAGGATGAAGAGGTCATCACATTTGTCTATAACATCTGGAAGAAAAATTACGATACTGATAAATGGAAAGACCCGAATGAAATTATGGATCGACTTAATTCTCCACACTTATTTGACCTGTTTTTTAGGGATAATATTGCTTATGACTTTGATAAGCATGAGGTAGCAAAAAATGACAGAAGATTCTATGAGAATTGGGCTTCTTACCTCCAGTCTGCGAAGGTAACTATTAAAAGGAGGATGGGAATTTGCCAAGATGCAGCAAACATGGCTGTAGAAATATTAACAAGAGCTGGATATGATGTGAAACCTTTACAAGTCAAATTCCGGACTAAAGGGCCTTCTGGTGGTAGGCATTGGGTGGGATTACTTAAAGAAGGAGGGATGTTTTTTAAAATAGCTGATGATCACTTCGTTAAAGAAGGGATTGTTGGACCCTTCAGATCAGTCATGGAAATCGCAGATAAAATAGCTGAACATTCTGGTACTTACATGGCAGACTATTCATTATCCCAAATTCCCATTCCTTAAAAATGAAAGGAGGATGACATGAAGAGAATATTTATACCATTTATCTTCTCGTTGATTTTCTTTTCCTTATTGTTACTGAATGCTTCCTTTGCCCAGGTCACCACCACATTATCACTGACCGCTGAGGAAGAAGAAGTCATTAAACCTTTAAGAACGATCGTAGACGCTTGGTACAAGGAAGATATAGATTTGGGAATGTCTGTATATCATGAAAAAGCTGTCATAGAACTCGTAGGTGGAGGAAAGGTTGACAAGGAAAGGCTTAGAAAAATCCTCCGTCCGGGAAGCCCTTCCCTATCCTATCACGTTGAAAAAATTGAGATCTCAGGTGAAAAAGCCTCTATAGTGTGTACGCAAAGATTTGGAAATAAGACATTTCCAAGAAAATTTGATCTGGTTAAAGAAGGAGGGACTTGGCTTATCATCGGCTATTGGCTTCAATGAAAAAGAGGACCAGAAGGGGATAGACAATATGCCGAAAAAATATTTTTTCATCATATTTGCTGTGTTTATTGGGCTTAATCTGGCTTATGGAAAGGAAATTGTTCCCATTCCCGAATGGAGGGAGGGATATTTCTGGACATATGATATTAAAGATCCCAAAGGAAAGACAGCAGAGATTACCTGGATGGTAGTGGGTGAAGGTCGGTTGGATGAGAGGGCATGTTTCAAAGTGAAGGCTGAAAAAAAGCGCGAAGGCGGAACCGATGAGTGGACAGAGTATTTTGAAAAGCAGACAGGCCTCTATTTAGGTTTCATACCAATAAGGGCTGAAAAATTTCGAAAGGCGAATGTTGATACTCAGGGGTTTTATCGTTTTCCGTTTAAAACCGGGGATAAGTGGAGTTTAAGATTCGATGTCAATACATGGACGAATTTTAAGGTGGATAAAGTTATTATTAAAATGATAACCCCAGAAGGTGAGTTTGATACTTTAAAAATCACCATGAAATATGAATTAGTGGGGGGCCAAGAAGGCCGAAACTGGTCTGAAAGGTGGTATTCTCCTTCAGTGAAGAACTACGTAAAAATTATTAACCATAGAGAGACAGATTTTACAGAATTTATCTTGACCAAGTACAAAGCAGAATAAACTTTGCCATTTCAAAGAGAATTTTCCCCAAATAGGAGGAAAAAAGCATGAAAAGGATGATTATTGGAGGATTCTTGATGTTATTTTTGGCTTCAATCATAGGGTGTGCCACCATTCCTGTAAAACCCATCACTCAAGATGACCTCCCAGACTTAAAGGGGAAATGGAAGGGGTTTTATCGAGACCGAATAACAACGACATATGTGCAACCTATTGAACTGGAGATTGAGGATATTGAGGACTTTAAAGTGAAGGGGAAGACTATATGGAGTCATGCCGATCGGCCTGCCACAAGTATTCCATTTGTTGGAAAGATAGAAAATGGTAGACTGATAGGAGGATATATAAATCTGAGTCTTCGAAAGGGCGGTGGTAAAATGAAACTTGAAGGGGAATATCGAATTCAACAATGGGAAGGAACAGTATCCCTGAATAAAATAAATTAAACAGGGGGAGAATATGGAAAGGAAACAATTCTACGTTTTAATTATGGCGATGCTAATGGCAATTCAATTCACATCAATTGCTTTCGCAGAATGGAAAGAAACGGAAATTTCACAGCAAGTGCCTCTCCCAAGGAAAATGACAATCGTCCCTCCTTCACCCGACTTGCCTAAAGAAATTGCTGCCTTTTCAGGGAGGTGGGAAGGAATTTGGGAAACAGGAAGTTTGCCAACTATCCTAATTGTGGAAGAAATTAAAATGAACGAGGCCAAAGTTATTCATGCCTGGGGGAAAGGTGTTTACTTTCCGGCTGATTATGAACGCTCCAAAGTCAAGGTTATCGGAAAAGAAATTCAATTTACTGCTAAAGGCTGTCAATTCAAATTTATAATGAGTGAAGATTTAAAAACTATCCGGGGAACACGTGATTGTCCCGGAGGTGGAATTAGTTCTTCGATAACGATGAAAAAAATAGAATAGGTATTTTTAGTTAGATGAGAGAAATTGATCTCTTCGTTTCCCCACGTTATCGACCTTGGGTACAAAGACCTTATCCCAAGAGCCAGGGGGAGGGAAGAACAAATCAGGCTCCTTCTGAGTTAGGACACATATGCTCCTGTCAATTATGATCTTAAAAGCGTCTTAATTTCGTTACTACTCAGAAAGGAGTGGATCAAAAGCGAATTGCTTTGTAAGGAACAAGCTATGGTTCAAGAGTGGCTCTGCATTCAGGAGTAAAATATAAGGTGAAGGTTTTGGTTTCTAAGTTTTGATTTAGAATCGGAAAAAGGGAATCAAATCGTTGAAAGGGAGGGAAGCAAAAATGATTTTTAAACGTTTTCTTGTTTTGTTTCTTACTGTGGTGACACTTTTAGGATGTGCGGGAGGCCCTCCTATTAAGAATCCTCAAATAACCAAATCAAATTTACCTCAGAAATGTTTTATAGAGGGTGTTCCTGCTTATCGCCAAACCTATATGGACTGCGGTCCTACTTCGCTCAGGATGGTATTGAGCTTTTATGGGAAAGATTTTTCACAAGAGGAAATTGTCAAAGTAAGGAGAGGACGGGGAACGGTTATCTCTGATATGGAATCCTTCCCAAGAAGTGTGGGTTTCGAAGCCCATTCTTTCTATGACTCTCGGAAAGAGGAATTAAAATTTTTAATTGCCCAGGGTTATCCTTTAATTGTTTTGGGAGTTCCTCCCCCAGAGTGGCGGAGGGATGGAAGATATTCAGGGGAAGGCCATTATGTAGTCGTGGTGGGATATGACGACATTAAAAATATTTTTATCATAAATGACCCTGCCCAAGGAAAGACAATACAAATCCCCTTCGATGTCTTTAAGGATTTTCATCGATCTCATCCAACTCAAAGTAACTATGTTCTTTGTATTTATCCGAAACCCAGATGAATTTGTCCAACTAAGGGAAAGGGGATAATTCTACTTTTTGGTTTTTAAAATTTTTGGATTAGGCGTAGGGGAGAAAATCTTTTCCTAAGAGGCCCTGCCCGATTTCCATTTTTAGGGTGGCAGTGGCGATTTGAATGGCTTTGATATCCCTCAAATAGCGCTCCAGAGGAAGTTCTTTAGAATATCCCATTCCTCCGAAGACATCCATTGCATTGTTGACCACTCGATAGGCAGTTTCCCCTCCGATAAGGTTTGCCATGGCTGCCCAAGTCGTAGCCTCGTTTTCATTCTTCTCGATCAGAGACAGAGCCCGATAGCATAAAAGTCTTGCTGCCTCCAGAGAGGTATAATCCTCCGCCAACCGGAACTGGATTGCTTCGAATTTCCCAAGGGGTTTCCCAAAGACCTTCCGGACCTTGGCATAGTCGATGGCTTCCTGGAGGGACTGCCTTGCGGTCCCCAAGGCAATAAGACCTGTTAAGGCCCTTTGCTCCTGCACAGTTCCCTTTAACATGGAAAGGGCCTTTCCCTGTTCTCCAATAAGATTTTCCTCTGGAATTTTAACCTTCTCAAAGATGACATTTCCCCATGTGGTGGCCCTCCAACCAAACCCTTGGAGTCGCTGGAGTTCGATTTTAGGTCTATTGGCTTCAACGATAAAGCAACTGATCGCCTCTCTCGATTCTGGGTCTATTTTTGCCAGCACCACAAAGGCCTGAGCCACCTCGGCAAAGGTAATCATCGATTTTTCGCCACTAATCAAATAGTGATTGCCCTGATGTGTAGCCGTCGTCTTGATTGCCCGAATATCTGATCCCGCATCGGATTCCATCGCGGCAAAGGCCAAGATGGTTTTCCCTCTAACCATCTCTGGAAGATAGGTAGTTTTGATTTTTTCTCCCGCATAGAGCAAAACCCTTCCGGTGATATTGGTACCACAAAGGATGATCGCACAATTATGGTCATAGCGAGCCACCTCTTCCAGTGCAATGCCACAGGAGATGAGGTCTGCTCCTGATCCCCCAAATTGGGTAGGCAAACGTAACCCCGTAAGTCCAATTTCAGCCATCTTCTTTAGGCTCTCCCAAGGGAATTCCTGTTGTTCATCCCAATAGGAGGCCTTGGGAGCTAACTCCTTTTTAGCAAAATCGTGGATATTTTTCTGAATCAGCCTTTGCTCTTCATTAAATTCAAACATCCTATCTCCCATAGGTAAAATCGTTAGGTGAAGAAGGAAGTTTTTCCACCATCGTTTTCAGTTTTTTAATGACCTCGTGATCCTCACCTACCAGTGGGATCAGAGACCGAATGGCACGTCCGAGGGTGCCATCGCAGAGGCTCTGAAAATCTTTTCGGACTTCAAGCGGAAGTTGACGGTATTGTTCTACCAGATGGTCCACCCATAGTGGCAAGTAACTTGGGTCTACCTTCTCTTTAGGGTAAACATATCCTTCGAGGGCTCCTGCCTTTGCAGCAAAGTCATAAAGTTCACGATAAATTCCCATATTGATTCCCCTTAGTTCTATTGAAGTTTAGTTAATATGGAGGATAATCAGAGTGGAGGTTAAAGTCAATAACTAATTGTGGGTTAGGGTTTGATGATCCTTTGACCTTCACGGAAGCTTTTTTCAAATATCCTTAAGTTTTTCTCTCGAAATTTTGGATGGGTAACCCTTTCAATGGCTGATCTGAGTTTTTCGTAAGGGAAGGGGAATCTTGGATGGGCGGTTGCAAAACCGATGAGGGCAATATTGGTGGATTGAACCATTCCCATTTCCATGGCAAATCGGCTTGCTCCAAAGACGAAGGTTTCAATCCCCCTTTCCTTAAGGTAGGATTTAATTTCTGGGTTCATAAAGTCTGGATCAGGGTCATTAATAAAACAGAGGCCACCCTTCTGACCATTGATGGATGGTTTGAGATAGGGAATGGTTTTGTAGGCTTCATTTTTTTCAAGGGATAGAAGGATATCCGCACTTCCCTTTTTTACCAGAGGGCTATCGAAATGACCTATTTTCAGATGGGTCATCACAGAGCCTCCCCTTTGACTCATCCCATGATCCTCTGAGCCAATAATGGGGAATCCCTCTTTTAGGGCAAACTCAGCAAAGATTCTCGTGATGAGGAGGACTCCCTGACCTCCTACACCTGAAATGATCATCTGAACGTTCATCTCCTCCAACTCCTCCTCTAAGTGGCCACTTGATAAATCGCCTCCTGAGAGCAGACCTGTAAACAAAGACCGCAGTCCACACAGGTCAACCGGTCAATCGTAACCCGACCCTCTTCTCCTCGAATCATTGAGGGACATTCAAACCGTTTGAGGCAAAACCCACAAGCAATGCATGCCCCCACTGCGGGCATTTCAATGGCAGAGGTAGGGCATTCGCGAACACAGACCCGACAGCCAGTACATTTTTCAAAGTCAATCTGATAACCTGACTCTGTCTTGGAAATGGCTCCTTCAGGGCATTCAATCATACAGGTGTCACAAAATGTGCAGGCTCCGCAATGAAGACACCGCTTGGCCTCCTCAATGATGGCCTCCTCGTTAGGCAAGAGATTCACCTCTTTAAAATTCTTCGACCGCTTCGCAACTGGAAGCGTAACCATTTCAATCCTCTGTGATGGTTCAACCCTATCCAATTTGACGGTGATAAGTTCAGTGGAGATTCCTTCTGATTCTCGGTTCGCTTTCATATCCTCCCCACAGAGATAACGATGAATGGAGAGGGCCGCCTTTCTCCCCGCTGCAAGGGCTTCGATGAAGTTCTTTGGACCGGTCACTGCATCTCCCCCAGCAAATAGTCCCTCTACAGAGGTGGACAGGGTGATTGGGTCGACATGAATCGTCTTCCAGAATGTCTGGGGAACCCTATCACCCAAACCTGAAAGTTCTGGAACATAGGTAGGAGAGATGATGATGAGGTCTGCCCTGATCTTTCTTTCAGTCCCTTCTAAAGACAACACTCGTGTTCTTCCCGAACTTGTGGGTGGACTGAGAAGGGCCTTTTTATAATAGACTCCCGAGGCCTTACCATTTGTAACCGAAATTCGAGTAGGCACGGAGAGAAATTTGAAGACCACTCCTTCTTTCTCAGCCTCCTGGATTTCGAAGGGGTCCACTGGCATCTCCCTTTTTGTCCGATTAAATAGCACCGTAACCTCCTTTGCTCCAAGCCGGAGGGCTGTACGGGCTGAATCCAAAGCCCGCTCATTCCCTCCAAGGACGACCACCCTTGAAGCGGAAGGGAGGGTTTTATTGAGTGCAATCTTTTTGAGATAAGTTAAATAGTCTATCACTCCTCTGGCATTGGAGCCCGGAAGATTAAATGGGTTGGCCTTATGAGCCCCGATGGCTAAAAGGATGGCTTGGTAACCCTTGGCCTTGAGTTGGTTGAGGGAGTATTTTTTACCGATAGGGGTGTTTAATTGGAACTCTACACCCAATTTTTTAATATTCTCAATCTCTCGATTCAATACTTCTTCAGGTAATCGAAAACGGCTTGTTCCGATGACCATTGTCCCACCCAGGACCGGAAGGGCTTCAAAGACGGTTACTTGGTAACCTAATCTTCTTAGGTCATGGGCAGCCATTAGCCCTGTTGGTCCAGATCCTACAATGGCAACCTTCTCCTTTCTCTCAGGACCTGTTATGGGAATAAAGGGAAGCGTCTCGCACCTATCAGCAAGAAATCTTTTTAATAGGTCTATGGCAATGGGTTGGTCCAGATCACCTCTTCTACAAATCTTTTCACAGGGCCGACTACATAGCCTTCCCGTAATTCCAGGGAAGGGGTTCTTTTGGAGAACAAGATTTAGGGCTTCATCCCACTTACCTTTTGAGATGAGTTCAATGTATCCTCTGGCATCCACCTGAATGGGACAGGCTCCCGTGCAAGGAGCGATCTTATCTCGATAGGTGGGCAGATAGGGTTGGGGCATCGCCCCACTTCTCATCTGAGGGATATCCTTTTCCAAAGGAGGGGTATGACGGATATCCACCTTGATCGGTTTGGTTTTTAGAATCTCTCTTTCATAGGTGATACAGGGATAGCGCGCGATGATGACCGCCATTCCACCCTCGGGTTGCTTGGTATAGGCATAGGCCTTCTTTACTTCACGAATCATTCCACGGATATCATAAGGATTGACGACCCGAATATAGTTGACACCGCATCCTTTTACCAGTTCTTCAAGAGAGAGAGCCTTGCCGGGATGTCCATCTGCAGTCATCCCGGATTCAGGAGTGGGTTGCATGCCTGTCATGGCAGTGATGGAATTATCCAAGATGACCAGAACAAATTTGGCACCGTTATAAACCGCATTGAGAAGCCCCTGAGGTCCTGAGTGGTAGAAGGTGGAGTCCCCTATGGTTGCAATGATTGGAACCTCTCTTCCGTCCTGGTGGTAGGCTTGATAGAGACCGCTTCCAAAGGTGATGGCGGCACCCATATCGTGACAGGTATCCACTGTATCCATATTCATTCCGAGGGTATAGCATCCGATATCGCTGGGAAAGATTCCATTAGGAAAGGCCTGCTTCAGGGCAAAGAAGGAGGCTCGATGAGGACAACCCGAGCAGAGAGAGGGCCTGCGAATGGGTAACCCGAGGTTTGAAACCATATTTTCAAGTGAAGTCGTTGAGGTCTCTTCTCTTACAGGGATTGAAAACCTTTTGCAGAGGTCTGTAAGAATATGGGTGATGGTTTCCGGAAGCATCTCCCCCACATTGGGAACGGTTCCATCCAGTCGACCAATCACCTTTGATTTATCTCGGATCTGAAGTTCGATGACCGGCTCCGTCTCTTCAAGAATGAGGACATGATCACATTTCTCGATGAAGGATTCCACGATTTCGTTTGGAAAAGGAAAAGGGGTACCAATCTTAAGAATCGGAATATCTCCCCATAGACCCATTTCCGTGAGGCAGTCACGGGCAATCGCATAACCAATCCCACCTGAGATGATTCCAAAGATGGCTTTATCTTGCCCATGCTCGATGAAATTGAGAGAGGTTATGGAATGAAACTCTTCCGCAATCTTTTGGAGTTTTTCGTTAAGTTGTTTATGGAGGATGAATCGGAATCGCGGGGTGGCACTCCATCGTTGAGGGTTCCTGGGGAAATGGGCCTTTCTTTCGAGACGAGGGATAGGATTGAAGGTGATGGTTTGCTGGGAGTGGGAAACTCTCAGCACCGGACGGAGGATGACAGGGATTTGATATTTTTCAGAAAGTTCAAACGCAATGGGGCACATCTGCTGAGCCTCTTTAGCAGAGGCAGGGTCAAAGACAGGAATCTTGGCAAACATCGCCATGAATCGGGTATCCTGTTCGGTCTGAGAGGAGTGAGGTCCTGGATCATCGCAACTGATAATGACAAACCCTCCGATAGTCCCAATATAGGCAGAGCTCATCAGTGGGTCAGTAGCGACATTGAGTCCCACCTGTTTCATGGCCACAGCGGTTCGCTTGCCTGTATAGGAAGCAACCAAGGCATTTTCAAAGGCAACCTTCTCATTGGTCGACCATTCCACATAGATGTCAAGGTTATTCTCCTTCTTAAATCGGACCACTGCAGGAAGGATCTCCGAGCTGGGTGTGCCTGGATAAGCGGCAAAGAATTGACACCCGCTCTCTACTAATCCCCTGGCAATGGCCTCATTCCCAAGAAGAACCTTTTGCTCTTTTTCTTCCATATCTGTATCAAGGATCAAATGGATTTCCCCTTATCTCAATCCCTTTTCCAAAGAATGCCTCTTAGTTGATCCCAATGATTATGGAGGATATTTCCGTCCAACAGTTCATAAAACAGGCTATCTTTTTTTGAGGGCATGGAGGTCTGTTTCGATAGAAATAGGTTCAAATTTTCAGCCTGTTTTGAAAACCAATCCCTTGCCTTTTCAGCCCGATAAAGAGCAGAAATTTCTTGAGGATCGCTTGGGTTGACCATCATCACCCAGCCTCGACGATAAGGATCCCTCCAGATAAGATTAGGAGACTCCTCCACATCTCGATTTACCACTGTTACTGTCCCAGAAATTGGAAGTGGGATTTCAACTCTTTTCCCATTCGATATAATTTCTATAAAGGACTGGCCCTTTTTCATTGAACTATTAGGCGGAGGAAGTCTGATGGAATCTGCTTCCATGGTAAATAGAGAAGCCATCTCATCAAGACCCAGTCGAACCCACTGATCCATGGGTTTTGCCCAGACATGTTCTTTGCTATAAAATAGTTCAGGGTAAAAATGGAATCCTTTTATAAGCAAAGGGTTGTCCCTCTTCCCAGGCTTGATGGCGAATACAGGATGTGGAGCAAATCGGTCTACCATCATCTGATCCACCTCGCAATGCCAGCATTCAAAGCCATTAGAGCAGAGCATAAAATCCACCATGCCAAGAAGCATATATCGGCAATAGCGTTTTCCGCCTGTATTGGATAATCTTATCTTCCTTAGGCGATCCATCTCCATCTTTATGGCACCTGTCGGACAGATATATTCGCAGGCCCCACAGGCAATGCATTGATCTGATTCGACCTCAAAAGGGGTACTGACCTTTTTCAGCGTCCCCCTCCTTGAGAAGCCTATTGCCCTGGCTCCAACCATCTCATTACAGGTCCGAACACAGAGACCGCAGAGGATACAATCGCTTCCCCCCTGGGTTGCTTTAAATCTGCTCGTTTTGACTCCGAGTTCCTTAGCAAGATTCTTGACAAAGGGGACATCTGGGCACCGGGCAAGGAGGAGTTCTAATAGGATTTGGCGTAGACGAAGGACCCTTTCTGAATGGGTTTTCACTTCAATCCCTTCCCTTACAGGATAATTGCAGGCTGTGACCATTCTGCTTCGGCCTCCTTGAGAGATCTCAACCGTGCAGAGTCTGCAGGAGCCTTGCGGAGCCAAATCGGGATGGTAGCAGAGGGTTGGGATAGGGATAGAATTCTTCTGACACACCTCCAGAAGTGTAGCATTTTCCTTGGCTTTCACTCTTTTGCCATTAATCGTTAAAGTGACCATCATAGCCCTTTATGGGCATAGAGATTAGCCCTAAGGGATATTATTGAATAAAGACTGCATCAAACTTACAGGCCTCATAGCAGGCCCTGCACTTCACACATTTCTCCCCATCCAATTGGTGAACTTTTTTTTTCTCACCTGTGATTGCCTCCACAGGGCAGACCTTGAGACAAGCCCCACAGCCTGTACATTTTTCAGGGTCGATTGACAAAGAGATGAGTTCTTTACAAAATTTAGCCGGGCACTTTTTTTCTTGAATATGGGCCTCGTACTCATCCTTAAAATATCGAAGGGTTGAAAGAACAGGGTTGGGGGCTGTCATACCAAGACCACAAAGGGAGGTATCGAGCATGACCCAAGAGAGGTCTTGAAGAAGTTCGATATCCTCTTCTTTCCCTCTCCCTTCACAGATTCGGTTGAGAATTTCACCCATCTGTTGAAGGCCTTCTCGACAAGGGGTGCATTTCCCGCAGGACTCTTCTTGAAGAAAATTTACAAAGTATCTGGCCATATCCACCATGCAGTTATCCTCATCCATCACAATCATTCCCCCGGAGCCCATCATGGAGCCTGCTTCTTGAAGTCGATCGAAATCCACCGGAAGGTCAAGGAGGTTTTCCGGGAGACAGCCACCAGAAGGTCCTCCGGTCTGGATGGCTTTAAACCGTTTCCCCTTAGGAATTCCTCCACCAATCTGATAGACGATCTCACGGAGGGTGATCCCCATGGGAACCTCGACCAGCCCAGTATGGTTAATCTTTCCCACGAGGGAGAAGATCTTGGTTCCTTTTGACGTTTCGGTCCCAATAGAGCGATACCAATCCGCTCCTCGATTGATGATGATCGGGACATTGGCCCAAGTCTCAACATTGTTAAGATTAGAAGGTTGATCCCAGAGGCCATGTTCCACAGTATGGATATACTTTGCCCTCGGCTCTCCAACCCTTCCTTCAAGGGAGGCCATCAGAGCGGTCGACTCTCCACAAACAAATGCTCCGCCCCCGCGATTAATCTTCAGGGTAAAGTTGAATGGGAAACCCAAAATATTTTTCCCCAAAAGGCCATATTTTTTTGCTGCTTCTATGGCTATGCCAAGATGGGTAAGGGCAAGGGGATATTCATTTCGAACATAGACATACCCTTCTTCAGAACCAATCGCATAGGCACCGATGAGCATCCCTTCGATCACACTATGAGGATTCCCCTCCAAGAGAGAGCGGTCCATATAGGCGCCTGGATCTCCCTCATCAGCATTGCAGATAACAAACTTCTCCTTTCCTTTGGCTTTTCGACAGGCCTCCCATTTTGCTCCGGTTGGAAATCCCCCACCTCCTCTTCCCCTGAGGCCAGCCCTTTTAATCGTTTCAATCACCCCCTCAGGGTCCATCTCGGTTAAGACCTTTTCCAAGGCTTGGTAACCACCCATTGCGATATAGTCCTCGATAGAGGTAGGATCGATCTCCCCATTTGCTCCAAAGACCAACCTCTGTTGAAATTTATAGAAAGGAATATCATATTCATGAATGATCCTCTCCTTTGTTTTCGGGTGTTGATAGAGAAGGTTCTCGATGACCTTTCCCTCCAGAACGGTCTCTTGGATGATCCGATGAACATCCTTCGTTTCCACATGGGTATAGCAGATCATTTCGGGTCGTAGAACCACCAAAGGACCCCGTTCACAGAAACCATGACACCCCGTTGCCCGAACCTCCACCCTCTCTTCAAGGGATTGATGGAGGATTTCCTTTCTAAATTCTTCAACGACTTCTAAAGCACCGGTTGCCTGACAACCCGTTCCAGCACAGATGGTCATACAGGGTTTATTCTTATCTCTCGATTTTTGGAGTAAGTGGCGGAGGGTTCGAAGGTCTGAAATATTTTTGAGAGGAAGATTCATAGCCCTTTTGCTTTGGAATCGTTAGGGGTTCGATTCCATAGAATCGCCCAATTTAGAATTTTGGTATTTCTTTAGGATGGGGTCAACTTTATTCGGATTGATTTTTCCATAATATTTTTTATCAATCACCAGGATTGGCCCTAAGGCACACGCCCCAAGACAGTTTACGCTTTCAAGGGTAAAGACAAGGTCTTTGGTTGTCCCTCCACACCTTATGCCCAGTCGATTTTCAAGATAGTTAAGAACCCTTGCCCCTCCTCTCACATGACAAGCGGTCCCTAAACAGACCTGGATCGTGTGTCTTCCCTTGGGTTCAAGCGTAAAGGCCTTATAAAAGGTAGCCACCTCATAGATGGTGGTAAGAGGGATGTCGAGACTTTTGGAGACTTGAACCAGGGCCTTTCGAGGAAGGTAGTTCATTCTTGTCTGAATGTCTTGGAGGATTCCAATCAGAGAGGCCTTCTGATTCCCATGTCGCTCAATGATCTCGCAGACTGCCTGTAAATCCACTGGCATCTTTGCCTTACGTTTTTCTCCCTTAAATTAATTTTAACTGATCCGGTTCAGGACCTCAATTCCCCTCAGAAGGGTTTCCTCGGAAGCAGCAAAGGAGATTCTCACGTGACTCTTCCTTTTAGAAAAGACGCTTCCTGGAACGATAAAGAGATTGTTTTGAATCGCCTTTTCCACAAAGGCCTCGCCATCTCCCCCAGGCACCTCTGGGAAGATGTAAAAAGCCCCTTGTGGCTTTTGAACCTGAAATTTCTCTTTTAATCCCTCATAGATAAGATCCCTCTTCTTTCGATATTCGAGGATGTAATCCTTCATAGGATAGTCGAGGGCCTTGACGGCAGCCTTTTGAGCAAATGAATTGACGCTGGAAAAGGTGTATTGTTGGAGGGTGATCATCTGCTGGATGATCTCGCGGGGACCTGCTACATACCCTAATCTCCATCCAGTCATTGCCCAGCCCTTAGAGAATCCACCAAAAGTAAGAGTCTTTTCATAGAGTTGACCGACTGTGGGGCAAGAGGGAGCATCAAAAACGAAATAATCATAAATATCGTCAGACAGAATAAGAAGGTCTCTCTCTCGTGCAAATCTCACCACCATTTTCAGGTCATCCAATGGGTAGATTGCCCCTGTTGGATTGTTGGGGCTATTGATTATGATGCATTTTGTCTTCTTTGAAATCTTTTTGACAATCTCCTCTTCTCTGAGGCGAAAGTCAGGGTAGGTATCCAAAAAGACAGGAACGCCACCCATCAGGAGAACCTGATATTCATACATGACAAAGAATGGGTCAGGAATAATGACTTCATCCCCAGGGTTGATCAGGGTAAGGCAGGCAAGAAGCAGACCGCCCGTAACTCCAGCCGTGACCATCACCTCCTCAAAATAGATCCCCTTCTTTTTTAGGTGTTCCGAAATCTTCTCCCTTAACTCAGGAATTCCTTGGGTAGGGGTGTATTTGTTAAACCCCTTTCTGATCCATTCAATCCCTTCCTCTTTTAAGGGGTCTGGGATGTCAAAGTCAGGCTCTCCAATGCTTAGGTTGATGGGGTTTTTCATCTGTCGGGCTAAATCAAAGATTCGCCTAACCCCTGAGGGTTTAATGTTCATCAAACGGTCAGAGATGATCATCTGTCATCCCCCTTCTTCTTTACCTTTTTTTGCCTTTTCGATCAGTTCGAGAATGGTTTCGAGTCTTGTCTTGGTGGGAGGGGCCAAGGCCTTCTCGATTTGATCGATGGAGTAATGGTCACCAAGAAATTTTCCAATCTCCATCCGATATTCCCAACAGATAATAATCTTTCGACAGGGAAGTTCATCATTGAGGGTTCTGCAATAGCGAAAAGGGACTTCCCCTCCTAACATTGGACAGCGGATAATAAGCCCATCATACTCTTCAATCATTTGAGTATTTTGTCACAAAAGAGATCAAAAAAATCCTACGGGCCTTTGAGACCCGTAGGATGGGAAGAGGTTAAACAGGTTTCCCTTTTTTTAACATCTTGGGTTTTGGCAATCCTTCAATTCCCTTGAGGGATTTCTTCATCTCATCCTCTGGCAGTGGGTAGTTAACCAGTTTTCCAGTAAAATAGGAATCGTAGCCACCCAGATCCATCAAGCCGTGTCCACTCCAGTTAAGAAGAATGACCTTCTCCTTGCCTTCTTGTTTCGCTTTTTTGGCCTCCTCAATCACGGTGCAAATGGCATGGCTCGTTTCAGGCGCTGGAATGTGCCCTTCTGTTCTTGCCCAGAGAACCGCTGCCTCATAACATTCTAATTGATTATAGGCTCGAGGCGTGATCAATCCTTCAATAATGAGTTGACTCAGAAGAGGGGCAATCCCATGATAGCGGAGTCCACCAGCGTGGATGGGAGGTGGGATGAAGGCATGCCCAAGGCTATGCATTGGAAGAAGAGGGGTGGTGGCAGCGGTATCACCAAAGTCATAGACAAAAGGTGCCCGGGTCATGGTCGGGCAAGAAGTTGGTTCAGCAGGGATAATGGTGATATCGGCTCCATTGATCTTATCGAGAACAAAGGGGAAGGCAAGACCTGCAAAGTTACTTCCACCTCCTGCACAAGCGGTCACGACATCGACCTTCTTTTCTCCAAATTTCTCCAGTTGTTTCTTGGCCTCAAGCCCAATGATGGTCTGGTGCATGAGCACATGGTTCAATACGCTTCCAAGAGAGTATCGGGTGTCTTTGGAGGTGACCGCATCTTCAATGGCTTCACTGATGGCAATCCCTAAACTTCCAGGAGAGTCAGGGGTTTGTTCAAGAATCTTTCTTCCTGCATTGGTGTCCTTGCTCGGGCTCGGTACACAGTTGGCTCCCCAGGTGTTCATCATCAGACGCCGGTAGGGTTTCTGGTCATAACTGATTCGAACCATATAGACCTTACATTCTAAACCAAAGAGACAGCAGGCAAAGCTGAGGGCGCTTCCCCATTGGCCCGCACCGGTCTCAGTGGTGATTCGTTTGATCCCGAAGGCCTTGTTGTAATAGGCCTGGGCCACCGCAGTATTGGGTTTATGACTCCCTGGAGGACTCACGCCTTCGTTCTTATAATAGATTCGTGCAGGCGTTCCTAAGGCCTTCTCCAAGGCATAAGCCCGATGAAGTGGGGTTGGCCTCCAGATGAGGTATTTTTCCATTACTTCATCTGGAATATTAATCCAACGCTGTTGGCTTACCTCCTGTTCAATGAGGTTCATTGGGAAGACCGGAGCAAGATCCTGTGGACCGATGGGCTGTCCTGTTGCCGGGTGGATAGGTGGTTGAAGCGGGGTGGGTAGGTCTGCTTGGATATTATACCACTGTTTTGGAATCTCATCCTCTCTTAAAAATACTTTATGCTCCTTCATACTCGCCTCCTTTCGGGATAGGGTTATTTTAGGTGTGGATCTTTTTTTCATCACCTCCTTTTTATAAGAATTATCTGTTATTCAAAATCCACCACCCTTGAAGGTAGGATTTCAAATATCAATATTTTTTTGGGTTGTCAAGAATTAAGTTGGTAAAGTTAAGACTTCCCTTTTTCAAACTCTCTCCATTTATAGTCAATCAGTTCGAGTAACACCCCATTCATCTTTTTGGGATGGATGAAGGCAAATTCACAGTCCCGAAACGGCCTTGGCCCTCCGATAAAGGGGTATCCCTTTGCCTTTAGTTCATCTATGGCCGAACGTGTATGATCCACATTGAGGCTTAGGACCATGAGCCCTTCCCCCCTCTTTTCGATAAATTTGGCCACCTCTCCATCGGGGGTTGTGGACTCCATCAGTTCAAATCCTACTTCTCCTAACCAGTATCTGGCGACTTTAATCTTTTCAAGTTCATCGACATAGGTATCATCTGGTTTCGTTTTCCCTAACACAGGTTCCCAGATCCCTCTCGCCTCCTCAAGGTTCCTAACGGCAATACAGATGTGGTCGATCTTATTCACTTTCATGGTGTTTTCTCCTTTAAAATTTGATTGGATATTTTTCGTTTAGATAGGCCAGGGCTTCATCGATGGCCTTGGCTGCTATGTCCAGATCTTGATCCGTATGCCTGTAGCAGATATATCCATGGTGGTGAGGAGCAAAGAAGATGCCCCTGCGAATCAGTTGGGTGTAAAAATCATCGCGCCTTGCTCGATGAGTCCCTGCTTCATCTCGCTTGAAGGTGATAAAGAACATGGGTGCCACACCACTTAACTCAGCCCCGACCTTATACTTCTGAATGATCTCTTGAATTTTTCTTAGGAAACGTTCCCCTTTTTCCCATATCTGTTCAAGGACGTTATCCCGCTTGAGGATTTCAATGGTTTTGAGGGCTGCAATGAAACTGTCACTGTTCGGAAAGAAGGTAGAGGAGATAAAAAGTTTTTGTGCAGCTGCCATCATGACCTCTGCTTTCCCTGTGACTACACTGATGGCATATCCATTGGCCATTCCTTTCCCGAGGACCGTCAGGTCAGGAATGACCCCATAGAGTTCTTGTGCCCCACCCATTCTGAGCCTGAAACAGGTTCGGACTTCATCAAAAATCAATACCGCTCCATACTGGTGAGCAATCTCTCTTACCCCTTCAAGGAACCCAGGCTTTGGTTCCTCCATTTTTTGATGCAGTGGGTGACCAAAAGGGGTCATGATAATTGCTGCAGTTTGATCGCCATATCGTTTCATCAGGTCTTTAAGTTGGTCCAGGTCATTATAACGGAATTCATAGACATCTTCGTAGAGTTTTTCTGGAATGCCTCCCTTCATCTCTACACACCAGTCATGCCAGCCGTGATAGCCACATCGCATGACCTTGATCCGGTTGGTGTAGGCCCTTGCAATCCGGATGCTTGCGGTGGTGGCATCAGAGCCTGTCTTTAAAAAAATACTCATCTCAGAACTTGGGACAAGTTGACGGAGGGTTTCAGCAAGTTCGTTCTGATACCTCTGGGTGAGGGTGAAGCAGAACCCCTTTTCCCGTATCTGCCGAATGACTGCCTCATCCACCTCCTCTTCACGATAGCCAAGGATGATCGGTCCATAGCCACACATAAAATCAATATACTCATTCCCATCCACGTCGGTTAACCTGCAACCCTTCCCATACTCAAGAAAGATGGGATATTCCCCTTCAATAAAATCGCTCGGTTTTCTCGCGCCCAGCACTCCTCCAGGGACCAATTTTTTTGCCTCTTCAAAAAGTTCAAGGCTCTTTTTGAGATGAAGTTTTTTGGCTTCTTTCATATAGAGGCTCTCTCCTTTTAAGAATTTTAGGTTCTGGCTAAAAAGCAAGAATCGATTGGACTGTCTCCGTTTGGTGGATTCTCGCCCCTCGTTGGATAAGGGCCTTAAGAAATTTTTCTGGATGGATACAGCCTTCCGGGGCAACGACCCCTTTCACCTTCACCTCGCCTGCATCGAACATGAGTGCAGCAATGGAAGCAGGAAGTCCTGTCCCTGGCGCCATCCTGCCTGCAATGTCAGCCGTGTAGGTAACCTGTTTCCCTTTTCTCTCTCCCCTGACGATCACTTTCAGACCTGAGGAGAAAGGACCCCTATCCCTATGATTGGGAATGGTCTCCCAGAGCTTCAGGGTTAGATCATAAGGGACGACATTGGTTCCCTTTACCTCTATGGGCTCTTTGCTAAGAAACCCTGTCTCCTTTTGCTCCTTAATGAGTTGATCCACCCAAGATGGGATGAGCGCGCCCTTGACCACGACTTTTTTCACGTCTTTAATATATCGCGGGATGGTCAGGGGTTGTGGATGACCCACATAGCGAACCACACAGGTGCCAAGGGGTTCGAGGAACTGAGCTACCTCCTCCCCACCGCCTCCTTCCACATATTCTAACTTCCCATCCAAATACTGGGGAATTTTCCCTAACGTCATATGAAGGCTGTGATCCCAGGCCGCTCCAGAGAGTTCAGCAATACTGACGACCCAGAATAGTTCAATCTCGTCCACACGATCCAGTTGATCGGCATACCACCTCACCAACACATTGTTTGTTCCTGGATCTGATCCCATTCCTGTGAGAACCGTGATTCCTGCTTCTTTTGCCAGTTGGTCAATCTCAGAAGTAAAAAGGATCTCCGTGGCCTCATAGTCATCACAAATATCGATATAGTTCACCTTGGCTTCCACCGCTGCCCTCGCCACCGGGACCGCGGTCTTGTAAAATGGACCTGCGCAGTTGATGACCACATCCACCTCTTTAAAGGCTTGGACTAAACCCACATGGTCATTTACATCGATTCGGTGTAAGGAGACTTTTGGACTGCTACGCAACTTCTCCTGCAAACGATTTGGATCAATATTAATATCTCCTAAGAGGACTTTCTGTATTCGTTCCTGTTTGATGAGATCTCGGGCTACTCCCTGACCCATCCCTCCTGTTCCCCCCAAGACTAATGCCTGCATTCTGATAGCCTCCTTGAATAGATGTTCCTACTCAGTGCAAAAGATATCTAAACCCATGAAGATCAAAAACCCTCTCTACCTCCCTCTTAAATTAAGAGGGAGGCGCGTGAGAGAAGCATTACGGTTTTACCTACGAAATAGTTTTGAACCCTGAGCATTGAACAAAGAAGTTAAGAACTGGGTTATCAGTTACTGTTTCAGGTTCATCTTGACTTCTTTTCCTCGAGCATGCGTAACACTACTTCTGGTGTCACAGGAAGTTCCTTCGGCATCACGCCAATAGCATTCCTCACTGCATTGGCCATTGCTCCAATCATAGCGACCGATATGGATAATCCTCCCTCTTTAGCGCCAAATGGTCCAAAGGGATCATTGGAGGTGACGATGATGGGATCGATATTGGGCACATCTGTGGAGAGCGGGAACCAATAGTCAGCGAAGTTTGCATTAAGGTTCTGGCCTTTTGGAGTCCATACGTGCTTCTCCATTAGCACCCCTTGGGGGCCTCCTTCCATAGCGGATCGTTGAATCTGTTGTTCCACCGCCATCGGATTAATCGGGTAGCCACAGTCGTGGGCTGCGACCATGTTAAGGATCTTTACTTTCCCTGTCTCTGGATCTACTTCAACCTCAGCCACGGCAGTTCCGAAGGAGAATGCAGAGGCGATCTGGCCACGGGGGTTTTTAATCCATTCGCGCTTCGGATCCGCATCAGGCCAGCGATCTCCACGGCCCAGGATGGCCCGATTCTGTGCCAGTGCAGTTCGAGCCACCTTCGAGATCTCAAGGGATCTCGAAGGTTCTCCCTTCACGAATATCCGACCTTCTCGAGCCATTAGGTCTTCTTTTTTTGCCTCCAGCATTTGGGCGGCAACCTCTAAGAGTTGTTCCTTTGCATCGGCAGCCGCAGCCTTGACTGCACCTCCGGAGATCAGGGTAGAGGCTTGAGAGTAAGCCCCTTGGTCCGAGGGGGTGACACTGGTATCGCCGGTGATGACCTTGATCCTCTCCAGTGGGATTCCTAACTCTTCTGCAGCGATCTGAGCAATCATACTGTCATTGCCTTGTCCATTATCCATCACTCCAGAAATCACCGTCACATCCCCATCTTCATTAAACCGCACAAAGGCCGCAGAACCTCCCCGAATGCCCATTGGGAATCCACTGATCATCGAACTACACCCCATTCCTATCCCCCGATAGGGGGGCAGATGGCCACGTTTCTCTTTCCAGCGAGCCTTTTCCGTAGCCCGACGCATGGTTTCGACTTCAGCACAAGAAGTAATCACCGTTCTTGTTGGAGTGATATAGCCTTCGTGAACGGCATTCTTCATTCTAAACTCGAGGGGATCCAATCCAAGTTTCTCAGAAAGAGCGTCCAGCAATAATTCCAATCCTGCATAGGTGGTCCGAGGGTGATGGGGATACATTCCCCGAGGTGGCTTATTGGTATAGGCCCGGATGGCTTCATAACGGAGATTGGGGAACTTATAAGCCTCTTCAATCATGATATAAGCAACAGAGGCAGCAATGGGGCCGGTGCTGGCATAGGCTCCTCCATCCATAATCACTTTCATATCGACTGCAGTGATCTTCCCCTCAGAGTCGACACCCACCCTGCAGTGCGTAATACTGCTATGAACTTGTCGCACGCAGTTAAAATTCTCCTCTCGGGTGTAGACCAATTTAACAGGCCGCCGAGCTTTTTTTGAAAGGAGAGCGGCCATAAAATCTGCAGGAGAGATCTCAGACCTGCCTCCAAAATGTCCACCCACCGCAATCTTACGGACACGAACGTCTGAAGTAGGAATTCCCAGTGAATTGCTTAGAGGTCTTGCCTTCATATGAGGTCCTGCGTTGGGACACCAGATATCCAGGCCGGTCGAATCAAAGTTAGCCAAAACAGCATAATTTTCCAACTGGCAATAACTCTCTTCTGGCGAAGAAAATCGGCCTTCCTCAACGAGATAAGACTCTGATAGGGCCTGCTCTACATTGCCTTCATTCACAAAGATTCGGACGCTAACATTTCCAGGTTTGTCCTCATGAAGCTGGGGAGCACCATCAAGCAGGGCCTCTTCAGGATCGAGAACATAGGGCAAGGGCTCCCACTCCACCTTAATAAGGTCAACTGCTTCTTGAGCAATTTCTTCATCAATGGCAGCCACTGCAGCCACTTCTTGACCGAAGAAACGAGCCTTATCTGTTGGAAGAAACTGCATGTCCCGCGTGTAGGCAAAAACGCCCCATTTGTAAGGTAAGGCATCCTTACCCGTAATAATGGCTCTTACTCCAGGAAGTTTTTCCGCACGAGTGGTATCAATATTAAGAATCTTTGCATGGGCGTAGGGACTGCGGAGGACCTTGGCGTAAAGCATCCCAGGCAAATAGAGATCAGCAGAATACTTCATATCCCCCTTCACTTTGGGAACAGAGTCAATTCGAGGAACTCGCTTTCCAACGATCGAATACTCTGAGAGAGTAAGGTCCCCCTCCGAGGATAGGGTTTGCTGAGTTGTAAGAGACTTAACCGCTTCAACAATCTTTGTATAGCCCGTGCATCGACAAAGATTGCCAGAGAGGGCCTGACGAATCTCATCTTCTTTGGGAGAAGGATTTTTATCTAAAAGAGCCTTCGCTGTAAGGATCATCCCCGGGGTGCAGAATCCGCATTGAGTGCCTCCAAATTTAACGAAGGCTTCTTGCACGGGATGGAGTTTCTCTCCCTCAGACAATCCCTCTATAGTAACAATTTCTTGCCCCTGGACTTCTGTTGCAAGAAGAAGACAGGAACGGACAGGAACTCCATTTAGCAAAACCGTGCATGCTCCACAGGTCCCATCCTCACATCCGGACTTCGTTCCAGTAAGTTTTAAATCTTCCCGGATGACCTCTAAGAGTGTTCGGTTGGGAGTAATTTCAAGACTCTCCGTTCGGCCGTTTATTTTGAGTGAAACTTGAATCTTTTGCATGATTCTCCTTTATAAAGGTTCGTTTAAAAATGAATATCGTTTCAGGACAAGAAGGCTCATATCCCCAGCGCCTTACGCAATGCCCTCTTAACAAGCACTCCAACCATCTTCCTTCGATAGTTAGCATTGATAATGAGGTTCGCTACTGGTCGAGCCGCTTCCATAGCCTCTTCGGAAACACGTTGAAAGAGCTCCTCTGAAGGGTTTTGGCCATGGAGAAGTTCCGAAGCCTTGGGGACCTCTATGGGAGAAGGCCCTACCGCTCCGAGCACGATTTTGGACTGTTCGATGGTGCCATTCTGGCTCCTCTTCACCATCAAGGCTACTCCTGCCATAGGAAAATCCATCCCTTCGCGAACGCGAAGTTTTTCGTAGATAGAAGTCACTCCCTCTCCAAGGGCTGGGATCCTAACTTCTTTAAGGATTTCATCAGAGCCAAGACAGTTCGGTTTCTCTCCCCTTCCCGTGAAAAACTTCATTAAGGGAATGACTTTCTCCTCTTTTGAAGAGACGATTCTTACCTCTGCTCCCAAAGCGATTAAGAGTGGAGCAAGATCACCTTGATAAACCGCTTGACATCGCTTTCCCTTCTCAACGGCATGGCAAACGTCTCCTCCTAATTTGAAACAGGGTTTCTGAGTGCTTCTCCAGAATTCGGACTGATTGTAGTAGATACAGCGGGTATTGAGACAGAGATTTCCTCCGAGAGTGGCTTTATTTCGAATGGGAGGGACGGCCACCCTTCGAATGGCCTGAGCCAGGGAAGGATAGGCGTTCAGTACCCAAAGGGATTTCTCTAAGGTGTCCAGGGTGGTCATGGAGCCAATCACCAGTCCACCGCTTTCGGTTTGGGATAAATAATCCAGGTCAGTTAATCCTTTTAGGCCAATCACAACGGCTGGTTTGGTCAGTCTATAACGAAGGCCAACCACCAGTGCAGTCCCTCCTGCTAAAAGGACTGCCTTCCCCTGATACTCTTGAAGGAGGGAGGAGGCCTCTTGGAGGGAATGAGGTTGGATAAATTCAAAGGGCGGGAGGTTCATCTCGTTTCCTTCTGTTTCAATGAGTGTTGAAGGGATCTCCTCTTATTTAACATATTTCAGTAATTCCAGTCCAATCGAGAATTAATTTAATGTATACTGTATACAAAAAAATCCTTTTGTCAAGTAGAAATTCGAGAGCACTGAAACAGTCCTTTTTTATATGGGAGGGTAGGGTTCAAAACCCTTCCATACTATCCACCCTCCCATACTGGAAATTGATTGTTATATACTTTTTCAGAGATCTCATCTCTTTTACTTTTGTGACCAACTTGAAGATTTTTTAATTCATAATTGAAGGTTATTATCATGAGCCGTTTTGAGAATCTATGGATTCCGCTTTTAAAGAGGAAAGATCTTGGAGGCCGTTGTAAAGATAGAGAGGGGAGATGATCAATTGGGAGTTGAAGATTTAGACTCTTTTACCCTAATCTTTAGCTTCTCTTCGGGATGGATCACGTCTGACCCATCCAGATGATTCCAGGAGCGAAGTTCTGAAATCGTTACCTGATATCTTTGAGCAATACTCCAGAGGGTATCCCCTTTTCTTACCGTATAAATGATCTCTTTTTGTCCTTTCGCTTCGGGGCGAGTTTCTCCCGAACCGGTTATTCTGATTTTAAGCTTATCCCCTGGAACAAGCTTTTTTTCTGGATGGAGATTATTCCACCGGCTAAGGGCACCAATGTTTACCCTCATCTCGTTCGCAATACTCCAGAGGGTGTCTCCTTTTTTAACCGTATAGATCACTTCTTCGGACTTTCCGTTTCGGTTGCTCCCATTTTTCTTTTTTTGGGCAGTCACCAGGGGTTTGACCTCCTCGTCCTTCGGAAGGGGGATTAGCAGTGTCATCCCTCTATGGAGTCGGCTCGACCCATCAAGCCGATTTATCTCGAGGATGGGTTCCACCTCCACTCGATATAATCTTGCAATTTTGGGAAGGGTCTCTCCTTTCTTTACCAGATGGGTTTTAAACTGAGACTTCCTTAGAGGTTGAAGCGTTTCGAAGTTCCTGAGGAATTTTTCCCTTGTTCCAAAGGGAATTTTAATTTCATACCCCGACTCATCAGGAGGGGTAACCCCCCTACGGAGCTCTGGGTTTAAATCTTTGACCTCTTCGAGAGAAACTTCACAGGCTTCAGAAATGAGGGAAAGTGGGGTCAGCCCAGGGACCTTTACTTTTTCGTAACGGAGTGGTTCCTCATAGTCAATGTTTGTGAAACCATATTTTTCTGGGTCCTTTGCGATAAGGGCCGCAGCGATCATCTGAGGAACATAGTCTTTGGTCTCCTGTTTCAAATAACGATATTTTGTAAGTTCCCAGAAATCTTCTGTTCGGTAGCGTTTCATTGCACTGGCGATTTTGTTCTCCCCCGCATTATAACCTGCTGCGGCAAGGTACCAACATTCAAACATATCATAGAGGTCTTTCAGATATTTTGCTGCGGCAATGGTGGACTTTTCTGGATCCCTCCTCTCATCCACCCACCAATTGACCTTCAACCCATACTTTTTCCCCGTGAGGTATATAAATTGCCAGGGTCCAGAGGCCTTGCTTCTGGAGTAGGCATAGGGATTAAACCCACTCTCGATCAAGGACATATAAACCAGGTCTTCCGGAAGACCATTCTCTTTTAAGAGATTCTTCATAAAGGGGATATATTTTTCAGAACGGGCAAGCCAATTGGAGAAATTGTTTCGAGCAGTGGTTTGAAAATATTGGATGAAGTGTTCCACTTTCTCATTGATGACAATAGGGATATCGAACTCAGGGCCTTCCTTTGTTTTATCTCTGGGGAGGACTTCCAAATAGAATTCATCACTCGATTCATCACTAATGGGGGGTTCAAATCTCTGGGTTGATGCTACCTCTAAAGGGGGCTTAGGAGGGGGATTGGGTGAGGTTGAGGGTGGGAGATGCTGTTGAGGAGGAGGAGTTTCATCCCATTCCGTAGGATGAGATGAAGGAAGGGGAAAGTCTATACTATTAGATTCTCCAATAGTAAAGGGGACTGTATCCTTTTTCTCCTGAGATTGAGTACGAAGGGAAAGACAACCCGAAGCCAAAAGTAAGACCATTACCCCTGTTAGAATCTTACCAACCATGTTGCCTTCCTCCTAAAGCACAAGATATTTCGCAGGGTTAAAAATTTATAAAAAAATGACATAGATAACCTAATCTTGTCAAGAAAAATTGTTGAGACCTCTTAAAAAGGGGGTTTTATTATGGAAGGGTAAGATTTCTTGTAATGGGTTCATCCTTATAGTTACTTTTGAAAAAAAGAAGTTACAATTTTGTAAGGAAGGCGTTCAATTTTTTCTCCGTTAGAAGAAGATACTTTACTATTCCTTTCTCATACGTTATGAGAATGATTAAGGAATTTAAAAATCATTTTTGTGTGAAAAGATTCTTTTAAGAATTTTAGCAATCGTTATGCCAGATTTTAGAATATCTAAAATCTGAAATGGAAAAAAAGTGGATTTTAAGGATCCATTCCTATTTTGATAGGGAGGGTTTTATCGGCAGACCACTCTACCCACGATCCTCGATAGAGACGAACATGGGGGAATCCGAGGACATGCTTCAGGGTAAAGTAGAGATGGCTTGCTTCTCTACCTGTTCGGCAATGGACGATGATCTCTTTATTCTTCCCCACTCCTAATTCAGCCAAAAGTCTTTCCAGGGTTTCTTTCTTTTTCCAAACCCTGACCTCCTCTCCCTCCAGCGTTATTTCCCAAAAGAGATTCTTGGCTCCAGGGATATGTCCTCTTCGAACCTCTTCCCCTTCTTCCCCACTATACTGTTTGGGGGGCCGGGCATCGAGGATTAGGATTCCTTTCGTTTGGAGTCTATCCAGAACATATTTTTTATCGGCAATTGTCTCTGGGATACATTTCCCAAAGAATTTTTTAGGAGGAGCAGAGGGATACTCCTGAGTCACTGGATGTCTTTCTGAAATCCACCTCTCCCAACCACCATTTAAAATTCCTACTTTTTTATGGCCTAAGAGATCGAGGCTCCAAGCAAGAAAGGTGGCATTGGGATTTGATTTTTCTGAATAAAGGATCACCCACATATCATTGGAAAGGCTTAAATATTCTCCTAAAATTTTTTCAATGACTATTCGATCTGGGCTTTGGGCAGGAATCCCATTTCTTGGAACACGGATGCTTTCAAAATGAAGATAGAAGGCATTTGGGATATGACCTTTCAGGTAATCCATAAGCGAGAACCTCATGTCAATCACCCGAACCGAGGGATGGTTGATTCTGTTTGCCAGTTCCTCTGGTTCAACCAATCTGGGCTGGTCGAAGTTTTTGAAAGGAGGGGTTTTGGCATCAAGAGGGATGGAAACCATCAGGGGAAGGCAAAGAAGGGCTCCAACAAAAATTTTTAGTTTGAAATTTAATGGTTTCAATTTAGGCTACTCCTTTCTTCTTCTCCAAGGCTTTTTGGTAGAGTTGATAGTAGGCCCGGGCTGACCTCTTCCAGGAAAAATCTTCAGACATCGCATTTTGGATAAGTTGTTTCCAGTGATCAGGTTGATGATAATAACGAATGGCTACTTTGATCTGACTTAAAAACTCCCGAGCATCATAACGGTTAAACTTAAAACCATTCCCTTTTCTTGAGATGGGGTCATAAGGGATGACGGTATCGTCAAGTCCACCCGTAGCCCGAACGACAGGGATCGTCCCATATTTCAAGCTGTAGATTTGATTCAAACCACAGGGTTCATATTTTGAAGGCATCAGAAAGATGTCACAGCCTGCTTCAATTTTGTGAGCCAATCGGTCATCGTAAGCGATTCGAATCCCTGCTCGATGAGGGTATTTGCGGGCGATTGAGGCGAAGAGGTCATGATACTTCTGTTCCCCTGTTCCCAAAAGGACAAACCCCACATCCAAGGTAAAGAGTTCATCGAGGATTTCACTAAGAAGGTCAAATCCTTTCTGATCTGCCAAGCGGGAGACCATTCCTAAAAGAGGAAGGGTTTCCATAGAAGGAGGAAGTTTGAATTCTTTTAAAAGATCTTTTTTACATTCTTTCTTGCCTGAGAGGTCCTTGGGATCATAATGGGCAATCAGATAAGGATCATGAGAAGGGTCCCACTCGTGATAATCTACCCCGTTGAGAATCCCGTAAAGATCCTTGCTCCTCTTCTTCAAGATTCCCTCCAGACCATAACCATATTCAGGGGTCTGAATCTCCTCACTATATTTCTCACTTACAGTATTGATCACATCAGCATAAACGATCCCTGCTTTCATTAAGTTAATCCTCTCCCAGAATTCGATTCCCTCAGGGTTATACATCTCTTGGGGAAGGCCGGTGAGCCAGAACTTTTCTTTCTTAAAAATTCCCTGATAAGCAATATTATGAATGGTAAAGACAGTAGCGGTTGATGAGAAGAGAGGATCATTTTGGTAGAGGGATCGAAGATAAGCGGAGATCAATCCTGTTTGCCATTCGTGATGGTGAAGGATCTGAGGAGAAAAGCCTATCTTTTGACAGAGGATCAGAGAGGCCTTTGAAAAGAAGATAAACCTTTCAGCATTATCGAAGTAATCTCCCTTTGGAGTACTGTAGAGATATTCTCTGTCGTAAAATTCGTCACGACCAATGAAGTAGACAGGGATGTCCTGATGAAGCGTTCCCTGATAGAGATCAGCCCTTAGGATTTCGTCTCCCAAGGGGACCTGGATCTCTTCCCCTAAGTATCGAAGGGGAAGTCCAGACTGCCTGACCATTCGGTAATAAGGCATGACCAATCTAATCTCCCCCCCTATCTCCTTGAGGAACTTCGGGAGGGCTCCACACACATCTGCCAGGCCACCTGTCTTAGCAAACGGCACTGCCTCTGACGTGACAAAGAGGATGCGGAGGGGGGACTCAACCATGATTAACCCTCATTGAAAATGGATCGATGTCTGTTAAAAGGGTCCCGTTGAAAAGAAAATTTTGAACGTTGTGCCTTCCATTTCATTTTTCATTGAAAGGTTTCTTGACTTCGCCCCACAGAAGAACCCGATGGGGGAAGGGGATTTCAATTCCTTTCTCATCAAACCGGATCTTGATCCTTCTACGTAACTCCCTTCCCACCTCCCACTGTTTAAGGGGTGCGGTTTTAATCATCATTCGGATGATCACTTGAGATTCTTCAAATTTCTCAACTCCTAAGATTTGAAGGGGTTCAAGGATGGCACTCTTGTAAGGTTCCTCTGATTCGAGTTCCTTCCCTATTTGGGTTAGTAACTCGTAAACCTGATTGAGATCTTCACGGTAAGAGATGCCTAAGTCGAGCACTGCACGAGACCATTCTTTGGATAGGTTGCTCACCACTTTGATTTCCCCATTGGGGATGGTGTGAACCCTTCCTTTTAAGTCTCTCAGAACAGTTCGTCTGAGATTGAGCGATTCGACCAAACCCGATACTCCCGCCACTTCGATCACATCTCCAATTCGGTATTGATTTTCAAGAATGATGAAGAACCCACTGATCACGTCCCTGACCAGGCTCTGAGCCCCAAACCCGATGGCGAGAGCCCCAATGCCTGCTGTGGCCAGAAGTGGACCGAGTTGAATCCCCAATTCTCCGAGGATCATCAAACCGGCGATAAAGGAGATCAAGATGAGAAAGACATGGCGGAGAATATTGCCCAGGGTCTGGGCCCTTTTCTTTATTTCAGAGGCCTGAAGGGGGTCCTTCTCTGGAATCCATTTTTCAATCCATCTCACCATCCATCGGGATGCTTGGGAGAGGACGAAGAGGCCGATTAGAATTCCAACAACTTTAATTCCAGAGGTAGTGAACCAGTGGCTGAGACTTTTGAGTATTTCAGGCATGAAAATTTATTTTTTAAGTGACCTACTCCGATTTTTCTGTTTTACGGATAAACTTCTCCATCCGATCTAAGGCATCTGCCGTTTTTTCTCTCAGGGCGTCAGCCATGGCTGCCAGTGTATCGATTTCCTTCTTCAAATCAACGGATGAGGTCTTCGATTCCAACTGGCGCCTCAATTCTGTCAGTCCACCGGTCCGCTGATAAGCCAAGATCGAAATGACGAGTGCAACGACTGCAATCAGAAGCGTGATGGCCTCCATGGTTAAGGACCTCCTTCAATTTTTGGATTAACATAATCGATTCGTTTAAAATTTTCAATCGATTCTTTCTCCTTATCTGTTTTGGAAAGGGATACAGAGAGAGTATGGGGGGTAACGATTCCAACAGACATAATGGTCTTGATGGCCTCTTCGATCGTCATGTGAGAAGGATAGATTTTTTCTTTGGGGAGAAAAAGTAATAGTCCCTGGGGGGGAACAAAGGCTGTGGGGATGAAGACCGTTACCTTCGTTTGATGGCTGAGGTCGGTCAATTCGTTGGTGATAAAACCAAGGACAAAGCTTCCCTCTTGGGGAAATTCTACAAAGACCGCTTGGCGGAAAGAGCCCTTTCGTGAGGAGGAGAAGGCATCGGTCAACTGTTTGGATGAAAGATAGATGTTTTTGACAACAGGAATAGCCGTCACGAGCCGGTCCCCCCAACCCACAATTTTTTTGCCCATCACGTTGGTGGTGATTAAACCCACCAGGTAGAGGAGGAGAAAGAAACCAATGATTCCCAATCCAGGGATAGAGAATTCCCTTTGGAAAAGATAGACTTTCAATCCAGGCATGAGAGGTTTAAGGATACTATCCAGGGTGTTGAATACAAGATTCAAAATGAAGAGGGTGATCGCAATGGGAAGGATAACTAAAATCCCGGCAATCACCTTTGACCGGAGGTGTTTAAGAAGCGTCTTGATCATGCTGTTCCTTCTGGAAGATGGAGAATCTTCTTCAGATCCGCCTCTTCAACAACCTCCTTTTCCAAGAGGAGTTGGGCAAGTTCTTCCAGTTCCTTTCTCTTGGCGGTGAGAATCTGTCTTGCCTTGTTATAAGTATGGTCAATGATCTTTTTCACTTCTTCATCAATCTGCCGGGCGGTCTCTTCACTGTACTCCCTTGAGGAGAAGAGAGGGGAGGGTATGAAGAGGGGTCTCTTCTCTTTTTCAAAGGTGACATACCCCAGTTTTTCACTCATTCCATATTCTTTGACCATGCTGGTGGCAATATCGGTTGCTCGTTGGAGATCATTATGGGCGCCTGTGGAGATCTCATTAAATTTGATCTCCTCGGCTACCCTCCCACCCAGAAGCACAGCGAGGCGGTCAAGAAGTTCTGTCCGGGTCATCAAATACCTGTCCTCTGTAGGAAGCTGGAGGGTGTAGCCTAATGCGGAGATCCCTCTTGGGATAATGGAGATTCGACGAACTGGATCCACGTTTGGCAGAGAAGAGGCAACGATGGCATGGCCCGATTCATGGAAGGCCACGATCTCTTTTTCCTTCTTAGACATGAGCCTTCGCTTCTTTTCCAATCCAGCAACTACCCGGTCGATCGCCTCTTCAATATCCGACATCTCAACAAATTCTTTGTTTTTTCGGGCGGCTAATAGGGCCGCTTCATTCACAATATTGGCAAGGTCTGCACCCACGAACCCCGGGGTCCGTGAGGCAATCACCTTTAAGTCGACATCAGGAGAGAGCTTGACGTTTCGAGTGTGGATTTTAAGAATCTCTTCACGGCCCACCAGATCGGGTCGATCGACCACCACGTGGCGATCAAACCTTCCGGGCCTCAAAAGAGCAGGATCGAGAATCTCAGGACGGTTGGTGGCAGCCATGATGATCACTCCTGTATTCGGATCGAAACCATCCATCTCGGCAAGCAATTGATTGAGGGTCTGTTCCTGTTCGTCATGTCGTCCAAGGGGATTGACGCCTCGGGCCTTTCCTAAGGCATCCAGCTCATCGATGAAGATGATACAGGGAGCGTGGTTTTGGGCCTGAGCGAAGAGGTCTCTTACTCTTGCCGCACCGACCCCGACAAACATCTCGACAAAATCTGAACCACTAATGGAAAAGAATGGCACATTGGCTTCCCCTGCTACTGCGCGGGCCAAAAGGGTTTTCCCTGTGCCAGGCATTCCCACAAGGAGAACCCCTTTGGGGATCTTTCCGCCAAGGCGTTGGAATTTTTTGGGATTTTTTAGAAATTCAACGACTTCCTTGAGTTCCTCTTTGGCTTCATCAATTCCTGCCACATCGGAAAAGGTAACTTTCTTCTCCTTCTCTGCATAGAGTTTTGCACGGCTTTTTCCAAAGGAGATGACACTGCTCTCTGGTCCAATTCGTGAGAATAGGATCCTCCAGATGAAAAAGAAGAAGACGAGAGGGATGATCCACGAGAGGATATTGGTGAGCCATTTACTATCAACCTTTCCGGTATATTTCACATGATTGGCTTCCAACTCCTTTACCAGATCTGGATCCTCAACCCGGACCGTTTGAAACTTTCGTGATCCCTTTTCCGTTTCCCTCTCTCCCTGGATGGTTTCCTGGCTAATGGTCAACTCTTTGATTTTGCCTGACCTCAACGCCTGTTTAAATTCGCTATACGGAATGACATCCTCAGTCCTTTTCTGAACGACATAGTTCTGAATGAGAAAGATGATGAGTAAGGCAATGACAAAATACCAGATGGTGAAATGGGCCTTCTTCAGACCGGGTTTCTTTCCACCCCGATTGGATGGCTCTTTGAGGCGAAGGAGATCTCTCAAATCAGGAGGAGGCTTTTGATCTTTCTTCATTTATGAATCCTTAAAGACCCTTTCAAAGATGTCGCCGACATGTTTGAGGTGATGATGGATATCAAAGGTAGCCTCCAGTTCCTCTCTGCTTATGCGATTTTTGATATCCTCATCCTTCAAAAGGAGGGTTTTGAAATCTTGCCCTTCCTCCCAGACCTTCATGGCGTTTCTCTGAACAAGGTGATAGGCTTCCTCTCTGGAAAAGCCTTTTCGGGTGAGGAGCAGAAGGACAGACTCCGAAAAGATAAGGCCCCTTGTCTTTTCAAGATTGGCCTTCATATTCTCAGGGTAGACCATTAGATTTTCAATAAGGGAGGTCAGCCTATGAATCATGTAATCGACCAAAATCGTTGCGTCCGGACCGATCACCCTCTCCACAGAGGAATGGCTGATATCACGCTCATGCCAAAGAGAGATGTTTTCCAAGGCGGCCAGACTATACGAGCGGACCAATCTTGCCAACCCTGAGAGATTCTCTGCAGAGATAGGATTCCGCTTATGGGGCATGGCAGAGGATCCCTTCTGCCCTTTTGAGAAGAATTCTTCCGCCTCAAGAACCTCGGTTCTCTGAAGATGCCTCAATTCCACAGCCATCTTTTCAACGGAAGAGGCAATTAAAGCCAGTGTAGAGAAGAATTCAGCATGATGGTCTCTCTGGACGATCTGAGTGGAGATCAAAGCAGGTTTAAGTCCCAACCTTTTACAAACAAACTCCTCCACAGAGGGAGGGATGTGGGCAAAGGTTCCGACTGCCCCTGAAACCTTTCCGACGCTAATCGCTTCTTTAGCCCTCTGCATTCGAATCTGATTTCGCTTCATCTCATCATACCAGAGTGCCAATTTAAGGCCAAAGGTGATGGGTTCGGCATGGACTCCGTGAGATCGTCCGATCATGACAGTGTCTTTATAGCGAAAAGCTTGTTTTTTTAATACGTCCAATAATCGCAGGATGTCTTGAAGGATGATCTCAGAGGCCTCTTTCAGAAGGAGGGCAAATGAGGTGTCAAGGATGTCTGAAGAGGTAAGGCCATAATGCAGATATTTGGATAGATCCCCAATCGACTCTCCTACATTGGTGAGAAAAGCGATCACATCATGCTTGGTCACCTGTTCAATTTCATTGATGCGATCAATATTGAACGATGCCCTCTGTCTCATCTCCTTGACCGCTTCCTCCGGGATCCATCCTAACTGGGAGAGGGCTTCAGAGACCAAGAGTTCAATCTCAAGCCAGGTTTCAAACTTCCGCCTCTCCGTCCAGATCTTTCCCATCTCAGGTCGGGTATATCTTGGGATCATAATCCATCCTTACCTCAACGATTCTATTTTAATAGATCGTGTTGAAAAGTCAATATAATAAGAGGGCATAAGCTGACCGTCTATCACTTTTAGGTACTCCTTTTTGAATTAGTTTCTAACCATGGGAAGGGGCGCAGTGTGGGTGGGGGGATATGTTTTTTGAGGGATTTTAGAGAGAGGCTCTGAGTGGAAAGAA
>Ga0315298_1000386_pt1 | contig 85873 bp, 94 predicted proteins | sample WHS_1_MG_FD_203077 | JGI IMG/M metagenome (GOLD analysis project Ga0315298, IMG submission 203077) | Extremophilic microbial mat communities from Washburn Hot Springs, YNP, Wyoming, USA - WHS_1_MG | ecosystem: Environmental > Aquatic > Thermal springs > Hot (42-90C) | place: USA: Wyoming... | reverse complement strand
CGCAACCGGCGGTCTCCGGGGAAGAATCCTGTTTGCCCTACCAGTCCTGCCATGGTTGCTCTCCCTTCCAATCGGCTCCCTACATTTTACTGGAAATGAGGAGTTTTTCGAACTTCCCTCAAGTACTCATAAAATTTTACGCAAACGCTTGTCAAGCCAAACACGGTCTTGCGGTAGAGGCCGCGTCACGTTTTGTGCAACGAATTGCAGATAGTCGGCAAGTCCAAGGTTTAGGCCGGGAAACAGTTCTTGACGCTCCTTCGATATGTGCGCGTTATCCGGTTAGTCATTGGAACGCAGTTATTCTCTGCACGACCAAGCAAATTGGTGCGCATACAGTTGTGAGCGATGAAATCGCCCATGGGCAGCGGTACGACAGTATAGTCGTGTTGAACCCTTCCTTATGATTAATAAAACAAGCGTGGTGCGTAACGCGTGACAGCAACTACACAAAATAAATTGTCTGAAGCTCGGAGTCGGTTACGCTCGTTGTACGAGTCTGACACGAGGCCGTGGGTTGTTGCTTACTCAGGCGGCAAGGATTCAACGGCTGTTTTGCAACTTGTATACGAATTGTTGCTCGAGGAAAAACAACTAGGTGCGGCGAGTAAGCCGGTCTTTGTTATTTCTTCTGACACACGTGTTGAGGCCCCAAACGTGGCGACCTATGTGTCGTCGGCGTTGGAACTCATTGCTGCTGGTGCTGAGCAATCTGGATTGTCGCTGGAGGTTGAGTTAGTTACTCCGACCGCCAGAGAAGGCTTCTGGGCGAAATTAATTGGGTTAGGCTATCCATCTCCGACGCGCTGGTTCAGGTGGTGTACAACGAGCATGAAAATCAAGCCGTCCCGGCGAGCAATTGAACAAATTAGTCAGCAGCATGGCAGTGTGATTTTGTTATTGGGTACTCGAATTGATGAGAGCGTTTCACGAGGCAATGCAATCAATGCCCGTGAAACTAATGCCCGTGGTCTTAATCCTCACAACGAAATCCCCAATGCATTGGTTGCAACGCCGATTGTCGATTGGAGTACCGATGATGTTTGGGATTATCTCTATTCAAATAATCCTCCTTGGGGTGGTGACCATAGCTTCATGCTCTCGTTGTATCGACAGGCCAATGGTGGAGAGTGCCCGCTGATTTTGGATTTGAACACCCCTTCCTGCGGCGGGAGTAGATTCGGCTGTTGGACCTGTACTGTGGTAAAGGAGGATAAATCGATGCAAGGTTTTATCCAGTCAGGAGAGGAATGGATGAAGCCGCTGAATGATTTTCGCGATTGGCTTAAGGAAATTCGTGAAGACCAAACACGACGCAATCCATTGCGGCGCGATGGTAAATCAAGTGGTCCAGGACCATTTAATGCGGTTACGCGTAAGGAAATACTAGCTCGACTGTTTGATGCCGAGCGGATCGTCAAGCAAGTCCTGATTTCCGATGATGAGCTTGCAGTTATTCAGGATATCTGGACTGACGAATTCGATTACAGTGACACGGTTTTCAAGCTTGCAGCAACCTACGGCAGGGGGGGGGGCATGGGCAAACCAGAAGCAGCTCAATCAGATGAGAACACCTTGTTGGCCCAGTGCGCGCGCGATCTTGAGTTTGGTGAAGAGTTGGCGTCAGAGCTTTTTGAAACAGTTCGAAAAAAACATGCCATGCTTGATCGCTGGGGCGCGAAAGAAGAATTAAGGCGCGAGTTGCGTAGCTTGATCGAGCGCGATATTAATCAGGCCTTGGCCGCGGACCCTGCTCATGATCTTTGAAGAAATTCGTATCCAAAATCTCTTTTCCTACTTCGGAGAAGAGATTTTTCTCCTGCCGGAACCAAGTGATGACAAGCCCGTTGTTCTGATTGCTGGTCGAAATGGCTATGGTAAGACTAGTTTTATCAACAGTATTAAGTTGCTATTCTTGGGCGCAACGCATGACCCGATGCGAGTTGGTCATGTAGGCCGAAAAATACGTGTAAAAGACTATTTGTTGGGTGAAGGGGTTGAGTGGCAGGGCATTTGCAATACTCGGGCTCGACAACATGGTACTGAGTTTGGTGTTCAGATTCGTTGGCGTGAAGCCCAAGGTGTAGTCACAGTTCGGCGTTGGTGGACCATTAATGGCGATGAGCCAGAGGCCCATTTAGAGATTAGGCCTGGCTTTCCAACAGATGAAGATTTGGGGAGTCCGATTGTCGATCCAGAGGCTTGCGAAGAGTTCCTTGAGCGTCGTCTGCCTAAAAGCGTGGTCCCATTTTTTTTCTACGACGGCGAACAGATTCAGGCAATGGCCGAGGCGAATCGACAAGGTACCCTTGAGCAAATAGAAAAACTGCTCGATCTTGCGGCTATCGATACTCTGGATACTTACCTTGGCGAAATCATCCGCGAATGGAATCGTGAAGGCCGTAAACCAGAAGAGGAGAACAAACTTGAGCATCTACGTCACGATCTTTATCTAAAAGAAGCTGATATTCGTGCAGCCGATGCCGAAATAAGTGAGATTGAATACAGAATTGAAGAGCTTGATCGTCTAATTCGTAGGCATCGGGCTCACATTGAACGTGTGCGTGCGCTGGCCGCCCAGCGTGATACGCCTCGGCTGCAGCGCGAGCGCGATGACTTGAAACGGCAAATCGAAGATGATTGCCTGCGCTTCGCACAAGTCTTTCCCTCAGCCGCACCTGTGTGGGCAAATCCCGATTTGGTAGAGCGGCTAGGAGGTTTGTTAGATGATGCGGCTGGCAATCCTAATAGCCTGCTAGCCGAGGAGTTACGAGGCATTATGGATCGTCTGCCGGCGCGTTTGCTTGATGAGCCGCCACATTCTGTCCCGACCTTGTCGGCTACGCAGAAAGCTCACTATCGCCAGAAGCTTGAGCGCATTTTTTCTCAATATACCGAAGCATCTGGCAGTGCTTTTTTTAGCCTAAACCAGACTGAGACAAGTGGTTTGAAACGGCGGGTTGACTATTTCCGGCAGGCGCAGAATGAACGTAGTCGAATTGCTGAAGACGCACGCAATATTAGCCGTCTGCAACGTCGCGTAGGTGAGATAGATGTTCGTCTTGATGAAGCTGGGCAGCGTAGCCCCGAAGAGGATGAGGCGTACCGAACACGGCTTGCGGAAATGCAGCAAGCGGAAGATCAGCAAGCCTCTCTCCGAGTAGACCTTGGGAGGCAAGCTAAAAGCCGGGATCTCTTGGGGGGCGGTATAGATCGATTGAAGCGCGATTTAGCAGAGCAAGAAACTCGGCTAACGAAGGCTGATATAAACGACCGTAAGGTTAGCCGTGCCCGCCAGGCGCAAAAGCTCTTTGAGCATTACAAGCAATCGCTAAAAGAAAAGCATCGTATCCAAATTGAAGACGCGTTGAATGCCCACTTTCGAACAATAATGACCTCGCATAGTCAGATAGCATCTATTCGTGTTGAGGATAGCTTTGCGATGACGTATGTGGACAAGAATGGCCAAATTGTTGGGATGGCCAACATCTCTGCGGGGATGAAGCAGTTGGCTGCCCAAGCATTGCTTGGTGCATTGTCTGAAGCAAGCGGGAAGGCGGTACCCATGATTGTTGATACGCCATTGGCCCGGATCGATAGAGCGCACCAAGAGAATCTTTTGGTGAACTACTATCCAAAAGCTGCCCGGCAGGTCATCGTGCTTCCAACCGATTCGGAGCTGGACGCTGAAAAATATGCGTTGCTTAAACCTCATATCGCAGCCGAATTTCGGCTCGAAAATCCGGATGGTGTGCATACTAAGGTACGGCCAGGCCAAACTATGTACACAGTGGAGCGAACCTGATGTCGAAAATTTACACGAGTGCGCAAGACGAACTGACGATCAATGCGGTGCTTGGCAAGAAGGGGTTGCTCGCCACTACTTTGCCAAAATGGAGCGCGCTACGAATTGCGTTGGGTCTCTCCCTTAAATTCCCAACTCCGCCAGATGAAGCACTAGACCGCCGCGAGTCTGCGAGTGGAGGGGGAGAGTATGCTCTTGAGCAGCTTACCGGTGAAGGGAAGCCTGAGACGGAGGACTTTACGCCGCTAATTCGGGGTCTATTGTCCATTTATCATGAAACAGATCTGTTTGTGGATGAAGAGGCATTTGTAAGGTTTTTGCAGCGCCATGTGCGGCGTGGACTACGAGAGATTCGTACCTCTTGGCGTGAAGGTAATGACTTCCACGATTTCCTACTGCATGAGTTTTTCGCTGATGCGTCTAAGGTAAATCCGGTGAGTGATACTGATATGGCAACGAAACTGGTGCGTGCGTTAGCCGAGATTGGCGTTAGTGCTGACTTGCAATCACAAACGGATGGACCTCGTCTTACTCGTTACAAGGTGCAGTTGAATGATGCGAACGATCTGAGCGCTCTGCAGAATGGCTTGGATAAGCTGGCTTTCGTGCTTGGACTAGGTGATGCAGGAGCTTTCCTCTCTACGACTCGAGAGCCGCGCGTTGCAGCCCTTGATTTGCCCCGCTCTCCCAACGAATGGAAAAGTGTAAGGGGGGACCAATTAGCGGCTTGGCTAACTGAGCAGCCTGAACTTTGGCGTTTGCCGGTAGTTTTGGGGCAGCGAGTTACGGGAGAGCCTTTCGGTTTTGATTTGGCGGCGGCACCTCATCTTTTGATCGGGGGTACAACAGGCAGCGGCAAGAGCGTTACTTTACATGCGCTGCTTCTTTCCTTATTGGCTCGTGCGACGCCTTTGGATTTGCAGCTCGTATTGATTGACCAAAAACACGTGGAACTCGCACCCTATGCTTGTTTGCCTCATGCGGAGAAGGGGGTAATTACCGATGCGAACGAGGCAATGGCTGTACTAACTGACCTCGTTGTAATGATGGAAAAGCGAGAGTCTGCTCTAGCCAAAGCAGGGGCGCGAGACATTGACGAAGCACGTAAGGCAGGATTAAACTGGCCTCGTATCGTAGTTGTCATCGAAGAAATGGCCGATCTAATTATGCAGTCTGGCGCCATTGAAGAACCGCTTGTGCGTTTGGCTCAGAAAGCGCGCTCATCGGGAATTCATTTGGTGCTGGCAACACAACGACCGGATGCTCAGACTTTTTCTGGCCTATTGCGCTCGAATATACCGAGCCGCATTGCGCTAACGGTTCAGAAAGGGGCTGAGTCGCGGATTATTCTTGATGAGACAGGCGCCGAAAAATTGCTAGGCAAGGGCGATATGCTGGTCAAATTAATTGGGCAGCCGGCTACGCGTGTTCATGGCGTTTTGATCGGTCAGGATGATATTGCTAACGGCGTCGCCGCGGCAAGACGGAGGTGAATATATGTCCAGATTCCTGATTCATGAGTTCGCGCCATTGCACCTAACAATCGACCGCGTCGGCCCATTTCATGAACGGATGGAAGAGATTGACTTTACTGACGCGGGTAATGAGCCATGCAACCTCTATCTGTTCCTCTCCAAGAACGGTCGTGGCAAGACAACTACGCTCGAATTAATGACGGCACTGATGGGAATGCTCGGGTTTGATAATATTAGAGCGATGGCGAACCAGCGGCAGCGCTTATTTCAAAGACCGTTTGATTTTGAGGGGTTGGATACGGGAAGTGGACGGGCCCAGCTTGACTTGCGCGTGAGATATACGATCGATAACCGTGAAGGTACGGCGGTCTTGTCGCTGATTGCAGGCAATCTAGGCCCCGACACTAGCTTGCGCTTCTGGGATTCAGGTGCTTTGACGCAAGCCCATGCACAGGAATGGTTTCGCCATTGCTTTGATCGCTCCGATCTGGGGGTGTGGGGTAATACCGTTCCTAAAGACAATTGGGTGCAGGAACTCAACGCAGTTATTTCTGCGGCGGAAGGAGATTCTGTTGGAGGCTTTCGCGATAGCAACCTGACTCTCCCAACCCTAATTTATTTTTCAGCCTACAGGAACATCGTACCCATCGAGAAAAGCCAGGAGCGTGCGATTTCTGCTCCTCGTGACTGGAATTACCGTCCTGTTCACGCTTTCCGCACAGAGGGGGGGGGGGTGGCGCGATTCACTTGATAATCTATTGGTCTGGCTGAAATGGTTGGACGATACGCGCTACGAGCGTGCAATTGAGTTGGTAAATAGCCAGGTTTTTGATGGTACGAGCACGATTCTGAAAGGGGTAAGCAAGGAGCCACCCGAGGCGATTGTCATTCGCGACAACCAGCGTCATCGGCTTGATGCCCTGAGTAGTGGAGAAAAGAGCCTTGTACAATTAGTGCTTCGGCTTGGTTCGCACATGACGCGCAATACGATCTTGCTCATTGACGAACCAGAAGCGCACCTTCATGACCAGTGGAAATATCGGTTATATACCCAATTGAAGGCACTTGCTCAGGAAAACTATCCTGGGCTGACGGTTATTGTTGCTACTCACTCCCCTGAAATCATGACTTCGTTTGCGATCGAGGTTGAGGAAAAGAATTTGCGTAAGGGTGGGTTCCTTATTGAAACTCCTAACGAGCAAGCCCGGGCAGAGACGATCAAGGAAGAGGCTGAGAGGATCTATGGCAACACTTAAATCGTCTGTGACTTCTAGCAGGGAGCTGGTTTCTGAGTACGAGAGTAAAACGGCTGTGTATTTGGAGGGGGAGTCGGACGTAGCAGTGTTCCAGAATATTTGGTTTATGGACCGCCTCAATAAACTGAAGTTTGTTAAGCCAGATGGGATTGGCTGCCCTGCTGTTGTTAACGAAGTCGCTCAGTATCGAATGAATACCGGCCTTCCTGCATTTGGTATTGTTGATCGCGATAAACTCGTCGCTGACAAGAAATGGGATCTGGTGTGGGAAACAAATGATGAGATGTTTTCTAATGCGAAACCTTATGGTGAGTATATCCGCGTGACACGCCGTTGGGAGCTTGAGAACTATTTAATTCTTCCGGGAGCGGCTGAAGACCATTTTGCCGCCTGTAGTAAAGGCAGAGTTTGTCGCTCGCTAGAAGCGGTAGAGGATGAATTTCTTGAGCATGCAGAGGTGCTCGTTCCGCATGCGGCCATGAACAGTGCTAGGCGAACTCACGGCGTAAAGGAGCTTGGAGATTCTGCAACTTCCAGGTATTCTACCCGGGTTGAGTTCGAGGCTTGGCTTGAAATGAATGTCCGAAATGAGATGCTCCCCGAAATTTGGGAAACATATATTGAACATTTACCCAAAGTTGAAGCCTTCGGTATTGGCACTACTCCTTCTGAAAGGTTACGTACGCTGCTTCGGCGAGTTAATGGAAAAGCATTGATTCATCGGATAAAGAGCAAGCATGGTTTGCTTGATGATCCAACGTTTATTTTGGCAAAAGGTATTGCCCGTTGTGGAGCTATCCCTAGCGAGTTGGCAGGATACCTCGACGAATTCTGCTGTGTGTAAAATTGGAAGGTTTGGCTGACGGTAGTGTCAACGTATTTGATGTCGGTATTGTTATGCCAGCAAAGCCAATCATATCTGTTGAGAGGCCACTTCGCTACACTTTCTTGGGGCGAGTAGAATGTACATAAATCAATATTTCCTGATGCGTTGTTTACACAGGAAGGGCCGGTTATGATGAAAAATATTGTTAAAACATATGGTTCTGAATCTTGTTGCGTTTTTTGTTCCACGCAACCGTTATGATTACTACCATCTAGTATAATGCTGCGATTAATCGCCAAGTCTGCTGAATTGCGGGCTTCGCCGTCTGAGTTGCACTATGATTCTCATGTCATCGCAAGCCAGCGGGAGGTGTAAGCATGGCAATGGCACGATAGCTTGGGCAAGCCATAACGAATCTTTACGAGGTCGACTTCCTTGCTTGGACGGAAAGCCAGGCTGAGGCTTTGCGTACTCGGCAGGTCGGTGCCCTAGGCTGGGCTAAATCTTCTGGATGAAGTGGAAAGCATGGACGGAGTGCGCGCAACGAACTGAAAAGCCGATTGCGAGCGCTCCTCATGCACCTCATTCAGTGGCATTGGCAACCGAAGAAGCGTGCCATGTAAAGCCAATCACTTCCTCGACGACCGGCTGCGCTGCTTATGAGTCTTCTTCAGGATGTTACCTCCCCAACGCCCTTTCGATCTTCTTGTCCATCTTGTACTGACTCAGCGCATACACCGCCCAGATGGCCGCGGGCACCCAGCCGATCAGCGTGATCTGCAAAATCAGGCAAACAATCCCCGCAATCGGGCGGCCAATAGTGAAAAACACCACAAATGGCAGAAAAATAGCTAAAAACAGGCGCATGTGCTCCCCCTATAGGCCTTCTCTTGTCGCCTGTCCATACTACGACCGGCGCTGTCAGCGCTTCAAGCCCTTGCCGCACTTTTACCGGGTAAGCGCTGCCTTCTGCTAAACTCCGGGCCAGACCCCCAGGGATGCGCCCGTGCCCGCCCTAACCTACAGGAGCTATAGTGACCGCCGCTAAACCAGATCGGACTCGAAGACTACGTGTGCTGCGCCGCTGGGCGCTGGGTTTGTTGCTGGGGGCGCTGGCGCTGTTTCTGGTGGCGGCAGCACATGACTTTGCCGGGCCTTGGGCCTGGGCGGGGGCCTTTGCGGAGGCGGCCATGGTGGGTGCTTTGGCGGACTGGTTTGCGGTAGTCGCACTCTTCCGGCATCCCCTGGGATTGCCCATTCCGCACACGGCGATCCTGCCGCGGAACAAGGCGCGTCTGGCGCGCCGTCTGGCGGAGTTTATCCGCGATCACTTTCTCGAGGCCGAGGCCATTGTGCGCCTGTTGCGACGCGCCGATCCGGCCACCTGGCTGGCGCAATGGCTGAGTGATGCCGGAAACAGCGCGCTGCTGGCCCGGCAGATGACGGTCTTGCTCCAACAAGGGTTGGCCCTCAGTGATGACCGCGAATTGCGCACCGCCCTGCGCGCTGCGTTGGGGCGGCAACTGCAGGGCATAGACGGCGCGCGCTGGGTGGGGAGTATTCTGGCGCTGTTGACCGAAGATAACCGGCACCAGACACTGCTCGACGATGGCATCCAGCGCCTGCGTCGCTGGCTGGATGGTGAAGATACCCAAAGCCTGCTGGCGGATCAGATTGGGGCGATTCTCAAGCGCGCCTATCCGACCCTGTTCGCGTGGATGGGGGCAGTCATGGACCCTGCCACGCTGAGTGAGAATCTGGCCCGCAATCTGGTGAAGGCGGCGCATCAGTTGTTGCAGGAAATCGCGGATGACCCTGAGCATTCCCGCCGCCTGGCCTTTGATCGCTGGATGCAGGATGCCATCCTCCGTTTGCAGACGGATGCCGCCTTCCAGGCTCGGGTGCAGCGCTGGCAGCATGGTTTGATTGCCCATCCAGCGGTGCAGGCCTATGTGGATGGCCTACTCCGCGATCTGCGCTCCTGGCTGGAAACCGACTTGCAGCGCCCGGATTCCCGGTTACAGGGGCAGGTGCAGCGTCTGTCCCAGCAACTGGGCCTTTTCCTGAGCGAGCAGCCGGCCTTGCGCGACGCGCTCAATGGCTACCTGGAGGACAGCGCCCGTCGTTTGGCGCCTGCACTGCGCGATGGTCTGGCTCAGCACATCGAAGCGACGATACATGCCTGGCCGGATAAGGACATGGTCCGCCTCCTGGAGGAAGGGGTGGGTACGGATCTGCAGTACATTCGCGTTAACGGGACGCTGGTGGGCGGAATGATCGGTATTGCCATTCATGCCCTGGCTCTGGCGGTGCCGCTGCTGATATAGCCTCCCTATGGGTCAGAGGGGCGAATCGGGCTGCGAATCCATGCGCACCCCGCTTGCGGCCAAAAGCCGGCGAGCCAGGTGGCTTTTTACGTCATTGTTGGCAGTGAAGTACAAGGATATCCGGGCGTGACGGGGTAGTGGCGGCGCCGTGTCCGTCCCGATGGGGACACCCAGTCGGCGACACAACTGACGGGCAACTCCGTCATTACCATCGACGACGGTAATATCCCCGCCCAGAGTGTCGTGTATCAGGTCGTCGATCCAGCAGTAATGGGTACAGCCCAGGACGACCGCGCCAATATCCGCAGTTCGCGCGGGCCGGACCTGCGCTTGCAGATAGCGGCTGGCGCGTTCGCGCCACTGTGCATCCTGTGTTTCGACAATTTCGGCGAGACCGGAGCAGGCGAGGGGGCGGACACGCTCCGGGCCGCCTTCGAGACGACCCAACAGTTCTTGCAGTTTGACGCCGCTGACGGTAACGGCGGTGGCCAGGAGTAATATTTCGCTCTGCGGGTGATCTTCGAGCGCCTTCTTGATGGCGGGTTCGATGCCGATAATGGGTACGTCGGCGCGCTCCCGCAAAGGCGCGACGGCGGCGCTGGTAGCGGTATTGCAGGCGAGCACCACCGCATCTACGCCGGCGGCGATGAACCAGGCATAGGCTTCTTCCGTCCACTGCCGCACCTGCGCAGGGCTTTTGTCGCCGTAGGGGGCGTGGGCGCTGTCGCCATAAAAAAGATAGTGCGCATCGGGCAGGTAGCGCAGGCAGGCCAGCAGGGTGCTGAGGCCGCCGATGCCCGAGTCAAAGATACCGATACGCATCAGTCGTGTAAAAACGCCTGATCAGCGAGCAGCGCGGCGCCGCGCATGCCGGCGAGGTCATCATCATTGCCGCGCTTCACCTCGACATTGCCGCGCAGGGTCGGAATCAGATCCGCATCGAGGCGCTGCAGCATGGCCGGGGCGAAGCGGTCCCAGGCGGCGCTCATGCCGCCGCCAACTCTCACCACGCCGACATCGGTTACCTTGAGGATATGGGCCAGCGCCTGTCCCAGATAACCGCCAGCCATCTGAAAAGCGCTCACGGCTTCACTGCGACCATCGCTGGCCATTTGGGCGATGACGGCGGTGTCTGGCGCGGTACCCGTCAACTCCACGTAACTGGATTGTACCCCGCGCGCCGAGGCGTATTGCTCCAGGCAACCTTGATTGCCACAACCGCAGCGCCGCCCCCCCGGTACCACGATAATATGGCCGATTTCCATGGCGCTGCCATGATCGCCGCGCCAGGGATGGCTCTGATGAATCCAGCCACCACCGACCCCGGTACCGAGACCGACATAGAGCAGATTTTGCAACTCGGGCCGCTCCTGACGTTCGTCCCAGAATTCGCCATAACCTGCTGCGTTGGCATCGTTTTCGACCAGGACGGGGAGTTGGCAGGCGGTGCGCATGGCGGTTTGCAGGTCGAATTGAATCAGTTGCGGAATGTTGGGGGATTGCAGCAATACGCCGTCATCGTTGATAAAGCCCGGGAAAGCAATACCTACCCGCGCAATATCGGGATGATGTCGACGCAGGTCGGCGATGCCTTTAGTCAGGAGTGTGGCGACCAGCGTGGCTGCGGTCTCCGGGTCCGGCGCTTGGCCGCATCTCTCGCGTAAATTCACTTCACTGCGCGTGGAGTCCAGAAAATCGTTGCCGCGAAAGACGCCAAAGCGCAGGTTGGTGCCGCCCACATCGATACCGATGGTCAGGCCCTCAGTCATGGGGAATGACCTCGGCCTGTATTTCTATGACATGCGCTTTGCCTGCCTGCACCGGCCATTCCAGCTCCAGGCGTAAAGCCTGCATGATCTTCTCGAAGCCGGCTTCCGATTGTGAGACGGTCAGGTGCGGCGCGCTCCACCAGCGTACCGGCGGGTTGAAATGCAGGACGATTTTACCGCCCATAACCATATCCTCCAGGACGATTTCCCGGGTCGCTTCACCGTGAATGGGACTGCCGAAGCCGCCCTGTGAACTGCCATTGGCAAAGAACTGGCCCGCCGGGCCATCGCAACTTGGCATGGCCAGAAAGAGCCGGGTACGGAAACGCTGCGCTTCTACCCGCTTGCGGGCTGACTCAATCCGATAGTCCACCGTGAGGCGATTTTCCGCCAGGGTGTAATGTTTGCTGACTGCCCATTCGTCCACGACGCCGCCGGAAAAGTGCGGGGCATCCTGCAAGCTGCTTTCGCTGTAGGTGACAGCGCTCTCGTCAATCCATTCCTGAAAGCTGTGGCAGGGTGTGGTGTCCGGGGTAAGGTCTTCAGCGCTGATGTCGGTTTTGAAGCTGACGCGGTCGTGGGCGGAAGCAATGCCCTCGCCGGGGGCTTCATGCTCAATGGTGCCGTGACGAATCTTGTCATAATACGCCTCATCACGGCGGGCCAGGGTATCACCGAGATTGTGCCGCAGCGCGTAGCAATCCCACTCCACCACGGCGGCGCTTGGCTCCGGGCGGATAATCAACTGGAGCGCGTGATTGTGGTAGAGCAGTTCGCCAACCCCGTCCATATCCACGTCAGTCGTCTCTAAGGCCGGGCGTGCCTGAATCCGGTCCAGTTGTGCCTCCAGACGGACGATGGCGTTGAAGACGGCGCGCCGCAGGTGGGGCAGATAAATACCTCCGAAGAGTCCGTGCCAGTAGGCGTCATTGGCCTGCGCTTCGTGCAGATCTGCGCGCATGGTTTTGCTCTGCTGGCGCCTGGGCAGGGCATGGAAGCGCTGGGAGAGCTGAAGCATGCGCTTGTGCATCCAGTTGGATTCCGGGTAGCGGGTCAGGAAGTTTTTCCAGGTGCCGCCGCGGATCAGGGCTTTACGCTTTTCCAGCCGGCCCGCGGTTTTTTCCTGCTCCCGGAAGGCGGCGTAGCAGCGGGCCGCATCGGGGGTCAGGGTCCATTCGTTCATCTCGCTGTAGGATACCGTCGGCAAATAGATGATGCCCTGGGGGCGGTTCTGTGCCAGATAGTCCCGGAAGCGCACCGGCTGAATGTGTGCCGAGTCGAGCACGCCACCCAGGAATTGCTCCAGCCAGCCCTTCTCGTACACCCAGCTATAGGTCTCCGGCCAGACACCAAATTTCTCGATATCGTCGAAATAGATACCGGCGCTGCCCGGATATTGCTCAGAAATACCCTCAATGTACGACACGGCGGCGGCGGCTTCGGAGAAGGGCAGACGGTAGCGCAGTGCCTCAGAAATGGGAAAAACGTCGATGCTTTGACCATTTTCTTCGGTGCGATGGAAGCCGCCGAGCTGATGCTCTGCCGCGCCCGCACAGAGGAAATGATAGTCGTCCACCATAACGTAGCGTACCCCGGCCTCGTTGAGGGCGGGCACCACGCTGGGGTCCCAGACCCGTTCCGTGAGCCATGCCCCGACCGGACGCTGTCCGAAGCGCTTCTCCAGTCGGCTGGCCATGGCCTCAATCTGGGCGATGCGGTCGGCGTGGGGAATCGCGGCAAGCACCGGCTCCGTATCACCGGCACCCACCAGCTCCGCCTGATTGCGGGCCACCATCTCCTGCAGCAAGGTGATGGTCCTGGGGTGCCGGTCAACGAGATAGGAGAGCAGCCAGCCGCTGATGTGGATGGCGAAGGGAAACTCAGGAAAACGATGCATCGCCTCTAAAAATGGGTGATAACAGCGGAGTACGGCATCGTCGATGACGTGGGGGAAGTTGCCGACCGGTTGGTGGGCATGGACGCCGAGGAGGAGCGGGGTGCTGTGGGTCATTCAGGGTCCTTGGCGTGGGTGCGGCGCATGGTACCACCGGCCTCCGCTGCGCCGCCGCCGTGGCTGATGGGCTCGCTGAGGGTGTCGGGGGCGGGGATTTGCATCAGGGAGTAGAGTTTGCGGAGGTTAAGACGATACAGATGATCGAAATCGCGCACCGAGTCTGAGGGATTGTAATCACCCAGCCACCAGAACCAGTCGGAGCCTTCACAGCGGCCAAGTTGTTCGAGAATGCGGGCCTGCTGCTCCGCGGGAAATTGTCCGAGATGCTGATCCACATCCTGTTTTGCGGCGCAGAGCAGGTCCCATGCGCGGTTTTTGGCGGCCTCGCCAATCCAGGTGCTGAAGCTGCCGTAGACCCAGCTCCCTGCGGCCAATCGGGGCATGCTTTTGATGTCGCCGGGATGGTGGCTGACGAAGTCGCTGAAGGTACACATCTGGATGTGGGGGTGATTAGCCAGGGATTTATAGAGCTCCGAGAGAAAGTAATAGCCATTGTAGGGATAGTATTCCCAGGCATTTTCGCCATCGAGAATAACACTGACGACCGGGTTTTCTTCGTGCTCCGTCTGCCGCCATATGGCTTCCAGTTTGTGGATAAAGTCCGTGACGGCATCGTGGCCAAGCCAGGTTTTGTAATCGAAGCCGATGGTGTCGGAGAGCGCGTCGTCACGGAAGAAGAGTGCCGGACCCTGCCCTTGCAGTCGATAGGGGCGGTACAAGTATTCCGCCCGGCCGCGGGGGGCGCTGTCATCCTCGCCGAGGAGCAGGCTGTGGGCCAGTACGCCTTCACCAGAGGCCGTCCAGCGCACACCGGCGCTGCCGAGCATTTCGACAAAGGCGGCAGAGATGCCCCCTTCTGCGGGCCACATACCCTGCGCCGGCACCCCGAAATGCGGGGAATGGCTATTCTGCGCCCGTTCGATGTGCCAGCGCGTGCGCTCAGCGCCGCCGGGGTAGGCCGGGCAGGCAGGCAACGGTGCGTCCGCCACCGCTTCTCGCGCCGCCGTGAAGTCGAGCAGCAGCGGGCCGATGGGGTGGTAGTAGGGGGTGGTGGAAATTTCGATGCGCCCCGCTTCTGCCAGAGCGCGATACCGGGGAATCAGGCCGGCGATGAGTTCACCGAGAAAGGTTACCAGTTGCCGACGGTCTTCCTGGCTGAAACCGCGGCCTTTCGCGAACAGCGACTGGAGAAAGGGGCTGCCACGCCGCACGGTTTCCCCGGTCCAGGCCAGGTGATACCAGACCAGGAGGTCCGCAATATATTGTACCGAAAGGTAATCCGCTATCTCGGTCACGTCTTCTTGCATGAGCTGATAAATCTCATGCAGGCGACGATAGGGCGGGAAGGGGGTGAGCATGTGCTCATGGTCGAGGCGAAAGCATTGCTCCAGAAGAAAATGCCGCTGTTCGTTCGACAGTGCTGCCTTGAGATCTTCCGTGGCGAGTGCAATCAGCAGCGGATCGCGGAACTGTCCGCTCTGGAATTGCGCGGTATAGTCCTCCAACTGCTCGACCAATATCGGCACGAAGTTGAACACCCCCCGGGCGAGGGGATTCTCCTCATAGTGCCCCACCATGTCCGCATAGTCTTTGCAGGCATGCAGATAGGTCCACGGCAAGGTGTAGAAGCCGTCGGCATCGCGGTAATCGGGCTGGTGCATGTGCCAACAGAAAATGACATGAAGCGCGCGTGCCGGGGGCATAGGGACTACCTCACAAAATGTAGTTGCTGGCCAAGTAGCTCCGGGGTAATCAGGGTCACGCCGTTGGGCGTGCGATAGAAACGGCGGGCGTCTTCGGTCGGATCTTCACCGACCACCAGCCCGTGCGGGATAATAGTACCCTTGTCCACTACCACCTTGCGCAGGCGTGCACCTTCGCCCATGCGCACGTTGGGCAGGATGACCGAGTCTTCAATCAGGGTGTGTCCGTCATTGACCCGCACGTTGGAGAAGAGCAGGGAGCGGCGGACGGTGGCGCCGCTGATGATGCAGCCGCCGGAAACAATGCTGTCCAGCGCCATGCCTCGGCGGCCTTCATCGTCGAACACGAATTTGGCCGGCGGTAATTGTTCCTGATAGGTCCAGATCGGCCAGCGGCTGTCATAGAGGTCAAGATCGGGAGTGACGTGTACGAGGTCGATATTGGCGGCCCAGTAGGCATCCACCGTGCCCACATCCCGCCAGTAACAGCGGCTGTTGCTTCCCCCGGAACTGGCAACGCAGCTATTGCGGAAGCGATGCGCGATCACCCGGTAGCGCGAGACCATATAAGGGATGAGGTCGTTGCCGAAGTCGTGGGTGGAATCGGGGCTGTCGGAATCGCGAATGAGTTGTTCATAGAGGAAGTCGGTGTTGAATACGTAGATACCCATGCTCGCCAGGGCGCGATCGGGATTGCCGGGGGTGGGGACTGGATCCTGGGGCTTTTCGGTAAAGGCGGTGACACGATCCTCGCTGTTGACGGACATCACGCCGAAGGACTTGGCCTCTTCCAGGGGCACTTCGATGCAGGCGACACTCATGTCGGCTTGGCTTTGGACGTGCTCGGCGAGCATCTGCCCATAGTCCATTTTATAAATATGATCTCCCGCCAGGATAATCACATAGCGCGGCCGGTGGGCGCGGAGGATGTCGATATTCTGGAAAATGGCGTCGGCGGTACCCTTGTACCAGCCGGTGTTCATGCGCTGCTGAGCGGGAAGAATCTCGGTGAACTCGCTGAACTCGCCGCGAAGAAAACCCCAGCCAAGCTGGATGTGACGGATGAGGCTATGGGATTTGTACTGAGTGAGGATACCAATGCGACGAATACCGGAGTTAAGGCAGTTGGAGAGGCAGAAGTCGACGATGCGGAATTTACCGCCGAAGGGGACGGCGGGTTTGGCGCGCCAGTCGGTCAGCGGACCGAGGCGACTGCCTCGCCCCCCGGCGAGTACCAGAGCTAGGGTATTCTTGGTCAGGTTGCTGACGAAGCGGGGTGAATTGGCTACTCCGAGACTGCCTTCTTCCGACATGACCCTCTCCTTTTTTGGCATAGGCATGGCCCCACCTGCAGTATAGGTGAGATTGCCGATGCGCTGGCTTTTAAGGTACTGAACTTAACCGGTGGCGGCAAGGACTCTGTACATGAAAAGGTCGCGCCTCAGATGGAGCAGCGCTGCGCTCTGGATGTGTTATGCTCAGAGGGCGTTGGCATGATGATAAAAATGGGAATGGTTTGCCCCGGATGGGGGTAGAGGAGGGTGCGGTGACGGCAATGCAAAAGCGCGGCAGTACAGCGACCGATCTGTCCGGCGAACGCGAAGACTGTTTGGCTATCCGCGCGGCGCGCCATCACGACCCCTTCGCCTGGCTGGGCCAGCATGCGGTTGGTCAGCAGGCCGTGCAGCGGGCCTTTCTGCCCGGAGCGTTCGGTGTTGAGATACAGACGCCAGCGGGATGGGTGGCTATGGAGCAGAGCCATCACGATGGCATTTTCACACGTCAGGGCGAAGCCATGCCGGTGCCCTACCGCCTGCGCTGGGAGGACCGGCACGGGCTTCACGAACGCTACGATCCCTATGTCTTCGGCCCGCTGCTGGGGGATCTGGAGGTTTATCTCTTCGGCGAGGGGCGCCTCTATGAAGCCTATCGCCATCTCGGCGCGCACCGCCGCCATCACGAGGGGGTGGATGGGGTATTGTTCGCCGTCTGGGCACCTAATGCTGAGCGGGTCAGCGTCGTCGGCGATTTCAATGATTGGGACGGTCGCGCTCACCCCATGCGCGCGCGCGGCCAGAGCGGCATCTGGGAACTGTTTGTCCCCGGCCTGGCTGTTGGCGAAATTTACAAGTTCGAGATGCGCCACCGCGATTCCGGGGCCGTCTTTGTCAAGACCGACCCCTACGCCCATGCTTTTGAGCTCAGACCCAGCACCGCGGCGCGGGTGGTGGAGACGGACCACGTTTGGGCCGATCAGGACTGGATGGCGGCGCGCGCCAGCCACGACTGGCAGCATGCCCCCATGAACATCTACGAGGTGCATCTCGGTTCCTGGCAGCGTGACGCGGCGGGCCATTTTCTCAGTTATGCGACGCTGGCGGAGCGCCTGGTGGCCTACTGTAAAGACATGGGCTATACCCACATTGAGCTGATGCCGGTGATGGAGCACCCTCTGGATGAATCCTGGGGCTACCAGGTGAGCGGTTATTTTGCGCCCACCAGCCGTTTTGGTACACCCGATGACTTCCGCGCCTTTGTAGACCACTTTCATCGGGCGGGCATCGGCGTGCTCCTGGACTGGGTGCCGGGGCATTTCCCTAGGGATGACTGGGGGCTGGCGCGTTTTGACGGCACCGCGCTGTATGAACATGCCGACCCGCGCGAGGGTGAGCACAGCGACTGGGGCACTTACATTTTCAACTTCGGGCGCAATGAGGTGCGCGGTTTCCTGCTGGCCAATGCCTGTTACTGGGCGGATAGTTTCCATATCGACGGGTTGCGCGTGGACGCGGTGGCGTCCCTGCTCTACCGCGATTATTCGCGCCAGGAAGGGGAGTGGATTCCCAACCAGTACGGTGGCCGGGAGAATCTGGAGGCCATTGATTTTCTGCGCGAGATGAATGTGGTCCTCAATGAGCGCCATCCGGGTATCCTTACCATCGCCGAAGAATCCACGTCCTGGCCAATGGTTTCCCGCCCCACCTATGTGGGCGGCCTGGGTTTTTCCATGAAGTGGAATATGGGCTGGATGAATGACACCCTCGCTTATCTGGAGCAGGACCCGGTCTACCGCCGCTTTCACCAGAACGATCTGACCTTCAGCCAGCTTTACGCCTATACGGAAAACTTTGTGTTGCCCCTGTCCCATGACGAAGTGGTGCACGGCAAGCGTTCACTGCTGGACAAAATGCCGGGGGATGCCTGGCAGCGTTTTGCCAACCTGCGTTTGCTCTTCAGTTACCAGTTCGCCCATCCCGGCAAAAAACTGAATTTTATGGGCAACGAGTTCGGCCAGGGACGGGAGTGGGATTGCGGGCAGGCCCTGGACTGGGACCTGCTGCATTGGGACTGGCATCAGGGTATTCAGCGATTGAGCCGGGATCTGGCGCATCTGTATCGGGATATCCCGGCTTTGCATGTGCAGGACTTTCACAGCGAGGGCTTCTCCTGGGTGGATTGTCACGATGCCGACCAGTCCGTATTGAGTTTTCTGCGCTGGGATCGGGATGGCGGTTTCGTGCTGGCCGTGTTCAATTTTACGCCGGTGCCACGACACAATTATCGCCTGGGGGTGCCAGCGGCGGGCCGGTATCATGAGATCTTCAACAGTGATGCGGGCGCTTATCACGGCGGCAATATCGGTAACTTGCCGCAGCAGGCGCAGGCCCAGACCTGGATGGGCCTGCCCCATTCGCTGGAACTGGTACTGCCGCCTCTCGGGGCGATTTATTTACAGTTGACCGGGACAGAATGACCCTGGGGGTGACGATGTTTATGGTCTATGTCGTCATTGCTTTTGTCGCCGGGCTGGCGGAGCTTTTTACGGGCACGTTCTACCTGGCGGCGGTGGCGCTGGCGGCCCTGTTTACGGCGATCACCGGGCTGCTTTTGCCGGGCACGGTGCTGCACTGGGTTTTTCTCGGGTTTTGTCTGGTCTTGCTGCCCACCGGACTGTGGCTACGTCATCGTTTAGCTGCTAAAACCAAAGATCTCGGCGACTTTGATCTGGGGCAGGGCGTGGATGTTGTCAGCGGGCCGGACAGCAATCAGCAATACAGTGTGCGTTATCGCGGTGCCGAGTGGCTGGCGGTCGTCGACGATGGTCCTTCCCCTTGCCCGGGCGACCGCGCCGTCATCATCGCCAAGACGGATAACTTGCTACATTTAGGTGTGCTACCCCGACAAAATTCTGGCAAGGAGCCATTATGTCCTCCCTCATCGTTATCCTGATTGTTGTTGTTGCGGCCTTCTTCATTCTGCGGACCACCATCCGGGTCGTGCCTCAACAGCGCGCCTGGGTCGTCGAGCGCCTCGGCAAATACCATGCGGTGCTGGAGCCGGGGCTGAATTTTATCATCCCTTTTCTGGACCGCATCGCTTTCCGTTTTGACATGCGCGAGGTGCCCATGGAGGTGCCCGCACAGGTCTGCATCTCCCTGGACAATACCACAATGACCGTAGACGGCGTGCTCTATCTGCAGATTACGGATTCGGTAAAGGCGGCCTATGGTTCCAGCAACCCTTTTACATCGGTGATACAACTGGCGCAGACCACCATGCGTTCAGAGATCGGCAAATTGCATCTGGATGCGGCGCTTTCGTCCCGACAGTTGCTGAATACGGCCGTCGCTGCATCGGTGGACGAGGCGGCGATTAACTGGGGCGTCAAGGTGCTGCGCTATGAAATCAAGGATATTACTCCGCCCCAGGAGATCATCCGCGCGATGGAGCTGCAGATTACTGCCGAGCGGGAAAAGCGGGCACTGATCGCCAAGTCCGAGGGGCAACGGCAGCAGCAGATCAACACCTCCGAGGGACAACGTCAGCAGGACATCAACGTGGCGGATGGTCGCAAACAGGCGGAAGTGTTGCGCGCCCAGGGTGAGGCCGCAGCCATCCAGTTGGTTGCCGAAGCCACCGCCGCCGCCATCCGCGTCATCGGCGCCGCGGCGCGGGCGCCGGGTGGTATTGAGGCCTTGCAGATGCAGCTCGCCAAGGACTACATCGAAAAATGGGGCAACCTCGCCAAGGCGAGCACCAGTCTGGTGATCCCGGCGGATCTGGGCAATATCGGTGCCCTGGTGGGCACGGCGCTGTCCATGGTCAAGCAGCAGGGCGGGGCAGCGCAAGCTTGAACACCGCCTGAGGCGTCCGCGCAACCCGGATTCACGGGGGCGAAGTGAGGAGGGATGTTGCTATGGAGCCTGGGTCAAATGGTCCCAGGCACTGCTTCCGGCCAGGCCGCATTGTCCAGCCAGACATCGGCTGCTGTGCCTACCAGTGCGGCGGGAATGGATTCGCCCCGTAACCAGGCCGCGAGTGCCATCCGCTTGCCGCTGCCCGTGGTCAGAAAAAACATCTCCCGCGTGTACTGTAATCGCCAGCCGCTCAGGCTCACCCTTTGGGGCGGCGCCTTGGCGGCATCGTGGATGGCGAGGGCGGCGGGGCTGCTCTTTCCCAGGCCCCAGTCGTGGCCTGGGAAAAGGCTGGCCGTATGGCCATCCTCCCCCATTCCCAGCAGGACCAGATCGAAGGCATGCGGCGGAAGCACTGCGGCGTAGTCGCGGGCAGCCACTTCGGCACCCCGCTCGGCCGGGATGTGATGAATTTGTCGCGCCGGAATGGGTACCTGGGACAGCCAGACGGTGTCCAGCATCAGGCTGTTGCGCTCCGGGTCCTGGGGCGGCAGACAGCGCTCATCCCCATGATAGAGGTGCCAGCACTGCCAGTCCCGGCCCAGTTGCGGAAGCATGGCATAAGCCGCGCGGGGGGTGTTGCCGCCGGCAACCACCAGATGGAAGGCGCCGCGCGCGGCAATAGCCTCTTGGGCCATACGCGCGATGGCTGCTGCCAATCTCTGGGCGAGGGCTGCGGTATCAGGATGAATATGCCAGGTGTTGCGGTTCCGGGCTGCTTCCATGTTGATGCACTCCTGTGTGTTCCGGATGATGATCTGCAGGCGTGGTATTCCCCCCGGATCTTTTGCCAGAAAGGATAGCCGCACTTTGCAGCTTGGGTCTATGATGCTGGCTATTGAATATTGCCCTGGAAGGAGGCAGAGATGGGTGGTCTGGAGGATTGGGTAGGCAATACCCCCCTGTGTGAACTTCGGCGCTTGTCGCCGCATGCGGGTGTGCAGATTTTCGGGAAGTTGGAAGGTAACAATCCCGCGGGTTCCGTCAAAGATCGCCCCGCCGTGAATATGATTCGCCGGGCGTTGGAGCGTGGCACCATCACTTCTGCTACGCGCCTGATCGAACCCACCAGCGGGAATACGGGTATTGCCCTGGCCATGGCGGCATCGGTGCGGGGATTATCCATGACGCTGATCATGCCGGAGAACATGAGTATCGAAAGGCGGCAGGTGATGCGTGCCTACGGTGCTGAAGTGATTCTCACGCCAGCCGCCCGGAGTATTGAAGGTTCTATTGATCTCGCGCACCAGATGGTAGCTGCGGGAGAGGGCTTCATGCTCGATCAGTTTTCGAACCCCGATAACCCCGAGGCGCATTATCTCAGTACCGGGCCGGAGATCTGGCGCGACACCCGCGGAACCGTGACCCATTTCGTCTCATCCATGGGAACGACGGGGACCATCATGGGCACTTCCCGCTATTTGCGGGAAGTGTCGCCCCGTATTCAGATTGTCGGCGTACAACCGACGGAGGGGGCCAAAATTCCTGGTATTCGCCGTTGGCCGAAAGCCTATTTGCCACGCATTTATCATCCTGAGTCTGTTGATCAGATTGTCGATGTGAGCCAGGAAGAAGCCGAGGAAATGGCCCGTCGTCTGGCACGGGAAGAGGGGGTGCTGGCAGGCATATCTTCTGGCGGCGCGGTAGCAGCGGCGATCAGAGTGGCACAAAAGCTGGAGTATGGTGTGGTGGTTGCCATTATCTGTGACCGGGGTGACCGTTACCTCTCTACGGGTGTTTTTCCGGCTTGAGAGAATGATGCACGGGCGCAGCAGGGCTTTGCCGATAGCCGTCCGGTGGTCTATGACGCTGTGCCTGGGGCTCGCTATCAGCGGCGTGGCCGGGGCGCAAATTCTGGAAATCAGCGCCGCACAGATAAGCGGAGCGGGCTGGACGGCGCAGCGCTTGCACGCGACGCTGACCACATCGGCGCAGGGCGATCAGTTCAGTCTGGCGGCGGGCGTCGCGCAAGCGGGCGAACGCAAACTCTGGCGGCATGCCCGACTGCAGTGCGGGCTCCAGACGGCGCAGGGTTGGGCGTGTCGTCAAGGTCTTCTGGTGGTGGACGGCAGCCCGTGGGGCGCACTGCATGGCGATGGGCAAGTACAGTTGCGGCAGGTGGGCGGCAGTGGGCAAGCCATGCTGGCATTGCGCGGTGTGCAATTCGGCAGCGCCCGCGTGCAGGTGCAAAGTACCGCCGCCGGACAGTGGCATCTGACGGGTGCGGGCAGCCTGCCGGTTGCCGGTCTGGTGCGCGCCTTCACCCTGCTGCCTGCCACCTGGCAGACCTCAGGGCAGGCCCGATGGCAAGTCCGGGCGCGGGGCGCAAGCTGGGCAAAGGCGCGTCAGATGGCCTTTGAATTGCAGGGTAGCCGGCTCCAGTTCAGCAGCCCGGACGGTTTGCAGGCCGCCCAGGGTGTCGCATTGCAGCTCCAAGGGGACGGTGTATATACCGGGCAATGGCACGGCACTGCCCGGATGCGCTGGACCCAGGGGGGTGTCCTCTGGAGTCCATGGTACTGGACAGCCCCCGCCGCAGCGGTGCGGATACAAACCCGCTGGCAACAGACGGCCAAGGCCTGGCAACTGGACCAGGGAAGCATCCGCTGGCCCGGCCTCGGGCAGGGCGGTTTTGCGTTGTACCGGCCGACTCAGGGCGGGGTGCTGCGCTGGCAGATCCGGGATATGGATGTAGCAATGGCGCCCCTGTATGCGAACTGGATTAAACCGCTGGCTCCCCCCGGCGGTCTCGCGGCCCAGTTGCAGGCCTCGGGGCAAGTGCATTTTTCCGTGGCGGGAGAGGGTGGTCTGAGTGCGCTGAAATGGGATTTGCGCAACGCGGCTATTTCCAGTCCCAGGGGGCATCTTGCGGTGACGGGCGTGAATAGCCGGGGTGCCTGGAGTCGTACCGGCAAGGCCTCTGATGCGGTGCTTCGCTGGCAGTCCGCGGAACTCTATCATATTCCGGCGGGCGCGCTGCATGCGGAGCTGGTCCTCAATCCCCAGGGCTTTCAGTTGCAACAGCCGTTCACCCTGGCCTTGCTGGGGGGCGAACTGCATTTTCGGCATCTGGCGGCACGTTGGGCAGGACCCCGGTCGGGTTTTAGCATGAGCGGCGACTTGCGAGGGGTCAGCATGGCCCAATTGACCCAGATCATGCATTGGCCGCCGTTTACCGGGACGGTATCGGCCACCATCCCGGAACTGCAGTATCACGCGGGAGACATCACCACCAGCGGCGCACTTTCCGCCCAGGTGTTCGGAGGCGAGGTACGGGTGGGCGATCTGCATATTGAGAATTTCCTCGGTGTTTTGCCCCTGCTGCGGGCCAACATCGGGATTGCCGGGTTGCAACTGAAGCCCTTGACTGACGCCTTCCACTTTGGCTACATCAGCGGGGTGCTCAATGGTGACGTAAAAAATCTCACCCTGCTGAACTGGTCGCCGGAGGCTTTTCAGGCGCAGTTTCATACGGTTCCCGTTCATGGCGTGTCTCAGAAAATCAGCTATGCGGCGGTCCAGAGTCTTACCAGGTTGGGCGGCGGTAACGGCATCAGCGGATTTTTTCAGGGCATGTTTCTACGGATGTTTAAGACCTTTGCATACGCGCATCTGGGGATGGGTGTGCATCTCAAGGACGGTGTCGCCGAATTGTCCGGAGTGGGGACAGAGGATTCGGGTTTTGTGATCCTTCAGGGGCAAGGGCTGCCCAGGGTGGATATAGTGGGGTACAATCGCCGGGTGGACTGGGACGAATTGCTGGCGCGTCTGAAAACCGCCATGCATAGTGGTGCCCAAGTCGGTACAGGAGAGTGAGCAAATGACAAAGCAGGGTTGGCTGAAAACGCAGGGCTGGCGCAGTGTGCTGGCCCTGGGATTGCTTATGGCGCTGTCCGCTTGCGTGACCGTCAATATTTACTTTCCGGCTGCGGCGGCCCAGAAACTGGCGGATCAGGTGGTCGGTGAGGTGTATAAGGCCGCTGCCAAGGGTGCCTTGCAGGCCCCGGTTGCTCCGGCAGTATCGGCACCGGCGCCGACAGCGCCGGCCCGGTCCGCTGCCCCGGCTACGAATTCCCTGAGCATGGCATCTCCCTACCATGCGGCCAGCTACCTGCTGGCCATGGGCTTCTCGGCCATCAGCGGCACGGCGGAGGCCGCCGCGAACCTCAATGCCTCCAGTCCCGGGGTGCAATCGGCACGGGCGCAGGTGGAGGCACTGGCGACGCAAATGCATCCTTACTTTGTCAGCGGCGCGGTGGGTTACACGGCCAATGGTCAGGTGACGATCCATGATGCGGCAGCCGTGTCGCTGCCGCAGCGGGCTCCGCTCAATGGGCTGGTAAGCAGCTATAATCAGGCGCTCAGTAATCTCTATCAGCAGATCGCTGATGCCAATGGTCATCCCGAGTGGGCGGGGCAAATTCAGCAGACCTTTGCCCAAGCCTGGATCAGCAAGGCACCCGCAGGATACTGGTACCAGTCGCCCAGTGGTCAGTGGCAGAAGAAATAGTCATCATTTTGCAGAATATTCTGGTTTTTGACATCGAGACAGTGCCCGACGTTGCCGGTGGGCGGCGGGTGCATGGCATTGAGTTGGGGGATGACGCGGGCGTGGCGGAATTGCTGCAGCACCAGCGTCGCATCGAAACCCAGGGCGCGACGGAGTTTCTGCGCCCTTATTTGCATCGGGTCGTTGCCATCTCTGCCCTCTGGTGGCAGGGCGGGCAGGTCAAGCTCAATAGCTTCGGCAAGGCGGACGATGACGAAGCCACTCTCGTCGCTGCCTTCTTTCAGTTCATCCAGCGCCATGCCCCGCAACTGGTTTCCTGGAATGGCGCGGCCTTTGACCTCCCGGTACTGCATTACCGCGCCCTGCTCCACGGTATCCCTGCGGCCCGCTACTGGGAGCAGGGACAGACCGATCAGAGTTATCGCTGGAATAATTACACCAGCCGTTACCACGAGCGCCATCTCGACCTCATGGATATCCTCTCTGCCTATCAGATGCGCAATGTCGCCCGCCTTCAGGACGTGGCGTTGTTGTTGGGGCTGCCTGGCAAGCTGGGGATGAGCGGCGCGGAGGTCTGGACCCGTTATCAGGCCGGGGAGCTGGCGGGCATCCGCCACTACTGCGAAGTCGATGTGCTGAACACAGCCCTGGTCCATCTGCGTTTTGAGCTGACCCGCGGGCATCTCGACAAATCGGCCTATGATGCCTGCCAGACGCAATTGCGGTCTTACTTACAAAGCCGGGACGAGGCCCACGTCCAGGAATTTCTCACCTTGTGGCCAGAGAATCTGCATGTCGCGTCCCAAGCCCATTCATAACGCTCAGCCTGAGCAGGTGTTTATCGAAAGTCTGGATGCCGAAGGGCGCGGGATTGCCCGTGTGGAGGGCAAAGTGCTTTTTGTCGATGGGGCGCTGCCCGGCGAGCGGGTCTGGGCACGGCGTACTCAGGACCACAAGAGCTTTGATCGTGCCGAGTTGCTGCAAGTGGTCAAAGCATCCGCCCTGCGGGTGTCGCCGCCTTGTCCGCACTTTGGCGTCTGCGGGGGCTGCAGCCTGCAGCATCTGGAGCCAGCGGCACAGGTGGCTATCAAGCAAAGACAACTGGAAGATAATCTCTGGCGTATCGGCAAGGTCCGCCCCGGACGCGTCCTGCCCCCCATTCATGGCCCGAGCCTGGGCTATCGCAGCAAGGCGCGACTCTCGGTGCGGACGCCAAAAACCCGGGGCGCACTGGTCGGTTTCCGCGAACGCAACAGTAGTTATGTCGTGGATATGGGGCAATGTCTGACCCTTGACCCGCGCATCGGGCAACGCATTCTGCCCCTGCGGGCGCTGATCGGGCAGATGCAATCGCCCCAGGATTTTCCGCAGATTGAAGTGGCCGCCACGCCGGATGCTGTCGCTCTGGTGTTTCGTCACATGCGGCCGCTGGCGGAAAGCGATCTGCAGCACTTGCGTGCTTTTGGTGTGCAACACGACCTGCAGATATGGTTGCAGCCGCGCGGGCCGGAGACCCTGCATCCTTTATGGCCGGAGCAGCCGGAACCCCTTCATTACGACCTGCCGGATTATCAGTTGCGCCTGCGTTTTGATCCGCTGGTCTTCACTCAGGTCAATCAGGCGGTGAATCAGGTGATGGTGCGCCGCGCCATGGCGCTGCTGCAGCCGCAACCGGGAGAGCAGATCCTGGATCTCTTCTGCGGGCTCGGGAATTTTACCCTACCTATTGCCCGACTGGGAGCGCAGGTGCTTGGCATTGAAGGGGATGCACGGTTGGTCGCGCTGGCCACCGAGAATGCCGCCGCCAATGGCCTGGCGGATAAAGCCCGATATGTCGTAGCCGATCTCACCCAGGCGCAGATGGAAGATTTTGCTCCGGCGGGCGCCATCGACAAAATGCTCATCGACCCGCCCCGCAGTGGCGCCATTGAAGTGCTGCGCAGTCTAACCCCCGGCGTCCGCCGCCTAGTGTATGTCTCCTGCAATCCGGCGACCCTGGCCCGTGATGCGGCGTATCTGATACACGAACGCGGCTATCATCTGCAAGCGGCTGGCGTCGTCAACATGTTTCCCCATACCGCCCATGTCGAATCCATCGCCCTCTTTGAGCGCTGAAATGCCCCCACGCTGGCTCTGGGTGGATGTCTCCGCCCAGCGGTTGCGCGAGATGAGCGGCGCTGAGCCGCGCTCGGAGTATGTCATATCCACGGCTCGTAACGGACTCGGTGAACGGCGTGACAGCGGTTGCACGCCGCGCGGATGGCATGTAGTGCGCGCACGCATCGGTGAAGGCCTGCCCACGACGGCAATCCTGCGCGGCCGACGCTGGACCGGTGCCTGTTACAGCCCGGAGTGGGCGGCGGGCCAGCCGCGGCAAGATTGGATTCTTGGTCGCATTCTTTGGCTCTCCGGCAGCGAAAGCGGTTTTAATCGTGGTGGCTTTCAGGATACCTTCCGCCGTTATATCTACATCCACGGCACTGCCGATGTGGATCATCTCGGCCAGCCGGTATCGGCGGGCTGTGTGCGGATGGCGCCGGATGCGGTATGCATGCTCTTTGCAGCATGTCCTGTAAACATCCCTGTTTTTATCGGCCTGCAGCCACCGCTGCGTTCCCCCGCTAGGAGGCACTGAGTGGCCTGGATCCGCTTACCCCGTTTTCGTCGCGCCGTAAACGTGTTCAACCCCAAACTCTTCGAGAACCTTTCGCTCGCGGCCTTTCTGGCCTGGGTCGGCCTGGGTTCCGATGCCCTGTCTTCCTCCGCCTATGGTCCTCCGGAAATCTACTATGCCCTGAAGGGACATGAATATCTGGCCGTTTTTCTGGCCATCGGTATCCCGCTCTCGGTGTTTATCATCTCGGCAGGTTACAAACAGGTCATTGCTCTTTTTCCCGACGGCGGGGGCGGTTATCACACCGCATCTACCCTGTTAGGGCCGAAGGCGGGTCTGGTCAGTGGCGCCGCTTTGATTGTTGATTACATTTTAACGGCGGCGATCTCGGTGGCATCGGGTACCGAGGCGCTGCTGAGTACCATGCCTTCCTCCTGGTACAGCGAGCGCATTCTCTTGGATGTCGCTGCGTTGCTATTCCTGATCTTCATCAATTTGCGCGGTATGAAGGAATCCATCAAGATTTTGTTGCCGATCTTTATGGCTTTCGTCCTGACCCACACCATACTCCTCGGTTGGGGTCTGCTGAGCCACGTGGAAGCCGTGCCGGCCATCGCCTATAACACCGTTGCGGGTGTTCGGCATGACAGCATGCAATACGGCTGGATCTTTATTGTGGCCCTGATATTGCGGGCCTTCAGCCTGGGTGGTGGTACCTATACGGGTTTGGAAGCCGTAGCCAACGGCGTGCATATCATGCGTGAGCCGCGTGTGCAGACTGGCCAGCGCACGATGACCTTACTGGCGACGTCTCTGTCTCTGGTCGCCGGTAGTCTGATCTTTTTGTACCTGATGTACCACGTGCACGGCCAGCAGGGGCAAACCCTGAATGCCGTGCTCTATGGCGCGATTACCCAGGGGTGGACGGTGGGGGGCATCCCCTTCGGTTCGACGGCGACACTGCTTACCCTGATTAGCGAGGGCCTGCTCCTCTTCATCGCCGCCAATACGGGTATTATCACGGCGCCTATCGTCATGGCGAATATGGCCGTCGATCGTTGGTTGCCAGAACGCTTTTCCTACCTGTCGGATCGTTTTGTATCGCGCAATGGCGTGTTGCTCATTGGCTTTGCGGCTATTGCCATCCTCCTCGCGACGGGCGGACACGTCAGCATCCTGGTGGTGCTGTACAGCATCAATGTATTCATCACCTTTACCCTGACCATGGCGGGATTGAGCCGGCACTGGTTTGCCCAGCGGCATCAGGAGCCACTCTGGCGGGGCCGACTTGCCGTCAGTGTTCTGGGCTTTATGGTCACGGCATCTATTCTTGCCATCACCATTTTCGAGAAATTCGATGCGGGCGGTTGGTTCACCCTGCTGGTCACCGCGATTGTGGTGGGCCTCGGATATTTGATCTATCGCCATTACAAAAGTATCAGTAAAATCACCGCCGAACTGGACGAAACCATGCTGGATGTGGTGCCTGAACATCTGGAGTCCGGCCCCAACCTGCCCCTGGATCCGCGTGGCGCCACTGCCGTATTTTTTGTCAGCCGTTTTGACGGCCTGGGGTTGCATACCTTGCTGACGGCGCACCGTATGGTCAGTGGCTTCGTCAAGAACTATGTGTTCCTGCTGGCGGGTATTGTGGGTCAGGGTGAGTTTAAGGGTATCAAGGCCCTGGAAGACCTGAAGGTGTATGTAGAGACTGAGGCCAACCAGTATATGGCCTTTTGCCGCAACGAAGGGATGGCGGCAACCTGGTTCGCCACCTACTCCACCGACCGTATCCTGGCGATGGAGGAATTGGCTAATGTCGCTATCCGTTATTTTCCGCAGAGCATCTTCTTTGCCGGGCGGGTGATTGATACGTCTGTGCAGGGACCCTTCCACGGACTGCTGCATGATGAAGTCAGCTTTATCGTGCAGGATCGCCTGCAGCATGACGGTTTCAGTATGATGATCGTGCCCGTGCATGTGCGCGGTATTCCCAGCCAGCCACCGAGTATTGCTCTGCCGATTTCCATGCCGCCGGATATGCAGTTGGTGCAGAACGAAGAGGTGGACAAGGAAGAAGCCAAGGCCCGTGCCGCAGCCAGGGCGCAGGCCAAGGCGCAGGCCAGTACGCAGGAGTCCACCCCCCATGCCGCTACAGACTGAGCGGCAGCGCCCCACACGGGGTCCGCTGATGGTCGATATTGCCGGGCTGCAGCCCACCGCCGCGGAATGCGCGATGTTGCGCCAGCCGGCAGTGGGAGGCGTCATCCTTTTTGCCCGCAACTGTGTCGATGCCGAACAGGTGCGCGCCCTGTGCGGCGAATTGCATGCGCTGCGTTCTCCGCCGCTCCTCCTCGGTATTGATCAGGAAGGGGGGCGGGTGCAGCGACTGCGTGCCGGGGTGACGCGCTTCCCACCCATGGCGACTCTGGGTCGTCTGGCGGATCGTGATGGACTGGAAAAGGCGCAGGCGGCGGCACGGGACTGGGGGCTTCTACTCGGTACAGAACTCCGGGCGCTCGGCCTGGACATGGACTTTACCCCCTGTGTAGATCTGGATCGCGGTGTTTCTGCGGTGATCGGCGACCGTGCCATCCATCGCGACCCCGAGTGGGTGGGTGTTATCGCGGTAGCGTTCTGGGAGGGTATGGTACGGACCGGTTTGCAGGGGGTCGCCAAGCATTTTCCCGGTCACGGTGCGGTAGCCGCAGACTCTCATCTCGATTTACCTCTGGATGAGCGTCCGCTCAGCGCCATTCAGGAAGACCTCCAGCCCTTCGCTGCCCTGATTGCTGCGGGGATTCCGGCGATTATGCCCGCGCATTGTCTCTATCCCCAGGTAGATACTGAACGCCCTGCTGGTTTCTCGTTGCGCTGGCTGCAGGACATTCTCCGCAAAGATATGGGCTTCACTGGTGTGGTGGTCAGTGACGACCTCAGCATGGCGGGTGCGCATGGAGTCGGCGATATGGCGGCGCGGGTGGATGCGGCACTGGCGGCAGGCGCGGACTTACTGCTGATCTGTAACGATCCGGAGGGCGCGCAAATGGCAGTCACCCATTTACAGTCCAAGGATAAGCTCCCGACGGGTGACCGCCTGGAGAGACTCGGCGGCAACGCCACGACATCACCCCTGTCTGCTACAGACCGGGCGCGCTGTCTGCAGCAGATCGAGCAATTGCGGGCTCTGGCCCCCGGATGCGCTGGCTGACGCGCAGACCAAAAGGTTAACCCCTTGTTTTTCCCGCGGCGCGTATTAGAATACGCCCTCACCTTTTACTCCTTGTTCGGGCGATAGGCGCCCGGACTCCGCAGTGAACCATAAGGAGCAACTTTTGCGTCATTATGAAATTGTGTTTTTGGTCCATCCTGACCAAAGTGAGCAGGTTCCCCAGATGATTGAGCGCTATCGCGGCATGATCGAGAGCGATGGCGGGCATTTCCATCGTCTGGAAGACTGGGGTCGCCGGCAACTGGCCTACCCCATCAAGAAGGCCCACAAGGCCCATTATGTCCTGATGAACGTGGAATGCACCGGGGCCGCTTTGGCTGAGCTGGAAGACGCCTTCCGCTTCAACGATGCGGTATTGCGCCACCTGATTTTGGCCCGCGATGAAGCTGTCACCGTCCCTTCCTTCCTGGCCCGCGATGAGACGGATCGTCGTGACCGCAGTGAAGAAACCGCCGAAGGCGAGAGCGAGCCGGACCACAGCGATAATGAAGCCGTAGTAACGGCTTAATCAAGGAGATTTCAGATGGCATTTAATCGGGACAGAGATCGGGATAGTGATGGCGACAAGCGTGGCGGTGGCAGTAACTTTACCCGTCGCCGTAAGTTCTGCCGTTTCAAGGCAGAAGGCGTCAAAGAGATCGACTACAAGGACCTGAAAACCTTGCAGGCCTATGTGGGTGAGACGGGTAAAATCGTCCCCAGCCGGATTACCGGAACCAGCAATTTGTATCAGCGGCAGTTGACTACAGCGATCAAACGCGCCCGTTTTCTGGCGTTATTGCCCTACGTCGTGCGTTAAGGCACTGGCGTTCCGGTGGCGGCGCAGACAGAAGGTGGGGTCTTGCGCTGGTTTCTCAGCGGACGCTGGCAAGCCGGCATCAGTATTGCTGTACTCTTCAGTGTTGCGGGACTGGTCCCCTTTCTTGCCGGGCCGTTACTGCTCAACTGCATCGCTTTGGTGGCGCTGGTTACCCTGCAGGCCGGACGCAAGGAGAGCTTCGAGGTTCTGCTGATTGCCGGGGTCGCCTCCGCACTGTTTACACTGAACCCGTGGTATGCAGTGGCGTTTGCTTTGGTGGCCTGGCTGCCGGGGCGGCTGTTGGGGGAAGGCTTGCAGTGGGACCTGCAGTGGGGCGGGGTAGTTTGGGTGACTATCGGCTTGTCTGTTTTAACGCTGGTGCTCTCGCTTTGGGTCATACCGCAAGGGGTGGGTCCGGCCTTCTGGCAAACGCAGATGGAACATTTGCTGGCGCCAGCGCGTAAAGAGTTAAGTACGACACAGCGCCAGATATTGGGTGACATGATCCGCTTGATGCCAGGGATTCTCGCCGCCGGTATGGCGCTGCTCTGGACGCTGGCAGCGTTGCTGGCCAGTCGCTGGCGCGAACGTTTCCAGGGTATTCTGGTGCCGCAACGGGTGTTTCGGGACTGGGTGCTGCCGGATCGGCTGATCTGGTTGCTCGTCGTGACGTTGTTGGGCATCGGCCTGCTGCATGGCAATGCGCTATGGCCGGTACAGAACCTTGCCATTTTGGTCGGCGGCCTGTATCTGCTGCAGGGCCTGAGTTTTGTGCACCTGTGGTTTGCGTCAAGGGGCTGGCCCCTGATCGCGCTGGCGGCTTTTTATATTGGACTGATCCTGCTTTCACAGTTCCTGCTGGTGGTTGCTGTGCTGGGCATTGTGGATCGTGTTTTTCACTTGCGCCAACGGCTTGTCGGCTCGCGGTCCTGATAGCGGTTTTGCAAGGAATTTTTTGGAGGGATTTGAAATGAAAGTGATTTTGCTGGAACGTATCAACAAGTTGGGGCGTCTGGGTGATGTGGTCGAAGTGCGACCGGGCTATGGGCGCAATTTTCTGGTGCCGCAGGGGAAGGCCATAGTGGCCAACCAGCGCAATCTGGAAGACTTTGCCGCGCGTAAAGCGGCTTTGGAGCATGTCGAGTCAGAGCGTTTGCAGGCGGCTCAGAAACGCGCTGCCGCGTTGGCGGAAGCCGTGGTCAAAATCGCCTTGCAGGCGGGCGAAGATGGCCGTTTGTTTGGTTCAGTGGGCTTGCATGATATCAGCGCTGCGCTGGCGGCTCTGGGGCATGAAGTGGCCCATTCGGAAATCCGCCTGGCGGATGGCCCGATCAAGCGGATAGGTGAATTCCCGGCGCGATTGCATCTGCACCCGGAAGTGGAGCTGGACGTGATGGTGTTCGTCGAGCGCGCCTGACCCCGGCGCTGGCGGGGACGGCGGAGTGTTCGAGTCTGCGGACTATGGCGGCGGGGTTAAGGCACCGCCGCACTCTATTGAGGCGGAGCAATCCGTCATCGGTGCCCTGCTGATTGATCCAGATACAGCGGATCAAGTGACCGAGGCGGTGACGGCCGAAGATTTTTATGAGCGTCGTCACCGCCAGGTTTTCCAGGCCATCAGTGCCATGTTGGGTGCCGGGCGGGCGGTAGACGCCGTCACGGTCTCCGAGTGGTTGCAAGATCACGAGCAACTTGCTGAGGTGGGCGGGGTGCAGTATCTCCTCATGCTGGCCAACGAGACACCCTCGGCGGCCAATGTGCTCGCCTATGCACGCATCGTGCGGGAGCGGGCTACCCTGCGCGATCTCATTCGGGTTGGTCGGGAAATTGCCGAGCTCGCCTATCGTCCGGAAGGGCGGGAAGCCCAGGCACTGTTGGACGAGGCGGAAAGCCGGGTCTTTCAGCTCGCCGAAGGGCAGCAGCGGGCCGGTGAAGGCTTCAAGCAACTCAAGGATGCACTCCCGGCGGTCATCGACCGGATCGAGACCATCGCCCGCGAGAAAAAAGGCGTCACGGGTCTGTCCACAGGCTTTGCCGATCTGGACGAGAAAACCTCCGGCCTGCACCCGGGCCAGCTCATCATCGTCGCCGGTCGTCCGAGTATGGGCAAAACCTCTTTCGCTATGAATATAGCTGAGCATGTCGCCTGTAATGAAGGCAAGCCGGTGGCGGTTTTCAGCATGGAAATGCCGACGGACGAGATCGTCTTGCGGGCACTCTCGTCGCGGGGGAGGGTGGACCAACACCGCTTGCGCAATGGCAGCCTGGGTAATGATGACTGGCCGCGCATCGCCCATGCCATCGGTGAACTCGGCAATGCGCCGTTGTTTGCGGACGACTCGGCGGCGCTGACGCCGACGGATTTGCGCTCGCGGGCGCGTCGGCTGAAGCGAGAGCATGGTTTGGCGCTGATTGTGGTCGACTATCTGCAACTTATGCAGGTGCCGGGGAGGGGGGACAATCGGGTCGCAGAGATTTCCGAGATCAGCCGTTCGCTCAAGGCGTTGGCCAAAGAGTTGTCTATCCCGGTGATTGCCCTCTCGCAGCTCAACCGCAGTCTGGAAAGCCGTACCGAAAAGCGTCCGCAGATGTCCGATCTGCGTGAATCCGGCGCTATTGAACAGGACGCCGATCTGATTCTCTTCCTTTACCGCGATGAGGTGTATTACAAGGACAAGGAAGAGGTGAAGGGCATTGCCGAGGTGATCATCGGTAAGCAGCGCAACGGACCCATCGGGACCGTGCGGATGAGCTTCTTCGGTGAATATACCCGCTTTGAGAATTATGCGCCGTCCGGGGATAGTTTCGGGCATTAGTTGCGTGCACCAAGCCGGATCACCAGCGCGCCGTCCATGCATTTCTTTCGCGGGATTTTTTCGCGCTTTGGGGTGTATCATTAGTCCATGACCCGCCCGATTGTTGCCGACATCTCCGCTGCCGCGCTGCGCCATAATGTAGCGGTGGTGCGCGAATATGCACCACACGCACAAATTATGGCGGCGGTGAAGGCGAATGCTTATGGGCATGCGGTGACGCTTTGCGCCCCAGTGCTGGCTGAGGCCGGAGTGGACGCCTTTGCGGTGGCCTCCCTGGAAGAGGCGGAAACGCTTCATGCACTGCGTCTGGAGCGGCCGGTTTGTCTGCTCGGGGGGCCTTTTGACGCGGAGGAGGTCGCCGTTGCGGCGGCGCGGGGCTATCTGCTCGTTATCCACGAACAACGCCAGTTGCAGTGGCTGGAGACCCATGCTGCCGACGCTACCTTGCACCTGTTTATCAAGGTGGATACGGGTATGCACCGGCTTGGTTTTACCCCGGAACGGTTACCAGCCCTGTTTGCCGCTTTGCAAAGCTATCCCCGCTGGCAGGTGCTGGGGCTGATGAGTCATCTCGCCCGCTCCGATATGCCGGACGACCCCTTCAATCGTCAACAGGCAGGTGTTTTCGCCGAGGCCATTGCGCACGTCGGCCACGCCACCGCAGGTCAGCACAGCCTCGCCAATTCGGGGGGGGTACTGGCGCTGCCCTTTACCCATCAGCACTGGGTACGCCCCGGACTCATGTTATACGGGCTTTCGCCCTTCGCCGGGCACACTGGTAGCGAGATCGGCTTGCAACCCGTTCTGTCCTGGCGCAGTGCAGTGGTGGCCATCCGCGAGCTCGCCCCCGGTGACTGGTTGGGCTATGGTGCTGCCTGGCAGGCTCCTGCGCACTGTCGGGTGGGGGTCGTGGCGGCAGGCTACGGTGATGGCTATCCGCGTCACCTGGGTTCGGAGGCGCCGGTTACAGTGGCCGGACAGGCTACCCGGACTTTGGCACGAGTGAGTATGGATATGCTTTTTGTAGACTTGACGACCGTGTCGGCGGAAATCGGGGCTTCCGTCGTGCTCATGGGGGCTGGCGGACCAGCCCTTGAATCCCTGGCGGCAAGACTCGATACGATCTCCTATGAATTGAGCTGTCGTATGCAGATACGCGTTCCGCGCCAGTTGATCTCATGAGCCGCGACAAAACCCTCTTTGTCTGTCAGGAATGCGGCAGTACCAGCAACAAATGGCTGGGACGCTGCCCGGATTGTGGCGCCTGGAACAGCTTCGTCGAGCAGTGCGTGGAGAAGGTCGGGGCCAAATCCCAAACCACCTATGCCACGGCCAGTCCGCCGCAATTTCTGCATGCGGTGCCGATCACGGATGTGGGGCGCAGCACGACGGGTCTGGCAGAGATCGACCGGGTGCTGGGCGGCGGACAGGTGCCGGGAGCCGCCATTCTCTTGGGCGGGGAACCGGGTATCGGTAAATCCACCCTCCTGCTTCAGACCGCCCATCATCTGGCCCAGGCCAGTAAGGTGCTTTATGTCACCGGGGAGGAGTCCGCGGCACAAGTCGCCTTACGCGCGCAGCGCTTGGGGCTGGGCCAGAGCTCCGTACGGGTGGTCGCCGAAAACCATCTTGAAGCGATTGAGGGTCTGCTCCAGTCAGAGCGACCCGCACTGGTGCTGGTGGATTCTATCCAGACCGTCTATACCGACACGCTGCAATCGGCCCCTGGCTCGGTAGCGCAAGTGCGGGAGTGCGCGGCCCGTCTGGTGCGTTTCGCCAAAGCTACGGGCACCACGGTCTGGCTGGTCGGACATGTGACCAAGGAAGGGGCCATCGCTGGTCCGCGCGTGCTGGAACACATGGTGGATACTGTCCTCTATTTTGAAGGGGAGGCGGGTAGTCCCTACCGGATTGTGCGTGCCATCAAAAATCGCTTTGGCGCTGCCAACGAGCTGGGCGTTTTTCAGATGCATGAAGAGGGCCTGAGCGAAGTCGCCAATCCTTCGCAGCTCTTCCTGTCGCAGCATGATCGACCCGTAGCAGGGAGCGTGGTGCTGGCGACGCAGGAGGGGACCCGCCCGCTTCTGGTGGAAGTGCAGGCTCTGGTGACGCCGAGTCCGCTGGCTAACCCCCGCAGGGTCGCCATCGGCCTGGACCCTAACCGCCTCTCCCTCCTGCTGGCCATCCTGCATCGTCACGGTGGCAGTATGTTTTTTGATCAGGATGTTTTTGTGAATATCGCAGGTGGAATCAAAGTCAACGAACCCGCCGCCGATCTGGCGGTAGCCCTGGCCCTGCTCAGCAGTTTTCGCAATAAACCCTTAGAGGGGCGCCGGGTGGTTTTTGGTGAACTCGGCCTTGCGGGAGAAGTGCGTCCGGTGGCGGCTACCGAAGCGCGGATACGTGAAGCCATCAAGCTGGGCTTCACGGGCGCTATTCTCCCGCGTGGCGAAAAGATTTTGAGCGCCTCTGCTTTTAAGCTGTGTCCGGCCGCCCGTCTTGGCGACGCGATAGAGGCGGCTTTCGACGGAGAGTAAGCCCCTGCGCGTCTGCTGCACTATAGCCGTCGGCCGGATAGCTTGCAATATCTTTTCGGAGCGGTTAGGGTGGCTTGGGAGTGCGCATGAGAAATCACATAATTTACTGATATGTGAAGCTATTCTTGCATTTTTTCTGATAGTCTGAGAGGAGAGTTATTATGCAACAGTCTACCATTTACTCTGCTGCACAGGGCGTATTTCATTCATCCAGGTGTGGATTTGCAGGGACCGCTCTGTTTGCTTTGGGTCTGTTTGGTCTGGGGACCAGTATGGCGTTCGCCTCTGGTATGGAGACATCGGCGCCAGGATTGGTGCGCACTGCAATGACTGCGGGTGCCGTGGCAAGCCCTGCTGAGATAAAGAATTTTGCGGCTGCGGTTCGGGGGATCAAGCCACTTAACGAACAGGTCCACAGCGCCCTGAGTCAGAAGAATATCACCGCCACCAAGCGGGAAGAGTTGAAAAAATCCTACATGACCAGAGTAAACAGTATCCTTGCCAGTAATCATCTGACAGCGGAGCAGTACTCCAGCCTGCTCAAGCAGACGCAGAGCGATCCGGCATTTGCCAAACAGGTTGAAGCGGCTATGCAGTAAAGCGCCATTCCACCCATGCCCAAACTCAATTTACCCCATCCTGATTATTCTGCTCGCCGCAGTCATCTGATGCAGAAAATGCACACCGCCGGTGTCGCGATTATACCCACCGCCACACCCAAGAGCCGTAACAGCGACGTGCAGTATCCGTTTCGTGGTGACAGCGACTTCTTGTACCTGACCGGCTTCGTGGAGCCTGAGGCCGTGCTGGTACTGGTTCCTGGGCGCGCTGATGGGGAGCAGATCCTGTTCTGTCGTCCGCGCGACCCGGAGCGGGAAACCTGGGATGGGCGTCGTGCTGGGCTGGAGGGTGCTCAAGAGCAATGTCAGGTGGATCGTTGCCTCTCGATTCATGACCTGAATGATGTCCTTCCACAACTGCTGGAAAATCGGGAACTACTGTTTTATCCCATGGGTCAGTCCACGGATTTCGACGCGCGGGTAATGCACTGGCGTAATGTCGCCAAGAGCAAGATTCGCCAGGGTGTGCGCTACCCGCTGGAAGTGGTCGATGTTGCTGATCTGATCCATGAGATGCGGCTGTTTAAGGATCCTGAAGAGATCGAAATTCTGCGGGCGGCGGTGGGGATCAGCGGTGCCGGTCATCGTCATGCCATGCGGCAGTGCCAGCCGGGTATGCTGGAGTACGAACTGGCCGCCGAGATCGAGCACGTTTTTCATCGCCTCGGGTCGCCCAGTGTGGCTTATCCCAGTATCGTCGGTGGCGGAGTCAACGGCTGTATTCTGCATTACACGGAAAATGATGCGGAACTGCGTGACGGCGATCTGGTACTGATCGACGCCGGTGCGGAGGTGGGTGCCTACGCCGGCGATATCACCCGAACCTTACCGGTCAATGGCGTTTTCAGTCCCGCACAACGGGAAATTTACGAAGTCGTTCTGGCCAGTCAGGAAGCGGGAATCGCGGCCGTACAGGCGGGGCGCCCGGTTGTGGATTATCATGACGAGGCCGTCAAGGTGCTGGTGGACGGCTTGTTGGATCTGAAAATACTTACTGGTAGTCGCGATGGGGTTATTGAGCAGGGCAGCTATAAGGCCTTCTATATGCACCGGACAGGGCACTGGTTGGGCATGGATGTTCACGACGTCGGCCATTATCGCAGCGCGGATCAGTCCTGGAGGAAGCTGGAGGCAGGGATGGTGCTGACGGTAGAACCAGGCCTGTACTTCTCCCCGGACAATCAGTCGGTACCTGAGCGTTGGCGCGGTATCGGGATTCGTATTGAGGACGACGTGCTGGTGACTGCCAACGGGCCGGATATCCTTTCAGGCGAAGTGCCAAAGCGCATAGCCGATGTGGAGGCAATGATGGCGGCCGGACCTGGCAGTGGGCGATAATTGTTTGCCAGGGCAGGCCTTGTTGCCGTTCAGAGGCCGTTAGTCGACGGTACCTGCGAGCGTACGAAACGCAATTTTGCCTGCTTTACTCCGAAGTCCATAGCGCGCTGGACGCTACCCATCAGAATGTCGGCAGCCATGTGATAACGGGAATTCATGGTGTCCCAGACAACGCCATGAATCACTCGTCCAGAATGCAAAATGATATCTATGTGTTCACCACAGCGGTTGCCTCCATTCTTGAGGAAAAACAAATCCTGCGAAAGGGCGATCTGGTTGGACCGGTTAGGGCCGCAGGCCGCAATATCCGGATCACTACTGGTTTGGTCAGGAAGTGCGTTGTAAGCGGTTAACCGCCGCAGATAAAACACCTTTTGCTGCATGAGAAGTGCACCGTCGCTGCGCTCAGACTGCGCAGATTCTCCTGGGGGCATGGATGACTGACTGTCCACCGCATTTTCTAACTGACTGTCCATCCGCTGACGGTCGCTGGCATTCCCTGATAGCTTGTTGAGCAGTGGTACTGGTAATTCGTTTGGATTGAGCGCCAAGGCGTTGGGCAGCAAAAATGCGAACAGGGCAAGACTCATCCCGGCAGATAATCGTCGTATCAAGTCTATCTCCTTATCTGAGCAGGCCTGTGGCGACCTTATCCCAGCTTCAACGCTGCTGGTGTTGTTCTCAAAATACGAAACGGAACAACATATTACAAAAAATACAGAAAAAATCAAGAAGATAATTTTATTTTATTATAAACAGTAAGTTAGATTATATGTCTGGGGCATATCTGTTAGATACGGGAGGGTCGACCGAATGCGGCTGGATCCATTGAAGGGGCTGCGCATTTTTCTTGGGTGCCCGGTAACGGTGGACTATGCTGTGGCCTGGATGTGTTTGCAGGTGCTTAATGCGCTAAATGGTCAGCCGCCACCGAATAAAGTGTGGCTACTCACTGGCGTGTTGTTGTTTTTTTAGCTATGCTTTGTCTGCTCGTTATCCAACCCAACAAAGGAGACTGCTATGAGCAAGTTCACCACCGCTTTGAAGGTAACCGCGCTGATTTTGCCCTTGGGCTTGGCCGGTTGTGCGACCACCTCTGACCTCGACAAGGTTGCTGCCAAGGCTGACGCCGCACAGTCCACCGCCAACGAGGCCCTGGCCAAGGCCAATGCCGCGCAGAGCACCGCGACGGACGCGCTGAGCAAGGCTAACGCTGCGCAGAGCACTGCTGACCAGGCCATGAGCACGGCCAACGCTGCCAATCAGAAGGCCGATGAAGCCAACGTGAAGGTAGAGCGGATGTTCAAAAAGGCGATGATGAAGTAATTCTCGCGCCGGTTGTTTGTGATGGGGCCTCGTCGATTCTTCGGCGGGGTCTTTTCGTATCTGGGGCGCGGACAGAATTCAGGGCCAATCCTGTCCGCGCCCGGCATCTGCACTCGCTGGCTCATCTGATGGCAGGTTGCCCAGGTAGCGGATGTGGTCGCCTACAAATAGAACCACCGCTCCCATACCGATAAATGCCGCTGTAGTCATGCTCATTGAGCAGCCCTCCTCCTAGTGCGAAGGTAGCATTTTCAGCAGTGCCACGATAACGCCGACGGTCACCACCAGCATCCCGCCAATTTTAATAATCAGGCGCTGCTCAAGGTCTTTCATGGATGCGCTCAGGTCGTCCTTGGTGATGAGTTCCTGTATGTTGACTTCAATAACCTCTGCCAACGCCTCGGCTTGCGCTTCGGCCTGTTCTGCAGGCAGACCTGCGGCTTTCAGTCGGTTGGCGAACTTCAGCGTGTCAAAAGTTAATGTTGCCATGATGCCACCCCAATAATTTAGCCAGATCCTCGGCCCTCAAGTGAGTATAGCGTTTCAGCATCTGCAATGTCTTGTGCCCGGTAATGGCCGCCACCTGCATCGGGTTCAGGCCTTTCTCAAAGAGGCGGCTGGTGGCCTCGTGGCGGAGGTCGTGCAGCCTTAAATCTTCTACACTGGCGAGGTCGCAAGCCCGGATGAATGCCTGACTGAACGAGTAGCCATCCTCTTCCATAGCTATTTTCCGTGAAAGCGTAAATACAATTAGGGCTTAGGTTTTGTCACTTAAACCATTGTTTATATGGGTGGATGTTCCTGTTCCCAGTGGGAATGTCTGTTTACGCTGGCAACACCCATGCAGTTATTTCTGGTCGACGTAGCCAGACTTTGTATCAGTGAGATAATTGAAAAAAGTTCTATAGACATCGGGAAGTGGCCGGTTACTGAGGTTCCACCACAACCGCCGTCCCGTAGGCCGTGACCTCATTCATCGCCTGCCCCTGCCCGGCATCAAACTCACCGGAATCAAAACGCATGCCCAGCACGGCGTTGGCCCCAAGAGACCGCGCATGCTCGGCCAGTTGTTCTAGGGCATCATCGCGGGTCTGGGCAATCATTTTGAGGTAACCGGCCTGCTTGCCGCCAAAGATGGCGCGGACGCCGCCAAGGAAATTGCCGACGATATTGCGGGATCGGACATCCGTGCCGTAGACCGGCCCGATGACCCGGACCACACGCATGCCGGGGCAGTCGTTGATGGTGAGGATGAGGACGGGTTTTTGTTCTGCTGACATAAGCTCAGTATGATTGACGGGTCATCTCTCAGCAAGCAGCATCAACCTGCGCCTCTCACGGGGTGTATGCGGGACTTCGTTGCCATGGGCCTTCTGGAACGAGTGGACGACCGCACCCGGAAAGGGCGGCCCGTAGTCTATGCCGTCCGGGCAGAATGACCGCGCACAAAGCCGCCCCTCTACACCAGCCGGACCGGCCCTTGATACCGCTCCAGTGTCACATCATTGGTCAACAGTACAAATCCCTCGACCGTCGCCTGCGCAATCAACAGCCGGTCGAACGGGTCTCTGTGAATCAACGGCAAGGTGTCCACCTCAACAGCATGTTCCCCGGATATGGGCAACTCAATGTATCCGTTGTCGATCAGCCCACGGCGCAGCAGACGCGCATCCACCTGAAAGCCTGGCCGGTTCAATCCGCTCTTTATGGCAACTTCCCAAATGCTCACTACGCTGAAAAGCAGTTCGTTTTCCAGATCAGCCATCAGCGCACGAGCGCCTACAGGCACACGCTCAAGGCTGTCCGCAGCCCACAGCAGCAGATGCGTGTCCAGCAATAGCTTCACTCGCCACCCTCGAACAAGGACTCAATTTCGTCGGCACCCATCGTGTTGAAATCATCCGGCACCTTGATCTGACCGGACAGAAACCCAAACCGCTTCCTCTGTGATGCGTCCGGCGTTTCCAGCGCGATGACCTTCACCATGGGCTTCCCCGCCTTGGCGATCACGAAAGAATCACCCTTGGCAGCCTTCTCAACCAACCTGGAAAGCTGCGTTTTCGCTTCGTGAATATTGTACGTGTGCATGACTGCCCCCATGTGGACCAAGACTAGTGAACTAAGTCTACTACAGCGCAAACGGGGAAGCGATAGAGTTGGTTACCCATGGCTTGGTGCGGCTACAAAGTCCACTTCACCCAGGCCATCAAAAATCAGCTTGACGTGCTGGGAATCTTCGCGGTAATGGATGGTGAGGTCTTCCGCCTTGTCATTCAGACGCGGGGACAATGCGGTCAGATAGATATTGTGCATCCGTACATCAGCCAGAAGTGGACCATGCCGATCCGGGATTGGAAAGCCGCCCTAAACCGCTTTATCATCCAGTTCGATGACCGGATGCTACAACGTTAAATGAAGACGCCGTTTACACAAAATTCAGGACACCCTCGGTACCCGATGATGATGCCATCGCAGTCTTTTCTGGGTCGGATGGATGCTATTTTCTATCCCTTTTTCGGATGCCGTTCTTGGGCGTGGTTGGGCAGAATTTGGGCGAAAAGTCAATTTGGTAATAAAAAAGCACCTAGGATTATACCTAAGCTCTTGTTTTATTTGGGGTGGCTGACGGGGCTCGAACCCGCGACAACCGGAATCACAATCCGGGACTCTACCGACTGAGCTACAGCCACCACTGATAGAGCGCAGATCATACAATGGCCGACGCCCAGCTGCAAGGTGGTGTTAGTCCATGAACAGCGAACTGACGGAGTCCTCTTCCGCAATCCGGCGAATGGTTTCGGCCAGCAGTTCGGCAATGGACAGCACGCGAATCTTGCTGCTGGCCTGAGCATCCGGCCTGAGCGGTATGGTGTCAGTGATGACCAATTCGTCCAGATCGGACCTTTCGATGCGCTCCATGGCGGGACCAGATAATACCGGGTGAGTACAGTAAGCGCAGACCTTGACGGCACCTCGTGCTTTGAGGGCATGGGCCGCTTCGCAGAGCGTGTTGGCCGTATCGACCATGTCGTCCACGAGAACGCAGGTGCGGCCGTCCACGTCTCCAATAATATTCATGACGACCGATTCATTGGGTCGCGGGCGCCGTTTGTCGATAATGGCGAGATCCACTTCAAGGCGTTTGGCAATGGCGCGAGCGCGAACGACGCCGCCCACGTCGGGAGAGACCACAATCAGCTCCGGATAGCTCTGGCGCCAAATATCGCCTAAGAGAATAGGTGAGGCATAAATGTTATCCACCGGTACGTCAAAGAAGCCCTGAATCTGGTCAGCGTGCAGATCCATGGTGAGGACCCGGTTGGCGCCGGCAGTGGTGATGAGATCGGCGACCAGTTTGGCGGTGATGGCTGTGCGCGAGCGTGATTTGCGATCCTGCCGGGCATAGCCGAAATACGGCATGGCAGCGGTAATGCGGTTGGCCGAGGCGCGTTTCAGCGCGTCGATCATGGTCAGCAGCTCCATGAGGTGGTCGTTGGTGGGCGCACAGGTGGGCTGGAGTACGAAAACATCCCGCCCACGCACATTTTCCAGAATTTCGACGAAGACTTCGCCGTCGCTGAAGGAACTGACTTCCGCACGACCGATGGGAATTTGCAGGAAGCGCGCCACCTGAGCGGCCAGAATGGGATTGGCGTTCCCGCTGAAGACCATGAGATTGCCGTGGGCCATGTGACGTCCTTCTCTCTTCGCAGGTGGCAAAATAGTCCGAGGACAGTTTGGCTGGGGCGCCAGGGATCGAACCTGGGAATGCCGGAATCAAAATCCGGTGCCTTACCGCTTGGCTACGCCCCAATAATCATTGCTCGGCGGGATCGTAAAGTGGGTGTTTATTACATCCACGCACGGGCCATGCGCGCCAGGGAGCAGGCACCCGCGTGGCAATTTGTTGCGCGGAAACGGCATCTGCCGCCAACCCGAAAACACAAGCACCACTACCCGTCAAACGAACGTCGTGCACGCCTTGGCTTCTTAACCAGCGCATGCCACGATGGACTTCTGGATAGCGGGCACACACCGTAGGTTCCAGGGTGTTTTCCGTTGCCCCGCCGAGAAACGCGCCTATTGTGATGGGCACATGGTGTCGTGTCAATTCAGGGGCGGTGAATATCTCCCGGGTACTTACCGATACCTGCGGATGCAGCAGCACGTAATGGCTCTCCGGGAGAGCGTCGAACACTCGCAGGCGCTCGCCCACACCCTCCGCCCAGGCGCTGCGCCCGAATATGAACACCGGAACATCAGCACCGAGGCCGGCACCAATCGCCATGAGTTCTTCGCGGTGCAGACCGGTACGCCACAGCCGGTTAAGCACGATGAGGGTGGTGGCGGCATCCGAGGAGCCACCACCGATACCCCCGCCCATGGGCAGGGTTTTGTCGATATGAACATGAACGCCCTCACGGACGCCACCGACATCGGCTAGGCGTTGCGCGGCGCGGATGCTGAGATCGTCGGCTTCGGCCACGCCTTCTGGTCCACCGCTGCGGGAAAATTGCCCGGCGGGCCGCGAGCTAAACTGGAGCTGGTCAGCCAGATCGATAAACTGAAATACCGTTTGCAGCTCGTGATAACCGTCGCTGCGTTGGTCGACAACGCGCAGCATCAGATTCAGCTTCGCGGGGGCGGGGTAATTTTCGCTCATGGGGCGCTATGGTCTCCCATCCGCCACTGGGTGATGGCCAGACGCAGGGTGATGCCCCCTGGCCCCGAGGCCTGGAGCAGTTTGGGCATGGTCAGGCCGCCTATCGGCGCATATTGGAGATAATGAATCTGCCAGGGGCCGCTGTGGAGTATTGCGGGCAGGCCGGCTGGATTCAGTTGTTCGGTCGCCGTCGCGCTGCGCAGACCAAGCATCCAGTCCGGTAATTCACTCGCGGGTAGATCGACGTGGAGGACCAGCACGAGGAGGGCACTGAGATTGTCCGCTTGTCGTGTCTCGCCATTGGCCAGTTGCAGATGCGCGCCTTGCGGGTCGGCTTCGATGCGGGCGACCGTACGGCCAAGCGTGTCGTAAATGGAAAGTTCCTGGTGTTGGGGGGACTGCTTCCAGCGGAATCCGAAATCTTCGCTCGTTTTGGGCGTGCTGAGAGCGGCCTGCCCGCTGGCTTGCCAATATTTCAGGCTGGCGACGACCTGATTTCTCTCGGTTGTTGGCAGGATGACGTGGGTGGGCGGCTGGATGGGCGGCGTGGTGGCACAGGCGGATAGCACGCCGGTGAGCAGGAGTGCGGCCAGCGTGCGGATAGGCCTTCGTGCCGGCTGCAGGGCGAATGCTCTGGGATAACGGATCATCATGGCTGGCGGGCAAGATCACTTTTGAGGGCGGCATCGTCCGGATGCTTTTGCAGTGCGCTTTGCCAGACCTGCCGGGCATCTGTGAAGCGCCCCAGTGACCAGAGGACTCGCCCGAGGTGTGCGCTCACCTCGGCATCGTCTGGCAAAGCCGTATGGGCCTTCTGCAGATACTCCAGAGCCTGCTTGTTGTCGCCTTGCACGTGATGCAGCCAGCCGACACTATCCAGAATTTCGGCATTGTCCGGGTCCAGACTGAGCGCCTTGGTCAGTAATTTTTGCGCTTCGGCCAGATCGCTGTGCCGTTCGACCAAGCTGTAGCCAATGAAGTTGTAGGCTTGTGCATGGTCCGGCGCGAGGCGGATAACCGTACGCATGGCTTTTTCCATGGCCGGATAATCTTTCAGTTGCTCATAGATGGCGCCTTGGGCGTACCAGAGCCCAGGTTGGTCCGGCATGCGCTGCAAGGCCAGGCTGGTCACCTGCAGGGCTTGGTGAAGGTGGCCGCTGCCTTGCAGCAGGTTTGCTTCCAGCAGCGGAATCTGTGCCTCCCGCGGGTACGTGGCCGCCAGTGTCCGCAATTTTTCGGTGGCTTTGTCGTGATCACCGAGCAGGTATTCCACGCGTGCGCTGCGCAACTCGACCTCAGGATACAGAGGGCCGGAATGGATGCGCTGGTACCATTGCAGTGCTTCTGCCCAGCGATCCTGTGCTTCGTAGAGGCGCCCCAGATAGTAGATCGGCACCGGGGACTGGGGCGCCAGATCGCGAGCGCGCTGCAAAGCGGTTTCTGCGCTCTTCCAATCCTTCCGGCCGATGTCCATGAGGCCGAGAGAAAGGATGATATCGGGGTCATCGGGATTCTGTCGCGCCATTTCCTGGTAGAGGCGATAGGCCTGTGTTAGGCCACCCATTTTGAGGTAGAGCGCAGCCAGATATTGACGAGCGAGCGTGGCCTCCGGATGACTGGCAGTGAAACTTTGAATGCTATACAAAGCGGCGGCAGGACCCTGGGTAGCTTGCTGAGCTTCGGCGAGACTGATGGCGGCTTCCTGCCAGTCCGGACGGAGGCTGAGGGCTTTCTCCAGCCAGGGGATAGCGCGTTCTGGTTGCTTTTCAGTGAGATCAATACGTCCGAGCGCATAGTAGGCGGCTGCAGATTTCGGGTCTTTGCCGGCTAATGCAATCAACAATCGCCGCGCCTCGCCGCTGCGCCCGTGGGCCACCAGTAATTCAGCGAGTTGCAGGGTGACTTTCGGATCGTTGGGGAAACGGGCGAGCGTGGCCTGCAGCAATTGAATGGCTTGCTCATCCTGACCCATGGTGAGGAGCAGCGCGGCTTCAAACTGATCCGCTTCGGCGCTCCCAGGGGCGGCCTCCCGCCAGCGTTTGGCAAGCTGTAGGGCATCCGGAAAATCGCCGAATTGCGCGGTGACCTGAGTGGCACGCCCGAGGACGTTGGCTTCTGGCGCCAGTTTGGCGGCTTCCCGCCAAGCCAGAACGGCCAGTTGTGGTTCCTGTTGCATGGTGGCGAATTCGGCTACTAACAGATAATAAAGCTGCTCCCCGGTCATGCCACCCGAAGCGGAGTCGGCGGCTGCACCTCCGGCGGCGAGGCCAAGCACAATGCCCGCCACAATGCCCCCAAGCCTGCTCCTCATCTGCTCGTTCTCCACGTTTTTGCCAGCGGGCACAATAACCGCTAGGGACCTGGCTTGCAATCCTGTCCTGCGTCAGCGACAATTCAGCCCCTTAATCGTCGCTCTGCAGGGACGGTCGCTGCTATTTTCTGCTTTGGTCTGAGTCACCACACTGCCCCTATCGCGGTCCGGGAAAAAGTCGCTTTTTCTCCGGAAAGCCTTGCTGCGGCCCACCGCGACTTGCTGGAGCAAGGGCTGGCCAAGGAAACACTGATCGTATCCACCTGTAATCGCACGGAAATATACGTCCACGGCGGACAAGGTTACCATCGCCAGGCCTTGCAGGACTGGCTCTGCCACTTCCACGGCGTGGACCCACGATTGCTGGATGGACATATTTATTATGCCAGCGATGCGGAGGCCGTGCGCCATCTGTTTCACGTGGCCTGCGGGTTGGATTCCATGATTATCGGAGAGCCGCAGATCCTCGGTCAAGTCAAAGATGCCTATCAGGCTGCTGCGGATAACGGTGCCGCCGGGCCGGTGCTGAATCGCCTGCTGCATTGGGCCTTCCGCGTGGCGAAACGGGTGCGGTCGGAGACAGCCATCGGTTCGGCCCCGGTCAGTGTGGCCTATGCGGCGGTGAGTCTGGCCAAACAGTTGCTGGGCAGTCTGGAAGGCAAGTCGGTGTTGCTGATCGGCGCCGGAGATACCATCGAACTGGTGGCGATTCATCTACGCGAGCATGGGGTGGGAAGATTCGCCGTAGCCAATCGCAGTGCGGAACGCGGCCAGCAGTTGGCCGAGAAATTCACTGGCGATGCCCATGCTCTGGAGGCTATCCCGCAGTTGCTGCATGACGCCGATATGGTGGTTAGCTGCACGGCGAGTCCGCTGCCCATAGTCACGCTGGAAACGATCTCCGCGGTCATGGCACAGCGGGCGCGGGGTGACCTGATGCTGGTGGATCTCGCCGTACCCCGGGACATCGCCCAGGAAGTGGAAGGTGTTGAGCAATGTTTTCTCTACACGCTGGACGATCTGAACGATATCGCCCAGGCGGGCGTGCGCGCACGCCGCGAGGCGGCAGCGGCAGCGGAGCTGATTATTGCCGAGGAGGTCGGCGAGTTCCAGCAGTGGCGGGAGAGTCTGGATGTGGTGCCTGCCATCCGCCGCCTGCGTGATCATGTGGAGGATCGGCGCCAGGAAGAGGTACGGCGTTTTATGCGTTACCTGGATCAGGGGCAGGACCCCCGTGCGGTACTGAATGCCTTCTCTAAAGCCTTAATGAATAAAGTCCTTCACGACCCCATTGCGACCCTTCGCCAGCCTTGTCAGGACGCGACCAACGAAAGTCTTGTCGCGGCGCTGGACATTCTTTTCCATCTCAGTGACGCCGAAGGATGAGTCTCAGCCCGCGTCTGCAGGGCCAGCTCGAGCAGTTGGCTTTTCGTTTTGATGAATTGAGTCAGTTGCTGGCGAGCCCGGATGTAGCGAGCGATGCGCAGCGTTTTCAAAATCTTTCCAAAGAACTGGGAGAAATTAGCCCGGTGCTGGATCTGCTCCGCCGTTATGAGCAGCGGCAGCGGGATCGGGACGAGGCCGAGCGCATGCTGATGGAGGAACGGGATGCAGAACTGCGTGCCATGGCCAGTGAAGAAGTCGCGGCGGCACAGGCAGAACTCGATCAGCTCGAAGAATCCCTGCGGGTGCGCCTGCTGCCCAAGGACCCCAATGATGATCGTAATGTCTTTGTGGAGATACGGGCGGGGACCGGTGGTGAGGAGGCGGCACTCTTTGCGGGAGTGCTCGCCCGGATGTATACCCGCTACGCCGAGAGTAAGGGCTTTGCGGTAGTCATCCTTTCCGCCTCCGATTCGGAACGTGGTGGTTACAAAGAAATCGTGCTGGAAATCAGCGGCCGCGGCGCTTATTCCCGTCTGAAATTCGAGTCGGGCGGGCATCGGGTGCAACGGGTGCCGGAGACTGAGGCACAGGGCCGTATCCATACTTCCGCCTGTACGGTGGCGGTGCTGCCCGAGGTGGATACGGTGAGCGAGATCACCATCAATCCCGCCGACCTGCGCATTGATACCTACCGGGCCAGTGGTGCGGGCGGGCAGCACATCAACAAGACCGACTCCGCCATCCGCATCACCCATATTCCCTCCGGTTTGGTGGTGGCCTGTCAGGAAGATCGCTCCCAGCACAAAAACCGGGCGCGGGCCATGGCGCTGCTGCAGGCGCGTCTGCTGGAGCAGGAGCAGGAGAAGCAGCAGAGTGCGGCGGCCCAGACCCGGCGCCTGCTAGTGGGCTCCGGGGATCGCTCCGAACGTATCCGCACCTACAACTTTCCGCAGGGACGGATCACCGATCATCGTATCAATCTTACGCTGTACCGCCTGGAGGCGGTGCTGGCGGGGGATCTCGATGCCGTTATCGAACCGCTGATCAAGGAATATCAGGCTGATCTCCTGCAGCACCTGGGTGATGACCTCTGATTCCGGCGTAACGCACAATCCGTCGCGCAGCCTGCGCGACTGGCAGCATGATCTGCGCGAACAACTGCGGGCGCTGACTGATCAGCCCGAGCAGGAAGCACGCTGGCTGCTGGCTGCGGCCCTTGGGCTGGATGGGGCGGCGCTGCTACGCAATGCATTGCGGCCAATTTCTTCAGAGGAGGAGGCACGGATTAGCGCACTGCTCACGCAGCGCCAGGCGGGTGTACCCCTGGCCTACTGTTTAGGCGAGTGGTCTTTCTACGGGCTGGATCTGTGTGTGGCCCCTGCGGTGCTCATCCCTCGCCCGGATACGGAGACGCTGGTGACCCTGGCCCTGGAGGAATTAGCGGAGGAGGGCGCGTCACGGGTGCTTGACCTCGGTACCGGCTCCGGGGCCGTTGCACTGGCCATTGCCCAGGCGCGGCCGCAGGCGGAGGTCTGGGCCGTGGAGCGCAGCCCGGCGGCGTTACAGGTCGCGCGCGCCAATGGTGCGCTTCTGGCGCCGCAGGTACACTGGCTGGAGGGCGACTGGTACGCACCACTGGATAGCACCTTACGTTTTGACCGGATTGTGGCCAACCCCCCTTACCTGGCCGATAACGATCCCCATCTCCCTGATTTGCGTCATGAGCCTTGGGATGCCCTGGTGGCTGGTCCCCGCGGTCTGGAGTGCCTGGAACGCATCATTGCGGGCGCGCATGAGCGCCTCTCGCTGCACGGCATGCTATTGCTGGAGCATGGTCCTGATCAGGGGAAGGCGGTGCGCAGCCTGCTCACCAACGCCGGCTTCAGCGCGGTGCGAACCTGCTGTGATCTGGCCGGGCGCGAACGCGTGAGCAGCGGAACAAGGACTTAACCATGCCCGAGTTGCCCGAAGTCGAAGTCACCCGACTGGGTATCGCCCCCTATCTGCTGGGACAGCGTCTGGAGGGGGCAGTGGTGCGGGATGGTCGCCTGCGTTTGCCGGTGAACGCCGATCTTGCCGGGCGGGTGGCCGGGCAGCGCCTGCTGAACCTGCGGCGACGGGGCAAATATCTTCTACTCGACCTGGAACGGGGAGCGATCCTGATCCATCTGGGAATGAGCGGACACCTGCGCGTCCTCCCGCAAAGCACCCCGGTGCAGAAGCATGACCATGTCGATCTGCTCTTTGCCGACGATCTGTGCTTGCGCTTCCATGACCCGCGCCGTTTTGGAGCCGTGTGCTGGCTCGCCGATCCCGACCGGCATCCGTTCCTTCGGCATCTGGGGCCAGAACCGCTGGGCGATGGTTTTACCGCGGAATACCTGTATCAGCGGAGCCGAAACCGGCAGGTACCGGTTAAATCCTTCCTCATGGATGCCCATATCGTCGTCGGCGTCGGCAATATTTACGCCAATGAGTCTTTGTTTGCGGCGGGTGTCGATCCGCGCCGCCACGCGGGGCGTATTGCCCTGCCGCGCTATGGGAAGCTGGTGCAGACCGTGCGCGATGTCCTGGAGGCGGCTATTGCCCAGGGCGGAACGACCCTGCGTGATTTCACCCGGCCCGATGGCAGAAATGGCTATTTTCGACTATCTCTTGCGGTGTATGGACGAGAAGGGGAACCCTGTACGCAGTGCGGCGCGCCGTTACACGGCATCCGTATCAGTGGTCGGGCGACGACCTATTGTTCCCAATGTCAGCACTGACCAGTCGGGAGTAAGCATGAGTGAAGAGCATCTGTTAGAGGCATCCCCCATTCTGCAGGGGCTGCGCGCGTTAAATAGTTGGCGGCAAAAAGTAATTACCGGTCTTCATGAAATGGCCGCGTTGACGGCCGATCTGGGCTTGCTGCCCAGTGGGACCATGCTGCAACTGGAAACCTTGGCTTATGAAACGGAGCAGGACAGTTTGCGTATCGCCCTCGTCGGCGAGTTTTCGCGCGGTAAGACCGAGCTGATTAATGCCCTCTTTTTCTCGGATATGGGGGCGCGTCTGCTGCCCTCCAGTTCCGGCCAGACCACCATGTGTCCCGTGGAGATTCGCGGCGCGCCGCAGGGGCGGCCGGGTTTGCAGCTCCTGCCCATTGCTAGCCGCAGCCTTGATGTCAGCATCGAAAAACTCAAAAGGGCGGGGAGCGCGTGGACGCGATTGCCGCTGGTGCTGGAAGAAAAAAACGAACGTAGCCAAGCGTTGGCTCATCTTACGGAAACGGTTTGTGTGACGATTGAGGATGCTCGTCGCATCGGACTTTGCCCGCCGCTCAACCGTACGCCCAAAGACCGCGAGCGCACCGTTTGTCCCTCCTGTGGCCTCGGTAAGGTGCTGATTCCGCGCTGGCGTCACGCCCTGCTTTATCTGGCACATCCTATGCTGGATGCCGGTCTCACGGTGCTGGACACCCCCGGCCTCAACGCCATCGGTGCGGAACCCGAATTGACTTTCGGTATGCTCGCCGATGCGGACGCCATTATTTTTGTGCTGGGTGCGGACACCGGCGTTACCCAAAGCGACCTGACCATCTGGGAACAGTATCTGATACGCAATGCGCACCAGAAGCAAATTGTGCTCCTCAACAAGATTGATACCCTCTGGGACGAATTGCGTGACTGGTCTGGGGTGGTGGCAGAAATTGAGCAGCAGGTGGACAAAACGGCGGAACGGCTGCGTATTCCTCGTGAGCAGGTTATTCCAGTCTCCGGTCAGAAGGGGCTCATCGCCCGAATCCGCAAGGATCAGAAGTTGCTTGAACGTAGCGGAATGGCAGCCCTGGAGCGTTCCATCGCTGAGGTACTATTGCCCGCACGGCGAGTGGCCATCCAGGCAAAGTGCCGGGCCTTGGTAGAGCGCGTCGTTATGGACCAGAAAAATTTGCTGCATGAGCAAATGAATAGAATCACGGCGCAGATAGAGAGCGTGCGCAGTCTCAGGGATCGGACTGCTGAGAAAGTGCCCGAACTGGTGGCACAACATCAGCGGTTACTCCAAAGCTTTGAGAAAGACCGGCATGCCTTCGAGGAAAAAAAAGCGGCCTTCCGTCAGGCGGTTGAAGAGTGTCTGCTCGTCCCTCTGGCGCCTGCTTCCTTTGATTTTGTGATCAGCAACGCCAAAGCGGAGATGCTTTCCGTATGGACAACGGCAGGTATCGTCGAACGTTTCAGACTTTTCTTCGCGGAGGCCATAGCCCATTTTGACAAGGCGCTGCAGGGTGCGCAGCAGGTATCGGCACTGGTGGCCGGGGAGTATCAGGCGTTGCAGAGCCGTTATCGTTTACCCGCCTTGCGGACTGTGCCCTATGCCATTATGCCACGACGGGCGGAGCTCATGGATATGGCGGAAAATTATGAGCGCTTCGGGATGATGCTGGAGATCGCTGTGAACACCCAGAGTGCCGTGGTGCGCAAGGCCTTCCTGACTGTAGCCAGTCGAACCCGCGATTTTGTCGTCGAAACCAGACGGGAGGCAGAGACCTGGGTAGACGAGATCATGGCGGTCATGAACCAGCAACTACAGGTTTTTCAGGACAATGCCGAAGAGGAGCTCAATGCGCTGCAAAGTATTGCTCAGACCATGGGTAATATTGATACCCGCATTCAGCAACTACAGCAGAGCCTGCGGATTGCGCAGGAGCAAATGGCCCGCCTCGACCGTCACTCGGCGCCATTGCTCCATCTGCTGCGGGAACCGGTCAGCACTACTGCCCCGTAAGCTGCAGAAATTTTTGTTCCAGGGCTTCCGGCGGCTCTGCATGGTCGGGGTCGCTGAGGATGCAGTCGACGGGGCAGACCTCCATGCATTGCGGGGTGTCATAGTGACCGACGCATTCCGTACAAAGATCGGGATTGATGACGTAGATCTGTGCGCCCATGCTGATGGCGTTGTTGGGGCATTCCGGCTCGCAGACATCACAATTGATGCACTGATCGTTAATGCGTAGGGACATTAATATATTCTCCTCAAGGCAACTTTAAGATTTTACTTTTCTGCAGCGTTGGGGTCCATGCCGACACGAAAATGCTGCTTTAAGGCGGTGGCCACGGCGGGCTGGACGAAGGCATCCACATCCCCCCCCAACCGGCTGATTTCACGCACGAGGCTGGAAGAGAGAAAGGTGTGCTGATCGGAGGTCATCAGGAAGAGCGTCTCAATCTGGGCATCCATGCGCCGGTTTATGGAGGCCAGTTGAAACTCATGCTCAAAGTCCGATATGGCGCGCAGTCCGCGCAGGATCAGATGGGTCTTTTCATCCTGCAGTAGGTGAATCAGCAGACCAGGGAAGGGCCGTACCCGCACCCCCGGGATCCCGCCTAAAGTTGCCTCAGCGAGCGCGACCCGTTCTGCGAGAGGGAAAATGGTCGTTTTCGCCGTTTGGGCGGCTACCGCCACTACGACCTCATCGAATAGCGTTGCTGCCCGCCGCACCAGATCTTCATGGCCGTTGGTGATGGGATCGAAGGTGCCCGGATAAATGATCCGGCGCTCTATGTTGGGTCTAGTCATGGGAATGCTCCGGCAAAATCATATAAAGAGCGTAGTGCGAATCACCGCAGCGGCCCCGCCGATAGGCTTGCCAATGGCTGGGGATTAGGGCGTCATCCCACCGCTCTGCGGCGGAGGTCTCCAGATACAGCCAGCCTTCCGCAGCGAACTTCTTTCCATTCCACAATATCGGGGCCATCCGTGCCGGCCAGCCGTGGCCGAAGGGCGGATCGGCGAAGATGATATCAAAGGGCCGGGTGCAATGTTGCAGGTATCCCAGGGCATCCGGACCCGCCAACTGCGGGGCCGCTACTCCGCAGGCTGCCAGATTCCGGGACAAGAGCTGGCGGTGCTGTGGGTCTTTCTCGATGAAAACGACTTCTTGTGCGCCGCGTGACCAGGCTTCCAGTCCCAGTGCGCCGCTACCTGCGAAAAGATCCAGCACCCGTGCCCCGGTCACCCGTCCTCCCAGCCAGTTGAACAGTGTCTCGCGCACAGCGCCCGGTGTGGGGCGCAGGGAAGGACCGGCCGGGGTGAGCAACCGTCGGCCGCGATGACGACCCGCAATAATAGAGACGCTCATACGGGCCGATTCCGCGACAAGAAACGCCGCTCATGGCACGGTGCGGCGTCGCGCGCATTGTTCGATTCCGCCCTTCGGTGGATAATGAAAAGATTCATAGTGTCTGAGGTCTGCTTAACCCAATGGCGTTCGACTGGTTCAAGCGTAACAAAAGCCTTCCTGCGGGGGAAACGTCGTCCGCAGAGACCATCTCCCCGGTTGCTGTGGGGCCGGCTACAGCGGAAGCTGTAGCGCAGGCAGAAGCCCTTTCCGATACACCCGGAAAAGGGCTTTTCTCCCGTCTTCGACAAGGCCTGACCCGAAGCCGGGAACAACTGGTCGAGGGTGTGGGGCGTCTGGTACTCGGTAAAAAGGTCATTGATGCAGAATTGCTGGAGGACCTGGAAGCCTTACTGCTGCAAGCTGATCTGGGCACCGCTGCAACCCGTGAAATCATGGACAGCGTGACGGAACGGGTGCGTCGCAAGGAACTTACGGACCCCAATGCGCTCCAGGCGGCATTGCGCGAGTCACTCCTCGACATCCTGCGTCCCCGCGCGCAACAGTGGTCGCCCGAGAAGGGGCGTTCTCAAGTGTTGCTCATGGTGGGTATCAACGGGGCGGGCAAAACGACCACCATCGGCAAGCTGGCTGCGCACTGGAAGGCGGAGGGTTTCGGTATTGTCCTCGCCGCCGGAGACACCTTCCGCGCCGCCGCCGTGGAGCAGTTGCAGGGATGGGGTAAACGGGTGCAGGTGCCCGTGGTGGCGCAGGGGACGGGCGCCGACAGTGCTTCCGTGATCTTTGATGCGCTGACTACGACCCGCGCGCGCGGCAGCGAATTGCTCATCGCCGATACCGCCGGCCGCCTTCATACCCAGGGTCATCTCATGGAAGAGTTGAAGAAGATCAAGCGGGTCCTTGGCAAACAGGACCCGGAGGCGCCACAGCAGATCTGGCTGGTGCTGGACGCGGGCACCGGCCAGAATGCCCTTAATCAGGTGCGTCAGTTTCACGATGCGGTAGGGTTGACGGGTATTTGCATCACGAAGCTGGATGGCACCGCCAAAGGTGGCGTGGTGGCGGCCATTGCCAGGGCCGTGCCCATCCCCATTCGCTATATCGGTGTTGGTGAGCAGGTCGAAGATCTACGTCCTTTTGACCCCGAATCTTTTGTCGATGCCCTTTTTGCGGAGTCGAAGCCATGATCGAGTTTATCAACGTCACCAAGCATTACCCGGGACGGCATCACGTTCTCCGCGAGGTGAATCTGCATTTGCACAAAGGCGAGATGGCCCTGCTGACCGGGCCTTCCGGCGCCGGTAAAAGTACGCTGCTCAAGCTGCTTCTGCGTTTGGAGGATGTCAGTCGCGGTACGCTGATGGTCAATAGCATCGATGTCTCCACCCTCGGGCGCCGTCATATTCCCGCCTACCGGCGGCGGATCGGTGTCGTTTTTCAGGACCATAAGTTGCTGATGGATCGAGATGTGTTCAGTAATGTGGCGCTGACCTTGCAGGTGGGAGGCCTTACTGGCCGGCAGATACAAAGCCGGGTACGGGCGGCGTTGGAGAAGGTGGGGCTGGGGGATCGGGCGCAGGATTTGCCCGCGGTCCTGTCCGGTGGTGAGCAGCAGCGTGTGGGCATTGCCCGTGCCATCGTCCACACTCCGGAAATTCTGCTTGCGGATGAACCGACGGGCAATCTGGATAACTCCCTGAGTACGGAGATTCTTGATCTCTTCCGCGACTTTCACCACCACGGAGCGACCGTGCTGGTGGCTACCCACGACCAATCGCAAGTCAATCGCCTCGGCCTACCGGTTTTTCACCTGGAACAGGGCCGTCTGCACACTCCTGAGGAGGACAAGGCGTGAATCTCCATATTCGTCTGGAAGCGGCAAAAAATGCGCTGAATACGCTGATCAAGCAGCCCGTAGCCACGCTCATGACCGTGCTGGCGCTGGCTATCGTTCTGGCGCTTCCGGTGGGTCTTTTTGCTGCCCTCAACAATCTCCAGCAACTCTTGGGGCACTGGCGGGATCAAGCGCAGATATCTCTCTTTTTGCACCAGGACGCCTCTGCCGCAGAGGTTCAGAACCTCCAGGCCCTGCTCGAACGCAGCACCGGGGTGGTGAGTGTGCGTTATGTGGGCAAAGAGGCGGCGCTGACGGAGTTTGAGCACCACGCCGGAATGACGGCGGCCATACAGACCTTAGGTGAAAATCCCTTGCCGGCCTCTTTTGTGGTCGAACTGAACCCGCTGGCGCAGAGTCCATCTGCGCTGCAAACACTGGTAGCCTCTTGGGGCCAGCAACCGGGAGTAGCCAGTGCGCAATCAGACCTGCGTTGGGTGGCGCGTTTGCAGGCGATCCTTGCTTTAGGAAAGCGCGCGGTGTGGATTCTCGCAGGATTACTCGCCGTGGGAGCCATCCTGGTCATGGGTAACACGATCCGCCTGCACATCTCCCAGCGGCGTGACGAAATCGATGTGGCGAGCCTGGTAGGTGCTACCCGCGCCTTTATTCGCCGTCCCTTTCTGTATCAGGGCCTGTTTCAGGGGGCGGTGGCCGGGATGATTGCCTGGATCATAGTCGCTATTACGGTAACTGTTTTGCAGGGGCCGGTGGAACGATTGGCGGAACTCTATGGGACCCGGTTCCATTTGCTGGGTCTGAATTCCGGGCAGGGTCTTATTCTCGTCGCCGCCAGTGCGCTTCTCGGTTGGTTGGGGTCGCGCCTTGCAGTGGGGCGGCACCTCGACCATACTTTTTCCTGAGGCCAGACTCCGCAAAACGGAACATGCGGTCGTATTCGGAGTCCAACTACGCATGACTGTGCATGAGGATTGCTATGAAAGAACTTGCGATAGCTAGTAGAGATTTGGTCAGCCCCGACGGGCTGGCGGCCTACCTGCGTTTTGTGAACGCCCAACCGCTGCTGCAGCCGGAAGAAGAGCGTGACCTGGCCCTGCGCCTGCGTGATCACGACGATGTGGATGCGGCCAAGGATCTGGTGCTCAGCCACCTGCGCTTTGTGGTGCGGGTAGCGCGGGGCTATCGGGGATATGGATTGCAGGAAGCCGACTTGATTCAGGAAGGTAATATCGGTCTGATGAAGGCGGTGAAGCGCTACGACCCGGATCATGGTGTACGTCTAGTCTCCTTTGCGGTGCATTGGGTCAAGGCGGAGATTCACGAATTCATCCTGCGCAACTGGCGTATCGTCAAAGTGGCCACCACCAAGGCGCAACGCAAATTGTTCTTCAACCTCCGTTCCAGCCGCACCCATGCCGGCTGGATGAGTGGCGAGGAGAGTGCCGCCATTGCGGACGATCTGGGTGTCACCCAGGCGCAGGTACTGGAGATGGAAGGGCGGATGTCCGGTTACGACTACTCGCTCAACCTCGAACCGGATGAAGAACGAGAGGGCGGACGTGTCCTTGATCTGGCGGATCCCACCGGGTCGCCCGTAGAGCAACTGGCGGAGCGGGACTGGGATCGGCATCAGCACAAGGCCTTGCACACGGCGTTGTCAGCTTTGCCCCAGAGAGATCGCTACATCATTGAAAACCGCTGGCTGAGCGAAGACCCCAAGACCTTGCAGGTGTTGGGCGATGAGCTGGGTGTTTCGGCAGAGCGGGTACGGCAACTGGAAAAAAGCAGTATGGGCAAGTTGCGTCAACAGATGCTAACGACGACGACGGCGGTAGCTTGAGCGCCGTACTGCTTTTTCACGTCGACGATGCCGGTCGCTGGCCTAATCTGCTGGCCAATGTTCGTAATGCGCAGGCAGCGGCTCCGGAGCGGAGCCTGCGGGTCATCGCGAATGGTCAGGCGCCCGTGTCCCTCTGGGCGAAGGGCCACTGGCGGCGCGAGATTGAAGAGCGCATCAGTGCCGGAGTGCGGGTCGATTTTTGTGAAAACAGCCTGCATAATCTTGGCTTGGATCCGGATGACCGCCCGGCGGGCAGCCAACTGGTTCCCGCCGGAATCATTGCCATTGCCGACGCCCAGGGGGTAGGTGCCCTTTACATAAAGCCCTGACCCCGCTTGTGCAGTTACCCCATCACAAAATATAGCGGGACAAATCCTCGTCCTGCGCCAGATCTTTCAGGCGACTGTCCACGTAGGCAGCGTCGACCTCCAGAGCCGTGGTGCCGCCGTCCGGTGCGACAAAAGCCACCTCTTCCAGCAGCCGCTCCATGACGGTGTGTAATCGCCGAGCTCCGATGTTCTCTACCCGTTCATTCACCTGCTGGGCAATTTCGGCAATACGTTGCACGCCATCCTGGGTAAAGTGTAAAGTCAGCCCGTCGCTGGCCAGCAAGGCACTATACTGCCGGACCAGCGCATTCTCCGGCTCTTGCAGTATCCGCACCAGATCCGCTGCACTGAGGGCCTCCAGTTCCACGCGAATAGGCAGGCGGCCCTGCAGTTCGGGAATCAGGTCTGAGGGCTTGCTGAGGTGGAAGGCGCCGGAGGCGATGAAGAGGATGTGATCGGTCTTCACCACGCCGTAACGGGTGCTCACATTGGAGCCTTCCACCAGTGGCAGCAGATCGCGCTGTACCCCCTCCCGGGAGACGTCCGAACCTTGCTGGGTGCCAGAGCGCACCGCTACCTTGTCGATTTCATCAATGAACACTATGCCGCCGGACTGCACCCGTTCCAGTGCCAGAGCGCGGACCTCCTCTTCATTGACCAGCTTGGCGGCTTCATCGTCCGTCAACAGGCGCTGCGCCTCGGGTACCGTGACCCTGCGCGTGCTGGTTTTGCCCGACGTCATGTTGGAGAACATATCGCGGAGCTGGTTGGTCATTTCTTCCATGCCCGCCGGGGCCATGATCTCTACACCGCCCTTGGGGGCGCTCACCTCAACCTCGATCTCCTGCGCATCCAGCTTGCCTTCGCGCAGCATCTTGCGGAACTTCTGGCGAGTGCCCTCATCGCTGCGCGGTACGCTGCTGTCGCGCGGACCGGGGATGAGGATGTCGAGAATCCGCTCCTCGGCCAGCTCCTCAGCACGCTGGCGCAGCGCGGCCTGACGTTCGCTGCGGATCATGTCTACGGCGGTTTCGGTCAGATCGCGGATGATGGATTCCACATCCTTGCCCACGTAGCCCACCTCGGTGAATTTGGTGGCTTCTACCTTGATGAAGGGGGCATTGGCGAGTTGCGCCAGACGCCGGGCGATTTCCGTCTTGCCCACTCCCGTCGGCCCGATCATGAGGATATTTTTTGGGGTGATTTCCTGATGCAGCGGCGGCGGCACCTGCCCGCGCCGCCAGCGGTTGCGCAAGGCAATGGCCACGGCACGCTTGGCCTCGGACTGGCCGATGATGTACTTGTCCAGCTCCTGGACGATCTCGCGGGGGGTCATTTCAGACATGCTCATAGTTCTTCAATCGTGTGGTTGTGGTTGGTGTAAATGCAGATGTCGCCGGCAATGCCCAAGGCGCGTTTGGCGACTTCACGGGCGGGCATGTCGCTGTTTTCCAGCAGGGCACGCGCCGCTGACAGGGCGTAAGGCCCGCCGGAACCAATGGCGATGATACCATGTTCGGGCTCCAGTACGTCGCCCTGCCCGGTGATGATCAGGCTTTGTTTTTCATCCGCGACGGCGAGCATGGCCTCCAGACGGCGCAGTACCCGGTCGGTGCGCCACTCCTTGGCCAGTTCCACGGTGGCCTTGGCCAACTGGCCGGGATGGGCCTTGAGTTTGGCCTCAAAACGCTCCAGCAGGGTAAAAGCGTCCGCCGTAGCCCCGGCGAAACCGGTCAGTACGCCCGGATCTATACGGCGCACCTTACGGGCATTGCCCTTCATCACCGTATTGCCGAGTGTCACCTGGCCATCTCCGGCCATGACCACATTGGCACCCCGTCGGACACAAAGAATCGTTGTCCCGTGCATTTGCTGCGAATCTGTCATGCTTTTCCCTCAAAGTGCTTCGTATCCTGGTCGTCACGTCGTGCCCGCGGGTGCGCCTGGTCGTAGACCCGCGCCAACTGCTGATAATCCATATGGGTATAGATGGCGGTCGTGCCAATACCTGCATGGCCTAAATATTCCTGCACCGCGCGCAAGTCGCCGGACGACTGCAGCAGATGGCTGGCAGCACTGTGGCGCAGGGTATGGGGATGCAGCGGTTGTCCCAGCCGGGCCTCCCCCAGCTTTTTAACCCGCATCTGGATGCTACGCACGCCGAGCCGCTGGCCGCGTGAATTGACGAAGAGCGCCATTTCCTCACCTGCCGGGCGCAACGCGAGGTAGGCGCGGAGTGCCGCCCAGGCGGGTTGACCCACCGGCACGATACGCTCCTTGCGCCCCTTGCCCAGCACCCGCACGGTGCCTCCGTGACGATCCAGATCGCCCAGATTGAGTCCCGCCAGTTCACTGACGCGCAGGGCGCTGGAGTACAGCATTTCCAGGATCAGTTGATCACGCCGGCTGGTGAAATCTTGAGCCGCCTCCGCCGCTTCAGGTGTAGCGGCCGGCTGCATCAGCATGTGAGCCTGATCCACCGTCAGCCAGTCGGGCAGACGCTGCTCCGCCCTGGGCATGGCGAGGCCCTGCACCGGGTTGCGCAGTTCGGGCGCGTCATGTTGCAGATGGCGATAGAGGGCACGTAACGCCGCGAAATGCCTGCGCAGGCTGCGAATGGCCACGCCCCGGCTGCGCTCCGCCATGAGGTAGGCGCGCAGGCTGCTGCGATCTATTTGCGTGATCTCCGTCTGCCCGCGTTGCTGTGAAAACCGCGACCAGGCGAGCAGGTCATGGCCATAGGCGCTGATCGTGGCCGGACTGGCCTTGCCGCTCTGCAGGAGCGTTTCGATAAATTGGGCAATGGCAGTTTCGATCAGCATGGGGTCAGGCAGCGATCCAGTGCCGCTGTGACCAGGCGGGCAATCTGGTCGAGCAGGTCGGCCCCGGCGTCCTCGGCATAGCGGCCGGGGTGCTGACTGCCGAGCAAAATACCCCCTTGCAGATGCTGACCGGCAAGCGGGATCAGGGCGAAGGACTCCAGTCCCGCTCCCGCCGCGCCGAAGAGGGTGCTGCGCAGGGTCGGACTGAGGGTCAGTCCGGTCGCGGCGCGCAACAGCGGGAACCCATTCAGAATCTCCTGAAAATCCGCCTGGTCCAGTGGCAGGAATTGCGGCAGATCGGCCATGGGCGCGCGGGCGATCAAGGCCATTTCCTCGACCTGAAAGCCCTCCCGCAAACGGGTGATAACGGTATTCAGGGTCGTAGTACAATCGGGCGTCTGCAGCAGTTCGGTGGCCAGATCAGAGAGGTGCAGGCCGAGTGCGGCATTCTGTTGGGCGGCACCCAGCAGCGCGGTGATGCGTTGGTGCAGCCGGGCGTTTTCCTCGCGCAGTACCTGTGCCTGCCGCTCCAGCAGGGAGGAGGCCGAACCGCGTCCGACATGGGGCAGGGTCAGGGTGTGGAGCAGATCTTCCTGATCCCACAAAAATTGTGGATGCTGGCGGAGATAGGCCCGGACCTGATCCGCCCGGTCATCCGTTTCGGGGGCTGTGGTCACTCAGTCATCCTCCCAATGGGTTTCATTGTAGCGTTCAGCGGCGCTATGTACCTCCAGCGCGGCGACCAGGTGTGCCAGCATCTCGCCCTCCTGATCATTGAGTTTGTGCAGAAAATCAAGTTCGGCAGCATGACTGTTCAAGCTTTTGGCAATGGCCTGCAATATTGTATCCTGCATGATGTTTTTCCCTTCGCTGCCTATGATTCAGTGATTCAGTCTGACAAGGGCCAGACCCCGTCAAAAACCACTTGCGCCGGGCCAGTCATCAGGACCGGTTGCCCCAGGCCCGCCCATTCGATCTGTAAGGTGCCACCCGGCAGAGTCACCGCCACCGCATGATCCAGCTCGTCCCAGCGGATACCGGCGACTACTGCCGCGCAGGCGTTGCTGCCACAGGCCAGAGTCTCCCCAGCACCGCGCTCCCAGACCCGCAGTTGAATATGGCCCCGGTCACGGACTTCCATGAAACCCACATTGCAGCGCTGGGGAAAGTCCGGGTGTGTTTCAATACGGGGACCCAGGGTGGTTACCGGTGCATCGGCCACGCTGGATACGCGCGACACCGCGTGGGGATTGCCCATGCCGACGGCGGCGATGCGCAGAGTGTCGTCCCCTATGGACAGAAGGTATTCGGGCGCTTCTTCATTGCTGCAGAAAGGAACCTCAGCCGGGGCGAGTTGCGGGATACCCATGTTGACGGTGACTTCACCATTATCCTGGTGATGCAGGATCAGCCGTCCGGCCAGCGTCTCGACAGTGATTGCATCCTTGTCCGTGAGTCCGGCGCGGCGCACGAAGACGGCAAAGCAGCGGGCGCCGTTGCCGCACTGCGCCACCTCGGTGCCATCCGCGTTGAAGATGCGATACCGGAAATCCGCATCGGGGGACGTCGCGGTCTCTACGAGCAGAATTTGGTCGCAACCGACGCCGAAGTGGCGGTCGGCTATGGCACGGATCGCCTCGGGGCGCAGTTCGACCCGTTGACGAACGCCATCGAAAACGACGAAATCGTTACCTAGGCCCTGCATCTTGGTGAAGCGCAGAGAGGGGGACGCAGAATCAGTATGGGAGTGGTTCATGCCCTGAGTTTAGCAATGTCTGTCCGGGGAGGACAGGGCGCGCAAGTCGGAGGCTTCAGGCTACGCTTTCCGCAATGCGACGACCGACTTCCTGCACGTCCTTTTCGATGCTATCCAGTCGCCGACGCAATTCATCCACACTGGGAACGATGACGCTTTCCAGGTTTATGACGCTTCCCGAACTGGCCGACCGGCCCGCGCTCATAGGTGGCGCCGGTCAGGCAGCGATATTGATGTGCCGCAAGGCGTCCGCGCCACCTTTCTTCGAGGCGTCCAGGATTTCTATGCCGACTAGATGGCCGTCTTTGTCGTAATCCAGGACAACACCGTCGGCAACTTCTTCGCTTTCTTCGATGGGCGCTGACGTCAGTTCCAGATATACCGCATCCGCCTCTCTATCCACTCGCACTAACATGACGCCCTCCTGTCAAAATAGACGGTTATCACATGGTGATGGTTGTCCTCCTGCGTCACCACGCGGAGCATCTTCCCTCGCTCCCCGTGGCACTTGAGAAACGATTGTTTGCCATCCCGGTTCTCTGTCCTGTCTGGCACGAGGATTGCCGCCTCGATCCACTCTCTCTCGATGCCGCGCCGCTGTACCACGAAGGCCGCATGTTCCGTCAGTGTCAGATCCATATATTCAGCCCAACCATTTGGCTAAATCTTCCGCCCTTGGGTGAGTATACCGCTTGAGCATCTGCAAAGTCTTGTGCCCGGTGATGGTGGATACTTCCATCGGGTTGAAGCCCTTCTCGATCATAAAATCAATAAGGGCTTAGGCGGTTAAGCCTAAGCCCTTGTATTATCTTGGCTGGGGGACGTGGATTCGAACCACGGTTAGCGGAGTCAGAGTCCGCTGTCCTACCGCTAGACGATCCCCCAAGAGAGGCGCGAATGATAGCTGTGGCGGCCCGTTCGTGTCAAATAGCAGGCGCTTTATCTATAAGATTTGTTGCGCGTTGTAAAAAAGGTGTTGTGAAAATGTTGCAAAGCGTCCACTCCGGTGCTATAACTTCACTCGTGGTATTTGAAACATTGCTCTCGAGGAGGAGCTTAGTCATGAAAAAGAATCTCGTAGCTTTGGCCGTTGCGGCGGCTTTTGTGGTCCCTGGCGTCGCTTTTGCGTCGACCAGTTCCAACAGAGACACCGGCCCGGTTGTATTCGGTTATGCCCAGATCACCGGCGCCACGCAATTCGGCGTTCCTGCTACACAGTCCAGCGGCCTGATTTTCGGCGCCAATCGTATCCGGTTGGGCTTCAAGGGTGAGGCGGTGCCCGGTGTGACTTACTTCATCCAGGGTGCTTATGATGAGGCGGGTTTAGGTAATGGTTTGCCAAATGGCCTGAATAACGGTCTCGGCGGTAACGTGCTGGGTGGCAGTAGTGCCCAGTTGATGGATGCTTGGGTCAACTTCGCACCGGTGCCCTTCGCCCAGTTGCAGGTCGGCAAGTTCAAGACCCCGGAAGGCCTGGAATACACCAGTGTGGCCGGCAATGAACTGACCTTCATCTACCGCAACATGGGGCAGTCCCTGTTGCCCGGGCGTTCCGCCGGTGCCATGCTCCATGCCGGCAATGTGATGGGCACGGGTGTTGGCTATGCCGTGGGTATTTTCGATAACACCTCATGGGACAGTTATACCGCCTTCAGTAACGGCAACACCTTTGGCGGCGGTCAGAGCGGCTTGCTCAACGGTAACGGCAAGTACATCACCTCCGGCATGTTGAGCTACAGCATGGGTCCCCTGTTGACCGCAGAAGTAAGCGGCAGCCTGGCAACGGCAAGGGTCTTGAATGGTACCAACAAGCTCACCAGTTGGAATGTGGGTCTTTGTGGTGGCATGATGGGCATCAAGTACGGCGCCGGTTATACCCGGACCGATGGCACTAGTACGATCGGTTACATGAACGCTGTCCGTAACAGTGTTGGCACCGTCAATGCCAGTGATTGGCATGCGGAGTTGGCCGCCAATCTGCACGAAATGACCCTGACCCCGGACTGGTTGGACGTCGAGCCCGCCGTGCGTTATGACCAGTACCATGTGACGGGCGCCGGCACCCTGGGTAACGCCACCGTTGGCGTGAACTACTTCGTGAACCCCAATAATCCCCATGCGGCTGAAGTCCAGTTGAACTACATCCTGGCTACCCGTGGCGGCTCCATTGACCAGAGGTATCCTGGCGGTAATGGCGTCGTCCCCATCAACGGCTTGGCTTACAACACTCTGATGCTGCAGTTCCAGGCTGGATTCTAAGTTCAATAAGCCTTCGGGCCGCTTCGGCGGCTCCATTGCCGCCCCTTCGGGGGCGGTTTTTATTTGCTTTTTGGGGTGGATACCTTTATAAGAAAACCCGCTGCGGGGCTTGTGGCCCCTGTGTTTTTTCTTATGACCGTTTTTGGGGAATATTAGTGTCTCGTCAAATCCGTAACATTGCCATCATCGCCCACGTTGACCACGGTAAGACCACGCTGGTGGACCAACTCTTGCGTCAGTCGGGTACCTTTGCCGCCCACCAGCAACTGGAAGAACGGGTGATGGACAGCAACGATCTGGAAAAAGAGCGCGGCATCACCATCATGGCCAAGAACACGGCGGTGCAATGGGGCGACACCCACATCAACATCGTCGACACCCCCGGCCATGCCGACTTTGGTGCGGAAGTGGAGCGGGTGCTGGGCATGGTGGATGGCGTGCTGCTGTTGGTGGATGCCGTTGAAGGCCCGATGCCGCAGACCCGTTTCGTTACCCGCAAGGCGCTGGAACTGGGTCTCAAGCCCATCGTCGTCATCAACAAGGTGGATCGCCCCGGCGCCCGCGCCGATTACGTCATCAGCGCCACCTTTGACCTCTTCGACAAGCTGGGCGCGACGGAAGAACAACTGGATTTTCCGGTCATCTACGCCTCCGGTTTGCAGGGCTATGCGGGGGAAGATCCCGAAGTCCGCTCCGGTGACATGAAGCCGCTCTTTGAGATGATCCTCAGTCATGTGGCGGCGCCCGAAGGCGATCCCGAAGGCCCCCTGCAGATGCAGATTGCCGACCTCGATTACTCCAGCTATGTGGGACGTATTGCTGTCGGTCGCATTCGCCGTGGCAGCATGCGTCCGGGGCAGGATATTGTCCTTATTCACGGCGTCGATAAGACCCAGACCAAGGCGCGTATCCTTCAGCTCCTCGGCTTTGATGGCCTCAAGCGGGTGCCGTGGGAAAGCGCTACGGTGGGTGACATTGTCGCCGTAACCGGCATTGAAGAACCCTCCATCGGCGCCACCATCGCAGCGCCCGAAGCGCCGGAGGCGCTGCCGTGGAAACCCATTGACGAACCCACCCTGAACATGACGTTTCAGGTCAATACCAGCCCCTTCGCGGGCCGGGAAGGCAAGTTTGTCACCAGTCGCCAGTTGCGTGAGCGTCTTTATCGCGAGTTGCTGATCAACGTCGCCCTGCGGGTGGAAGATACGGACAACGCCGATGTGTTCATGGTTTCCGGGCGCGGCGAGCTGCACCTGACCATCCTCATCGAGAACATGCGCCGCGAGGGCTACGAGCTGGCCGTGTCGCGGCCGCGGGTGATTCAGCGCCAGGTGGACGGCGTCTGGGAGGAGCCCTATGAGGCGCTGACGGTGGACGTGGAAGAACAGCATCAGGGCACCATCATGGAGCGCCTGGGCATCCGCCGCGGCGAATTGCAGGACATGATCCCCGATGGCCGGGGCCGGGTACGCCTGGAATACCGGATTCCGGCGCGCGGGCTGATCGGTTTCCATACCGAGTTTCTGACGGCGACTTCCGGCACCGGGGTGATCAGCCATATTTTCGACAATTACGGCCCGGTCAAGGGGACCATTCCGGCGCGCAACAACGGCGTGCTGATCTCGGCGGAAGAAGGCGAGGCGGTGGGTTTCGCGCTCTTCAATCTACAGGAACGCGGCCGGATGTTTGTCAGCCCCGGCGACAAGGTCTACGAGGGCATGGTCATCGGTATCCATACTCGCGACAACGACCTGGTGGTCAACCCGCTCAAGGAAAAGAAGCTGACCAATATGCGTGCGTCCGGCTCTGATGAAAACATCATGCTGACGCCGCCGATTAAACTGACGCTGGAGGCGGCAGTCGAGTTTATTGCCGATGACGAGTTGGTGGAGGCGACGCCGCAGTCCATTCGTATCCGTAAGCGTTATCTGACGGAGAATGAACGTAAAAGGGCGTCGCGCGGCGGCAGTTAAGCCTCCGGTATGGATGGATGACGGGAGATGGCCCGGAGCGCGGTAAGTCTCCGGGCCATTTTTTGTCTCGTGTCGCAAGCGATGCCTACTGCGTAGGCGCTGCGCGCGTTTTTTCCAGGGTGATCAGGCGGAACCAGCCACCGACAGCGGCGGGTATGTCGCTGACGATCTGTAGTTCGGGCCGTTGTGCCAGAAGGTCCTCAAACACCAGGTCGGTATGGGTGGCAATGGGGCCGGACAGGGGGGCAAGCAGGCGCCGCCAGAAGGCGCGTTCACCGGGGCGCAAAAACTTGTCGATGAGCAGTATCCGGCCGCCGGGTTTGAGGACGCGGCTGGCTTCCGCGAAGGCCAGCCCGGCATGGGGTACGACGGCGAGTATGAGATGCATGACGACCATATCGAAACAATCATCCGGGAAGGGCAAAGCCTCGGCGTCGGCCTGAATAAGCGGGAAATGGGGAGACAGGCTTTGTGCGTGGCGGAGCATGGCGTGGGTGAGGTCGATACCGACGGCTTCGCAGGTGGCAGGCAGATAAGGAATATCCAGCCCGGTGCCGATGCCATCGACCAGGATGCGGCAGGGCGTCGGTGGAATATTGCTGAGGCTGCGTTGCCGCAAGGGTGCGGAGAAGGCGCGCACCGCCGAATTATAAATGGGCGCCCAGAGCGCGTAGGCGCGCTGCAGGCTCTGGCGGCTCAATGAAAGACGGTGGCCACCGCCAGACGAAAGGCGGGGATAGGGACGACAAAACTCTCCCCCGTATCGCTGACCCACTCGAAGCTGCCGTGCATGCTGCCTACGGGCGTGGACAGGACGGACCCGCTGGTGTAGCGGAAGCGTTGACCGGGCTGCAGCGTCGGCTGTTCACCGACGACGCCGGGCCCTCTGACTTCCTGGATATGGCCTTCGGCGTCCGTAATGATCCAGTGGCGATTGAGAAGTTGTGCCGTCTGCGGGCCATTATTCTGCAGTGTGATTTGATAAGCGAAGGCGAAATGTTCCTGCTCCGGGCTGGACTGTTCCGGCAGATAGCGCGTCTCGACGCTGATCTGGATTTCTGTGGGGGCATGCTCTTCCATGGTGTGCTCCGGGCCGTTGGTCGGCGTTACGATTCAGAAACAGTCTAACGGTCCGGGGGCGGGCTGCCAAGTTATACCGGCTCACCGATCAGCGTTTGGGCGCAACGGCCGGGCGGGGACGGTAGAGAATGAGTACGCGCCCGATGCGGCCGACAACGTCGGCATGACTGGCGCTGGACAAAGTCTCCACCATGTCATCCCGTTCGTCGTGGGGTACCTGGGGCAAACGTATCTTGATGAGTTCGTGGGTGTTGATGGCGACTTCCAGTTCGGCGAGGACGCCGTCGGTGACGCCATGGGCGCCGATTATGACGACGGGCTTGAGGGCGTGCGCCTGTCCACGCAGGGTTTGTCTTTGTTTGGCGTCCAGCATGGTATCCTCGTCAGTCTGATTGGGCCGCTATGGTGTAGCGGCAGAGTGTACGTTTGCGGAGGGCGGGGGTCAAAGCCCGGAGGTGTGTTTTGGCAAGAAGTAAATCCAGTGAAAAGTGGCTGAAGGAACATTTTAAAGACCCATTCGTGCAGCGCGCGATGAAGGAGGGGTATCGCTCGCGCGCGAGTTACAAATTGCTGGAGATTCAGCAGAAGGATCACCTGATCCGTCCGGGTATGCGGGTGCTGGATGTGGGCGCGGCGCCGGGTGGCTGGACGCAGGTGGCCGCACCGCTCATCGGCAGGAAGGGGCGACTGGTGGCGGTGGATCGTTTGCCTATGGACCCGGTGGCGGACGCCGTAGTGATCTGCGGTGACGTCTATGAAGACGCCGTGCTGGCCGCCTGCCGGGATGCCCTGCCGGGTGGCGCTGATCTGATTATGAGCGACATGGCCCCCAATATGTCCGGCATCGCCAGCGTCGATCAGGCGCGCGCCATTGATCTTGCGGAGCTGGCCCTGGATATGGCCCATCGCTGGCTGGTGCCGGGTGGTTCGCTGCTGATCAAGGTGTTTATGGGGTCCGGCGCGGAGGCGTTGCGCCGGGCGCTGCGCCAGGACTTTAAGAAGATCGTGGTACGCAAGCCGGAAGCCTCGCGTGCGCGCTCCACCGAGCAGTACTGGCTGGCGCTGGACTTTCAGGGAGTTGCGCAGGAAAGGTTGGACAACGGCGGGGCGAGTTCCCTATAATCTGGCCCACGCGCAGTTAGCTCAGATGGATAGAGCGTCGGCCTCCGAAGCCGAAGGTCACTGGTTCGACTCCAGTACTGCGCACCAACTCACTCAAAGGTCTGAGATCGCATTCCCAAGCCTTTTTCTCTGTCCATCCGGTTCGTGCGTCTGGCAGGTGAAGCGCGGCCCGGTCGGGTCAGCGCATCGTTAGCCGCTAAAACGTAATGACCTTATCACTATCAGTGACCCAATCCGCTAATTCGGACATGGTGGACTTTTCCGCTCCCTCAAAATAGGGATGATTCTTGTAGATACCGCAACGCGCCATACATGTTCCACACACCTTGACCGGCACACCTTGGGCAATGAGCTCCTTGAGCATCCCGGACAAATCCTGGTCGTATCCTTCCGGCGGTTTGCAGACGTCACGAGCCATGTCAACAGAATCATTCATCAGGAATAGTCTGACTTCCTGTCCCGCCTCCCGGAGTTTCCCGGCAAGACGCAGACCATTCCAGGTCACGTCCGTGTTGTCCTAAGGCTCACGGTTAAAAATTATCAGTATCTTCATTTCCTTTCCTTTTCATCTTCTGGGTCATAACAATAAATCACATGCAGCAACTTAATCGGCGCCGACAGGCTTAACGCGGAGCGAATAACCAATAAACATCATTGCCACATAACTTTGCCATGGCGCAGCCACAAAATTACCCATTCCGGAGGAAAAGAAAAATTCTCCCTAATATATTGTTCCCGGTCAATTGATGAAAAATCGCGAAAAGAATGTGTCCAAGTAGATATGCCCATGCAAGATAGGACACCAGCCGGTGATATAGGGAAATGCGGGTATATAATACAAAATCGGTCGAGTGCAGTCCGAGTATGGAATGTCCGCCGGGCAAAACAAAAAGCAGAATAGTTCCGGTTAATGCCATAAACGTAAACGATAATATACCAATTCCATGCCAAAATCCGGACAGGCCCACGGTATCGCCGCCTTCCGGAAGCATATGTCTCCCCAGGTTTTTGATATCTCTCACAACAAGTGATATTCCGGCGCGGTTCCATGGAAACAAAACGGAAAACTGCGATGCGGTATATATCCACAACCACTCGACGAAAATGACCAGCACCGACAATATGCCGACATACTCATGCAGGTATAAAAAAGACCTCGTCTGCGGATCATGGACCAGTAAACCGATACACATCTGCAGTGTCAAGACGATGGCCATGGCCAGATGTATGATCTTGGTAGTGTTGTCAAAATCGTGTGCGCCGCTTTTGCCTGCAACACTATGGTCGTTAAGCGCCATTCCTGCTGCTCCTCGCTGTCGACAAAATTAAGGTAACAGATACGAGTTTCCAGGGAGCCACTCCTGTCGTATACGGGTCTACTTTAATATTCCTTAGAAATCACGATAATCCAATCGAATTTTTAATCGCGCTCAGTGCGATTTTAGGGTCCTTTATATACTGCAACCGGATACCAAGATCATCTCCGAGAATAATTATCGAGCCATATTTTAGTTTTGATCCAAGCCAACTCTGACCAATCCCTATATGGCGAATGGCCGAAGCGGGTATGATGGCCCTTGTCGGACGAATCAGTCCGTATCTGACAATCAATTTGTCATTGTCTGCCGCACAGCTCGTGGTAAACGTCAGGGTAGCCATGTTGGCGACATCAATAAATGCCAAAACGATGAACACCGCGCCGATTACTATGAAGAATCCCGTGCCGAGAGACAAAAACGGAAAGCTGCAGATAAATATAATCAGCGATCCAATATATGCCGACTGGGCGACTGTAACATCCGCCAACACCATGGCGGGGTTTGATTTCAGGTCATATTGCTGCCCGGACATGCTCGACTCCAGTATCCAGTTGGATGATCACAGGGTACCACCAGCATCTGCTGCAACCTGACGATTTGCCGGGTTTCTGTGGGCAACGAAGCCGCAGCATACGTGGTACGGTAAAAAATAAAAGCTCCCCTTTCGAAGAAGGGGAGAAGCAGGAGGAACACACGGACAAATGTGACTATGCGGGCATCGGCGTGAACGCGATGCAATATCCGTCAGGCGCGACGGGTCCGGCTACCACTTTACAGCACTTCGGCGCAATAAAATTGGCACAAACAGAGCATTGGTCCTTCCCCTTGGGGTGTGGCTGATATTGTACTTCCGCTTTGGGCGTGGTCCCTGGGCAATTACCCGCCGCATGGGCGGCGCCGATGGGATTTACTCCGACCACCGTCCCCGCAGCCACGACGCCAGCGGTAATGGCGATACCTTTCAGCATGTCACGACGGCTTATATTCCCGGCTTTTGAACTTTCGGTTTCCTTCAGTTTCTCATTCATGATATCGCTCCTTCAGATTAACGGTTTTACAGCCTGCCTCACCACGATCGGTGGGATACCGTCTCATGTATCCAAACAACCTTCCATCATTTTACCTCCTTCCAGTATTCCTTTTTGAGGAAATAGGCCACTATGGTAAAAAATGCCAGCAGACCGAGCACCCAGGGCCCCTTGTCGTGTCGTTGCACGACGGATGGGTCCGACACGAATCTTAAGAACGCGACGATATCCGTGACCTGTTCCTTGAATTTCTGGGGAGACTCGTCCCCCGCACGAAGCAGCTTTCCATGTTCATTTACGATCCCGCCATACGGGGCAAGCACGTCTGGCATAGCTACATTGGGAAATACATGGTTATTCCACCCGGACGGGCGCTTGGGATCGCGGTAAAAGGAGAGCAAATAAGTGTATATCCAGTCCTGACTCTTATACCGGACCATCTGGCTGAGATCAGGCGGGGGAAGCCCGAACCATTTATGCGCCATGCCGGTCGGCATGGCGGATATCATGTTATCCTTGAATGTCGATCCCGTCGGTAACATGACATATTTATGTACGTCTGATTTTGACATGCCTAGATCATGGGTTAAAAACTCATAACGCATAAATTTTATTGAGTGACACGCCATACAGTTGGTGGCAAATAACCTTGCGCCGCTGATGATGGTCTTTGCATTATAAGTATAATGCGGCGTCAATAATTGTGGCCCATTGTCCGCAAATGCACCAGATGCGCTGCCAGCAAGCAGTCCCAGGGCCATACCTGCCCACACCACATACCTTTTCATAACTCCTCCTCTCTGCCCAAACTCAGTGGGCATGGAAACGGACGCGCGCCGGCGGTGTCCGGGTCGGTTCGAATTTGCTCACGAATGGCAGCAAAATGAAGAACGCCACATAGATGAATGCCCCCAGTCTTTCCATGAAAAAATACTTCGGCAGCGGGGGTTGCTCTCCTAGATAGGCAAGCACAAAGAAGTTAATGAAAAATATGAGAAGCATGATACGGGTGATCGGACGATATCGCGTCGATTTCACCGGATTCCTGTCGAGCCATGGGAGCACGAACGGGATCAGCACCGCGAACACCATTAATATGATGCCCGCATTCTTATTGGGAATGGATCTCAGCATCGCGTAAAAAGGTGATAAATACCACGGCGGCGTAACATCCGGTAGGCTTTTAAGCGGATTCGAGGGCGTCGACATGGTACGTTCGAGAAAAATATGATGAAATGTCGGTGCATAGAAGATGATCGCGCCAAAGATGATCAGCCACACACCGAATCCAAACAAGTCCTTAACGGAGTAGTAGGGATGAAATGGAATGCCATCCACGGGATGGCCATCCGGCCCTTTGTTAGCCTTGATCTCAATGCCATCGGGGTTGTTGGAGCCGACTTTATGGAGATAAAGGATGTGGAAAACGATCAGCCCGACAATGACCAGAAATACCAATGTAACGTGCAGGGCCATAAACCGCCCCAGCGTGTCGCCACTCATGCCAGGACCACCACGTACCAGGGTGGTAACCCAGCCACCGATAAACGGAATGGACTTCAATAAAGAGGTGATCACCGTACCGGCCCAGTAGGAGAGGTTCGAATAAGGCAACACATATCCGAAGAATGCCTCCGCCATGAACGCCAAATAGGTCGTATAGCCAATGATCCAGACGAGTTCCCGTGGTGATCGGTAGGAGCCATACAGCATGCCCCGCGCCATATGCACATACAGCAGCACGAATATCAGCGACACGCCATCCACGTGCATATACTGCATGAGCCAGCCATAATGCACGTCGTACATGATGCCGTAAACAGAGTCGTATGCACCTTCAGCGGTAGGTATGTAGTGCGCTAGCACCAGAAATCCGGACAGGAACTGCAGCACCACCATCAGTAAAAGTAACGACCCGGCGTAGTAGAAAATATTGAAGTTCTTTGGCGCATAGTATTCAGCCATGTGCTCGCGCCACATCTCCGGCAGCGGCGAACGTTTGACAAACCACTCTTTGAAACTCATATCAGCCTCCTTTCTCGGCTACCACACTCAGCACAAATGGGCGAGCGGGTACATTTTGGTGACAACGACGGTTTTTTTTGCCACATCGATGTCATATTCGGGAACTGCCATATTATGGGGGGCAGGTGACCCTTTGATTACGCGTGCCGAAAGATCGTACATCGAGCCATGGCAGGGGCAGTGAAATCCGCCGAGCCACCACGGAGCGACACTGGCTTTTTTGGGCCGGTAATGCGGTATGCAACACAGGTGGTTGCATATTTTTATACCAACATACCATTCCGGAACGCGCGACCGGTACTTGTTCTTGCAATAGGGTGGTTGCTGCGGCACATTGCAATTGGGATCCTTCAATATGCCCTTTTGCTCTGATTCATCTAGGGTGGCCAGCATCTCCGGCGTTCTGTTTACTACAATTACCGGTTTCTCCTGCCACAGCGCCACCATTTGCATGCCAGGCTCGATAGGGTTCAGATCGATGGTGGTGGTGGCTAATGCCGCGGCGGCGGCTGTTGGGTCCAATGATTTCACCATGGGTACCGCGATGGTGCCTGCCACCGCCGCGCCGGACACCGTTACCAGCGCCGTCAGAAAGCGGCGGCGTGTTACATTTGGAGCATGTTTGCTGTCTTGCCTTTCGTCTGACATGATATCGATTCCTGTCTGTTGTTTGATGGACTACACCGTAGAACTTGCCAAATCTTTTTCAGTTCTGTCATCCAGATCGGGATTGATAAAATTCTGGGCATAAAACAACTCGCCGTTATGACACAGAACGTCACAATCCATTAATTTGGTATAGATGCTAGTGATGGCTTCAGGTGGGGTATATCGCTTCATCGGCATGCCGGGATGCGTCAGCAGACGCAGCCCTGTTCTGCACGGACCTGGGTCTACGATATTCACCCGGATAAGCGTATTGGCATACTCTATCGCCCACATGCGGGCCATATGTAATATGGCGGCTTTGCTCACACCGTAGGCGCCCCAATAGCCTTTAGGTTTTGCGCCGGACTCGTCCGTCGTGAAAATAATGGATGCGTACGACGCCTCTTTCAGTAACGGGAGGCACTGCTGCGTCACCAACAGCGGGGACTTTACGTTGACCTGGAATACATGGTCCCATAATGCCCCTTCATAGTTCTCCAGAGGTGTTAGCATCCCGAGTTCTGCGGCGTTATGCACTATACCGTTCAGTTGTTTGAACTCGCTGGAAATAGCGGCGCCCACGGTTTTGAACGCGTCGCTTGCCGGGTTGGCCAGGTCTACCACGAGAATCGCCGGTTCGGAATAGCCATAATCGGTGATTTCATCGTAGACGCCTTCCAGATTACGCTTCGTCCTGCCTAACAGAATGACCGTAGCGCCTTGACGGGCATACTCGATGGCCACCGCCTTGCCGATACCATCCCCTGCACCCGTCACAAGTATGGTTTTCCCGTCCAGGGTGCCGTCGCCTTTCGCTTTGGTATAACTGCTCTCCATCATGGCGCTCACCGAGACCTTATGTAAGCGGCTAATGCCGTGATTTGCGTAGAGTTCAGCCTGGAGGCCACATATTGCATGATGCCCTTGTGGGTGGCGACCCGCTGTCCGGATTTGAAATACGTCAGTTGATTGATCACATAAGTGCGTTTTTGTCCCGCCAGCCTGGGGAAATAAGGAGGCAGACCGGCCAGTGTTGCACCATGGCAGGCCATGCAGGCCGGCATGTGTTTGTCGGGCAGGCCACCAAAGTACAGCTTTTTCCCTTCGGCCACGAGTTTGGGGTCATAAACATGCCCCGATGCGGGCTTCTGTGCCGAAAAGTAGTCGGCGACCTGCTGTATCTGCGCCGCTGTCAGTGGAGCCACCATCCCCCACATGATGGGTGATTGCGGATCCGACCGTGTGTGGGTTTTAAAATGATCAAGCTGCCGCAAAAGGTAGGGCCGCCATTGCCCCGCTAGGTTCGGGAACATGCCCCCGTCAGCCGCTATGCCCTGCATGCCATGACAGGCCATGCAGGTGGACTGCACAACCGTGGGAATACCGCTCGCGGTGACGGACGCCGTCGCCGCAGTAACACTGACAGCACTGACCGTGGAGACCGTTTCGGCGAGAGTGGAGCCATAGGCCGCCGAAGCCATGACTATTGTCATTGATAATAGTGGAGTAATGAATAAAAGTGGTTTTTTTGGTAGCATATGTGGCACCTTGATTGTTAGGGCTGGCAACTATCAAATTCATCTTGCCGTTTTTTGATAGTTATAGGCCGGTTATAAACAAAACCCCGTCTTTGAAATAAACTGGCTTCATTGTTATATATAGACGTTATCCGCCAGTATTCCATTCACATTTTTTTGTGGGCCCATAGGTATGTTTTGCTGGCCCAGAAGAAAGAAACGCAACAACTCCTTTTTCAAATGTGTCTGCGCGCGGAACTCCGTAAATCTGTTGCCAATTTCGTCCGGCACGCAGCGCACCAGTTCTTATACGTCAACACTGAAATACAAAAGGTTTTCCACACGCCCCGATCGGAAAAAACAAATCAGTGACATAGAAAAAACTTCAGATTTCGGACGGCGCTTTTCTGGTGTGTTAGAATTCACCAACCTGTTGATTAACTAATGAATGATCACAAAAAAAGCCACGGCAGCCGCGCTGGTCCGATTTTGACAGCGCTGTAAGATCATACAGCCAGCCTGGGTATGCACTCCTCCACGGATGTCTGTGCGGTTTCACCCAGCAGTGACGCCAAAAGTTCGCGAACGCCTCTGATCTTCTGTCCGAAGGGTAACTGTCCTGCGCCCCGAAAAAACAGCCCATGCTCTACATCACCGCGCTGCGCAGCAGCAAGCTGCGCCTCTATGCAGAATTGTCCGGAAGATGAATGGCCATCCTTGAAACCGCAGTGAACCAGGCACTCCGTCTGACTGGGGCATTGAGAACGATCCGGACTGGCACAGGCGCGCAGCCTCCCCTCGCGTCCCAGGTAGCGGCGCAACCAGGGGGTAAGCACCGCGCGCGCTGGTAATCCTGCCGAACTCATGAATGTCACGAGGTCGTTAGGTGTCGCATCCGCCAGGACACGCTTGAAATTGATGTGCGCATCGCCCTCGCTGGTTACAGCGAAGGGTGTGCCCAACTGAACTCCGCTCCCGCCAAGGGAAAATATCTCCCGCATTTTCTGAAAGGAAGATATTCCTCCGGCGGCGATGAGCGGAATCTGATCGGATTTCAAGCCCAATTCTTCCCACAGCTTGCGGATCGCCGGTAGGACAATGGCAAAACCATACCGAGGATCGGAAACATCCTCTAACCGGGTAGCTCCCAGATGACCGCCCGCGAATTGCGGATTCTCGATGATGATGGCGTCCGGAAGGCGCTTCTGGCGTATCCAGCGGCGCACCACCACCTGCACGCCGCGTGCTTCGGAAAGGATCGGGATCAAGGCGACTTTGGGGAATTCCGCCGCCAGTGTGGGCAGGTCCATGGGCAGACCCGCGCCCACGATTACCGCGTTGACCCCACTCCTGATGGCTTGAAGCACATGCTCCCGATAGCCGGAAATAGCATGCATGACGTTGACGGCAATAAATCCCTCTTTGCCGGCAATCCACCGCGCCTCCTGAATCTCCCGATCTAATGCGGTCAGATTTGCCCGGGCTGAGGCTGCCGGGTCTCTCAGGCGCCGCAGGTGCCGCATCAGGTCGTCGTGCAAGCGGCGCAACTCCACGCTCGCAATTGTTCCGACAGCCCCTTCCGCGGCCACCGCTCCAGCTAAACTGTGCGCTGAAATACCAATACCCATACCCCCCTGTATCACTGGGAGCAGGGTCCGCCCTTTAATCTTCAGGTATGGCAAGTCCATCTCAACCGCCTCGTTTGCGCCCCGTGGGCGTGCATATTACAAATACTATAACATCCGTTTATTGTTTTTGACGATGCAGGTGTAGCGCTTTTTAATCTGAATGTCAACAGGGCAATTGAGCATCCCAATAGCGCGCAACAACTGATAAAGGAGAGGTGGGGAAGGGGAGGGCTGTCTTAGCTTGCCGCGCTATTCCCTCCTGGTAATAATGCCGGGGTTTCCAACAAAAATTAATAATGACAACATTCATGGAGCTTGGGTATGCGCTAACGCACCATTTTATCGCCACAACAACTATTTTTATGGATCCGGTGTTCACGGCTATTTTCGTGGGCATGGCTAACCGGGTTCTGGCGAAGCATCAACCGGATCTCTTTCAGATAGAGGGGCGGCGCGTTGTGATCGAGGTGTCCGACCTCGGAAAATCAATACGCATAATAATAAGGCTGGGAAGGATTGCCCCAACCCAGGTCGGACCGGTCGATTTGCGCATTGCAGGCACTGCTAGGGATTTTTGCCGCCTCGCACTGCGCTTCGACGATCCGGATACCCTCTTTTTCGCGCGTCGCCTGGTGTTGGAAGGAGAAACGTCCATTGGACTCCACCTTAAGAATATATTGGATTCCATAGACCTGGACTGGCTCGTCCCGGTCAGCTGCCTACCGGCCCCATTGGGTCCGCAAATAAGGCAGACCATCGACCGCGCCATTCGTAGAACCCATGCCGACAGGCGCCTGCACAACATGCTTGATCGTGCTCTGCAACCCTGAGCGGATACATATACCAGATGATTCAACGGCCTCCACCAATACTTTTCGATCCGCAACGCGCCGCCATTTCGACGAGCGTGACCGTATGCCCGACATCCGGAAAGTATCTCATCCAGTGGGTTTATCAGAAATGATTTCATATGAATGACCGTAAACCGGAATTGGTTTGCCCGGCAGGCGGATTGCCTGCCTTGAAAGCTGCTGTTGATAACGGCGCAGATGCTGTATATGTGGGCTTCCGCGACGATACTAATGCGCGCAATTTCTCCGGGCTTAACTTTGGTCCAGAAGATACCGCCCGCGGTATAGAATATGCGCATCGCGCCGGCAAAAAAGTTCTTCTGGCTATCAATACCTATCCACAGGCGCATAACTGGTCTGTCTGGACCACCGCGGTGGATCGTGCAGCGGTGCTTGGGATAGATGCCGTGATCATGGCTGACCCGGGATTGCTGCGTTATGCCGCAAGTCACCACCCCGACCTGCGTTTGCATCTTTCCGTGCAGGCGTCTGCTACCACTTATAAGGCCCTGGAGTTCTACCACCAGCAATTTGGCATTCAACGAGCCGTTCTGCCCAGGGTTCTGTCCTTACAACAGCTTTGGCATACCATAGTCAACAGCCCGGTAGAAATCGAAGTATTTGGTTATGGAAGCCTATGCGTTATGGTAGAAGGCCGTTGTGCTTTGTCATCCTACATTACCGGCCGATCCCCTAACGCCAGCGGGGGTTGTTCACCAGCAGAGTCGGTACGCTGGGAAGAGACAGCCCTGGGCCGCGAGTCTCGCCTGAATGGCGTATTGATTGACCGTCACGGCCTTAATGAGGCGGCTGGTTATCCCACCTTGTGCAAGGGTCGCTACTATACCGACGCGCAGCCATATTACGTTATTGAATAACCTACTAGGCTGAATGTATTCGATATTATACCGGACTTATTCCGCCACGGCATAGCCGCTATCAAGGTGGAGGGCCGCCAGCGAAGTCCGGCCTACGTCGCATCCGTCGCGCGCGTCCTGCGCGAGGCCTTAGATACCTGCGCTTGGGGATCCCGAGCGATATGTGGTAAGAACCCAGTGGACTGCGGTTCTGGACCGTCTTTCCGAAGGCCAGACCCATACTCTTGGGGCCTATCACCGGCCCTGGCATTGAGGCCGTTGCTATACACACCGCGCATGGCGTGTTTTGCGATAACCTGTCGTTCTTGCACGGATTCCGCGATACATGGTCATAGATATTTATTCAATAAGATAGCATCCTCAAAAAGGAGATGCGGGAGATGAAGATCTCATTAGGCCCGATTTACTACTACTGATCCAAGGAAAACATAGAGCAATTTTACCGGTCTGCAGAATCGCCCTTGCCCGACCTGGGGGCAACGCGATGGGTTCCCCCGGTGGAACTGGCAGCCACGACCATCGTCATGTTACAAAACACGCGACCCGAGGCAATGGAAACCGAAGTGTTCGCGCATGGTCACCTGCCGCTGTCGTTTTCGGCCCGCTGTTTCACTGCCCAGGCAGATAATGTCGGTAAGGACGAATGTGAACAACGCTGCATAGGCGATCCGGAGGGGCGTGCACTATTCACCCAGGAGCATGAACGCCTGTTTACAATAAATGGCATTCAGCTTCAATCCGGTATTCCATGTAACCTCTTAAATGAGATGGCGTCCATGTCAGCAATGGGCATAGATATTGTACGCATATCCCCGCAACTTACGGCCACAAAGTCGGTCATACAGGTATTTCATGCCGCGTTAAATGGGAAATACACCTCTCCGGAAGGATACGACCCACCCGTCTGTAACGGCTATTGGCATGGTGAACCGGGTATGAAATTCATGTCTGTACAGGGCGACTGAAAAAGGAGGCGTTATGGACCAATTGTTATGGGGAGATAGCGGGCTTCACGATGCCGCAGATAACATTATCCTTGATTCGCATCAGATTATCGTTACTCGCGTGGATTCGTTACCATTGCTGCGATTTTATGGAAGCACCCGCGCGGTGGCCCTGGGAGCCTACGAGGATAATGACTTTGCGGTGCGGGCAGCATATTGCCAAGCTGAGTCCATACCGGTTATCCGTCGCCTGACGGGGGGTGGAACATCCTATTTGTATCCTGAACAGATTGCCTGGAGCCTAACAATACAGGCGCAGGAGTTCAATATAGAGCAATAGCTGGCATGGTTGGTAACGCAATGAACGCCGCTGACAACCTATCTAACCAATATATTCTGTACGTGCTCGCGCAACTTATCAAGCAGCTCACGGTCGATTGGTGCGTAGCTGGTAACTAAGCCCGCATTCACGCATCCCGCCGGGTTAAAAGATTGCAACACCCAGTTAGAAATACCCAGGAGTTTCAACCAGCGCGCTATCGTGACAAGATCTGAAGCATCGAGTATGGCCGGGTGTACGGTTGTTCTGATTTCATAAGCAACATTTCTGGATAACATACGTTCGACAGAGTTCTGCACCCGGATGCCGCTTCCCGGCACACCGGTGACATCAGCATAACGGGCAAGAGGTGCCTTGATATCAAAGCCAACCCAATCGGTATAAGGCAGCATATTTGAGAAATTATAAGGATATATTCCAGATGTGTGCAGGGCTGTGCCAAATCCTGAATCCCGCACCTGCTGAAGGGCTGCCTGTAACGATTTATGGGCGGTTGGCTCGCCACCGCAAAACGCCACCGCATCCAGTAATCCCGCTCGGTTGGCCAGCCAGGACATGATGGCCGGCCATGATATACCGGACTGGCCACACCCTCGCTGCAGATGCGGATTATGGCAGTAGCGGCAGCGGCATGGGCAGCCCTGAGTATATATCACAGCACATAAATGTCCGGGATAATCCACCGCACTGAACCGCGCGAAACCGCCTACTGGCGGTAGCGTATGTAACCGGGTATCCACCGTGGTGACTACTGTGCTCATCGTCACTTCAATGCACCGACCGCGACACTTCCGTATCCAGCTTCCCGGTCTCGACAAAGTATTTACGCTCCGAATGTTCGCCTTGCTTGCCTATATTGAAAGAAGACGTCGGCCGGTGGTAGCCCATAACCCGCGTCCAGACCTCGCAGGGTTGTCTTTCGTCATCCGTCAGTTCAACTTCCAAAGGATTCTGGTTCATGATTTCAGGACACATGATATTCTCCTTTAACGTTTCAGGCGGAACGCCGCCGCTTTTCTGCAAGTCGTTCTTCATCACAGATCGGACAGAACGGATGTTCTCCCGACAGATAGCCATGCACCGGGCAGATGGAGAAAGTTGGCGTAACCGTAATGTAGGGCAGGCGAAAACGTTCCAGTGCCCGGCGCACCAGGCGCTTGCAGGTCTCCGGACTGGAGATGCGATCCCCCATATACAGGTGAAGAACGGTCCCGCCGGTGTATTTTGCCTGTAACGCTTCCTGACGCTCCATGGCCTCGAAAGGATCGTCCGTAAAGCCTACGGGCAGTTGCGAAGAGTTGGTGTAGTACGGCTTGTCCGGAAGACCAGCCTGTAAAATATCGGGAAAGCGCTTCCGGTCCTCTTTGGCGAAACGATAGGTGGTGCCTTCTGCGGGGGTGGCCTCGAGGTTGTACATGTGGCCGGTTTCTTCCTGAAAAGCCACCATGCGTTCCCTGACATGATCGAGAAAGCGGACGGCCATGGCGTATCCCGCAGGGGTGGTGATGTTTTCGCGGTCGCCGGTGAAGTTGCGGATCATTTCATGGATACCGTTCACGCCAATGGTGGAGAAATGATTGCGCAACGTCCCCAGATAGCGTTTGGAGTACGGGAACAGGCCGGTGTCCATTTGCCGTTGGATGATTTTGCGTTTGATCTCCAGACTTTCTTTCGCCATTTCCGCGAGCGCGTCCAAACGACGGAAAAGGCCTTCCGCATCGTTTTTATGGAGATAGCCCAGTCTGGCACAATTGATGGTCACCACCCCGATGGAGCCAGTCTGCTCCGAGGATCCGAAAAGGCCATTTCCGCGTTTGAGCAGTTCACGCAAGTCGAGTTGCAGGCGGCAACACATGGAGCGCACCATATTGGGCTGCAGTTCGGAATTTATAAAATTCTGGAAGTAGGGCAGACCGTATTTGGCGGTCATGCCGAACAGTCTTTCGGCATTCGCCGAATCCCACGGAAAATCGGATGTTATGTTGTAGGTGGGTATGGGAAAAGTGAAAACCCGTCCCCTGGCGTCGCCCTCGCTCATGACCTCGATATAAGCCCGGTTGATCAGTTCCATTTCCGTCTGCAGATCGCCGTAGCGGAAAGGCATCTCCTCTCCGCCGATCACGGGAATCTGTTCCTTCAGATCGTCAGGGCAAACCCAGTCGAAGGTGACATTCGTGAACGGTGTCTGGCCGCCCCAGCGCGAAGGGACATTCAGGTTATATATGAACTCCTGAATGTTTTGACGTATTTCCTGATAGGACAGGCCATCCTTGCGGACGAATGGTGCCAGATAGGTGTCAAAGGAACTGAATGCCTGTGCACCCGCCCATTCGTTCTGCAAGGTGCCCAGGAAGTTGACCATTTGCCCGACGGCGCTCGACAGGTGACGCGGCGGCGCTGCCTCCACTTTCCCCGGCACGCCGTTGAAACCCTCCCGCAAAAGGGTGCGGAGGGACCATCCGGCACAATAACCAGCCAACATATCGAGATCATGGATATGCAGGTCGGCCTCACGGTGAGCGGCACCGATTTTTTCGGGATAAACATGGCTCAGCCAGTAATTTGCGGTGACCTTCCCGGCAATATTCAGGATCAGGCCGCCCAGGGAATAGCCCTGGTTGGCATTCGCGTTGACCCGCCAATCATCCCGATCCAGGTATTCATTTACCGAGGTGATGGCATCTACCATCGCCTGGCGATCCCCGCGCAATCTCTGATGCTGTTCACGGTAGGCAATATAGGCGCGGGCGGTGCGATAAAAGCCCTCGTCCATCAGCGCCAGTTCGACCAGATCCTGAATCTGTTCAACGGTGGGTTCACGACGGGTCGCACTCGACACCAGGGCACTCAGCACTACATCGGTGATTCTTTCCGCAACGCCGGCAGCAAATTCGCCGCTTGCGCGTCCCGCCCGGCTGATGGCCGAGCAGATGCGACCCGGATCGAAAGGCACGCTCGCGCCGCTTCGCTTCAGTACCGATGGCCGGATCAACGCGTCGGAATATGGGACTGACAGAGGGTCGTTCATCGCTACTCCTCCCGACCGCGCCCGAACCGGCGCCGCCGCATTTCAGGATGGCCGAAACACAATATATAGGCATCTCAATAGATAATTTAGCACGTATATTGGGTTCGTCAACAGTTGGCAGTGGATCCACCTCTTCTGGTGGCGGGTCCTCCACCTCGTGGCACTCCTGGTGGTGGCCGCACAGGCGTTGCAGGGCACTGCCTGCTTTCTGACCATCTGGCAGGGCGAGCTGCAGGAAGCTGCGGAGCGGTAAGGCTACCTACCGTCCAAGGGCGCCGCCAAATGCCCGAATAATTCCGTAAACGGCCATTGCTCTGGCGCAGGCTTGGGCGATCTGTCAAACCCGGTAAAACCCACGGTACCCATCCATGCGTCTGTTCCGGCAGGCTGAGGCGGGTATATGGGCGGATGTGCTCGCCTCGGTGGCGGAGTCTGTCCGGTCTTTAAGCGCCACGAATGGATGATTTTGCTGCCCACTGATGTTTGTCCGGCCATTCGCAGCATTGGAAAAGCGGGCAGTGACCACAGTGTGGCCGTCTGGCCGTGCACGTATAGCGGCCATGGAGGATCAGGAGGTGGTGGGCGTCCTGCAGGTATTCGGCGGGTACCGCCGCGAGCAGGGCCTTTTCGACGGCCAGGGGTGTTTTACCGGGGGCGAGTCCCGTCCGGTTGCCTACCCGGAAGATATGGGTATCTACCGCAATGGTGGGGTGCCCGAACTGGGTATTGAGGACGACATTGGCGGTTTTACGCCCGACACCGGGGAGCGCTTCCAGCGCCTTCCGGTCTGCAGGCACCTCGCCGTCATGCAGGGCCAGCAGTTGTTGCGCCAGGGCATGCACATGACGGGCCTTGGCGTTGAATAGCCCCAGGCGACGAATATGGGTCTTGATGCCGTCTTCACCGAGCGCCGCCATCGCGTCGGGAGTAGGTGCCGCGGCAAAGAGTGTCTGAGTACAGGCGTTGACGGCTTTGTCCGTACTTTGCGCGGAGAGCACCACGGCGACCAGAAGCTGAAAAGGAGAGTGGTAGTTCAGCTCGGTTTTTGGTTCAGGAATGGCGGCGCGCAGGGCCGCAAAACAGCGATGAATATTTTGTGGATCCATGGTGCACATTACCCACGGAGGCAGATGGAGGTGCCGGAAGGCAGGTCCGTGACCTGACCCGACACCGTTGCCGCACCTTCAGACGTGACGATAACGACCAATCTCCGGCGCTTCCGGCCGGGGATGGCTTGCCGCGACGGCATTGGCGGCAGCGATCCATTCTTCGTGATCATGTTCCAGGGCGTGGAGCATGTCGTGGTCCAGCTTGGGCAGGATGCTCCCCTTGATGGTTTCGCCGAGGTCCAGCATGCGCGTGGCGACAGCATAGCCATGCAGATGGAAATCATGGTCAGCATGGGTTCCAAAATGGTCGCTGCTGAAGAGTACGCCTTTGGCGGCTTTCAGGTCGGCGTCATTCATGACATAGTCTTTCGCCCACTGGTACCACGCTTCAAAATACTTCTCTTGCGCTTCAAGGCTCCAGTCGTGGGCCTCAAAAAAGGCGTAGACCGAAACGCGGTTGGCCTTGCCGGAAAAAGGAAAATGACCTGACATTGTGCGACTCCTCCTGCATGCGGGTGTAAAAGCCTCCGGGGCATTGTAGCCGTTTATGGTCCCGGCGCAACGCAAAAGCTTTTTTAGAGGGAATAACGATCACCAATGACCGGACAATCCACCTGTAAGCCGCGCGCCTGCAGCACCCTGGCGATGCCTTCCCGGCCATTTTCCTCGCCATGGACGAGAACCGTGCGCGTCGGTTTTTGATCACCGTACCAGGTGAGGAGTTCGTCGTGGTCGGCATGGGCCGAGAAACCGCCGATGGTGTAAATTTTGGCGGCGACGTGAATCTCTTCACCAAATATCCGTACGGTTTTCGCCCCGTCGATGATGCGCCGCGCCAGCGTCCCCTGTGCGGCATAGCCGACAAAGATGACGCTGCAGTCT
>Ga0315298_1000385_pt1 | contig 86123 bp, 80 predicted proteins | sample WHS_1_MG_FD_203077 | JGI IMG/M metagenome (GOLD analysis project Ga0315298, IMG submission 203077) | Extremophilic microbial mat communities from Washburn Hot Springs, YNP, Wyoming, USA - WHS_1_MG | ecosystem: Environmental > Aquatic > Thermal springs > Hot (42-90C) | place: USA: Wyoming... | reverse complement strand
TCGCGCGCATAGTCGGCGTTTTGCGCCATCCACTCCGTGTCGGTGACCCGGCCCGTCTTGCGGCGCAGCAGCACGTGCAGATGCGCGGCCAGCGCCACGGCTTCAGAGCTGCTCATGTCGTCACTCCCGCGGTTGCGTTCATTCCACCCGCTCGCCGTGCTGGCTCAGATCGAGCCCGAGTTCCTCGGCTTCCGCGGACACGCGCAGGCCCATGACGGCATCGAGCACTTTGAGCAGGACGAAACTGACGGCGAAGCTGTAGACCAGCGTGGCGCTGGCGCCGAGCGCCTGCACCAGGACGGAGGCGGTTTGTCCACTGTATGCCGGCACGGCCAGAAAGCCGGTGAGCACGGCGCCGGCAAAGCCGCCGACACCGTGGATGCCGAACACGTCCAGCGCGTCGTCGGCACCCAGCAGGCGTTTGAGCCCCGTGGCTCCCCAGTAGCACACCACCCCGGCGATCAGGCCGACGATCACCGCACCCATCGGATCGACGAAGCCCGACGCCGGCGTGATGGCCACCAGTCCGGCCACGGCGCCGGAACAGATGCCCAGCAGAGTCGGCCGGCCGCGCAGCGTCCATTCGGTGAGCATCCAGCTGAACGCCGCGGCGGCCGTGCCCAGTTGCGTGGCCAGCATCGCCATGCCGGCACGGCCGTCGGCGGCGCAGGCCGAGCCGGCGTTGAAGCCGAACCAGCCGACCCACAGCAGCGACGCGCCCATCAGGGTGTAGGTTAGGTTCGACGGCAGAAAAGGCTCCTGCCCCCAGCGCTGGCGCTTGCCCAGCACCACGGCGCACGCCAGGCCGGCGGCACCGGCGTTGACGTGTACCACCGTGCCACCGGCGAAGTCGAGGATGCCCAGCGTCGCCAGCCAGCCCGACGGATCCCACACCGAGTGCGCGACCGGGGCGTACACCAGCAGCGACCACAGCCCCATGAACGCCAGCATGGCGGAAAACTTCATGCGCTCGGCGAAGGCGCCGACGATCAACGCCGGCGTGATGATGGCAAAGGTCATCTGGAACATGACGTAGACCGATTCCGGAATCGTCGGCGCCAGTTCGCTCACCGACACCAACCCGCCGCTCTTGCTGAACAACACGCCGTCGAGCATCAGCCGCGACGCCCCGCCCAGATAGGGGCTGCCCGGCGTGAACGCTAGGCTGTACCCGGCGACGAACCACAGCAGCGTCACCAGCACCGTGGTGGCGAACACCTGCATGGCCACGCCCAGAATGTTCTTTTTGCGCACCATGCCGGCGTAAAACAGCGCCAGGCCGGGAATGGTCATCATCAATACCAGCGCAGTCGATGCCAGCATCCACGCGGTGTCACCCGCGTTGAGTGCGTTCAGGCTGACGATGTGTGGCGTGGCCGACGGGGTCTGCGCCCCGGCGCCGGCAGGCAGGCCGAACAGGGCCAGCGCGGCAAGACGCGCGGCAATGTGGCGGCGCCAGAGTGGATGGCGCGTCATACGGTGGAACTGTGTGGAGTGTGGCATGGAACCCCCCTGAATGAACCCGGGGTGAATCCTGCAAAAAGCAGACCATCCGCACGTCGCCGTTGCGCCCCGATATCCTGCGCAGGAAGCCACATTCAGCGGCTGCACAGATGAAAAAATTCAGACGATCACCGATTTTGGTGCACGGCGTCCTGGCGGCGCACCAGGTCGAAGCAGCCCGGAGACGATCGGTTCGCCGCTTCTCTGGCATGGCCGCTTCCCGGGCGTGGCGCCCAGGCCATGGCGCGAGCCGTCAGGCGTGCGCCGGCAGCTCCGGGGCCAGGCACGCCGCGGTGTGCAGCGCCAGCCAGGTGTCCCACAGCGAGACCAGAGCCTGGTGCCGGGCGCTGAAGCCACCGCTGGGTTGCTGCAGCAGGTGGAGCTGCCGGCACACCGCCTGCGGATAGCGCAGGGGCACGCCCAGGCAGCGCGCCACGGTCAGTCCGCCGCCGAGCGCGCCTGCGGAGGTGACCCACGCCGACGGCGTCAGGCGCAGACCGAGCACCGGATCTTCGCATCGCCGCCACCAGGCAGCAAGCCGGGTGTGGTCGATGGTCAACCCGGCCCGTCCGGCCAGTTCCACCGCCGCGCCGCTGCTTTCCAGGTCTGCCCCGGGCGCGGCCCAGGCACCGTCATCAGCCAAGGCGGCATCCAGGAGGTGCTGCAGCCGGGATCGCTCCTGCCCGATGGCATCGGGAGCGAAACGCTGCATGAGCTGCGCCAGCCGGTGCAGGTCGATGAGGGTGCCGCGCCACTCTCGGCCCGTGGTTTGTATCGAGGCCAGGCGGCCGTGCCAGAGCCGGCGCAACCAGCCGCCGGGATCGACGCGCGGAGTCTGGCCGAGCAATGCGAGCGCCTCGCAGCACGCCCAGGCGACGGTGAGACTGGGCCAACTGCCATCGTCGCGCTGCAGGGTGGACAACCAACTGCCGATGCGCTGCGCTTGCGGCACCTCCACGCCGAGCAGGCGCAGGGCAGCGACGGCAGCGTAGGTGTCCAGCGCGTTGGGCTCTTCCACGCCCCATTGCGGGGTGCGGTAGAAGGAAAAACCGCCTTGGGGGCACTGCCGGCCCAGGATGTAGGCGGTTGCCGCCGCAGCATCGATGCAGCGCAAAGCCGCCACCATGCCCGGGGGCACGCCGGCGGGCGCCGCCGTGGGGTCTGCGCGGCCACAGGGTGTGCAGTTCAAGTCCATATCGCTTGTGCAGACACCATATCACAGCGTTTCACCGGCAGTTGCGCCGCCTGCATCGCGCTTTCGAACCGGCAGGGCGGTCAGGTTGACTCCGCCAGCAGGGCGCCCGTCAAGGCGTTGGCGGCACAGTGCGCTGCAGCCTGGACGCCAGCGGCCGGAGCAGGGCGAGCGAGGCAGCGGCAAACCCTGAGGCCGCCCCGGCGAACAACGCCCATCGCGGGCCGAATGCATCGGCCATCCAGCCGAGCAGGGGCGCGCCCAGCGGCGTGCAGCCGAGAAAAATGCCCATGTAGATCGCCATCACCCTGCCGCGCATTTCCGGCTCGGTGTCGAGCTGGACCAGGCTGTTGGTCGAGGTGGTGAACAACTGGGCCGCCGCGCCGAGGGCTGCGAGCAACAGGCCGAACAGCCAGATGAGCGACACCGCGGCGGCGATGGTGCCGGCGATACCGAATGCCAGGGCGCTGAGCACGAGCATGCGCACGCTGGGTTGCCGCCGACTGGCGGTGATCAGTGCACCGACGATCGACCCCACGGCCATTGCCGACGAGAGCGTGCCGTACAGCCCCGGCCCGCCGTGAAATGCCGTTACCGACATGGTCGAAATGAAAATGGGAAAGTTCAAGCCATACGTGCCGAGAACGAACAACATGCCCAGCGCAAGAACCAAACGGGGGCGGCTCCAGACGTAGCGCAAGGTTGCGACGAGGCTGCCTGCCGCACCGCGTGCGCGCGGCGCCGGGTACAGAGCGCCAGGTCGCATGGTCATCAGCGACAGTAGCACCGCGGCGAACGACAGGGCATTGACGACGAACACCCAGCCCGGCCCGGTGACGGCCATCATCAGCCCGGCCAGCGCTGGGCCGATGAGCTGCGCCGCATTGAACGACGTCGAGTTCAGCGCCACGGCGTTGGGCAAATCGGCATCGCCGACGAGCTCGGCGACGAAGGTCTGCCGCGCCGGGGCGTCGAACGCGCCGATGCAGCCGGTGATGCCGGCAAAGACGTACACCTGCCACAGGCTGACCAGACCGGTGAGGACCAGCACACCCAGCCCCAGGGCGCTGACGGCCAGCGCCGATTGCGTGAACATCAGCAGTTTGCGCCGGTCGCAACGGTCGGCGGCGAGCCCGGCAACCGACATGAGCAAAATGGGCGGGCCGAACTGCAGCGACATGACGATGCCCACTGCCAGACCGCTGTGCGGCGTCAGTTCGGTGAGAACCAGCCAGTCCTGGGCGATGCGCTGCATCCACGTGCCGATATTGGACACCGTGGTGCCGATGATCCAAAGCCGGTAGTTGTAGCCACGCAGCGAGCGAAACACGCGCCCCAGCTGCGCCCAGACCGCCAGGAGCATGAGGGAATCGAAGCGGCGGGACTGCATCAGCGTCGCTGTGCGCTGCCGCGCGGGCAGCAGCAGGCTGCGCCGTCTGTCGGCGGCAACCGCGGGTTGCCGCGTTGCATCATCGTGGTGCCGGCAAGAGGAGTCGAACCCCCGACCTTCGCATTACGAATGCGCTGCTCTACCAACTGAGCTATGCCGGCGAAGCTCGCCATTGTATCGCATTGCGCAGACCAGGCTGCGTGATCAGGCGGGTTGATGGTAGCTTTGCAACAGTTCGATTTCTTCGCGCGAGCCGAGCATGACGCTGCAGCGCTGATGCAGCGCCGTGGGCACGATGTCGAGGATCCGCTGGGTGCCATCGATGGCGGCGCCGCCAGCCTGCTCGATCAGCAGGCTCATCGGGTTGGCTTCGTACAGCAGGCGCAGTTTGCCCGGCTTGTTCGGATCACGTTTGTCCCAGGGGTAGAGGAACACGCCGCCGCGCATGAGGATGCGGTGGACGTCGGCGACCATGCTGCCAACCCAGCGCATATTGAAATCGCGGCCGCGCGGCCCGTCCTTGCCCTGCAGGCATTCGTCGATGTAACGACGCACCGGCGGCGCCCAGTGGCGCAGATTGGACATATTGATCGAGAACTCGCTGGTACGCGCCGGGATTTGCAAGTCGCGCTCGGTGAGCACGAAGGTGCCTTGTTCACGATCCAGCGTGAACACGGCCACACCCCGGCCAACGGTGAGCACCAGTTGCGTCTGCGGCCCGTAGACGCAATAGCCGGCGGCCACCTGCTGTCTGCCCGGCTGCAGGAAATGGTGTTCGCTCACCTCGGCGGTGCCCGGCGGAATCTGCAGCACCGAAAAAATGGTGCCGATGGTCACGTCCACATCGATGTTCGACGAGCCGTCGAGCGGATCGAACAACAGCAGATATTCGCCGCGCGGGTAGTTTTCCGACACCGGAAACACCGTGTCCATTTCCTCCGAGGCCATGGCAGCCAGGTGCCCGCCCCATTCGTTGGCTTCGAGCAGTACCTCGTTGGCAATGACGTCGAGCTTTTTCTGCGCTTCGCCTTGCACGTTTTCGGTGCTGGCCGCGCCGAGCACTCCGCCGAGCGCGCCTTTGTTCACGGCAATGCTGATGCGCTTGCACGCGCGGGCGACGACTTCGACGAGCAGCCGCAGATGCGGGGTGATGACCCCGTGCTCGCGCTCCTGCTCGACGAGGTAGCGGGTGAGATGGATTGATTGGGACATGGAAACCCGTCAGTGTGAAAAGAGTGCTCAGCCGGCGAGGGCGCGGTCGATGATTTCGCGGGTGTCGGTCGACAGCGAGGCGGCCTGCGCCAGGCTGTGCAGCGCAGCCTGCGCCGCGTCGCGATAAGCCGGGGCGAGTTTGCGCCAGCGGTCCAGCGCCCGCGCCAGCCGCGCGGCGACTTGCGGGTTGATGGCGTCGAGCGCGCGCACCTGCTCGGCCCAGAAGGCGTAGCCCGCACCGTCGGCTCGATGGAACGCGCCAGGGTTGCCCTGGCAATAGGCGAACAGCACGCTGCGTGCGCGGTTGGGGTTGCGCAGAGAAAACGCCGGGTGCCGCACGAGCTCGCGCACACGGTCGAGCTGCGCACCGTCGCGGTCGGGCGCGGCGGCCTGCAGCGCAAACCACTTGTCCATCACCAGCGGCTCGTGCGCGAACTGCGCGGCAAAGCGCTGCAGCGCCGGCTGCGCCAACTCGGCGCCGGTGTTGACCAGCGCGGCCAGCGCGGCGAAGCGGTCGGTCATGTTGTCGGCGTCCTTGACCTTCTGGTAGGTGCGGCCCAGCCAGGCAGGGTCGCCCAGCTCGCACAGGTAGCTTTGCGCGAGGTTGCGCAGCGCGCGGCGCCCGGCGCTGGCGACGTCCGGACGGTAGCCGCCCGGCGTGGCGTGGGACTCATAAGCCCAGCGCCAGTCTTCGGCGAGCTGCCGCGCCAGCGCGCGGCGCAGCGCCTGCCGCGCGGCGTGGATACGCGGGGGATCGACCTCGTCGAGCTGTTCGGCGATGTAGCTCTCACCCGGCGGGGTGAGCAGCAGTTCCTTGAACGCGGGCGCCAGCTCGGGGTGACGCAGCGCGCCGCGCAGCGCGGCTTCCAGCGCCTCGTCCACCGTTGGCTCGTGCTGTTCGCGCAGCGCCTGCAGCAGGCGCGAGAGCATCAGCCGCTGCGCGGCTTCCCAGCGGTTGAACGCATCGGCATCGGAGTCCAGCAGATGCAGCAGGTCGGCGTCGTCCAGCCCGTCGTCGAGGATCACCGGCGCGGAAAAACCGCGCAGCAGCGAAGGGGTGACGCGAGAGGCGTCGATGTGGCTGAAGGTAAAGGTCTGCTCGGCCTCGGTCAGCACCAGGACGGTCTGCTGCCCGCGCTCCTGCCCGTCGAGCCACAGCGGCAGCGCTTCTCCACCGGGGCCGAGCAGGCCCATCGCCACGGGAATGACCTGCGGCTGCTTGTTGCTCTGTCCCGGGGTGTCGGGCAGCGTTTGGCGCAGGGTCAGGGTGTAGGTGCGCGCAGCAGGGTCGAGCACGCCGCGCGCCTGCACCCGCGGTGTGCCGGCCTGGCTGTACCAGCGCTTGAACGCATCCAGATGCGCGGCCAGCGGCGAGTCGGGGTTGGCGTCGGCGATCGCCTGGGCAAAGTCGTCGCAGGTCACGGCTTGGCCGTCATGCCGCTGGAAATAGAGCTCCATGCCTTTGCGGAAACCGGCGCGGCCGACCAGGGTGTGCATCATGCGCACGACCTCGGCGCCTTTTTCGTAGACCGTGGCGGTGTAGAAGTTGTCGATGGCCTGGTAATGGTCCGGGCGCACCGGGTGTGCCATCGGCCCGGCATCTTCGGGAAACTGCACGCTGCGCAGCAGCCGCACGTCCTCGATGCGCTTGACCGCGCGCGCCGACTCGCCTGCGGCAGCAGCGGCCAGATCCTGGCTGAACTCCTGGTCGCGGAACACCGTCAGCCCCTCCTTGAGGCTGAGCTGGAACCAGTCGCGGCAGGTGACGCGGTCGCCCGTCCAGTTGTGGAAATACTCGTGGCCAACCACGCTTTCGATACCGTCGTAGTCGGCATCAGTCGCGGTTGCCGGGTTGGCCAGCACGTATTTGGTGTTGAAAATGTTCAGGCCCTTGTTTTCCATCGCCCCCATGTTGAAGTCGCTGACGGCGACGATCATGAAGCGGTCGAGGTCCAGGCTGAGACCAAAGCGCTGCTCGTCCCAGGCGATGGCCTTGATCAGCGACTGCATCGCGTGCTCGGTTTTGTCCAGGTCGCCGGGGCGCACGTAAACCTGCAGGCGATGGGTCTTGCCCGAGGCGCTACGCACCTGCTGCTCGCGGCAAACCAGATTGCCCGCGACCAGCGCGAACAGATAGCACGGTTTGGGAAACGGGTCGTCCCACACGGCTTCGTGGCGGCCGCCGTCCAGATCGGTTTGTGACACCAGATTGCCGTTGGACAGCAGCACGGGGTAGGCCGCCTTGTCCGCGCGCAGGGTGACGTGAAAGCGGCTCATCACATCGGGCCGGTCGGGCCAGTAGGTGATGCGGCGAAAGCCCTCGGCCTCGCACTGGGTGAAAAACGCCCCGCCGGACATGTACAGGCCGGCGAGCTGGGTATTGGCCTGCGGTGCCGTGAGGGTTTCGATTTCCAGCGTGAACGCAGCCGGCAGCTTGTCCAGCGTCAGCGAGCGGTCGTCCTGGCGGAAGGCGACGAATTCACCGTCCACCTTGAGCGACAGCAGGGTGATGTCTTCGCCGTCGAGCACCAGCGGTGCCGAATCGGCAGCGGTCGCGCTGCGCCGCACGCTCATGCGGCTGTAGACGCGGGTCTTGGCCGGATCGAGGTCGAAGCGCAGCGCCACGTCGTCGATGCGGTAGGCAGGCGGCGTGTAATCGGCCAGGCGGGTGACGCGGGCGGGGGAGTCGGGTTTTGCGGTCATGTCAGGCGATGATGCGGTCAGGGGCAGGCTCACAGGCCGGACTTGAGGCTGGCGGTGATGAATTCGTCCAGATCGCCGTCGAGCACTTTTTGCGTGTTGGAAATTTCGACGTTGGTGCGCAGGTCTTTGATGCGGCTTTGGTCGAGCACATAGCTGCGGATCTGGTGGCCCCAGCCCACATCGCTCTTGGTCGATTCGAGCTTTTGCTGCTCGGCCATGCGCTTGCGCATCTCGTGCTCGTACAGCCGCGAGCGCAGCATTTGCCAGGCTTCGTCGCGGTTGCGGTGCTGGCTGCGGTCGTTCTGGCACTGCACGACGATGCCCGTCGGGATGTGTGTCAGACGCACCGCCGAGTCGGTTTTGTTGATGTGCTGACCGCCGGCGCCGCTGGCGCGAAAAGTGTCCACGCGCACGTCGGCCGGGTTGATGTCGATCTGGATGGAATCATCGACCTCGGGGTAGACGAACACGCTGGCGAAGCTGGTGTGCCGTCCGCCCGACGAATCGAACGGGCTTTTGCGCACCAGGCGGTGCACCCCGGTTTCGGTGCGCAGCTGGCCGTAGGCGTAGTCGCCTTCGACCTTGATGGTCGCGCTGCGGATGCCGGCCACGTCGCCCTCGGTTTCTTCCATGACCTCGGTCTTGAACCCCTTGCGCTCGCAGTAGCGCAGGTATTGCCGCAGCAGCATGCTGGCCCAGTCCTGCGCCTCGGTGCCGCCGGCGCCGGCCTGGATGTCGATGAAGCAGTTGCTCGGGTCCAGCGGGTTGGAAAACATGCGCCGGAACTCCAGCGCCTCGACTTCCGCTGCGGACTGCTCCACGTCGGTTTCGATGGCTTGGAGGGTGGCGTCGTCCCCTTCTTCGCGGGACAGGTCGAACAGTTCGCGGTAATCCGCCAGCGTGGCGGTGAGCTTGCCCAGACCGAGTACCACGGTTTCGAGCGATTTGCGCTCGCGGCCGAGTTCCTGCGCGCGTTTGGGGTCGTTCCAGACTTGCGGGTCTTCGAGTGCGCCCGCAACTTCCATCAGCCGCGCCGATTTGGCGTCGAAGTCAAAGATACCCCCTTAGCGCCTGCACGCGCTGTTGGAGGTCGGCGATGCGGTTGGAAATGGCGTTCAGACGTTCTGCTTCCATGATGCGGATGAAATGACAAAGGGCGCTATTTTCGCACCCTTGGTCGCCGCCTGCCTGCCGCTCAAAGCGGCTTGAAGAACTCCTTGGCCTTGTCGAACCAGGATTTGGCCTGCGGCGAATGCCGGTCGCCGCCTTTTTTCAGCGAATCGTCGAGTTCGCGCAGCAGGCGTTTTTGCTCCTCGTTGAGCTTGACCGGGGTTTCCACGGTGATGTGGCAATACAGATCGCCGGGATAGCTCGACCGCAGGCCCTTGATGCCCTTGCCGCGCAGGCGGAAGGTTTTGCCGGTTTGCGTGCCTTCGGGAAGGTCGATTTCGGCGCGGCCTCCCAGCGTGGGCACGTCGATGCTGCCACCCAGCGCGGCCGTGACCATGCTCACCGGCACATGGCAGTGCAGGTCGTCGCCGTCGCGCTCGAACACCGGATGGGGTTTGATGTGGATTTCCACGTACAGGTCGCCCGGCGGGCCGCCGTTGACCCCCGGTTCACCGTTGCCGCTGGAGCGAATGCGCATCCCCGAGTCGATTCCAGCAGGAATCTGCACTTCCAGAGTCTTGTGCTTTTGCACGCGGCCGCGGCCGTGGCAGGCGGGGCAGGGCTCGGGAATGAGCTTGCCGCTGCCGTGGCAGGTCGGGCAGGTCTGCTGCATCGCAAACGGGCCCATGCGCTGCGCTACCTGGCCGCTGCCGTGGCAGGTGGTGCAGGTGATCGGTTTGGTCCCCGGTTTGGCGCCGCTGCCGTGGCAGGTCGCACACTCCTCCCAGCTTGGAATGCGCAGATTTTTGCTCACGCCGTGCGCGGCATCCTCCAGCGTGATTTCCAGCGAATAGCTCAGATCGTTGCCACGGTAGACCTGCGGGCCGCCGCCGCGCCTGCCGCCACCGAAAATTTCTTCGAAAATGCTGCCGAAGTCACCGAATCCCGCGGCTCCTGCGCCAAAGCCGCCGAAACCGCCAGCCGACGGATCGACTCCGGCGTGGCCGTACTGGTCGTAAGCCGCGCGTTTTTGTACATCGCACAGGCACTCGTAAGCCTCTTTGATGATCTTGAACTGCTCCTCCGCTGCCTTGTCGCCCTGGTTGCGATCAGGGTGATACTTCATGGCCAGCTTGCGGTAGGCCTTTTTGATCTCGTCTTCCGAGGCGTTTCTGCTCACGCCCAGCACGTCGTAATAGTCACGTTTGGCCACGGTTCAGCCTTGCTTTGCGGTTGATGAAAATGGACGACGGGAGGGCCACCGCCATGTGCGACCCTCCCGTTGGGGCAGACTGCACGGCGCCGCCGCTCAGGCCTTGCCGTCCTTGACTTCCTTGAACTCGGCATCGACCACGGTGTCGTCCGCCGCGGCGCTACCTGCGCCCGCTGCCGGGCCGCCCGCGCCACCCGCTGCGGCGCCGGCAGCCTGGCTGGCGTACATTTTTTCGCCGAGCTTCTGGCTGGCCGCCAGCAGCGCGTTGGTCTTGGCCTCGATATCGGCCTTGTCCTCGGACTTGATGGCGTCTTCCGCCGCCTTCAACGCGGCCTCGATCGCCGATTTTTCGCTGGCATCGATCTTGTCGCCATATTCGGCCAGCGACTTGCGCACCGAGTGCACCGCCGCGTCGGCCTGGTTGCGCGCGTCGGCCAGCTCACGCTTGCGGTGGTCTTCCGCGGCGTTGATCTCGGCGTCGCGCACCATGCGCTGCACTTCTTCTTCACTCAGGCCGGAATTGGCCTTGATGGTGATCTTGTTCTCCTTACCAGTGCCTTTGTCCTTGGCCGAGACGTGCAGGATGCCGTTGGCGTCGATGTCGAACGTGACCTCGATCTGCGGCACGCCGCGCGGCGCCGGCGGGATGCCTTCGAGGTTGAACTCGCCGAGCAGCTTGTTGCCCGCGGCCATTTCACGCTCGCCCTGATACACCTTGACCGTCACCGCCGGCTGGTTGTCGTCGGCCGTGGAAAACACCTGGGTGTGTTTGGTCGGGATGGTGGTGTTCTTGCTGATCATCTTGGTCATCACCCCGCCCATGGTCTCGATCCCCAGTGACAGCGGGGTGACGTCGAGCAGCAGCACGTCCTTGCGGTCGCCGGCGAGCACCGAGCCCTGGATGGCCGCACCGATGGCCACGGCCTCATCGGGGTTGACGTCCTTGCGCGGATCCTTGCCGAAAAACTCCTTGACCTTGTTCTGCACCTTGGGCATGCGGGTCATGCCGCCGACGAGGATGACGTCGTCGATGTCGCCCACCTTGATGCCCGCGTCCTTGATGGCGACACGGCACGGCTCGATGGTGCGCTCGATGAGGTCTTCGACCAGGCTTTCCAGCTTGGCGCGGGTGAGCTTGATGTTCAGGTGCTTCGGCCCGCTGGCGTCGGCGGTGATGTACGGCAGGTTGATCTCGGTCTGGGTCGAGCTCGACAGCTCGATCTTGGCCTTTTCCGCCGCGTCCTTCAGGCGCTGCAGCGCGAGCACGTCCTTGCTCAGATCGACGCCCTGTTCTTTCTTGAACTCGGTGATGATGTAGTCGATGATGCGCTGGTCGAAGTCTTCGCCGCCCAGGAAGGTGTCGCCGTTGGTCGACAGCACCTCGAACTGCTTTTCGCCCTCGACGTCGGCGATTTCGATGATCGAAATGTCGAACGTGCCGCCGCCCAGGTCATACACCGCGATCTTGCGGTCGCCCTTGCCGTGCTTGTCCAGACCGAAGGCCAGTGCGGCCGCGGTCGGCTCGTTGATGATGCGCTTGACGTCCAGCCCCGCGATGCGCCCGGCGTCCTTGGTCGCCTGGCGCTGGCTGTCGTTGAAGTAGGCCGGCACGGTGATCACCGCTTCTGTGACCGGCTCGCCGAGATAGTCCTCGGCGGTCTTTTTCATTTTGCGCAGCACTTCGGCGCTGATCTGCGGGGGCGCGAGCTTCTTGCCGCGCACTTCCACCCAGGCATCGCCGTTGTCGGCGGCGACGATTTTGTACGGCATCAGGTCGATGTCCTTCTGCACCTCTTTTTCGGTGAACTTGCGGCCGATCAGGCGCTTGACCGCATACAGCGTGTTTTTCGGGTTGGTCACCGACTGCCGCTTGGCCGAGGCGCCGACCAGAATTTCGCCGTCTTCCATGTAGGCGACGATCGACGGCGTGGTGCGCGCGCCCTCGCTGTTTTCAATGACCTTGGGCGTGTTGCCTTCCATGACGGCAACGCACGAGTTGGTGGTGCCCAGGTCGATACCGATGATTTTTGCCATGAATGTTCTCCGGATGTGCCGCGCCTAAGGCGCCAATGTCTGACGATTCGCTAGATAAGGAAATTTGCGGTGAATTCAAGCGGACGGTGTCGGTCTGCCGGTTTACTGCGCGACCGTGACCAACGCAGGGCGCAGCGTGCGTTCGGCGATGCGGTATCCCTTCTGCAACACCGAAACCACGGTGCCCGACGCCTGCTCGGCGGGTTGCACAGAAATCGCCTGATGCAGCGCAGGGTCGAATTTGTCGCCGGCCGCCGGTGCGATTTCCTGCAGCCGGTTGCGCTCGAAGGCGGATTTGAGCTGACTGAGCGTGAGCTCGACGCCCTGCTTGAGCACGTCGATCTTGCCGCTGGTATCGGCCAGCGCCGCTTCCAGACTGTCTTTGACGGGCAACAAGGCTTCGGCGAAGGTCTCGACGGCAAATTTGCGCGTCTTGGCCACTTCCTCCTCGGCGCGGCGACGGATGTTTTCCACTTCGGCGCGGGCGCGCAGCAGCTGGTCGCCCAACCTGGCGATTTCCTCCTGCGCCTGCGCCAGCTCGTCGCTCAACACGGGCTCGGGAATCAACTCCTGGTGCTGTGCCGCGTCGTTTTGCGGCTGTTGGGCATCGGCAGGGGGAGGCGATTGCGGGGCGGCGGCGGGATCGGTCTGCATGGTGTGCAAGGTCAGGAAAAAAGACACCTGCACTATGAGGGTTTGGCGCGGAATTTCAAGATGGCGGCGACGCTGCGGCTGTCGCCTGCCTTGCGCGCAGGCGAAAAAAATCCCCCGCAGCGGCGCTGGCGGGGGATTTTGCGCGACGCAGACGGCTATTTGCCGCCCGTCTGTGCAGGAAAAAGCGGATTACTGCGCTTTTTTCTCTTCAGCTTTTTTTTCTTCGACTTTTTTGTGGGTGGCTTTTTTGTGTTCGACTTTGTGGTGCTCTTTTTTCATTTCTTTGTGCGCTTCGGGCTTGGCGGCTTCAGGAGCAGCCGGGGTTTGCGCCATGGCGACGGTGGCGGCGAACAGCGAGGCGAACAGCGTGGCAACGATCTTCTTCATGGGATGCACTTTCAAAAATTGGGATGGAAACGATCCAAGCCGGATCGAGGGCTTAATGTGCGATGCGGCAATTCGGTTGACACAACTTCACAACGTTCCTGCCGCCGCCTGCCGCGCAGACGGATAATGCGCCGGTCGACGTGTCCAACTGCTTGAAAAATATGTCCGATTTCGCTGTGCTGTTCGTCTGCATGGGAAATATCTGCCGCTCGCCCACGGCCGAGGGGGTGTTTCGTGCCAAGCTGCGCGACGCCGGGCTGGAGCGACGGGTGCTCGTCGACTCGGCCGGCACGCATGCGTATCACGTGGGCTCGCCGCCGGACAAACGCACCCAGCGCCACGCCTTGCAGCGCGGCTACGACTTGTCCAAACTGCGCGCCCGTGTCGTCGAGCCGGGTGATTTTTCCCGCTTCGACCTGCTGCTGGCGATGGATTGGGACAACCTGGCCCTGCTCGAACAGCAGGCGCCGCCGCAATACGCATCGCGCTGCCGGCTGTTTCTGAGTTTTGCGCCGGATGCGCCGGTGGCGGCGGTGCCTGATCCGTATTACGGCACCGAACGCGATTTCGAGCGCGTGCTCGATCTGGTCGAGCAGGCCAGCGCCGGTCTGCTCGGTTTCGTCCAGCAGCAGCTGGCGCAACGTGGCTGAGCGGTGTTTCAGAGGTCAACGCTTGCCTTGAAGGGCAGCCGGGTGCTCAGCTCGCCCTGATACGCGCTGAGTGCTGCCGATTCCTCCGCCAGGAATTCCTCGACCGCGCTGGCAAATTGCGGATGCGCCAGCCAGTGTGCCGACTGCGTGGCCACGGGTTCGAGGCCGCGGGCGATTTTGTGTTCGCCCTGCGCGCCGGCTTCGAATGTGGTGTAGCCGTGGCGCAGGCACCAGGCGATGGGTTGGTGATAGCAGGCGTCGAAATGCAGCGCGGGGAGGTACTCGGTCGCCCCCCAGTAGCGGCCATACGCCGTGCGTCGTGACGGGTCGAGCAGCACGAGGGAACTGGCGATGTCCCGGCCGGCGCGTTGCGCGACGAACAGCAGGCAGTGCGCGGACAAGGCCTGGCCGACGGTCTGAAAAAAGCCGGCATTCAGATACGGCGTTGCGCCGTGCTGCGCGTAGGTCGCGGCATAGCAGCGGGTGAAGAAGGCCCAGTCGGCCGTTTCGATCTGCTCGCCGTGCAACACGCGATACGACACCCCGGCGTCGCGTACCTGACGCTGCTCCTGGCGGATTTTTTTGCGTTTGTCGTGGCGCATGCTGGCGAGAAAGGCGTCGAAATCGGCCCATGGCGGCGAGCCGGCGTGCGCCGGGTTGTGCCAATGGAACTGCAGCGTGGTGCGTTGCAGCATGCCGAGGTCCTGCGCCCACAGTGCTTCCTGCGGATCGAGAAACAGCGCGTGGAACGAACTGAAACCCTGCGCACACGCCCAGTCGACGATGCCGCGCAGCAGTGTTTGCCGCGCCTGCGCGTCCGTCCCGAGCAGTTTGGCGCCGCGCACCGGGGTGAACGGGACGGCCAGCAGCAGTTTGGGGTAATACGCCAGGCCGTGCGCGGCATACGCCCGTGCCCAGCCCCAGTCGAACACGTATTCGCCGTAAGAGTGTGATTTGACGTACAGCGCGCAGGCAGCGGCCAGTGCGCCGCCGCGCTCACGCAGGGCGAGGACGAGCGGCTGCCAGCCGGTGCCGGCGCCGACACAGCCGTTGCGTTCGAGCGCGGCCAGCCAGCCGTGGCGCTGAAAAACCGTGGTGCCTGGCGTGGTCTGGACCAGCGCGTCCCACTGCACGGCGCTCAGGGCGCTGACGCCGTCGAACCACTCGGTGCGAAAATCTGGCCTCATGACCATTCGACTCGCTGTTTTGCAGTGCAACCCCATCGTCGGCGATGTGGGCGGAAATGCCGCGCAGATCGCCCATCAGGCACGCCGTGCCTACGCGTTGGGGGCGCGCGTGGCGCTCACCCCGGAACTGGCGCTGACCGGCTATCCGCCGGAAGATCTGCTGCTGCGCCCGGCGTTTCTGGCCGCCGCCGCCCAGGCATTGAAACAGCTCGCGCAAGACCTGTCGGATCTGCCGGATTTGGTGCTGGTCGTCGGCCACCCGCTGGCGCTGGCCAACGCCGATGCCCCGCGGCTGGCCTCGACCTGGCAGGCCGTGGCGTGCAATGCCGCCTCGATCCTGCGCGGCGGCGCGGTGCAGGCGACGTATTGCAAGCACGAACTGCCCAACTACCAGGTGTTCGACGAACGCCGCTATTTCGTCCCGGGCGACCAGGCGGTGGTGTTCGAGGCCGGCGGCGAGCAGTTCGGCATCAATATTTGCGAGGATGCGTGGCTGCCGCACGCGCCGCGCAAGGCGCGCGCAGCCGGAGCGCAAGTGCTGCTGGTGCTCAACGCCTCGCCATACCACCGCGGCAAGACCGCCGAGCGTGAGGGCGTGATGCGCCAGCGCTGCCTGGAAAACGGCATGGCGCTGGTGGCGTCGCAGCTCGTGGGCGGGCAGGACGAAATCGTGTTCGACGGTGCCTCGTTCGTCCTCGACCGCGCCGGGGAGCTGGTGGCGCGCGCACCGCAGTTCGCCGAAGACATCCTGCTCGTCGACATCGGCGGCGGAGACGTGCTCAAACAGTCGCCGGCGCATATCGCCGCGCTCAAATCCGACCATGCCGAGGTGTACAGCGCGCTGGTGCTTGGCGTGCGGGATTATGTGCGCAAGAACGGCTTTCCCGGCGTGCTCGTCGGTTTGTCTGGCGGGGTGGATTCGGCACTGGTGCTGGCCATCGCCGTGGACGCGCTCGGCGCTGGCAGCGTGCGTGCGGTGATGATGCCGTCGCCGTACACCGCGCAGATGTCGCTCGACGACGCGCAGGCGCTGGCCGCCCGCCTGGGCGTGCAGTACGACGTGCTGCCGATCACGCCGCTGTTCGACGGCTTTCGCGCCGCCCTCGGCCCGTTTTTGCACGAGCAGGCTGGGGACACCACGCTGGAAAACGTGCAGGCGCGCATCCGCGGCACGCTGCTGATGGCGCTGTCGAACAACAGCGGGCGCATCGTCCTGACCACCGGCAACAAAAGCGAAATGGCCATGGGCTATGCCACGCTGTACGGCGACATGGCCGGCGGCTTTGCCGTGATCAAGGACGTGACCAAAACCCTGGTATGGGAGCTGGCGCGCTGGCGCAACGCGCATGCCGTGGCGCAGGGCGAGGCCGAAGTCATTCCGCAGCGCATCATCAGCCGCGCCCCCAGCGCCGAACTGCGCCCCAACCAGACCGACCAGGACAGCCTGCCGCCCTACGCCGTGCTCGACGCCATTTTGCAGCGCTACATGGAGCAGGACGAGCGCATCGAGTCGATTCTCGCTGCCGGCTATTCGCGCGCCGACGTGGAGCGCGTCGTGCAGTTGCTCAAACAGGCCGAATACAAACGCCGCCAGGCGCCGCCCGGAATCCGCATCACCCACCGTGCCTTCGGCCGCGACTGGCGCTACCCGATCACATCCAAATTCCGGGAATCGCTCTGAGGTCTGCGCCGCTGTCCGGCAGAAGTTAAATTTCCATTTCGATTCAACATCCAGGAGCCCTGATATGAAACTCATCACCGCCATCATCAAGCCGTTCAAGCTCGACGAAGTCCGCGAGGCGCTGGCCGAGATCGGCGTGACAGGGCTGACGGTCACCGAGGTCAAGGGCTTTGGCCGGCAAAAAGGCCACACCGAGCTGTACCGCGGGGCCGAATACGTGGTGGACTTTCTGCCCAAGGTGAAAGTCGAGGCCGTGGTCAAGCAGGATCAGGTCGAGCGTGCCATCGAAGCCATCGTCAAGGCGGCGCGTACCGGCAAAATCGGCGACGGCAAGATTTTCGTCACCAGCATCGAGCAGGTGGTGCGCATCCGCACCGGCGAAACCGGCGACGTGGCCATCTGAGACGCGCCGTCCATGCCCCGCGTTCTCGTTTTGCCCACCGGCACCGAACTGCTCGCCGACCCCAAGGACAACCTGCTCAAACTGCTGCGCCGGCATCAGGTGCCGATCCGCTATTCCTGCAAGTCGGGCGAATGCGGTTCGTGCAAATGCGTGCTGGAGTCGGGGCGGGTCGAGCTCAAAAGTTACGATCCCAAGGCCCTGCCGGACAAGCAGAGGCAGGACGGCATCATTCTTGCCTGCCGCGCGATCGTCGATGAGGACATCACCATCCGCCTGACCGACAGCGACGACCTGATCGTGCACCCGGAGCGCAAGCTGCTGTGCCGCGTCGTTGCGCTGCAGGCGCTCACGCACGACATCGTTGCCCTGCGGCTGCACATCGAATACGCCGACATGGGCGGCGTGCCGTTCACCTTTTCCGCCGGACAGTACGCGCAAATCGTCGTCGATGTCGACGGCCAAGAAATCGCCCGCGATTTTTCCATGGCGAGCACCCCGGTCGATGCCGAATATGACGACCTGCTGGAATTCCACATCCGCCGCACGCCGACAGGGGCGCTGAGCAGCCTGCTGGGCACGGTCATCCGCCCCGGTGCGCAGGTGCTGGTGCGCGGGCCGATGGGTACGAGTTACTTCCGCCCGCGGCACGACGGCCCGCTGTACGCCGTGGGCGGCGGCACGGGCCTGGCGCCGATGCTCAGCGTGGTGCAGACCGCGCTGGACAACGGCAAGCTCGAACCCGTGGTGCTGTTCGCCGGGTTTCGCCACGGTGGCGACGTCTACGGGCTGGAGCGGCTGGAGCAGTTGCGCCGCGAACATCGCAATTTCCGCTACGTCGTCGCGCTGGACGAACCCGGGGCGGACGATCCGCCGCAGGCCATCGCTCGCCCGCTGGGCGCCGTCTTGTTCGAGCAGGTGAGCGATTTTTCCGGGGCCAAGGTCTACCTTGCCGGGCCGCCGGCGATGGTCGAGTCGCTCAGTGCCATTCTGCTGCAACGCGGGCTGGCCGAGCGCGACCTGCACGCCGACGCTTTCTATCCGCCCCTGCCTGCCGAGGCCGCAGCCCCGGCCTGAGGACGGAACATCCCGCGGCTCTACAAACTCCTGCAGCCGCCGTGGCGCGGCCGCGGACTCCCGTCTGACGAACGCTGGCGGGCCGTGGCCGGGCACGGTTCGCAGAACGATTAAAATCCGCCAAACAACGCTTCAGGCGCGAACTGCTGCGGGCAGCGCGCCAGCCCACAGGGCCTGCGGTGCGGCCACCGTCCTGACGCCGCCGCCGCCACATACCAGGACTCTATGAACACGCAAGAAGCCAAGCGCGTCCTCGAGACGGCGCTGGTCTGTGCTTCCCAAGCCTTGTCCGTCGCCGAGTTGCGGCGCCTGTTCGACGACACGGTCGCCGCCGACACGGTGCGCGCGCTGCTCGACGAGCTGCGCGCCGACTGGCAGGGCCGTGGCGTCGAGCTCGTCCAGGTGGCGCAGGGCTGGCGTTTTCAGAGCCGGGTCGAAATGCAGCCGTTCCTCGAACGGCTCTACCCGGAAAAGCCGCAAAAATACTCGCGTGCCGTGCTCGAAACGCTGGCGATCATCGCCTACCGCCAGCCGGTGACGCGTGGCGACATCGAGGAGATTCGCGGTGTGGTGGTCAACAGCCAGATCATCCGGCAGCTCGAAGAACGTGGCTGGATCGAAGTCGTCGGCCACCGCGAAGCGCCGGGCAGGCCGGCGCTGCTGGCGACGACACAGCAGTTTCTCGACGACCTGGGGCTGAAATCGCTCGATGCCCTGCCCCCATTGGGCGAACGCGGTGAGGCTGCGCAGTTCGACGGCCTGCAGCAGCGTCTGCCCGACATCGACGCGCCGCAGCCAGCCGCCGGCAGCGTTGACGCATCCGGCGCTGACGCCCAAGGCCTGCAGCCGCAGCAGCCGCCGCAGTCCATTTCGCCCCGCAGCGCCGCGTCGCCCAACGCGCCACGGGCCGATTGATCCCCGACCGATCACACCATGAGCCATTCCGATCCTCGCCAGCCCCCCGCCGACGCTGCAACCGACGGTCTGCCGGAGCAGACTCCGGGACTCGTCGAAGCCGTCGAACCCGCGGCGCGCAAACCCCGCGCCAGCCGTCGTGCGCCGCGCAAGACCGAGGCCCGCACGGCGGCGGCCGCGGTGGCCGAAGCAGAAGTCGCCACACCGTCAGCCGACGAAGCCGCCGTGCCCTCCGCAGTGCCGCCCGCCGAGGCGACTGCCGAGGCAGGCGGCGAAGCCGCACAGGGCGCTGCTACTCCATCCGTTGAGGTTGCCGCCGCGACAGAGCTGGCGCCGGCGAAAAAAACGCGGCGGCGCGGCCCGGCGCAGCGCGCGCCGCGCGAGGAGCCGCCGGCGGCGCAGCCGCAGACTCCCGAGCCGCAGCCCGCAGACGGGGCCGCTGCAGCCCCGCCCGTGCCGACGGCAGGCGTGCAGATCCAGGATGTGATTTCGGGCACCTACGATCAGGCGGCGGAAGCGGCACCGCTGGTGCGCCGCGTGCTCGCGCCGGCTGAAGACGCGCCCAAGCTGCACAAGGTGCTGGCGCAAAGCGGCGTGGGCTCGCGCCGGGAGATGGAGGACCTGATCCTTGCCGGGCGCGTGTCGGTCAACGGCGAACCCGCGCACCTCGGCCAGCGCATCCTGCCGACCGACCAGATCCGCGTCAACGGCAAGCTCATCAAGCGCCGGCTGCGGCCGGCGCAACCACGGGTTTTGGCGTACCACAAACCCCCAGGCGAGGTGGTGTCGTTCAAAGACCCGCAAGGCCGGCCGACGGTCTTCCAGCACCTGCCCAAGCTGCAGGGGGCGAAATGGACGGCGGTGGGGCGGCTGGACATCAACACCGAAGGCCTGCTGCTGTTCACCACGTCGGGCGATCTGGCCAACCGGCTGATGCATCCGAGCTACGGCGCGCAGCGCGAGTACGCCGTGCGCGTGCTCGGCGAGCTCGACGCCGCAGCGCGCGAAAAACTGCTCAGCGGCGTGGAAATCGGCGACGGCCCGGCAAAATTCCTCAGCCTCGACGAGGCCGGCGGCGAGGGCGTCAACCGCTGGTGGCGCGTGGTCATCGCCGAAGGTCGCAACCGTGAAGTGCGACGCATGTTCGAGGCCGTGGGACTGACGGTCAGCCGCCTCATCCGTGTGCGCTACGCCAGCGTGGTGTTGCCGGCGGGGTTGCGCCGCGGCGATTACGTCGAACTCGACAAGGCCGCGGTGCAGGCGCTGCAGGGGCTGCCGGCGCAGGGTCGCGGGCAGCGCGCGCCCAACCGACAGAACGGGCAGCCGGGCGAACGCAGTGAAGGCCGCCGTGGCCGGGGCAAGGGGCAGAAGGGCGGGCAGCAGCAGCCTGGGCCCGACAGCTACGCCCGCACCACGGTCGAGGCGCTGTTCGGTAAAAGTCCTGTGGCGCGTGGCGCGCATTGGGCGGGGGCCGACCCTGGTTTTGCCTCCGGTGGCAAAACCGGTTCGTCGCACCGGCGCAAATCCGGTGGCAAATCGCAAGGCGCGCAGCCCGATCCGCTGAAAACCAGCTTTGGTTACATTCACAAAGACACCGGCGGCATGCACGGCCAGTCTGCCGCCGGCGGCCGCCGCCGCGGGCGGGGCGGACGCTGAGGCGCTGCGGCCCATGCACTGCCCTACAATCGACGTTTAACTTTTTGATTTCAGGAGCAAAGGATGACCATTGAGCGCACGCTCTCCATCATCAAACCCGACGCCGTGGCGAAAAACGTCATCGGCCAAATCTACACCCGCTTCGAATCGGCTGGGCTGAAAATCGTCGCTGCGCGCATGATGCATCTGTCGCGGGCGCAGGCCGAGGCGTTTTATGCGGTGCACAAAGAGCGTCCGTTCTTCAAGGATCTGGTGGACTTCATGATTTCCGGCCCGGTGATGGTGCAGGTGCTCGAAGGCGAGGGCGCCATCCTGAAAAACCGCGAGCTGATGGGCGCCACCGACCCGAAAAAAGCCGCACCCGGCACCATCCGCGCCGATTTTGCCGACAGCATCGATGCCAACGCCGTGCACGGTTCCGACGGTGCGGAAACCGCGGCGCAGGAAATCGCCTTTTTCTTTCCGGCGATGGCGATCCACTCGCGCTGATCGCCGGCGCTGCGCCCCGATGACCTCCGCGCTGGCCGTCACCAACCTGTTGCAGTTCGACCGCGACGGCCTCGTGGCCTGGTTCGCGCAGCACGGCCAGCCCGCGTTCCGCGCGCGGCAGGTCTTTCGCTGGGTGCACCAGAAAGGCGTGGCCGATTTCGACGCGATGAGCGATCTGGCCAAGCCGCTGCGGCAGTTCCTGCGCACGCACGCCACCGTTGCCGCGCTGCCGGTGCTGGCCGAGTCGCGCTCGGCCGACGGCACGGTCAAATGGCTGTTCGACGTCGGTGGCGGCAATGCGGTGGAAGCCGTGTTCATCCCCGAAGCGCAGCGCAACACCCTGTGCGTGTCGTCGCAGGCGGGCTGTGCGGTCAATTGCAGCTTCTGTTCCACCGGTCATCAGGGATTCAGCCGCAATCTGCAAACCTGGGAAATCCTCGCCCAGCTTTGGCACGCCGAGTTCACCATGCGCCGCGAACTGGCGTTGCCCGCGGGCGAGCGGGCGATTTCCAATGTGGTGATGATGGGCATGGGCGAGCCGCTGCAAAACTATGCCGCGCTCATCCCGGCGCTGCGTGTCATGCTCGACGACGATGGCTACGGGCTGTCGCGCCGCCGCGTCACGGTGTCGACTTCCGGCGTGGTACCGATGATCGAACGGCTGGCGCAAGACTGCCCCGTGGCGCTGGCGGTGTCGCTGCACGCCCCGAATGACGCGCTGCGCGACCATCTGGTGCCGCTGAACCGCAAATATCCGCTGCACGAACTGCTCGCCGCCTGCCGTCACTACCTGGATTTCGCGCCGCGCGACTTCATCACCTTCGAATACTGCATGCTCGACGGCGTCAACGACACACCCGAGCTGGCGCAGCAGCTGGTGCGTCTGGTGCAGACCGAGCAGGTGCGCTGCAAGTTCAACCTGATTCCGTTCAACCCCTTCCCGCAGTCCGGGCTGCGGCGTTCGCCGGCGGCGCGCGTTGCGGCATTCGCGCAGATTCTGCTCGACGCGGGCATCGTCACCACGGTGCGCAAAACCCGCGGCGACGACATCGATGCCGCCTGCGGCCAGCTCGCCGGCGAGGTGCAGGACCGCACCCGGCGGGTCATCCGCATGCAACAGGCTGCTGCCCCGACGGCGGCCCATCCCGCTCACTGAAGAGAGGTTCGCTATGTCCGCTGTGCACTCCGCCGCGCGCATCGCACCGTCGTGGCGCGCGTTGTTGCTGGGTTTGGCGTTGTTCGCCGCCGGGCTGCTCGCCGGCTGTGCCACGCAGGGCCAGCGCGCGGCGCAGACCGGATCGGGCGAGGCGCTCAGCGCCGCGGACAGCTCGACGCTCAAGCGGGTGCAACTGCGGCTGGAACTCGCCGAGGGGTACTACCAGCGCGGGCAGTTCACCGTCGCGCTCGACGAGGTGAACAAGGCGCTGGCGGAAAAATCCGACTTCGTCCCGGCTTACACCATGCGGGCGCTGATTTTTTCCGCGCTCAACGACAGCGCCAAGGCCGAGGCGAACTACAAGGAAGCGCTGCGGCTGTCGCCGGACAATGCCGATGCGTTGCACAACTACGGCTGGTTCCTCTGCCAGCAGCGGCGCTACGCCGAGTCGTTCGCGCTGTTCGACAAGGCGCTGGCGCTGCCGAATTACCGCTATCCCGTGCGCACCTACCTGGCGCTGGGGGTGTGCCAGTATCGGGCGGGGGACTGGGCGGTGGCCGAGCAGACCCTGAAAAAGGGGTTTGCGCTCGACCCGGCCAACCCGGCGCTGTCGACCAATCTGGCCGTGGTGCTCAACCGCCTGGGCAAGCCGCAGGACGCGCTGTTTTACATCGCCCGGGTCAACAGCGGCCCTTATGCCAGTGCGCAATCGCTGTGGGTGGGCATCCTGATCGCCCGCAAGGCGGGCAACGCGATCGACGCCGCGCAGTGGACCAATCAGCTCGAACAGCGCTTTCCCGATTCGCGCGAAGCCATCGCGGCGCAGCAGGGGCGGTTCGACGATTCCACCCTGCTCAACCAGTGAACGCGCATGACGGATTCCGCACAGCAGCCTGACCGCTCGCGTGCCAGCGCGGGGGCGGCGTTGCGCCAGGCCCGGCTGGCCGCGGGGCGCAACGTCGAGGAATTGGCGGCGCAGCTCAAAGTGTCTCCGGCCAAGATCAACGCGCTCGAAGCCGGCGACTGGTCTGCTTTGCCCGACGACACCTTTGCCCGTGCCCTGCTGCGCAGCAGCTGCAAGGCGTTGAAAATCGACGCCCAGACGGTGCTCGATTTGCTGCCGCGCGCGACGCCGCAAGCGCCTGCGGCGGAGGATGCGGCGCAGGCCGCCGCCGCTGAGGTCGGCCGTGTGCCGCCGGCGCCGCTGCGGCCTGCGGGCGGCACTGCGCGGCAGTCGCGCGGCCTGCTGGTCTTGGCAGGGGCGATCGTGGTGATCGCCGCCGCGGTGTATTTCTGGCCGGCGCTGCGGGGTGTCGTCCTGCCCCGGCACAGCCCGCCGCAGGTGGAGCCGGCGTCCGCGGTCGTGTCGCCGGCAGGGCCTGCGGCGTCGCTGCCGGCAGCGACGTCGTCTCGCGTTGCGCCGCAACACGCTGCATCGGCAGTGGCTACGGCGTCCGCGCCCGCTGCGCCGGCATCTGCGGCAGCAGGCACTGCGCAATTGCAGCTTACGGCCAAGGCGCCGAGCTGGGTGCAGGTGAAGGCCAGCGACGGCAAGGTGTTGTTTTCGCAACTGATGCAGCCCGGAGCCGGGCAGACGGTCCAGATTCCCGCGGGAAGTACGCCGCTGACCGTGGTCGTCGGCAATGCGCCGCAGACCACGCTGGTGTACGCTGGCAGGCCGGTCGATCTGGCACCGGCCACCCGCGGCAACGTCGCCCGCCTGACCCTGCGCTGAAGTTTTCTGCCATGCAACTGCTCGATCCGCCGATTCCTGAGGCGGTGCCAGCCCGGCACCGTACCCGCCAGGCGCGCGTGGTGTGGGGCGACCGCGTCGTCACCATCGGCGGCGACGCGCCGGTGCGCGTGCAGTCGATGACCAACACCGACACGGCCGATGCCATCGCCACTGCGATCCAGGTGAAAGAGCTGGCGATGGCCGGCTCCGAACTGGTGCGCATCACCGTCAACACCCCCGAGGCGGCAGCGGCCGTGCCGGCGATCCGCGAGCAGCTCGACCGCATGGGGGTGGACGTGCCGCTGGTCGGCGATTTTCATTACAACGGCCACCGGCTGCTCGCCGACTATCCCGACTGTGCGCAGGCGCTGTCCAAATACCGCATCAACCCGGGCAATGTCGGCAAGGGCGACAAAAAAGACCGCCAGTTCGCGCAGATGATCGAAGCCGCGCTGCGCTGGGGCAAACCGGTGCGCATCGGCGTGAACTGGGGCAGCCTCGACCAGGAACTGCTCGCTGCGCTGATGGACGCCAACGCCCGCCGCGCCGAGCCTTACGAGCCGCGGCAGGTCATGGCGCAGGCGCTGGTGCTGTCGGCGCTGGAGTCGGCGCAGCGCGCGCAGGAACTGGGGCTGGCGGCAGACAACATCATCCTGTCGTGCAAGGTGTCGAACGTGCAAGACCTGGTGACGGTCTACCGCGCGCTGGCCGCGCGCAGCGACTATCCGCTGCACCTGGGGCTGACCGAGGCCGGCATGGGCACGCGCGGCATCGTCGCTTCTACGTCGGCGCTGGCGATTTTGCTGCAGGAGGGCATCGGCGACACGATACGCGTGTCGCTCACTCCCGAGCCGGGTGCAGCGCGCACGCAGGAAGTGGTGGTCGCGCTCGACGTGCTGCAGGCACTCGGCCTGCGCGCGTTCACGCCCAGCGTCACCGCCTGCCCAGGGTGCGGGCGCACCACCAGCACCTTCTTCCAAGAACTCACCCAGACCATCGACCAGTATCTGCGCGCGCAAATGCCGGTGTGGCGCACGCGTTACCCCGGTGTGGAGCAGCTGCGCGTCGCCGTGATGGGCTGCATCGTCAACGGCCCGGGCGAGAGCAAGCATGCCGACATCGGCATCAGCCTGCCCGGCACCGGCGAGGCTCCAGCCGCGCCGGTGTACATCGACGGCGAAAAGGTCGCGACGCTGCGCGGCGAGAACATCGCCGCCGAATTCCAGACCATCGTCGAACATTACGTGCAACAGCGCTTCGGCGCAGCTTCGCGCCATCCCGACCGGGTGGCCTGATCCCTCATGGCAGACAGACTCAGTGCCGTCAAAGGCATGAATGACATCGTGCCGCCCAGATCGGCGGCATGGGAATGGTTCGAGCAGCAGGTGCGCGAGCTGATGCGCAGCTACGGCTATCAAAACCTGCGCACGCCCATCGTCGAATACACCCCGCTATTTGTCCGCAGCATCGGCGAAGTCACCGACATTGTCGAAAAAGAGATGTACAGCTTCACCGACGCGCTCAACGGTGAGCCGCTGACGCTGCGTCCGGAAGGCACCGCCGCCGTGGTGCGCGCGTGCATCGAACACGGCCTGCTGCACGACGGCGGCAAGCGGCTGTGGTATAGCGGGCCGATGTTCCGCCACGAGCGCCCGCAGCGCGGCCGCTACCGGCAGTTTCACCAGGTGGGCGCAGAGGCGCTGGGCTTCGCCGGGCCGGACGTCGATGCGGAGCTCATTCTCATGGCGCGGCAGTTGTGGCGGCGGCTGGGGGTGAGCGAGCTGACGACGCTGGAAATCAACTGCCTGGGACAGAGTGAGGAGCGTGTGCGTCACCGTGTCGATCTCATCGCGTATCTGCAACGACACGCCGATCGGCTCGACGCCGACGCCAGCCGCCGGCTGCACACCAATCCGCTGCGCGTCCTCGACAGCAAGAACCCGCAAGTGCAGGAACTGGTGCAGGGCGCACCGCGGCTGATCGATTACCTGGGCGAGGCCTCGCTGGCGCATTTCGAGGGGGTGCAAAGCCTGTTGCGCGCCGCGGGCCAGGCCTACACCGTCAACCCGCGGCTGGTACGCGGGCTGGACTACTACAACCTGACGGTGTTCGAGTGGACCACCGACCGCCTGGGCGCGCAGGCCACCATCTGTGCAGGCGGCCGCTATGACGGGCTGATCGCGCAAATCGGCGGCAAACCGGCGCCAGCGTGCGGCTGGGCGCTGGGGATCGAGCGCGTGCTCGAATTGCTCGCCGAAGCCGGCCAGACCCCGCCTGCAGCGGCGCCGCATGCCTACGCCGTGCTCAGCAGTGCGGAGCTGATGCCACACGTCCTGCCGGTTTGCGAGGCGTTGCGCGAGGCCGGTGTACAGGTGCAGCTGCACATGGGCGGTGGCAGCATGAAATCGCAAATGAAAAAGGCCGACGCCAGCGGTGCCCGCTGGGCGCTGGTGTTTGGCGAGGAAGAGTTGCGCCAGGGGCAGGTCGGGCTGAAGGATTTGCGCGGCGCGCAGGATGCACAGCAGCAGCGGCTGCTGCCGCTCGATCCACTGCAGCACCTGGTTTGCGCGCTGCGCTGACGCGGCAACCTAAAATGGCGGTTTTCAGCCCCTGACCTTCCATGAGCTACACCTTCGAAGAACAAGAACAGATCGCCCAGATGCGCCATTTCTGGGAGCGCTGGGGCACGCAGATTTCCGCCGCGGTGCTGATCGTGGCGCTGGGCTTTGCCGGGTACTACGGCTGGCAATGGTGGCAGCGCAACGAAGGCGCCAAAGCCGCCGTGGTGTACGAACAGGTGCAGACGGCGATCCAGAGCAACAGTCCGCAGCAGATCGAGCAGGCCTGGGCGGCGATGCAGGCCAAGGCGCCGGGCAGCGCTTACGCCGGCATGGCGGCGCTGGCCGTGGCCAAAGCGCTGCACGATGCCGGACAGAATGCCCAGGCGATGGCCGCGTTGCAGTGGGCCGTGCAGCACGCCTCCGGGGCGAGTGTGCGCGCCGTGGCGCGGTTGAACCTGTCGGCGCTGCAGATCGACGCCCGGCAGTACGCCGAGGCGGCCAAGACGCTGGCCGAAGTTCCCGAACCGACGTTCGGTGCGCTGTTCGACCAGCGTCGCGGTGATCTCGCCCTGTTGCAGGGCCAGCGCGATGCGGCACGCCAGGCCTACGAGGCGGCGCTCAAGGCCTTGCCCGCCGAGTCCGCCGAGCGGGCCACGGTGCTGCGCAAGCTTCAATCCGTCGGCGGAGGTGCAGCATGAACACCTTTTTCTCCCCGGGCGGGGCGCGCCGCAGCCCGTCTGCCTTGGTTCGTCTGGGGCGGCTGCTGCTGCCCGCACTGCTGGCCGCGGAACTCGCTGCCTGCGCCTCCGGCTCCAAACGCCCTGACCCGACGCCGCTGACCCCGGTGGCCAACATTCTCACGGTCAAGCAGGTATGGACACAGCGGCTGGGCGACATTCCCGCCTGGTTCCAGACCGCCACCCTGCCCGATGCCGTGGTCGTGGCCTCTGCCGATGGCCAGGTCGTGCGTCTTGACGCGGCCACCGGGCAGGTGCAATGGGCGACGCGCGTGCCCTCTGGCATCAGCGCCGCGGCGGGCAGCGACGGTACGTTCACCGCCGTGGTCGACAAGAACAACGGGTTGGTGTCCATCGGGCCGAAAGGCCAGCTGCTGTGGCGCTACCAGCTGCCGACGACCGTGCTCACGCCGCCCAAGGTCGCCGACGGTCGCATCATCGTCCAGGGTGCCGATCAGCGCGTCGTCGCCTTCGATGCGGCGAACGGCAAACGGCTGTGGCAGGCCGACAGTCGCGCCGCGTCGTTGCTCGTGCAGCAGGCCGGCGGCATGGTGGTGCGCGACGGCGTGGTGATGATTGGCACCGCGCTGGGACGCATCGACGCCTACTCGCTCACCGACGGCCTGCCACGCTGGCAGGCGACGCTGGCGCGGCCGCGCGGCGTCACCGAAGTCGAGCGTGTGGTCGGCATCACCGGCCAGCCCGCGCTGCTCGGCTCCACGGTCTGCGCCCGCGCCTATCAGTCCGCCGTCGGCTGTGTCGATGCCGACACCGGCCGCATCCTCTGGACACGCCCTGCAGACGGCTACACCGCGCTGAGCATGAACGATCAGGAAGTCGTCGGCACGCAGGCCGACGGCGAGGTGCAGGCCTACGCCACCGCCGACGGTGTGCCCAGCTGGAGCAACGCGCAGATGAAGTGGCGCAACCTGAGCGCACCGCTGCTGGTCGGCAAGACCGTGGCCGTGGGGGACTACCAGGGCTACGTGAGTTTTCTTTCGGCCAAGGACGGCAGCATCGTCGGCCGCGTGGCCACGGACGGCAGCGCCATCCAGGTGGCGCCCGTGGTCGTCGGCAAGACCATGGTGGTGGTGACGGCAAAAGGCGGGGTCTATGCCTTCGTTCCCGACTGATCGCCGCGCATGACCCCGATCGTCTCGCTGGTGGGAAGGCCCAACGTCGGCAAATCCACCCTGTTCAACCGCCTGACCCGGTCGCGCGACGCCATCGTCGCCGATCTGCCCGGTCTGACCCGCGATCGGCATTACGGCATGCTGCGCATGGCCGAACGCCCGGTGATCGTGGTCGATACCGGCGGCTTCGAGCCGGTGGTCGATACCGGCATCGTCCACGAAATGGCGCGGCAGACGCGCCAGGCGATCGCCGAATCCGATCTGGTGGTGTTTCTGGTCGATCTGCGCACCGGGCTGAGCCCGCAGGATCTGCACATCGCCGCCGAGCTGCGCAAAACCGGCAAGCCGATCCTGCTGGCGGTGAACAAGGCCGAAGGGCGCGCTGCGCATCCGGCGCTGGCCGAATTCCACGAGCTGGGTCTGGGGCAGCCGCTGGCGATCAGCGCAGCGCATGGCGACGGCGTGCCCGAACTGCTCGACCACATTCTCGCCGCGCTGCCGCAGCAGGTGCGGGGCGAACCCGACGCGGCGGCAGCGCCTGCCGCCGCACCACGGGTGCACAGCCTGCGGCTGGCGATCGCCGGGCGCCCCAACGTCGGTAAATCCACCCTGGTCAACGCCCTGGTCGGCGAAGAGCGGGTGATCGCCTTCGACCTGCCGGGGACGACGCGCGACGCCATCGAAGTGCCCTTCGAGCGCGACGGCCGTCAGTTCGTCCTCATCGACACGGCCGGGCTGCGGCGCAAGGGCAAGGTCTTCGAGGCGGTGGAAAAATTTTCCGTCATCAAAACCCTGCAGGCCATCGAGCAGGCCAATGTGGTGGTGTTGCTGCTCGATGCCACCGAAGGCGTCTCTGACCAGGATGCGCACATCGCCAGTTTCGCCGTCGAGGCGGGCAGGGCGATGGTGCTGGCGGCGAACAAATGGGACGCCGTCGACGCCTATGCGCGCGAGCGGCTGCAGGTGGCCATCCGCCAGCGTCTGCCCTTCGTGGCGTTCGCGCGCTTTCATGCCATTTCGGCAAAGACCGGCGCCGGGCTGGGCGGGCTGATGAAATCCGTGCTCGCCGCGCACGCCGCGGCGTATCGCAAATTGCCCACTCCCAAGCTCACCCGCGCCATCCTCGATGCCGTGGCGCAGCAGCCGCCGCCGCGTGCTGGCGCGGTGCGGCCCAAGCTGCGGTATGCGCACCAGGGGGGAAGCAATCCGCCGGTCGTGGTGATCCACGGCAACGCCCTCGACCGCATTCCAGCCAGCTATACCCGCTATCTCGAAGGCCGTTTGCGTGAAAAATTCGACCTTGGCGGTACGCCTTTGCGCATCGAGTACCGCACCTCGGCCAATCCCTATGCGCGCAACGACTGAAAGACGTCAGCGGCACGGGGCAGGAACACAATATGTTATTTTGCGTGCTCTTGCATTCCAGACCAAGAATGCCATTTAAGCTTTCCTCACACCTACGGAGAATCAGATGAGTAATAAAGGGCAGTTGCTACAAGACCCCTTTTTGAACCTGCTGCGCAAGGAGCATGTGCAGGTGTCGATTTACCTGGTCAACGGCATCAAGTTGCAGGGCCACATCGAATCGTTCGATCAATACGTCGTGCTGTTGCGCAACACCGTGACGCAAATGGTCTACAAGCACGCGATTTCCACCGTGGTTCCGGCGCGGCCCGTCTCGTTTCAAGTAGGTGAGCAAGAAACCTCTGCGGCCTGACGGCCCCGAGCGCGCCGCGCTGGTCAGCGTGCAGCCCCGGCGCCCGGTGCCGGGCGACGCGCTGGCCGAACTCGAACAACTCAGCGCGTCGGCCGGCTACGCCCTGGCCGCGGAACTGACCTGTGTGCGCCCCCGGCCCGACGCCGCCACCTACATCGGCTCGGGCAAGCTGGAAGAACTCGGCGAACTCGTCAGCGCGTCTGCGGCCGACGCCATCATTTTCGACAACACCCTGACCCCGATCCAGCAACGCAACCTGGAAAAGGCGCTAGGCAAACCGGTGATCGACCGCACCGGCCTGATTCTGGAAATTTTCGCCCGCCGCGCGCAAAGCGCCGAGGGCAAGATGCAGGTCGAACTCGCCCGCCTGGAACACCTCGCCACCCGGCTGGTGCGCGGCTGGACCCACCTGGAGCGGCAGACCGGGGGCATCGGCGTGCGTGGCGGCCCGGGCGAGAAGCAGATCGAGCTCGACCGCCGCATGCTCGACGACAAAATCAAAATGCTGCGTCTGCGCCTGGGCAAGCTCGCCCGCCAGCGCTCGACGCAGCGCCGCGCCCGCGGCCGCTCCGGGGTGTTTCGCGTCGCACTGGTCGGTTACACCAATGCGGGAAAAAGCACGCTGTTCAACGCGCTGACCAAATCCAGGACTTACGCTGCCGACCAGCTTTTCGCCACCCTCGACACCACCACGCGCAAGCTGTATCTGGCGCCGCAGGTCAACGTCACGCTGTCGGACACCGTGGGTTTCATCCGTGATCTGCCGCACACCCTGATCGAGGCGTTCAAGGCGACGCTGGAAGACACGCTGCAGGCCGACCTGCTGCTGCACGTGGTCGATGCCAGTTCGCCGATGCTGCGCGAGCAGATGGATGAAGTCGACGCCGTGCTGCGCGAAATCGGCGCCGACGACATCCCGCAGTTTTTGATCTTGAACAAGTCCGATTTGCTGCCGTTGAACCTGCAGGTTACAAACGATCACACCTCGTCCGACGACGCCGAACCGCATGCTACGATTGCCCGGTTTGCCGTGAGCGCCCTGACGGGCGCGGGCATCGCCGCGCTCAAAGCCGCCTTGCTTCAAGCCGTGCTCGCCGACCCCCGCTTTCAGTCCACGGCGTCTGCCGAGTCCGACTCAACCCCTTTCTGCGCATGACACCCTCCCGCTTCTGGCGTGCCCGCCCTGCCGCTCACAACGCTTCGCCTGCGCCAGCCGCGCGGCGTGCATGGCCTTGGCGGCTGTTCAACCTCAACGACCCGCGCTGGGGAAAAGACGGCGGCGGCAACCCGCAAAACAGTCCGCAAAACAGCCAGCAAAACGGCCAAGACCCCAATCGCCGTCCCGGCGGCAACAACGGTGGGCCGCCCGATCTGGACGAGCTGTGGCGCGACTTCAACCGCAAACTCAACGGCCTGTTTGGCAAGAAGCGCGGCAACGGCGGCCTGGGCACACCGCCGCAACGCCCCGACCTCTATCCCTCGGCCAAGGGCATGGGCGTCGGTTTTGTCATTCTCATCGTCATCGGCGTTCTGGGCTGGCTGGCCTCGGGGTTTTTCATCGTGCAGGAAGGGCAGCAGGCGGCGGTCACGCGCTTCGGCAAGCTGGCCTACATCACCGACGCCGGCTTCCACTGGCGGCTGCCGTACCCCTTCGAGGCGGATGAAATCGTCAACGTGTCGCAGGTCCGCTCGGTCGAGATCGGCCGCGGCGGCGAGGTCCGCGCCACCGGCCTGCCCGAGTCGGCCATGCTGACCGAAGACGAAAACATCGTCGATGTGCGCTTTGCCGTGCAGTACCGCATCGACAACGTCGTCGACTATCTCTACAACAACCGCAGCCCCGACGATGCCGTGTCGCAGGCGGCGGAAACCGCGGTACGCGAAGTCGTCGGCAACAAATCGCTCGATTACGTGTTGTACGAAGGCCGCGAGCAGGTCGCCAGCGACGTGCAGTCGCTGACGCAAAAAATCCTCGATCGCTACAAAACCGGCATCATCATCACCACGGTCACGCTGCAAAACGTCCAGCCCCCCGAGCAGGTACAGGCTGCTTTCGACGATGCGATCAAGGCCGGGCAGGATCGCGAGCGCCTGAAAAACGAGGCGCAGGCTTACGCCAACAACGTCATCCCCCGGGCGCAGGGGACGGCGTCGCGGCTGATCCAGGACGCCGAGGCGTACAAGGCGCAAGTGGTGGCGCAGGCACAGGGCGATACCTCGCGTTTTGACCAGATCCTGCAGCAGTACGACAAGGCGCCGCAGGTCACGCGCGAGCGTATGTATCTGCAGACCATGCAGGACATTCTTTCCAGTGTTTCCAAGGTGATGGTCGAGTCACGCAACAACAACAACCTGCTCTACCTGCCGCTGGACAAGCTGTTGCAGCAGTCCGCCGGCAAGACCGGCGCGGCAGCGGCACCTGCCGCGCCGGCAGCCCCGGCGGTGCCCAGCCTGCCCGCGCCAGCGGCAGCGGCGTCTGCGGCGGCAGCCGGCAGCAGCGCGGCGCCTGCTGCGGATACGGCGGCGACCTCGTCCAGAGGGTCGCGCGACACCTTGCGCGAGCGCAATTTCCAGTGAGGGCCGGACGATGAACAAAATCATTTTGGCGCTCGTCGCCGTCATCGTCGCCATCCTGGTGTTGTCGTCGAGCCTGTTCGTCGTCGATCAGCGGCAGTTCGCCGCGGTGTTCGGCCTGGGGCAGATCAAACGCGTCATCAGCACGCCGGGGCTGTATGTCAAATTGCCAGCGCCGTTCGAGAACGTGGTGTTTCTCGACAAGCGCATCCTCACGCTGCAAAGCCCCGACACTGACCGTTTCATCACCGCGGAAAAGAAGAACGTGGTGGTCGACTGGTACTTGAAATGGCGCATCACCAACCCGACCGAGTTCATCCGCAGCTATGGCGGCGATCAGCGCCGCGCCGGCGATCGCCTGTCGCAAATCGTCAAAGCTGCGCTCAACGAGCAGATCACCAAGCGCACGGTGCGCCAGGTGCTGGCGTCGCAACGCGATCAAGTCATGCGCGACGTGCAGGCGGGTATCGCCAAGGACATCAAGGGCACGGGAATCCAGATCGTCGACATGCGCCTGACGCGGGTGGACTTCGTCGCCTCGATCACGCAGTCGGTGTACCGCCGCATGGAAGCCGAGCGTCAGCGCGTGGCCAATGAACTGCGCTCCACCGGGTACGCCGAGGCGGAAAAAATCCGCGCCGAGGCCGACAAGCAGCGCGAAATCGTGATTTCGCAGGCGTACAGCAAGGCGCAGACGATCAAAGGGCAGGGCGATGCCGAGGCATCGGCGATCTACGCCAAATCCTTCGGCCAGAATCCGCAGTTCGCCGAGTTCTACCGCACCCTGGAGGCCTACCGCGCCAGTTTCAACAACAAGTCGGATGTGTTGGTGCTCGACCCCAACAGCCAGTTTTTCCAATATTTCCGCGGCCCCGGAGGTGGCGCTGGCAAAGCCGCGAAATGAGCCGCCTGCCGGCGAAGCGACCGTCAGGTTCGGGGGCTGGACATGCTCGACTCACTGCTTCTTGCCATCGGCCTGCTGCTGATCCTCGAAGGGCTGATGCCGCTGCTGGCGCCCGGTCAGTGGCGCGCCCTGTTCCGGCAGATCCTCACCCTCACCGATGGACAGTTGCGTTTCATCGGGCTGATCGCCGTCGCCAGCGGACTGCTGTTGATCACCATCATGCAGTGAGCGAATCCCTGGCACGCCTGCCGTGTCGCCCAGAGCTGCGTATTCCATGAGTCATTGGCGTCTTCCCGAATACTTTTCCGATGTGCTGCCGCGAGAAGCGGCGGTGATCGAGCAGTTGCGCCGCGCCTGCCTGGACGCGGCGCGCGGCTATGGCTATGCACTGGTCATGCCGCCGCTGCTCGAATTCGTCGATTCGCTGCTCTCCGGCACGGGTCAGGATCTGGACTTGCAGACCTTCAAGCTGGTCGATCAGCTGTCGGGCAGGGCGTTGGGGCTGCGCGCCGACATCACGCCGCAGGCGGCGCGCATCGACGCGCATCTGCTCAACCAGCCGGGAGTGACGCGGCTGTGCTATTGCGGCAGTGTGGTGCGCACGCACCCCGAAGGCGTGCACGCCAGCAGGGAAATCGTGCAGTTCGGCGCCGAACTCTACGGCCACGCCGGGCTGGAGGCGGATCTGGAGGTGCAGCAGCTGGCGCTGGCGTGTCTGCGGCTCGCCGGCGTCGACCGGCCGACGCTGGATCTGGCCGATCACCGTATCGTGCGCGGCGTCCTGTCCGGGCTGCTGCTCGGGCCGCAGGAACTGGAGGCGATTCTCGACGCCCTGGCCAGCAAAGACAGTGGCGAACTGCGCCGGCTGACGCGCGACTGCAGCGCCGCGCAGCGGCAGGCCATCCTTGCCCTGCCGGAGCTGTACGGTGACGCCAGCATTCTGCAGCAGGCGCAGCAGGTGCTGCCGCAGCACGCGCTGATCGCGCAGTCGCTTGCCGAACTCGCCCTGCTGGCGCAGCATCACCACAGCCAGGGCGTGCCCGTGCAGTTCGATCTGGCCGATATGCGCGGCTACCGCTATCACAGCGGCGTGCTGTTCAGCATGTACGCGCCCGGATACGCCAATGCCGTGGCGCGTGGCGGGCGTTACGACGAAATCGGCGCCAGCTTCGGCCGGCCGCGGCCGGCGACCGGGTTTTCCATGGATTTGCGTGAAGTCAGCCGGTTTGCTTCCCCGCCGCATACCGCCGAACCGGTTTTTGCTCCCTGGGGCGATGCGCCGGGCTTGCAGCAGGCCGTGGCGGCGTTGCGGCAGGCCGGACAAACCGTGGTGCAATTACCCTCTGCGCAGCTGCACAGCCACCATGCCCCGGCCGAGCGCCGTCTGGTCCTGCGCGACGGAGCCTGGCAGGTGGAACCCGCCGCGTGAGACGCGGCGGCTGCTTTTTTCGACGTTTTCTTGAAAGAACATCCGCGTGAATACTGGTCGTCATGTCGTGGTCGTGGGCACCCAATGGGGGGATGAGGGCAAGGGCAAGGTGGTCGATTGGCTGACCGATCATGCCCAGGGGGTGGTGCGTTTTCAGGGGGGGCACAATGCCGGTCACACCCTGGTGATCAACGGCCAGAAAACCGCGTTGCAACTGATTCCCTCGGGCATCATGCGCGCTGCCGTGGCGTGCTTTGTGGGCAACGGCGTGGTCGTCGATCCGCAGCATCTCCTGCAGGAAATCGCCCGGCTGGAAGCCGCCGGGGTCGAAGTCCGGTCGCGGCTGCACATCAGCGAGTCGTGCCCGGTGGTGCTGCCGTCGCACGTGGCGCTGGACAAGGCGCGCGAGGCGCGGCGCGAGAGTGACGGTAGCGGCAAGATCGGCACCACCGGCAAGGGCATCGGCCCGGCGTATGAGGACAAGGTCGCGCGCCGGGCGGTGCGGCTGCAGGATCTGAAGCATCCGCAGCGGCTGCAAGCCAAGCTCGACGAGGTGCTCGATCTGCACAATTTCGTGCTCAAGCAGTATCTGCAGGCGCCGACGCTCGACCCGGTGCGGGTGCGCGACGACCTGCTGGCCGCAGCCGAGTCCATCCGCCCGCTGCTGGCCGACGTCGGCTATCTGCTCCACCAGGCGCACCTGCGCGGTGACCGCCTGCTGTTCGAAGGCGCGCAGGGTTCGCTGCTGGACATCGACCACGGCACCTATCCGTTCGTCACGTCGAGCAACTGCGTCGCCGGCACCGCCGCGGCGGGTTCGGGCATCGGCCCGGGGCTGCTGCACTACGTGCTGGGCATCACCAAGGCGTACACGACGCGCGTGGGCAGCGGCCCGTTCCCGACCGAGCTGCCGACCGACCAGCCGGGCACGGTGGGCGAGCACCTGTCGCGCGTCGGCCAGGAATTCGGCACCGTCACCGGCCGGGCGCGGCGCTGCGGCTGGCTGGACGTGGCCGCGCTCAAGCGCGCGGTGATCATCAACGGCGTGTCCGGGCTGTGCATCACCAAGCTCGACGTGCTCGACGGCCTGCCGACCATCCGCGCCTGCGTCGGCTACCGGCTGGATGGCCGCGAGCTCGACGTGCTGCCGCTCGACGCCGATGAAATCGCCCGCTGCGAGCCGATCTACGAAGACTTCCCCGGCTGGAGCGAAAGCACCTACGGCCTCACCGCGTGGGAGCAGCTTCCGGCCAACGCGCGCAGCTATCTGCAGCGCGTGGGCGAACTGATCGGCGCGCCGATCGACATGGTGTCCACCGGCCCGGACCGCGAGCACACCATCGTGCTGCGGCATCCATTCCAGGGTTGAATCGGAACCACGTCGCCAATCCATCCGGTTTTTTTACACGTTCACAAAGGTTCGGCCATGCTCAGCGAGGACGGCAAGCATCTGTATGTTTCCTGGGACGAATACCACGCGCTGATCGAAAAACTCGCGCTCAAGGTGTACGCCTCGGGCTGGGAATTCGACCAGATTCTGTGTCTGGCGCGTGGCGGAGTGCGGCCAGGCGACATTTTGTCGCGCATTTTCGACAAACCGCTGGCCATCATGTCCACCAGCTCGTACCGCGACAACGCCGGCACGGTGCAGGGGCGGCTGGACATTGCGCGCTACATCACCCTGCCGCGTGGCGAGCTCGAAGGCCGGGTGCTGCTGGTCGACGATCTGGCCGACTCGGGCGAAACGCTCAAGGCCGTGGAAAACCACTTGCGCGGCAGCGGCAAGATCACCGAGCTGCGCAGCGCGGTCATCTGGGTCAAGGGGATTTCCACGTATCTGCCCGAGTACTACGTCGAGATGCTGCCCACCAGCCCGTGGATCCACCAGCCGTTCGAGGAATACGACACGCTGCGCCCGGCCAAGCTGGCCGAGCGCTGGAAAATCTGAGCGTTTGTCGCCGCCAGCAGCGCGGCACGCGCTAGCTGTGAAGCGGCAAGGCGCTAGTGGCAGTACTGCGCGATCAGCGCGGAGACGCGGGCGCGCTCGGCGGCCCGCTGCGCATCGTCGAGAAACACCCTCTGTCCCTGCGCGTCGATCTGCGTCAGGCGCTGGCCGCTGTCGATCACGCGCAGCTGCTGCCGCGCCTGCAGACAGTTCTGCTGGTCGACCAGGGCCTGTGCCTGTTGTTGCTGCCGCTTGGCCTGTTCCTGCGCGGCCTGCTCGGCCTTGTTCTTTTCAGCGATCTTTTTTTCCAGCTCGGTGGGGCCGGCTGGATGCGAAGCCGCCGGCGCGCCCGGCGCCGCAGCCGCGGCGGTTTGCGCCGGGCGCTGCAAAATATCGCGCGCCGGGATCGAAGCCGGCGGCGGCTGGTCGCTGTAATGCGTCACGCCCTGCGCGTCGCGCCATTTCCACTGCGCGGCAACTGCCCACTGCGGCAGCAGCAGCGCGCTGGCCAGCACGGCGGCGGACAGGCAAACACGGCAAAGCGCGGCAACGGGTGCAAAGTCTGGCATGGTGGGCGAACGGCTCGATGATTTGGCAAAAGCTTACCGCGTTTGGCGGAAAAATCCCACGCCAGGCCGTGCCGGCGGGTGAGCTGTTGCGGGCGCCTTTATAATTTCCTTTTGCCCGGAGGCATCTATGCGTCTTGTTGGAAAAGCGCTGACTTTCGACGATGTGTTGTTGGTCCCCGCGTATTCCCAGGTGTTGCCCAAAGACACCAACCTGTCCACCCGCCTGACCCGCAGGATTTCGCTCAACATCCCTCTGGTGTCCGCCGCGATGGACACGGTCACCGAGTCCCGTCTGGCGATCGCCATCGCGCAAGAAGGCGGCATCGGCATCATCCATAAAAACCTCAGCCCCAAAGCGCAGGCCACCGAGGTGGCGCGGGTCAAGCGCTTCGAGTCCGGCGTGCTGCGTGACCCGATCACCATTTCGCCCATCGTCAAGGTGCGCGATGTGCTCGCTCTGGCGCAGCAGCACGGCATCTCTGGTTTCCCGGTGATCGAACACGGCAAGGTCGTGGGCATCGTCACCAACCGCGATCTGCGCTTCGAAACCCGGCTGGACATGCCGGTGCGTGACATCATGACCCCGCGCGAGCGCCTGGTTACCGTGCCCGAGGGCGCGAGTCTGGACGAGGCCAAGGCGCTGATGCACCAGCATCGCCTGGAGCGCGTGCTGGTGGTCAACGACGCCTTTGAACTGCGCGGGCTGATGACGGTCAAGGACATTCTCAAAGCCACCGAGCGCCCCAATGCGGCACGCGACCCGCAGGGCAAGCTGCGCGTCGGCGCCGCAGTCGGGGTGGGCGAGGGCACGGAAGAGCGCGTCGAGGCCCTGGCCAACGCCGGGGTGGATGTCATCGTGGTCGACACGGCGCATGGTCACAGCCAGGGTGTGCTCGACCGCGTGCGTTGGGTCAAACGCAACTATCCGCACATCGACGTCGTCGGCGGCAACATCGCCACGGCGGCAGCGGCGCGGGCGCTGGTGGAGGCCGGGGCCGATGGCGTGAAGGTAGGCATCGGCCCGGGGTCGATCTGCACCACGCGCATCGTCGCCGGCGTGGGCGTGCCGCAAATCACCGCCATTGCCGATGTGGCCCAGGCGCTGCAGGGCACCGATGTGCCGCTGATCGCCGACGGTGGCATCCGCTATTCCGGCGACATCGCCAAAGCCATCGCCGCTGGCGCCTCGACGGTGATGATGGGCAGCATGTTCGCCGGCACCGAAGAGGCGCCCGGCGAGGCGATTCTCTACCAGGGTCGCGCGTACAAGGCGTATCGCGGCATGGGCTCGATCGGGGCGATGAAAGCCGGCTCGGCCGACCGTTATTTCCAGGACGGCGCCGAGGCGTCTTCGGCTGCAGGAAACGAAAAATTCGTCCCCGAAGGCATCGAGGGCCGGGTGCCGCACAAGGGGCCGCTGGTGGCCATCATCTACCAGCTCGTCGGTGGGGTCCGCTCGTCGATGGGGTATTGCGGCTGCGCCACCATCGAAGACATGCGGCAGCGGGCGCAATTCGTCCAGATCACCGCCGCGGGGATGCGCGAAAGTCACGTCCACGACGTGCAAATCACGCAGGAAGCGCCCAACTACCACATCGACTGATCGATCCGCACCGCACGCCGACTCGAAGTCGGCGTCTGTTTTTTCATGCACGACAAAATTCTCATTCTCGACTTCGGCTCGCAGGTCACGCAGCTCATCGCCCGCCGCGTGCGTGAGGCGCATGTGTATTGCGAAATCCACCCCTGCGACGTCAGTGACGCTTTTGTGCGCGATTTCGCTCCCAAAGGCATCATCCTCTCGGGCAGCCACGGCAGCACCTACGAAGACCACGAGCTGCGCGCGCCGCAGGCGGTGTGGGAACTGGGCGTGCCGGTGCTGGGCATTTGCTACGGCATGCAGACCATGGCGGTGCAGCTCGGCGGCAAGGTGCAGTGGAGCGACCAGCGCGAGTTCGGCTATGCCGAAGTGCGCGCACGCGGCCACACCCGCCTGTTCGACGGCATCGAGGATTTCACCACGGCCGAGGGTCACGGCATGCTCAAAGTGTGGATGAGCCACGGCGACTCAGTCACCGAGCTGCCGCCGGGGTTCAAGGTCATGGCGTCCACGCCGAGCTGCCCGATCGCCGGCATGGCCGACGAAGCCCGCGGTTACTACGCCGTGCAGTTCCACCCCGAGGTCACGCATACGGCCAAGGGCAGGGACATCCTGGAGCGCTTCGTGCTGCAGATCTGCGGCGCCAGACCCGACTGGGTCATGCGCGACCACGTCGCCGAGGCCGTCGAGTCGATCCGCCGCCAGGTCGGCAACGACGAGGTCGTGCTCGGGCTGTCCGGCGGGGTCGATTCCAGCGTGGCTGCCGCGCTCATCCACCGCGCCATCGGCGATCAGCTCACCTGCGTGTTCGTCGACCACGGCCTGCTGCGCCTGGGCGAGGCCGAGCAGGTGATGGACATGTTCGCCGGGCGTTTGCATGCCCGCGTGGTCCACGTGGACGCCAGCGCGCGCTTTCTCGCCGCGCTGGCCGGAGTCAGCGACCCGGAAGCCAAGCGCAAAATCATCGGCCGCGAGTTCGTCGACGTGTTCCAGGCCGAAGCCGCCAAACTGAACAATGCCAAATGGCTGGCGCAGGGCACGATCTACCCCGACGTCATCGAGTCAGGCGGGGCGAAAAGCAAAAAGGCCACCACCATCAAAAGCCACCACAACGTCGGCGGTCTGCCGCAGACGCTGGGGCTGAAGCTGCTCGAACCGTTGCGCGATCTGTTCAAGGACGAAGTGCGCGAACTCGGCGTGGCGCTGGGTTTGCCGCACGACATGGTCTACCGTCATCCCTTCCCGGGGCCGGGACTCGGGGTGCGCATTCTCGGTGAGGTCAAAGCCGAATACGCCGACCTATTGCGCCGCGCCGACGCGATTTTCATCGACGAACTGCGCAACTGGCCCGACCCCGCCAGCGGCAAGACCTGGTACGACCTGACCAGCCAGGCGTTTGCCGTGTTCCTGCCGGTCAAGAGCGTGGGGGTGATGGGCGACGGCCGCACCTACGATTACGTGGTGGCGCTGCGCGCGGTGCAGACCAGCGATTTCATGACGGCCGACTGGGCCGAGCTGCCTTATGCCTTGCTGAAAAAAGTCAGCAGTCGCATCATTAACGAAGTGCGCGGCATCAACCGCGTGACTTACGACATATCGAGCAAACCACCGGCGACGATCGAGTGGGAGTAAGGCTGCACGGAGGTTGCATGCGCATGCTGCTGGGACTCATCGGGTTGTTGCTCGCGCTGCTCGTCGTCGCCTGGCTGGTGCGTAGTCAACTGAATGCGCAGATGGGGGTGGGGTCGCCGCCGTCTTCCGGACAGCAGGGCGATCGCTCGCAGTCGGCCTCGGCGGCGCTGAAGCAGTTCAAACAGTCGCTGGACAAGGCGCTCAAGGCGCGCCCTGCCAGCGCAGCCGAGTAGGTGCATGGCCGATACTGCGGCAGACGACTTTCTGGCCGACCAGGCCTTCATGCGCCTGGCGCTCGACCAGGCGCACAACGCCTGGCTGCTCGGCGAGGTGCCGGTCGGTGCCGTCATCGTGCGCGGCGGGCAGGTGATTGCCACGGGGTACAACCGTCCCATCGGTGAGAACGATCCGACGGCGCATGCCGAAATCGTCGCCCTGCGTCAGGCGGCGGCGCTGCTGGGCAATTACCGCCTGCCCGACTGCACCCTCTACGTCACGCTCGAACCGTGTGCGATGTGTGCCATGGCGCTGCTGCACGCGCGTTTCGCCCGCGTGGTGTTCGGCGCCTTCGATCCCAAAACCGGCGCGGCTGGCAGTGTGATCGACCTGTTTGCCGATCCGCGGCTGAACCACCATTGTGCCGTGACCGGCGGCGTCGAGCAGGCCGCCTGCGCCGCCTTGCTGCAAGACTTTTTCCGCCAGCGGCGGCGCGAGCAGAAAAGCGCGCTGACTGCAGCTGCCGGCGCGGGCCTGGTGGGTATCGAGGTCATCGAGCTCGACGCCATGCCCCCGTGCGAGCCCAGGCCATGAACCACCCCGTCAGCCCAGTGGCCGACCAGGCCGCACTGCCGCCGGTGCCGCGTCGCGGGCTGTTGCGGCTGGTGTCTCCGTCTGGCGCGGTGCAGGAACCGCAGCGGCTGGAACTGGCCCAAACCCAGTTGCAGGCGCTGGGATTTCGTGTGCAAGCGGCGGCGCAGGTGTTGGCCCGCACACAGCGCTTTGCCGGCACCGACGCGCAGCGGCTGCGCGCGCTGCACGCCGCAGCGCGCAGCAAAGCCGGGGTGGTGATGATGACCCGCGGCGGGTACGGCCTGAGCCGCCTGCTGGCGCAGATCGACTATGCCCTGCTGGGCGAAGCGATCCACACCCGGGGTCAGCTCTGGGTGGGGCACAGCGACTTCACTGCGCTGCAGCTCGCGCTGCTCGCCAAGACCGGTGCGGTCACCTACAGCGGGCCGATGGCAGTTTTCGATTTCGGCCACGCCCCGGCCGACGACACCACGGTGGGCAGTTTTCTCGACGCCGTGGACGGCACGCTCGAAGCCGTCGGCTTTGCCTGCGCCGATGCGCCGCGGGGTCTGGACGTCAAGGGCGTTTTGTGGGGGGGCAACCTCAGCCTCGTCGCCAGCCTGGTGGGCACGCCGTTTCTACCCCGGGTGCGCGGCGTGCTGTTTCTCGAAGACGTCAACGAGCATCCATACAGCATCGAGCGCATGCTCAGCCAGCTGCTTTACGCCGGCATCTTGCCGCGGCAAAAAGCGGTGCTGCTCGGCCATTTCACCGCCTATAAACTGAGCGCGCACGACGCCGGCTACGACCTGCCGGCGGTGGTGGACTGGTTGCGCGGGCAGCTCAAACCGCACGGCGTGCCCGTGCTCACCGGCCTGCCGTTCGGCCATGTCCGCACCAAACTCACCCTGCCGCATGGCGCACGCGCGCATGTGGTGCGCGACGGCGGCGAGGTGTTCGTGTTTTTCCCTCACGCCAGCGCCCACTGACGGCGCCGGCCGGCCAGACCGCCTCTGCCACCGAGGCTGTGGCAGACCGCCAGCGCCTCACTGCCGCCGGCGCTGCTCGTACTCGCGGCGCAAACGTTCCTGTTCGCTCGGCGGCAAACGTTTGAACCGTTGCTGTTCCTGCAGGATGCGCTCGCGCTGCTCGGCGGGCATCTGTTCCCACTGCTGGTAAGCGCCTTGCCTGTCGTGCGGGTTGGCCAGGGCGGCAGGGATCAGGCCGGGGGTAAAGAGCAACACCACAGGCAGCACGACGGGCAGCACGACAGCGGAAAAAACCGCTGATGCGGCCCGCCGCAGCTTGGGCGGACGGTGGGTGGGGTCACGCTGGATTGGCATGTTGCATCCCCTGTTGCAGCATTTGCGGATGCTCGGACAGCCACTGGTAAAAATCGATGTTCTGCACGGCATCGGCGATCTGCGGGCTGAGGTTGCCGGGAACGCCGCCATTGCCCGCAGTCCAATGCGGCAGGCTGATGACCACTGCCAGCGCGAGCGACACGGTGGCCATCCCGGCGGCGAACACCCGCGGCCAGCGCACGCTGCGCGCAGCACGGCGGGGCAGGTGGGCGGCCAGCTGCGGCAGCGGAGCCAGCAGATCGCTCAGCCGTCTGCCGAACTGCAGCTCGGCCTGGCATTGCGGGCAGGTCTGCAAGTGGCGCTCGATTTGCGCGGCGAGTTCAGCCGACGCCAGACCGCTGCGGTAGCGGTCGATCTGAGCCGGGGTGAAATGGGTCTGAGTGGTCATGATGTTCGCCTGCAACAGACAGTTCAAACTTTAGCCGGATGGTCCGCTTCGAGCAATTCCCTCAGCCGGGTCAGCGCGCGCATATGGTGGGTTTTGACGCTGCCTTCGCTGACTTTCATCGCTGCGGCGGTGTCGACGATCGACAGACCCTCCATTTCACGCAGCAAAAACGCTTCGCGTTGCCGCGGGCTGAGCGCCGACAGCGCGTCGGCGATGCGCCCGGCGAGCTGGGCATTGGCCAGTTCGGCTTCGGGGCCGAGCGCCGTGTCGGCGATCGACTCCCAGCTCGGCGGCGCTTCGTCGTCTTCTTCGCTGGAAAAGAAAAAATCGAAAATCTTTTCCATCTTGCGCCGCCGGTGCACGTCGGTGATGCGGTTGCGCAAAATGCTGTAGAACAGCGGCGGCCACTCGTGCTCGGGGCGGTCGTGGTAATGGCTGACGAGCTTGAGCAGACTGTCCTGGACGACGTCGGCCGCTGCCGCGGCGTCGCGCAGTTCGATCAATGCCATGCGCGTGGCGCGCACCCGCACCTGGGCGCAAAACCGGTTGAGCGCGCTCGATGCGGGGGCAGCCGCTTTGCTCACGAGAGCCGAGGGGAGTGCGTTGACATGTTCCATAGCATAGTGGGCCGGTTCGATTGGGGCGGCAAAACGCTCACTCTGGCTGGATTAACGCACGCTGCGGCGTGGTGATGACAGCGGCGGCACGGCGGTTGGCGATTTTTGCCTGCCGCTGCGGCGCCGGGGCTGTCCGTAGAATCGGGGGTTTGCCGCTTCCGCCTGCAACCCCGCGCCGCTGTCCGTGAATCCCCGCCTCGATCTGCTCCAGCCCTATCCGTTCGAAAAACTCCGGGCCTTGTTTGCCGGCGTGACGCCTGCGGCGCAGTGGCCGGCGATCAGCCTGGGCATCGGCGAGCCCAAGCACCCGACGCCGCAGTTCATCCGTGACGCGCTGGTCGCCCACCTCGACGGGCTGGCGGTTTACCCGACGACCACGGGATCGGCGGCGTTGCGCCAGGCGTGCGCGCAGTGGGCGCAGCGGCGTTACGGCGTGACGCTGGACGCGCAGACGCAGGTGCTGCCGGTCAATGGGTCGCGCGAGGCGCTGTTTGCCATTGCGCAGACCGTGATCGACGCCTCGCGCGAAGCCGCTACCGTGGTTTGCCCCAATCCCTTCTACCAGATTTATGAAGGGGCCGCCCTGCTCGCTGGCGCACGGCCGTACTTTGCCGCGGTCGATGCCGGGCGCAATTTCGCCGTCGATTGGGCCGCCGTGCCGCAGACGGTGTGGCAGCGCACGCAGCTGGTCTATGTCTGTTCGCCCGGCAATCCGACCGGCGCGGTCATGCCGCTGCAGGAATGGGAGCAGCTGTTCGCGCTGTCGGACCGGCACGGTTTCGTCATCGCCAGCGATGAGTGTTATTCGGAAATCTGGTTTGGCGACGAGCCGCCGCTGGGCGGTCTGCAGGCGGCCTGGGCGCTGGGGCGGCGCGACTTCCGTCGCCTGCTGCTGTTCACCTCGCTGTCCAAGCGTTCGAACGTGCCGGGGTTGCGCTCGGGTTTCGTCGCCGGGGATGCGGCGTTGATCGCCGCGTTCACCCGTTACCGCACCTACCACGGCAGCGCCATGGGCCCGGCGGTGCAGGCGGCCAGCGTCGCCGCCTGGGGTGACGAACGGCATGTGCACGACAACCGCGCGCTGTACCGCGAAAAATTCGCCGCGGTGCTGCCGATCCTGCAGCCGGTGATGGACGTGCGCCTGCCCGACGCCGGGTTTTACCTCTGGGCGGCCACGCCGGGAGACGACGCCGCGTTCGCCCGCGGTCTGTACGAAAAATACAATGTCACCGTTTTGCCCGGGAGTTATCTGGCACGCGAGCAGGACGGTGTCAATCCGGGCCGCGGACGGGTGCGCCTGGCGCTGGTCGCCCCGCTGGCCGAATGCGTCGAGGCGGCGCGGCGGATTGCCGCGTACTGCGCCGAACTCCGTTGACGACTCCTTGTCCCTTCTTACACGAGCCACGACATGACCCAACAATTGCAGACCCTCATCGACCAGGCCTGGGAACAACGCGCCAGCTACAACCCGGGCAACGCTCCGGCCGAACTGCGCGAAGCGGTCGATCACGTCATCGACCAGCTCAACAGCGGCAAGCTGCGCGTGGCCGAACGCATCGATGGCGAATGGGTGACGCACCAATGGCTGAAAAAAGCGGTGCTGCTGAGCTTCCGCCTGCACGACAACCAGCCGATGCAGGCTGGCGATCTGCACTTTTTCGACAAGGTGCAGACCAAGTTCCATCATCTCAGCGCCGAGCAGATGCGCGCCACCGGCGTGCGCGTGGTGCCGCCGGCAGTGGCGCGGCACGGTTGCTACATCGCCCCCAACGTGGTGCTGATGCCGTCTTACGTCAACATCGGCGCGTATGTCGATGAAGGCACCATGGTCGATACCTGGGCCACCGTCGGCTCGTGCGCGCAAATCGGCAAGAACGTGCATTTGTCGGGCGGGGTGGGCATCGGCGGGGTGCTCGAACCCATCCAGGCCAACCCGACCATCATCGGCGACAACTGCTTCATCGGCGCGCGCTCCGAAGTCGTCGAAGGGGTGATCGTCGAGGACAACTGCGTGATCTCGATGGGGGTCTACATCGGCAAATCGACCAAGATCTACGACCGCGCCACCGGCGAGATCAGCTACGGGCGCATTCCTGCCGGCTCGGTCGTGGTCAGCGGCAGCCTGCCCAGCAGCGACGGCAAGTACAGCCTGTACTGCGCGGTGATCGTGAAAAAAGTCGATGCGCAAACGCGCGCCAAAACCAGCATCAACGAACTGCTGCGCACCTGAGCGCAGTCTGTCGGCACGACGCGGTACAGGGAGGGGGACATCATGTCGGCAATGGAACGGCTGTTCAAGCTGATGGCGGAAAAAAAGGCGTCCGATCTGTACATCAGTCCGCACGCCCCGATCCTCATCCGCATCAACGGCCACGCGGTGGCGGTCAACCGCCAGGTGCTCACCACCGAGGAGCCGTTTCGCCTGCTGGCCGAGGCGGTGGGGCCGGAAAAGGCCGCCGAAGTCACGCGCACCGGCGAGCTCAACATGGGTCTGCCCCGCCCCGGGCTGGGAAGTTTTCGCATCAGCGCGTTCCGCCAGCGCGGCAGCGTGGCGATGGTGGTGCGTTTCATTCCGGGCGAGGTGCCGCCTCTGGAATCGCTCAACCTGCCGGGAATTCTCGCCGATCTGGTGATGGAAAAACACGGCCTGCTGCTCATGGTCGGCGCCACCGGCGCGGGCAAGAGCACGACGCTGGCGGCGATGATCGACTACCGCAACGCCAACCGCACCGGCCACATTCTCACGCTGGAGGAGCCGATCGAGTATCTGTTCGTCAACCGCAAATCGATCGTCAACCAGCGCGAAGTCGGTATCGACACCGAATCGCTGGCCGTCGGGCTGAAAAACGCGCTGCGTCAGGCGCCCGACTGCATCATGATCGGCGAAATCCGCGACCAGGCGACGATGACCGCCGCGCTGCAGTACGCCCTGTCCGGCCATCTCTGCCTGGCGACGCTGCACGCCAACAACAGCTATCAGGCGCTCAACCGCATCGTCGGTTTCTACCCGATGGACCAACGCCCGGCGCTGTACAACGACATGGCGTCGGGGCTGCGCGGCATCGTGTCGCAACGTCTGCTGCGCGCCACGGCGGGCGGCCTCACCCCGGCGGTGGAAATCATGCTCAACACCCAGTTGGTGCGCGAGTTGATCGAAAAGGGCGATTTTTCCGGCGTCAAGGAGGCCATGGAAAAGTCGATGGCCGAAGGCTCGCAAACCTTCGAACAGGCGCTGGCGGCCATGGTCATCGACGGCGTCGTCAGCCGGGAGGAGGCGCTGGCTTACGCCGATTCACCGACCAACCTGCTGTGGCGGCTGGAAAACGATGCCAGCCTGCGCCGGCAGGCCGCACCCGCCGAAGCGGTGGAGGACGACACGCCGTCTTTCACCGAAATCACCCTCGATGTCGATTCGCCGCGCTGACCGCGCGCTGCCGCCGCATGTCCCCGACGCAAGCCCTGGCGCAAGAGCTGATTTCCCGCCGTTCGATCACCCCGCAGGATGCCGGCTGCCAGACCCTGCTTGCCGCGCGGCTGCAGGCCTTGGGGTTCGCCTGCGAGGCGCTGCCCAGCGGGCCGGACGATTTTCGCGTCAGCAACCTGTGGGCGCTGCGCCCGGGGGCGACGGCCGACGCGCCGGTGCTGCTGTTTGCCGGGCACACCGACGTGGTTCCGCCGGGGCCGCCCAAGCAGTGGCACAGCGACCCGTTCGTGCCCACGGTGCGTGATGGCAGGCTCTACGGCCGCGGCGCCGCCGACATGAAAACCTCTCTGGCGGCGATGGTGGTGGCGGTCGAGGAATTCATCGCCGCGCATCCGCACCCGGCTGCGGGTCTGGCTTTTCTGCTCACCAGCGACGAGGAAGGCCCGGCGCGCGACGGCACGGTCAAAGTCTGCGAACTGCTGGCAGCGCGCGGCCAGCGGCTGGACTGGTGCATCGTCGGTGAGCCGACATCCACGGCGCAGCTCGGCGATGTGATCAAGAATGGCCGGCGCGGCTCGCTTTCAGGGCGGCTGACGGTGCGCGGTGTGCAGGGACACATCGCCTATCCGCATCTGGCGAAAAACCCCATCCACCTGGCCGCGCCGGCGCTGGCCGAGCTCGCCGCGACGCGCTGGGACGACGGTAATGCACACTTCCCGCCGACGTCGTGGCAAATGTCCAACATCCACGCCGGCACCGGCGCCACCAACGTCATTCCCGGTGAACTGGTGGTCGATTTCAACTTCCGCTTTTCCACCGAATCCACCCCTAGGCAACTGCGGCAACGGGTGCACGCCGTGCTCGACCGCCACGCGCTCGATTACACCATCGACTGGTCGCTCGGCGGCGAGCCCTTTCTCACCCCGCCGGGGCCGCTGTCCGCGGCGTTGCAGGCGGCCATCCACGCCGAAACCGGGTTGAGCGCCGAACTGTCCACCAGCGGTGGCACGTCCGATGGCCGCTTCATCGCCAAAATCTGTCCGCAGGTCGTCGAATTCGGCCCGGTCAACGCCAGCATCCACAAAATCGACGAATGCGTCGATCTGCAGTCCATCGAGGCGCTGAAAAACATCTACCGCCGCACCCTCGAGGCGCTGGCGGCATGAAGCCGCGCACAAACGCCGCCACGCCGACGCTGGGGCAGGCGTGGGCGAAGACCGCACGCGCGCTCGATGCCGCCGGCCTGACCTTCGGCCACGGCTGTGCGAACGCGCAGGAAGAGGCGGCGTGGCTGGTGCTGCACGCCGCCGGGCTGCCTGCCACCGAGGCGGCGCGTTTGCAGCAGCACGCGCAGCACAGGCTGAGCGCGGCGCAGTGGCAACGGATCAAGCAGGTCACCGCCGAGCGCATCGCATCGCGCCAGCCGCTGGCGTATCTGCTGGGCGAGGCGTGGCTGGCGGGGCTGCGTTTCACCGTGGACCGCCGGGTGATCGTGCCGCGGTCGTTCATCGCCGAACTGCTCGTGCAGGGGGCGTTCGACCCCTGGCTGCCGCAGCCGCCGCGCCGCGTGCTCGATCTGTGCACCGGGTCGGGCTGCCTGGCGGTTCTGGCAGCGCTGCAATGGGAGCAGGCGCAGGTCGACGCCAGCGATATTTCCGCCGACGCGCTGGACGTGGCGCAGATCAACCGTGCGGCGTATGCCCTGCAGGATCGGCTCCGGCTGTTCGCCTCCGATTTGTGGGACGCGCTGCCGCCGCAGACGGGTACTGGCTACGATCTCGTGCTGTGCAACCCGCCCTACGTGCCGGCGGCGAGCATGCAGGCGCTGCCGCAGGAATACCGCCACGAGCCGGCGCTGGCGCTGGCCGGGGGCGACGATGGCATGGATCTGGTGCGCCGTCTGCTGCTGCAGGCACCGGCGCATCTGGCGCCGCAGGGCGTGCTGGTGCTCGAAGTCGGCAACGAGCGCGCCGCGTTCGAAGCCGCCTTCCCCCGTCTGCCCGCGGTGTGGCTCGATACCGAGCTGCACCCCGAAGCGGTGTGTCTGCTGCTCGCTGCGGACCTGCGCGCGGCGACCGACGCGCCACGGCCATGATCCGTCTCACCGACGTCGTGTTGCGTCGCGGCACGCAACGCGTGCTCGACCGTGCCAGCCTGACGCTGCACGCGACCGACAAAGTCGGTCTGGTCGGCGTCAACGGCGCGGGCAAGACGTCGTTGTTCAAACTGCTGCTGGGCGAGCTGCACGAAGACGCGGGCAGCGTCGAGCGCCCGGCGGGATGGCGGGTGGCCACCGTCGCCCAGGACGTGCCCGACACCGATGCCAGCGCCACCGAGTTCGTGCTGCAGGGTGACGTCGCGCTGCAGGCCGCGCAGCGGGCGCTGCACGCGGCGCTGCAGTCGCCGGCGCACGACGCCGTCGCGGCGCATGCGCTGGCCGAAGCGCAGCATGCGTTCGAGCTGGCCGGCGGCTACACCGCGCGGGCGCGTGCCGAGGCGCTGCTGCTCGGGCTGGGGTTCAGTGTCGCCGAGCTGGAGCAGGCGGTGCGGCAGTTTTCTGGCGGGTGGCGGATGCGGCTGGCGCTGGCGCAGGCGCTGTTTGCGCCCGGCGACTGCCTGCTGCTCGACGAGCCGACCAACCACCTCGACCTCGACGCGCTGGTCTGGCTGGAACAGTGGCTGTCGCGCTATACCGGTCTGCTGCTGGTGATTTCACACGACCGCGAGTTTCTCGACGCCGTCTGCCGCATCACTGTGCACCTCGACGGCGGCAAACTCACCCGGTACGGCGGCAACTACACCGCGTTCGAGGAGCAGCGGGCGCAACAGCTGCTGCAGCAGCAGGCGGCGTTCGCCAGGCAGCAGCAGGACATCGCCCGGCTGACCCGCTTCGTCGAACGGTTCCGTGCCAAGGCGACCAAAGCACGGCAGGCACAAAGCCGGATGAAGGCGCTCGAGCGCATGCAGCGCCTGGCCCCGGTGGTGCTCAGCAGCCCGCTGCGCATCGAACTGCTGCCGCCGCACAGCCTGCCGCAACAGCTCTTGACGCTGCACGACGCCAGCTGCGGCTACGCGGCGCAGCCGGTCCTGCAGCGCGTCAGCCGCAGCATCACCGGCGGTCTGCGCATCGGCATCCTCGGTGCCAACGGCCAGGGCAAGTCCACCCTGGTCAAAACCCTGGCCGGTGTGCTGCCGCTGCTGGCAGGACAGCGCGTCGAAGGCAGGGGTCTGGTGATCGGCTACTTCGCACAGCAGGAAGTGGACGTGCTGCGGCTGGACGAATCACCGCTGCAGCACATGCAACGGCTCTCGCGCGAGGCCGCGGCGCAGTCCACCGAGCAGGACTGGCGCAACTGGCTGGGGCGTTACCAGTTCGACGGCGACATGATGCTGCGCCCCTGCGGCAGCTTTTCCGGCGGCGAGAAAGCGCGGCTGGCGCTGGCTCTGGTCATCTGGCGACGGCCCAACCTGTTGCTGCTCGACGAACCGACCAACCACCTCGACCTGCCCACCCGCGAGGCCTTGGCGCTGGCGCTGCAGGATTTCGCCGGCAGCATGCTGCTGGTGTCGCACGACCGCGCTTTGCTGCGGGCCACCTGCGATGCCTTCTGGCTGGTCGCGCAGGGCGAGGTGCGAGACTTCGACGGCAGCCTCGACGACTACCAGCAATGGGCGCTGTCGCGCACGGCGCAGCGGCAAACCGCGGCGCAGCAGGCGCAGCCGGGCACAGCGGCCTCGCCGGCGGCAGTCAGCGACCGCAAACAGCTTCGCCGCCAGCAGGCCGAACAACGGCAGCAGCGCGCGCAGCAGCTCAAGCCGCTGAAAGCCGAATTCGCCAGGGTCGATGCCGAGTTGCGACAGCTCGAAGCCGAACGCACCGCGCTGGAAACCGAGCTGGCGCGCCCGCACGGGAGCGCCGCGCAGCGTGCCGAACAGGGCAGGCGGCACCATGCGGTCAGCGCCCGCATCGCCGCACTCGAAGAGCGCTGGCTGGAACTTGGCGAGCAGATCGAAGCGCTGGAGGCCGCCTGAAGCAAAAATTGACCGATGTGGACATCTGAATGTGTTGATCCGAGTAAATTGCTCAACTTCTCGTCGCCCCTGCCGTGACGCGGCAGGCGGCGGCCCGATCAACCCGCAGGAGTCCTCATGAAACAAACCCTGTTGCAGGAAAAATACCCGGTTTACGTTGCCGAATTCGCCAAATCCGAAACCCCGTACACCACGGTGGCTGAAGTGGTCGAGTATTACAAGGCCAAGATCGCCGCCAATCCGCAAGTCAAATTCATCGCCGTGTTCGATCATTACGAACACACCACGCGCATCGGCGGCACGATCGCGCCGGACATCAAGGCCGCCGCGGAGGTGATTTTCTGTTTCGGCATCGCTTTGCCCAACCCGATGGTGCTGGCCGTGCGCCCGCGCTCGATCGGCATTGCCGACATGGGCGACAAATTCGTCATCTCCTTCCTCGAAGCCCCGATGGCTCCGGCCAACGAGGCGATGGAAGCCTGGACCAAGGGGCTGCGCACGGCGCAGGGCTGAGCCAGCCGTTCCACAGGTCGGGCGGGCAGCGCCGCCGCTGCCCCCGGTGCGCGGCTACGGCGCACGCGCAGCGCGCCGCAGCAGCAGGGCGAAACAACACGCCGCCACGGCCAGCCCGGTGGTGTTGCCCATCCAGAACCCGGCAGCGCCGCGCAAGGCCTGCGGCGTCGTGCCCAGGACGTCGAAACCCAAGACGTAGCCGCCACCCAGGCCGATGCCCCACAGCGACAGGGCGTAGAGCGCGCTGGGCAGCGCCACCACATGGTACGCGCGCAAGACGAACGCACTGCTGGCCTGGACGGCGTCGAACACCTGGTACAAGGCAATGAAAACAAACAGGTGCATGGCCACGGCCTGCACCGAGGCATCGTCCGTGTACCAAGCAATGATCTGCCGGCGGGCGACCAACACCAGCAGCCCCACGCCCACCGAGAGCAGTGCTGCTGCGCCCACCCCGCTGATGGCCATGCGCCGCGCCGCCTGCCTTTGCCCGGCGCCCAGATGCTGCGCGACCACCGAGCTAGTGGCGATGGACAGCGACAGCGGCAACATATAGAGCACCGTGGCGAAATTGGCGGTGATTTGATGCGCGGCGAGCACGGTGTGACCCAGCCGGGCGATGAACAGCGCCATGAAGGTGAACGCCGAGACTTCCACCAGCAGGCTCAAACCGATCGGCAGACCCAGGCGCAGCAAATGCGCTTGGTCGCTCCACCGCGGGCGGCTCCAGCGCGACAGCGCGGCATACGGCCGCAGCACGCCGTCGTGACGGTGCTGCCATAGCGCCATGCCGAGCAGCCCGTACTGCGTGAGCACCGTGGCCACGGCGCAGGCCGTCGCACCCTCGACGGGCAGGGCGCGGCCGAGCCAGCTGCCCGGCAGGAGAAACGCCGCGTTGAGCAGCAGTTTCGCCAGCAGGCCGCCGAGCTGCAACGCGGTGGTGAGCATCGGCTTGGAAATCGCCTGGCTGAACGCGGCGTGGACGCGCAACGCCAGCGCCGCCGGCAGGCCGAGGGCGAGAACGGCCAGGTAGGCATCGACGGCCGGGTCATGCCGTTGCCCGGTCAGCGCGAGCAAAGGTTGCGGCCAGAGCAAGACCCCCATACCGGCCACGCTCAGCCCTGCGCTCAGCCACAGTCCCTGGCGGAACCAGGCGCCGGCTTCGAGCGGCGCACCGGCGCCGTAGCTGCGCCCGATCACTGGCAGCAGCGCCTGTGTCACGCCGGACAGCGCGATGTACAGTGTGATGAAAATCGCCTGCCCGATCGCCAGCGTCGCCAGACTGCTGACACTGGCGTAATGCCCGAGCATGGCGGTGTCGGCGACTCCGAAGCCAATGGTGGCGAGCTGGCCGATGAGCACGCTCAGCGCCAACCGCATCAGCGCCCGCAACGGATGCACCTCACAAGCCGACTCATGGCGCCGGCGGAACCAGTCGCTGGTAGAGGAACAGCGGTTCGTCGCGCTCACCCGGGCGGCCACCGCGCCACAGCAGGCCCCAGTGTGCTGCGGGCCGCGGGGGCCGCGCCCCCAGCGCATACCCGCAGCGCGCTGCAGGTGCGGCGGCAAAATCCAGCCGGCTCCAGTAGCCGATGAGCGCCTGCGTGGTCAGGTCGATTCCCGACGGCTGCAGGCAGGCGGGCGCGGCGTGCATCGACAGGGCGTCGGTGCTGCGCACCACACGCGCCACATCCTCGCCGACCTGGCGGTAGGTGCTGGCGTAGTTCAACACCGGCATCCACAACGTGCCCACCAGCACCCAGACCAGGGTCACACCGCCGGCAGACAGCACCATGCCTTTCCACAGCGGATGGCGGTGCCGGCCGGTGCGCCACAGCACGATCGCCGTCCACGCCGCGGTGGCCAGCAGCGCCACGGCAACGGCCAGCGGGTCCAGATGCAGGGTGAAGCCCGGTGCCAGACGGGCGATGTTCGCCGCCGGCTTCGGCGGCCAGCCCACGAGCATCGCCAGCCACATCACCCACACCCCGAGCGCGAGCAGGCTGAAAAACAGCACGGCAAACCAGTCGATCGCCGCCAGACCGGCGCGCCGCATCACGGGCAGGGCGAAGCCGGCAAGGATGGACAGCGGCGGCAGCGCCAGCAGGAACACCTTGTCGTTGTTGCCCAGCGCCAGCGCGCCGAGCAACGCCAGCAAGGCCAGCGCCGCCGAAGGCAGCAGGTGCCAGGCGCGCAGCGACTCGCGCCAGCGCCACAACCCCCACGCTGCCAGCGGCCAGCTCGGCCAGGTGAACCACAGGCCGAGGCGGAAAAAATCCCCCAGGGTGTGCAGCCCCGGCCATTGGCCGCGCAGCGGCCAGCCCATCACCGCTTCGGCGGCCAGCCCGCTGCACCAGCCGGCGGCCACGGCCAGTAGCGCCGCCCCCCGGGCGCGGCGCACGTCGGGCCACAGCAGCGCGGCCAACACCGCGCCGAGCAGCACGACAAACCAGCCCGCAGCGGTCAGCGCCAGGCCGGTTTGCGCCGCCGCCAGCACGGCAGCAGACTTCCACGGCCGGCGTGGATAGAGCGACAGCCCGTACAACACCGCACTGACGGCCACCAGCTGCAGGACCTGCGTCGAAGCCTCATGACCGCGGCCGAGCAGGCCGAGGGTGGCCAGTAGGGTGAGGAGCACGCCATCGGCGATGGCGCGGGCATAGTCGGTTGCGGCGATGGGCGGACCGAACGCCGGCGGCACCGGCTGGGCCGCATCCTGACGGGCGAAATGGAAGGCGGCAGACCAGGTCAGCCACATACTTGCCGCCAGCGCCGCCATGAAGGGCAGGCGCGACGCCAGCACGGGGCCGATCCAGCCGCCCAGCAGCTGAATCGATCCGGCGCCGAGCCAGTGCGTCAGCCAGCTGCCATGCAGGGCAACGCCGTAGAGCACCGGGTCGAACCAGTCCGCCCGACCCTGCGCCATCTGCCACATCAGCACGAAACCCAGCCCGTCGGAACGCCAGGGATCGCGGCCGACGAAGCCCGGCAGGATGTAAGCCAGGCACAGCAGCAACAGCAGCGCTCGCGGCAGCTTACCGACGGCACCCGGGCGCAACGCCGGACGCGCCGGGGGTCTGCGGGTTTGGCCGTGGGAAAACGCCGAACTCATGGAAGGGGCACGCCGGGGCAGTGGCTGCAAACGACAACGGGCAGCCGTGCTGCCCGTTGGGTCGATGTCCGACGGGTCGAAAACGAACCCGCGAGGTGGGGAATGAGAGACGGAATGAAAAAATGCGGAAAAAGACGCAAGAAACGGTAGAAGGCGGGTCGATGACGCCGCCCTCAGGCCTTGCCGGTTGCTTTGGCAAACTTCTGACGGAATTTTTCCACCCGTCCGCCCAGCGTGTCGACGCTTTTTTGCGTACCGGTGTAAAACGGATGCGACTCGGCGCTGGTTTCGACCTTGTACAGCGGCAGTTCGCGTCCGTCGTCGAGTTTGATGGTTTCGCGCGTCTGCACGGTCGAGCCGATGATGATTTTCGATCCGGTGGACAGGTCGAGAAAGCAGACGTCGCGGTATTCGGGGTGGATTCCAGGTTTCATGTCGGTTCCTTGAAAAGGGAGCTAGCCGCCGGGCAAGCGCGCCGCTTCGCGCGAGGTGCTGCGCTGCCGGTACTTGGCAAACACGCAATTATGACAGATTTCCTGCGGCCTGCTGCCTCAGCCGCCACGGCGCATGAGGTCGAAGAACTCGGCGTTGTTTTTCGTCTGTTTCATTTTATCGAGCAGGAATTCCATTGCCTGGATTTCGTCCATCGGATAGAGCAATTTGCGCAAAATCCACGCTTTTTGCAGCACTTCAGGCTTGAGCAGCAGTTCCTCGCGCCGCGTGCCCGAGCGGTTGATGAGGATGGCGGGATAGACGCGCTTTTCCGACAGCCGGCGGTCGAGGTGGATTTCCATATTGCCGGTGCCCTTGAACTCCTCGTAAATCACTTCGTCCATGCGGCTGCCGGTATCGACCAGCGCGGTGCCGATGATGGTCAGCGAGCCGCCTTCTTCGATGTTGCGCGCGGCGCCGAAAAAGCGTTTGGGCCGCTGCAGGGCGTTGGCGTCGACCCCGCCGGTGAGAATCTTGCCCGACGTCGGCACCACGGTGTTGTAGGCCCGGGCCAGGCGGGTGATGGAGTCCAGCAGGATGACCACGTCCTTTTTCAGCTCGACCAGGCGCTTGGCCTTTTCGATCACCATCTCGGCGACCTGCACGTGGCGCACCGCCGGCTCGTCGAAGGTGGAGCTGACGACTTCACCGCGCACCGAGCGCTGCATTTCGGTCACTTCCTCCGGGCGCTCGTCGATCAGCAGCACGATGAGCACGACCTCCGGGTGGTTGGCGGTGATGGCGTGCGCCAGCGCCTGCAGCATCACCGTCTTGCCGCTCTTGGGCGGGGCGACGAGCAGACCGCGCTGGCCCTTGCCGATGGGGGCGATGATGTCGATCACCCGGCCGATGATGTTTTCCTCGCCCTTGATGTCGCGTTCCAGACGCAGATGTTCCGTGGGGAACAGCGGCGTGAGGTTCTCGAACATGATCTTGTTCTTGTTTTCCTCGGGGGTGACGCCGTTGACGCGGTCCACCTTGACCAGCGCGAAGTAGCGCTCGCCATCCTTGGGCACGCGCACCTCGCCTTCGATCGAGTCGCCGGTGTGCAGGTTGAAGCGGCGGATCTGGCTGGGCGAGATGTAGATGTCGTCGGGCGACGCCATGTAGCTCGATTCCGGCGCGCGCAAAAAGCCGAAGCCGTCGGGCAGCACCTCCAGACAGCCGTCGCCGAACACCTGCTCGCCGTTGCGCGCCACGCGCTTGAGGATGGCGAACATCAATTCCTGTTTGCGCAGGCGGCTGGCGTTCTCGATCTCCAACGACTGCGCCATTTCGAGCAGCTTGGAGACGTGCGTCGCTTTGAGTTCAGACAGATGCATGGTGAAACACTCGGGAGGACAGGCTGCGGGAGCTGGCGCCGGGGTTGGACAGGGACGGGGCGCGCGCCATCGCAGGGCGCAATCGCGGCAGCGGACTGATGGAGCAGAGGGAACCGGGACGCCGCGGCGTTTTCACCCGCCGCGGCAGACGGCCAGCCAGAACGGCTGCCCGCCGTGCCATTCAGTGCTGCGCACACGCGCGCGCAGCACAGAGGACAAAGGGTCGAACCGACCGATGAACCGAAAGAGAATTATAGATGGGCGTCGACGAACGCGGTCAGCTGCGATTTGGACGCGGCGCCGACCTTGTTGCCGGCGAGTTCACCGTTTTTGAACAGCAGCAGGGTCGGGATCCCGCGGATGCCGAATTTCGCCGGAATGGTGCGGTTTTCATCGACGTTGACCTTCATGATGGCGAGCTTGCCCTGGTACTCGCTGGCCATTTCATCCAGCGTCGGGGCGATCATCCGGCACGGCCCGCACCACTCGGCCCAGAAGTCCACCAGCACGGGGATGTTGGACTTGAGCACGTCCTGCTCGAAATCTGCATCGTTGGTGTGTTTGATCAGTTCGCTAGCCATGGTCACCTCGGTAAAACGATTGTTGGGAAATTTTGACACAAGTTGCCGCGCTGGCGCTGATCGCAAGAGCGAGGTTGCTTCAGAGTCTGGGCAAACCGGTCGTCACAGATCCGGCTGCGCAGCCCAAAGGCCTGACGCAGCGGTTGAAAACGGGTGACGAGCCGTTCCCCCGGCACTCGCGGTAAACGGCTGTGGCTGCTTCGTTCCCGACCTGACCAGGTTCACCGCGCCGCGATGCGGGGCGGCCCGTCACCCCATATTCTAAGGCGAGAGGGGGCCGGCCTGCTGCCGGATCCACGCACCAACCTGCGGCCAGACCTCCTTGAGGTTGCGCGCGCCCATGAACAGCCCGACGTGGCCGCCGGGGACGATGCGTTTTTCAATGTGTTGTCTTGGCGTGCCGCACAGCTTTTGCGCGGCGAACACCTGCTCGTGGGGGGTGATGTCGTCGCTCTCGCCGGCGAGCAGGTACAGCGGGCAGGTGATGTCTTTGAGCGCCAGCGGCCGGCCCAGGCCGACGAACTCGCCTTTGGAGAACCGATTGCGCCGGAACAACTGGTCGATCACCTGCAGATACCAGCGCCCGGGCAGATCGAGCGGGTTTTCGTACCAGCGTTCGAAGGCTTCGGTCTTGGCCAGCCACACCGGGTCGTCGATGTGTTCATACAGGTCGATGTGGTCCTGCACATAGTGCTGCGCCGGGTGCATGTTTTTCCACCCGGCGAGCATGTATTTGCCCAGCATCAGCCCGTCGCCGCTGGCCACCAGGTCGGCGTAAAACGCCAGCGGCGTGTGCGCGACCATTTTTTTCAGCGGCCCGTGGCCGGCGTGGGTGTCGATCGGCGAGCCGGCCAGCACCAGGCTGACGACCTTGCGCGGAAAACGCGCGGCGAGCATCGCCGCCGTCCAGCCGCCCTGACACAGGCCGACGAGGTGCACGCGGTCGCCCAGGTCGTCGATGCACGCTAGCAGGTGGGCGAGGTAATCGTCGATTTGCAGGTCCTTCATGTCAGCCGTGGCGCTGTGCCAGTCGGTGAGGAACAGCGGGCCGACACCGGCAGCGCGCAGCGTCTGCATCAGGCTCTGGCCGTCGTGGTAGTCGGCGATCATCGACGTATGCCCGGCGTACGGCGCGATGACCAGCGTCGGGATGCCTTGCGCGTTTGGCGCGGAGTAATCGCACAGATCGAGGGTGCGCAGCTTCAGCCGCACGCTGTGCGCCGTCGCCAGCTGCGGCTTGATACCGCCGTGCAGCCGCAATTCCTCGTCGAGGAATTTGACGTTGCGCGCGTAGAGCTCCAGCCCCTGCTCGGCCATGCTCGCAGCGAGCTGCACCGGCCAGAAAAACGGCACGTTGACGTTGGGCGCGGGGGCGGCGTTTTGCGTCTCAGACATGCGGACTCCTTCAGGCAATCGCGAAACGGCGCAGCAGCGGGCGCTTGACCAGCACATCGAGCAGCAGGGTGAACACGACGGTCACCAGCAGGATCGCGCCGATCACCCCCCAAGGCAGCGCCGCCATGAGCACGCCGGCTCCGGCCAGGGCGCACACCACGATCACGTCGCCCACGCTGGCCGCGGCCATCCAGCGCGACGGCGCCAGCGTCCACAGCGGGCCGTCGGTGCGCAGCAGGTACAGCCCGGCTTGGTTGCCGAACACCAGGATCAGAAACACCACGGTCTGTAACTGCGCCAGGCTCAGCCCTTGCGCCTGCGCCCAGACGTAGACCCCGGCGGCAAACAGCAGGCTCAGCCCCGCCAGCACCGCCGATGCGCCCATCAACCGGCCGACCTGCCAGCGCTGCGGCAGTCCCGCCGGGCGCACGTGGTCGGTAGCGATGCTCATCGTCGCGAAGTCGTTGGCGAACAGCATCAACACGATGAGCAGCGGCGAAATGATGAAATGCCCGGTCAGCACCAGACCTGCGGCGAGAAAAATGACGATTTCCAGCGTGCGCAGCACCTTGTTCAAGGCGTAGGTCAGCATGCGCCGGTGCACCTGCCGCCCGGCACGCACCACGGTGAGCACCCCGCCCAGGCCGGGGTCGGTGAGCACCACCCCGGCGGCAGCCTTGGCCACGTCGGTGGCGCTAGCCACGGCGATGCCCATTTCCGCCTGCCGCAGGGCCGGGGCGTCGTTGACGCCGTCGCCGGTCATGCCGGTGACGTGCCCGGCCTGCTGCAGCGCGGCGACGATGTGGTGCTTGTCCTGCGGCAGCACGCGGGCGTAGAGGTCGCATTGCGCCGGGTCGAGCGCCGCGCCCGGCTGGATGTGGCACACGCGGCTGCCCAGCCCGAGCTGCGCGCCGATGGCGCGCGCGGTGTCTTCGGCGTCGCCAGTGGCCATGCACACCCGCACGCCGAGCTGCTTGATCTGCGCGATGAGGTCGGCGGCGTCGGGCCGCGGCGGGTCCGCCAGGCCGACGACGCCGAGCAACTGCAGCGCATCACCATGCCCGGCGGCCACCGCCAACACACGCGCGCCGCTGACCGCGAGTTTCTGCTCGGCAGCGTCGAGCGCCGCCTGCTGCGCGGTGTCGAGGTGGCACAACGGCCCGATGACATTGGCCGCGCCCTTGACCGCGCGCCACGGCTGGCCGTCAACGGTGTACGTGCCCTCGCTGCGGCGGGTGGATGGATCGAACGGCGCGAACGCGGTGCGTGGCGGCGCGGCGTCGAGCAGTTTGCGCTCGCGCGCCGGCGCCAGGATCGCCAGATCGAGCGGGTCTTGCGTGGCGTCGTCGCTGGCCAACGCGGCGGCGCGCAACACGGCGTTTTCGTCTGCGCCTGCGGCCAGCGGTACGGCGCCGGCGTAGCGCAGACGGTTTTGCGTCAGCGTACCGGTTTTGTCCGACACCAGGGTGTCCATCGCCGCGGCTTCTTCCACCGCGGGCAACCGGGTGACGAGCACGCCCTGGTGCGCCAGCCGCTGGCCGCTGACGGCGGTCGCCAGGGTGTAGGTGGCCGGCAGCGCCACCGGCACCGAGGCGACCAGCAGCATCAGCGCAAACACCGCGGTGTCGAGCAGCGGCAGGTGGTGCCACAGCGCGAAGGCCACGACCAGCGCGACCAGCACGGCGTCGAACACCACCAGACGCTTGACGATGGCGAAAATGGTGCGCTGCATGTGGCTGGGGGCGCTCGACGTGCGCACCAGCTCGGCGGTGTGGCCGAAAAAGGTGTGCGCCCCGGTGGCGGTGACGCGGCCGGTGGCTTCGCCCTGGCGGACGATGGCGCCGGTGTACGCCGGCTTGCCCGGCCCAGCGTCGACCGGCAGCGATTCGCCGGTCAGCGCCGACTGGTCCAGCGACACCGCGCCGTCGAGCAGCTGCAGGTCGGCCGGGACGATGTCGCCGGCGCGGATGTGGATGATGTCGCCGGGCACCACGGCTTCGGCGGCGATCTGCTGCCACTGGCCGTCGCGCCGCACCCGGGCGTTGACGCGCAACTGCCGCCGCAGCAGCGCCAGCGCGTCCTTGGCGCGCTGCTCCTGCACGAAAGCGACCACGGCGTTGAACACCAGCAGTGCAGCGATGACCAGCGCCTCCACGCCGCGGCCGAGCAGCAGCTGCAGCACGATCACGGCTTCGAGCATCCACGGCACCGGCGCCCAGAACCGCGCGGCAAACTGCCGCCAGGCCGGCACCCTGCGCTCGGCGATGGCGTTGGCGCCAAACCGCGCCAGCCGTGCCGCGGCCTCTGCCGCCGACAGACCGGTGGCCGGGTCGGTGGGCGGCAGGCTGTCGGACGACGGGGTGTCGGACATCGGCGTGGTCGGCGTCGTCATGGCAGAAGGGCAGCAGCCTGCAGCGCCATCACCCCCTCCTCGTCGGTCGGCAGGGCGAACGCCGGAACGCGGCTGTCGCCATGGGTGATGCACGCCTGGCCGGCGGCGTTGGCCAGCGGGTCCAGCGACACGCCCAGCCACGCCAGCGCCTGGCAGACCGCGGCGCGCACCATGGCGCTGTGCGTGCCGATACCGCCGGTGAACACCAGCGCGTCGAGGCCACCGAGATCGGCGGCGAGCGCGCCGATGTGGTGCACCACGCTGGCGGTAAACAGCGCGATGGCCTCGGCCGCGCGGGGGTCGCTGCTGGCTCCGAGGGTGCGCAAATCCTCGCTCAGCGCGGACACGCCTTTGAGCCCGCTATCGTGGTAGAGCATCGACGTCAGCTGCACCGCATCGAGCCCTTCCTCGGTGATCCAGTGCAGCACCAGTCCGGGGTCGAGCGCGCCGCAGCGCGTGCTCATGACCAGGCCGTCGAGCGCGGTGAACCCCATGGTCGTGCATTGGCTGCGCAGCGCGCGCAGGCCGCACAGGCTGGCGCCGCCACCCAGATGCGCCACGATCACCGCACCCTGCGCGCGCGCACCGAGCAGGCCGGGGAGCTGGCGGGAAATGGCGTCGTACGACAGGCCGTGAAACCCGTAGCGCCTGAAACCTTTGTCGTGCCAATGGCGCGGGATGGCGTAACGCCGCGCCAGGTCGGGTTGCGTGGCGTGGAAGGCGGTGTCGAAACAGGCGATCTGCGGCACGCCGGGCAGCCGGGTGCTGGCGGCGTCCACGCCGTCGAGACCCGGCCCCTGGTGCAGCGGCGCCAGGCTGCGCAGCGCATCGAGCGCCACGCGCACCTCGGGCGTGATGCGCTGCGCCGCGGTGAAGCGCGTGCCGCCGTGGACGATGCGGTGGGCCACCCCGGTAATCGGGCCGATGCCCGCGGGCCGCAGCAGACGGTCGAACAGGGCGCCGACTTCGGCGGCGATGTCGCCGCGCGGCTCGTCCGACGCGCTGCGATGGGTCTGCCCCTGCCCGTCGGTCCAGCGCAGCGTGGCCTGGCCGCCGTGGCTGTCGATTTCGCCGCGCAGCAGCGCGCGCGGCAGCGGCGTCGTGGCAGTGGCGGCGCAGTCGGCGCGGGCGAAGACGGCGAACTTCAGGCTGGCCGAACCGGCGTTGAGGCAGAGCAGGGCGGGGGTGGACATGGCGGTGCAGGCGCTCAGGCCGTGGCCGGGACAGCGGCGCCGGTGAGGGCGGGGGCGGGCGGCGCGCCGTCGATCTGCCCGGTGGCGCGCAGCCGCGCCTGGCGCTGCAGCACCGCCAGCGCACACGATGCCAGCCGCGCCTGCACGCCGTCGGCGCGGCTGGTGAGGATGATGGGCACGCGGGTGCCGACCACCAGCCCGGCGATGACCGCGCCGCCGAGATATTCGAGCTGCTTGGCCAGCATATTGCCCGACTCCAGGTCGGGGGTGAGCAAAATGTCGGCTTGCCCGGCCACCGGCGAGTTGATGCCCTTGGTCCTGGCCGCGGCCAGAGACAGCGCGTTGTCGAACGCCAGCGGGCCGTCGAGGATGGCACCAGTGATCTGCCCGCGGTCGGCCATTTTGCACAGCGCCGCGGCGTGCAGCGTGGCCGGCATGCTGGCGTTGACCGTCTCCACCGCGGCGAGGATGGCCATGCGCGGCGTGGCCACGCCCAGCGCCTGCGCCAGATCGATGGCGTTTTGCGCGATGTCGCGCTTGGTGTCGAGGTCGGGGGCGATGTTGATCGCCGCATCGGTGATGAACAGCAGGCGCTCGGCCGCCGGCGCGTCGATGACGAACACGTGGCTGGCGCGCCGCCCGGTGCGCAGGCCGCCCTGCGGGTCGAACGCGGCGTGCATCAGCTCGTCGGTGTGCAGCGCGCCTTTCATCAGCGCGCCGACCTTGCCGGCGCGCGCCAGCTCCACCGCCTGCGCCGCCGCGGCATGGCTGTGCTCGGTGGGAATCAGCTCCCACGGCGACAAGTCGATCCCCGCCTCCTGCGCCGCGGCGCGGATGCGTTCCTGCGGGCCGATCCACACCGGCTCGATCAGCCCGGCGCGCGCGGCGTCGATCGCTCCTTGGATCGACACCGCGTTGACCGGATGCACCACGGCCACGCGCATCGGCTTGAGGCCCTTGCAGCCCTCGTGCGCCTTGTCCACCAGCGCCATCAGCCGCTGCCCGGGGTCGAACAGATGCAGTTGCGGCAGGCGCGCGCGCGGCCGGCACACAGCTTCGGTCGGGGCCTGCACCAGCGCATGCCCGCTGGCCACGGTCTGGCCGTGCTGGTTCACCGCCAGGCAGTCGAAGCGGACGCGGTGACCTTCGGCAAATTTTTCCCGCGCCGTCACGCTCACCGTCACCGTGTCGCCCAGCGCCACCGGCGTCTGAAAGTCCAGCGTCTGTTCGAGGTAGACGGTGCCGGCCCCGGGCAGCTCGGTGCCCAGCAGGTTCGACAGCAGCGCGCCCAGCCACATGCCGTGGCCGACGACATGGTGAAACGGCGTGCTGCGGGCAAACTCGTCGTCGATGTGCGCAGGGTTGGCATCGCCGGACATCACGGCGAAGGTGGCGATGTCGGCGCGGCTCAGGGTGCGCTGCAGCCGGGCGCTGTCGCCGATGGCGATCTGGTCGAAGGGGCGGTTGCACAACTCGTCGGTCATCGCGGGTTTCCAGGTCAGGGGATCAACGTTGCAGCACGTAGTCGCCGGGAGCGGGAGCCAGCGGCGGGTAGGCCACGCTGCCGCAGGGGGGAGGGGGCAGCTGTTCGCCGCTGCCCTTGGCCAGCAGCCACTGGTGCCAGCGCGGCCACCACGAGCCGTCTTCGGCCTGCGCCAGTTGCACCCAGTGGTCGGGGTCGACGTAGGGCCGCCCGCCGGGATGCGTGGCCCAGCGGTAGTGGCGGCGCGGATGCCCGGGCTCGCTGACGATGCCGGCGTTGTGCCCGCCGCTGGTGAGCACGAAGGTCACCTCCGATTCGGCCAGCAGGTGGATTTTGAACACCGATTTCCACGGCGCGACGTGGTCGCTCTCGGTGCCGACGACGAACCACGGCACGGCGACGTTCTCCACCGCCACCGGCCGTCCGTCCACCTTGTAATGCCCTTCGGCCAGGGCGTTGCGCAGGTAGAGGTTGCGCAGGTACTCGCTGTGCATGCGGTAGGGCATGCGCGTGGCGTCGGCGTTCCACGCCATCAGGTCGTTCATCGGCAGGCGCTCGCCCATGAGGTAGTCGCGCATCATGCGCGACCAGATCAGGTCGGAGGAGCGCAGCATCTGGAAGGTGCCGGCCATTTGCGTGGTGTCCAGATAGCCCTGCGACCACATCAGGTCTTCGAGAAAGCTGATCTGGCTTTCGTCGGTGAACAGCGTGAGCTCGCCGGCCTCGGTGAAGTCGGTCTGCGCGGCAAACAGGCTGACGCTGGCCAGCCTCTCGTCACCGCGCCCAGCCAGCGCGGCAGCGGCAATCGCCAGCAGCGTGCCGCCCAGGCAGTATCCCACGGCGTGGATCTTGCGCTGCGGCACGATCGAGCCGACGGCGTCGAGCGCGGCCAGCGGCCCCAGACGCAAATAGTCGTCCATGCCCAGGTCGCGGTCGTCGGCCGTGGGGTTTTTCCACGACACCATGAACACCGTGTGGCCCTGATCGACCAGGAATTTCACCAGCGAATTGTGCGGCGACAGGTCGAGGATGTAGTACTTCATGATCCACGCCGGGATGATGAGCACCGGCTCGGCGTGCACCGTGGGCGTGGCCGGGCTGTACTGGATCAGCTCCATCAGACGGTTGCGCAGCACTACCTTGCCGGGAGTCACCGCCACCTCGTGGCCGGGGCGGAACTGCTCGCTGCCCGCAGGCGGCCGTCTGTCGAGCAGGCGCTGCAGATCGTCCTGCCAGTTGCGCAGGCCCTGCAGCAGATTCATCCCGCCGGTGGCGGCGGTGCGTTCGAGCACTTCCGGGTTGGTCCAGAAAAAATTGCCCGGCGACAGCATGTCCATCCACTGCCGCGCCATGAAGGCGACGACCTGCTCGTGGTGCGGCGAAACCCCGCGCACGCCGTGCGTCGCAGCATCCACCCATTGCTCGCGCAGCAAAAACCGCTGCGCCATCAGGCTGAACGGCAGTTGCTGCCACTGCGGTGCGGCAAAGCGCCGGTCGCTGGCCGGCGGGGTGACGCAGGCGTGCAGCGGCGTCCTGCTGCCGCGCAGCGCGTGTGAGCCGGCTTCGGCGGCGTAGCGCAGCCATTGTCCCTGCAGATCCAGCGCCAGCGCCGCCAGGCTCGCCTGCTTGCCCGGGGAGGATGCCAGATGCATCGCCCAGTCGGCAAACGCCAGGCCGAGGGAGGCTGGCGACAGCCCGAGCGTGGCCTTGGCCGCCAGCGCGTGCACTGCGCGGTCGATCAGCTCGCGCAGGCCCTGGTCACGGTCGGGCGGGCGCTGCGCGGTGGCGGCTGACGGCGCTGCCGGCTGCGGCGCTGCCGGCAGCGGTGCGGCAGGTTGCGGGGGCGCGGCCGCGTGGTCTGGCGCCGCCGCAGCGGCGAGCCTGAGCGCCGGGCGCGGCGCCGTCTTGGCGGCCAAAGCCGTGCCGGATGAGGCGCGGCGGCGGGACTGACGCTCGGTCATGGGAGCACTCCAGCAAAGTTCGGATCATTGGAATGTGGCACTGCAGCATCCTCCTTGATGTGTGTCAAGCCCCGCAGGTCACCGCATATTGCCCGCGATGCCGTATGCAACACGGCACCCCGCGCGGAGGACAGCGGCTGCTGGGGCAAAATAGCATCCCTGGATGAAACTAGGAGAAAGTCGGTCATGCGCGTCACGGTCATTGGTGCGGGGTACGTCGGTCTGGTCACGGCCGCTTGTTTTGCCGACGTCGGCAACCGGGTGACGTGCATCGAGCGCGATCCCGTGCGGCTGGCGGCGCTGCGCGAACGCGCCGAAGTGCCGTTCTACGAGCCGGGTCTGAGCGATCTGGTGCGGCGCAACATCGAGCAGGGGCGGCTGCGTCTGGCGCCCAGTATCGCCGAGGGGCTGCCGGGGTCGCAGGTGTGTTTCATCGCCGTGGGCACACCGTCGCTGCCCGACGGTCAGGCGGACTTGTCGCAGGTCGAAGGCGCGGCGGTGGAAATCGGCCAGGCGATGGACGGCCCGCTGGTGGTGGTGCAGAAGTCCACCGCGCCGGTGGGCACGATCGCCAGGGTGCGCGCGCTGGTGCAGGCCGAGCTCGACCGCCGCGGCGTGAATCACCGCCTCGGGCTGGTGAGCAACCCCGAGTTCCTCAAGGAGGGCACGGCGATCGAGGACTTCACCCGCGGCGACCGCATCGTACTCGGCAGCGACGACCCGCAGGCCATCGCCACCATGCGCGAGCTGTACCGGCCGTTCAACCGCAACCACGAAAAAATCATGGTGATGGACGCCGCCAGCGCCGAACTGACCAAATACGCCGCCAACGCCATGCTGGCCACGCGTATTTCGTTCATGAACGAACTGGCGCGCATCGCCGAGGCGGTGGGCGCGGACATCGAACAGATCCGCAAGGGCATCGGCGTCGATCACCGCATCGGCAGCCACTTTCTCTACGCCGGTGCCGGCTACGGCGGCTCGTGCTTTCCCAAGGACGTCAAGGCGCTGGCGCACACCGCGCGCGAACTCGGCGTGCCCGCCGAGCTGGTGCAGGCGGTCGATGCCGTCAACCAGCGGCAGAAGCAGCGGCTGTTCGAAAAAATCGCCAGCCACTACGCGGGCGCCCTGCAGGGCAAGACCATCGCCGTCTGGGGGCTGGCGTTCAAACCCAACACCGACGACATGCGCGATGCGCCCAGTCTGGATCTGATCACGGCCCTGCTGCACGCTGGCGCGCGGGTGCAGGCCTGGGACCCGGTGGCCGTGGACACCGCCCGCCGCCTGCTGCCGGCGCAACCTGCACTGGTGTTCGCCCGCGACGCCGGCGCCGCGGTGCAGGGCGCCGACGCCCTGGCGGTGATCACCGAGTGGCACGCCTTCCGCTCCCCCGATTTCGACCAGCTCGCCGCCACCCTGCGCGACCGCGTGGTGTTCGACGGCCGCAACATCTGGGAACCCGACGTGGTGCGCGCTGCGGGCATGCAGTATTACGGCATCGGCCGCGGCTGAAGCGCACAGCGTTTGCCTGCGCAGGGCAGCGCGTTCACGGCGCCGGCACGATCTGCTTGCCGTAGGGGAAAAACGCCAGCGCGGCGAGCTTGACGTGCTGCAGCGCGAACGGAATGCCGATGATGGTCAGCGCGCACAGCACGGCCGAGGCCAGATGGCCCAGCGCCAGCCACCAGCCGAACAGCAGGGCCCAGATCAGGTTGCCCAGCGCGCTCAGCCCGCTGCCCAGGGCGCCCGACGGCTTGTCCACCACCACGCGGCCGAACGGCCAGAAACTGAACGCACCGAGGCGAAACGCCGCAATCGCCCACGGAATGCCGACGACGGTCAAGGCGCACAGCAGCGCGGTGAGCCACCACGCCAGCCCCATGACCAGGCCGCCGAGGAGGAACCAGAGAATGTTGCCGATGAGTCGCATGCGGGCTCCGCGTCGCTGAACTGCCGCTATTTTGCGGCAGCGCGCGGCTGGCCCGCGGTTTGCAACGACAGGGGCAGAAACCCCGCCCGGCGGCGCACAGCGGCGAGCCACGCGACAGTGGTCCCGCGGAGTGCGTCAAATCTCCGGCGGCGGGGAGAAAAAACGTCAGGAAACCGTCGCCATCATGTCGTCCTCTGCCTTGCCCGATCCGCTGAGCTTGAGCGAACTGCTGCGCGTGGCCGGCGGCCTGATCGCCGTCGTCGCGCTGTTCCTTGCCGCGATCTGGCTGCTCAAGCGGCTGCAGCCGGGGCAGCGCGCCGCTGCCGGCCCGATCCGCGTGCTGTCCACGCTGCACCTGTCGCCGCGTGACAGGCTGCTGCTGGTGCAGGTGGGGACGCAACAACTGCTGCTCGGGTCGAGCGCGCAGGGCTTGCATTGCCTGCACGTACTGCCCGAGCCGGTGACCGCGCCGCCGGCTCCCGGCGCGGGCGGCGGTTCGACGCTGCCGGCAGGCTTTGCCCAGTGGTTGCAGCGCGCCGTCGAACAACGCAACAGGAGCACGCCGTGAGCGCCGCGACTTCCGCCGTGCGTGGTCGGCGCCCGTGGCCGCTGCTGCCGGCGGCGCTGGCCGCGGCGCTGTGGCTGGTGCCGCTGCATGCCGGGGCGCAGGCGTTGCCGGCGTTCACCGCCACCCAGGCGGCGGGCGGAGGCACGCAGTATGCGCTGAGCGTGCAGACGCTGCTGTTCATGACCGCGCTGGTCTTCCTGCCGGCGATGCTGCTGATGATGACGGCGTTCACCCGCATCGTCATCGTGCTGTCGCTGCTCAAGCAGGCGCTGGGCACGACCACCGTGCCGCCCAGCCAGGTCATCGTCGGCCTGTCGCTGTTCCTCACCTTTTTCGTCATGAGCCCGGTGCTCAACCAGGTCAACGACGTGGCGGTCAAGCCGCTGATGGACAACCAGATCTCCATGCAGCAGGCGTTGCAGGCCGGCAGCGCGCCGCTGCGCACCTTCATGCTGGCGCAGACGCGGCAGGACGATCTGGCGCTGTTCGTCAGGCTCTCCGGTCACAAGGCGCTGGACAAACCCGCGGACACGCCGATGACGCTGCTGATCCCGGCGTTCGTCACCTCCGAGCTGAAAACCGCGTTCCAGATCGGTTTCGTCATCTTCATTCCGTTTCTCATCATCGACATGGTCGTCGCCGCGGTGCTGATGTCCATGGGGATGATGATGCTGTCGCCGGTGACCGTGTCGTTTCCTCTCAAGCTGATGCTGTTCGTCCTCGTCGGCGGCTGGGATCTGGTCATCGGCTCGCTGGTGCAGAGCTTCATTCACTGATCGCGAGGCTGCCATGACCGCAGAAACCATCACCACCCTGGCGCAGCAGGCGCTGTGGGTGACTTTTCTCGTCGCCCTGCCGCTGCTGGGCGTGGCGCTGGTCGTCGGCCTGCTCGTCAGCCTGATCCAGGCCGCCACCCAGCTCAACGAAATGACGCTGAGCTTCGTGCCCAAGGTCATCGCCATCGGTCTGGCCGGGGTGTTCGCCGGGCCGTGGATGCTGCACGTGATGATGGACTTCACCATCCGCCTGTTCCAGAGCATCCCGCAACTGGTCAACGGCGGCTGATACCGGGGTTTGCCTCATGCTGCACTTCACCAGCACCCAGGTCGAGGCGTGGATCGGCGCGTTTTTCTGGCCGTTCGTGCGCATTCTGGCCATGCTCAGCACGGCTCCGGTATTCGGCATGGGCAGCCTGCCGGTGCTGCTGCGCGTCGGGCTGGCGGTGCTGGTGGCCGTGGCCATCGCGCCGATGCTGCCGGCGATGCCGCCGGTGCAGTTCGGCACGGCAGCGGCGTGGATGCTGCTGTTGCAGCAACTGCTCGTCGGCGGCGCCATCGGGCTGTCGATGACGCTGATCCTCAGCGCGGTGCAGCTCGCCGGCGGCGCCATCGGGCTGCAGATGGGCATGGGGTTTGCCACGCTGTTCGACCCAGTGCAGGGCGTGCAGGTCACCAGCCTGGCGAGTTTTCTCAACATCCTGACGCTGCTGCTGTTCCTCTCGGTCAACGGTCATCTCGTGCTGCTGGCGGTCATCGCCCGCAGCTTCAGCCTGCTGCCGGTGGCGCCCAACCCCGGTGTGGCGGCGCAGACCTGGCAGATGCTGGCGCAGGCGGGCGGGGCGATTTTCAGCCTGGGGCTGGCGCTGGCCGCGCCGGTGCTGGGGGTGCTGCTCATCGCCAACCTCGGGCTGGGCGTGCTCACCAAGCTGGCGCCGCAGCTCAACCTGTTCGCCGTGGGTTTTCCGCTGTTTTTCCTCCTCGGGTTTCTGGGGTTGTATCTGATGATGCCGGTGATGCACACCGTGGTGCAGCATCTGGTCGAGACGGGGCTGGAGCTGTCGGCGCAGGTGCTGCAGCAGCCCGCGGTGCGCTAGGAGCAGGGGCATGGCCGACGACAGCGCACAAGACAAGGACCTGCCAGCCTCGCAGCGACGCCGCCAGCAGGCGCGGGAAAAAGGGCAGGTGGCGCGCTCGCGCGACCTCACGTCCAGCCTGCTGCTGCTGGGCGTGGCCGCGCTGGCCAGCGGGCTGGGTGGCTGGTTCTACGCCAGCGCGCAGTCGCTGCTGCACGCCGGGCTGACGGTGCCGGCGCAGGCGGCGCACGATCCGCAGGCGATGCTGCACGCCGTAGCCCATTTACTGCGCAGCGGTGTACTGCTGCTGGCGCCGGTGCTGGCGCTGACCTTCGTCCTCGCTGCCGCCGGCGGCGTGGCGATGGGCGGCTGGGTGTTCAGCACCACGGCGCTGGCGCCGGATTTCAGCCGCCTCGACCCGGTCAAGGGCCTGCAGCGCATGCTGTCGCTCACCGGGCTGGGCGAGCTGGTCAAGGCCGTGCTCAAGGCGCTGGTGGTCGGCGCCGTGGTCGTGCTGGTGCTGTGGCAGCAGCGCGGCAGCCTGCTCGGGCTGCTGCAGGTCGAGCCCGCCCTGGCGCAGACCCAGCTCGGCCTGCTCGCGGCCAGGGCGTTTTTGTGGATGGCCGCGGGCACGCTGCTGGTTGCCGCGATCGACGTGCCGTGGCAGTTGTTCCAGATGAACCGGCAGCTCCGGATGAGCCGCCAGGAACTGCAGGACGAGCTGCGTGAAAGCGAAGGCAACCCGCAGATCAAGCAAAAGCTGCGCGCGCTGCAGCGCGAACGCGCGCGCAAGCGCATGATGGCCGCAGTGCCCAAGGCCGACGTGGTCGTCACCAACCCGACGCACTACGCCGTGGCGCTGGCCTACGAGGAGGGCAAAAACCGCGCCCCCGTCGTGCTGGCGATGGGCGCGGACCGCGTTGCCGCGCGCATCCGCGACATTGCCGCCGAGCACGGCGTGCCGGTGGTCGAGGCCCCGCCGCTGGCGCGCGCGCTCTACCACCACGCCGAGCTGGAGCAGGAAATTCCGGTGCAGCTGTACAACGCCGTGGCCCTGCTGCTGGCGTATGTGTTCCAGTTGCGCGTCTCGCCGCAGGCGGCGCAGGCGCCGCACGACTGGGCGATTCCGGCCGATTTCGTCGTCGACGAGTAAACCACGATGGCTACGCTTCCGACTCCCCCTGCCGCCGCCATGCCGGCGTGGCGCACGCTATGGCGCAAACTGGACTGGCGGCTGCTGACCGCGCCGATCCTGGTCGTGCTCATCCTGATGATGCTGGTGCTGCCGCTGCCGACCTTCGTGCTCGACATGCTGTTCACCTTCAACATCGTGATGTCGCTGATCATCATGCTGGTGACGCTGTACCTCACGCGGCCGCTGGACTTTGCCGCCTTCCCCACGGCGCTGCTGTTCACCACACTGCTGCGGCTGTCGCTCAACGTCGCCGCCGCGCGCATCATCCTGCTGCACGGGCAGAACGGCGAGGGCGCCGCCGGCGCGGTGATCGAGTCGTTCGGCAAGTTCGTCGTCGGCGGCAATTACGCCGTGGGCATCATCGTGTTCGCCATTCTGGTGGTGATCAACTTCGTCGTCATCACCAAGGGGGCAGGGCGCATCGCCGAGGTCAGCGCGCGCTTCACCCTGGACGCCATGCCGGGCAAGCAGATGGCCATCGATGCCGACCTCAACGCCGGGCTGATCGACCAGGAGGAGGCGCGCAAGCGCCGCGCCGAAGTCGCGCAGGAGGCCGATTTCTATGGCGCGATGGATGGTGCGAGCAAATTCGTCCGCGGCGACGCCGTGGCCGCGATTCTCATCCTGTTCATCAACCTCATCGGCGGCCTGACCATCGGCGTGTTCATGCACGGCCTGAGCCTGGGCGAGGCGGCGCAGAACTACACCCTGCTGTCGATCGGTGACGCGCTGGTGTCGCAGATTCCGGCGCTGGTCATTTCGATGGCCGCAGGCATCGTCATCAGCAATGTCTCGACCGGCCAGGACATCGGCCGGCAGCTGCTCACCCAGCTGTTCACCCAGCCGCGGGTGCTGGCGATCACCGCGGCCATCGTCGGGCTGATCGGCCTGGTGCCGGGAATGCCGCATCTGGCGTTTCTCGGCGCGGCCACTGCGCTCGGCGGCGTACTGTGGTGGCAGACCCAGCGTCGCCGCGCAGCGGCGGCGCAGGCACAGGCCGCGCCGCCGCCGGCGCCAGCCGAGCCCGAGGACGTGAGCTGGGAGCAGATCGAACCGGTGGACACGCTGGCGCTGGACGTCGGCTACCGCCTCATCCCGCTGGTCGATCGCAACCAGGGTGGCGAACTGCTCGGCCGCATCCGCGGGGTGCGCAAAAAATTCGCCCAGGAAATGGGGTTTCTCGTCGCCTCGGTGCACATCCGCGACAACCTGGAGCTGCGCCCCGGGGGCTACCGCATCGCGCTCAAGGGCGTGGACATCGGCAGCGGCGACATCTTCCCCGATCTGCTGCTGGCGATCAACCCCGGGCAGGTCAGCGGCGAGCTGCCGGGCACGCCGACCAAAGACCCCGCCTTCGGCCTGCCCGCGGTGTGGATCGACAAGGCGCAGCGCGACCGCGCGCAGGCACTGGGCTACACCGTGGTCGATCCCAGCACCGTGCTGGCCACGCATTTGCACCACCTGCTGCAGACGCACGCCGCCGAGCTGCTCGGGCGCGAAGAGGTCGAGGCGCTGCTGGCGCACTTGTCCAAGCGCTCGCCCAAACTGGTCGAAGACCTCGTGCCCAAGCTGATTTCCGCCGACCGGCTGCGCAAAGTGCTGCAAAATCTGCTGGCCGAAGGCGTGCCCATCCGCGACATGCGCACCATCGCCGAAGTGCTGGCGGAAAACGCCGGGCAGGTCACCGACACCGACGAGCTCACCGCCCGCGTGCGTCTGGCGCTGGGCGCGTACATCGTGCAAAGCCTGTCGCCGGCCGGGCAGGAGCTGTCGGCCGCGGTGCTCGACGGGCAACTGGAACAAATCCTGCTTTCGAGCCTGCGTGCCGACCCGCAGCAGGCGACGATCGAGCCCGGCCTGGCGCAGCGGCTGATGGACCGCTCACGCGACCTGATGCAGCGCATGGAAGCGCAGGGCGCCACCGCGGTACTGGTGGTCAGCGCGCCGCTGCGGCAGTTCCTCGCCCGGCTGCTCGCGCGCAGTGCGCCGCGGTTGCGCGTGCTGTCGTATGCCGAAATTCCCGACCAGAAGCAGGTCAAGATCACGGCGACGCTCGGCGCCTGAATCCTGGAGTGTGAATCGTGAAAATCAAACGCTACACCGGAACGACCACGCGCGAGGTGCTCACCCGCATCCGCAACGATCTCGGGCCCGACGCCGTCATTTTGTCGAATCGGGAAATCGTCGGCGGCGTCGAATTGATGGCGGCGGTGGATTTCGACGCCAGCCGCTTTCCGGCCGACGAAGCCGGCGATGCCGCCGTGCCCAACCCGGCGCCGGCCGCTGTGGCCGCGCCGACTCAGGTCGCGCCGACTCAGGTCGCGCGGACACCGCCGCCGGCTGCGGCGCCGGCACGCCGCGCTGCACCGGCTGCCCCGGCTGCACCGGCTGCTGGCGCGGCGGCAGCGGTGGCCAGTGGTGGCGCGACGCAGCCGGCTGCCGACCTGCCGCTGCCTGCCGTGGCGCGGATGGCACCGCCGCCGGCGCGCCCCGCGGCGCAGCCGGCGGCCATTTCGCTGGAGCAGAAGGACGCCGCGGCGCTGGCCGCAGGCGCCGCACCGCCACCGCAGCCGCCGCAGCGGGCCGTGGCCGCCCCGCCCGCCAGCATCTCCGCGGCGCACGACGAACTCGGCACGCTGCGCCACGAGCTGCACGATTTGCGGCAGTGGATGCAATTGCAGATGGCCAGCCTGGCCGACGCCGCGCCGCTCACCCCGGTGGGCGAGCAGTTGCAGGCGCTGGGCTTTTCCACCGCGCGCGCGCGCCAGTTGGGCAGCGAGGCGCTGAACCTGCGCGCGGCGCTGGCAGCCTATCTGGGCAAAGGGCTGCAGGTGGCGGCCGACCCGGTGTCGGCCGGCGGCATCTACGCGCTGGTCGGCCCCACCGGCGCGGGCAAGACGACGACCATCGCCAAACTCGCCGCGCGCCTGGTGCTGCGCCACGGCACCGCGGCGGTGGCGCTGATCACCACCGACACCTACCGCATCGGCGGCGTCGAGCAGCTCAAAATCTACGGCCGCATCCTTGGTGTGCCGGTCGCGGTGGCACGCGACGGCGAAGAATTGCAGCAGCACCTGCGCGACTTCGCCGACCGCCGCTACGTGCTCATCGACAGCATCGGCCTGAGTCCGCGCGACGCCCGGCTGGCCGAGCAGATGCAGTGGCTGCAAGCGCTGGGCGACAGCGTCACCCGGCTGCTGGTGGTCGGCGCCGGGCTGGCTGCGGCGGCGTATGCCGAGCTGTGGGCGCTGTACCGCCGCCTGCCGGTGGCCGCGGCCATCCTCACCAAGCTCGACGAGAGCCCGAGCTTCGGCGCCGCGCTGCAATGGCTGGTGGAAAGCAGTGTGCCGCTGTGGTTCTACACCGACGGCCAACGCGTGCCCGAAGACCTGCACGTGCCGTCGCTGGCTAAGATCACGGCTTTGCTGGAAAACGACCCCGTGACCCGCTTCGAGCCCGCCCCCGCCGTGCTTGCCGCCGCGGCGGCCACGCCCCGCGTTTGACCCCCGCCAAGGACGCCAAGATGGATCAAGCCGAAGGACTGCGCCGCCTGCAGCGCGCCCCGACCAAGGTCATCACCGTCGCCAGCGGCAAGGGCGGGGTGGGCAAAACCAATGTGGTCGCCAACCTGGCCATCACCCTGGCCCGCCAAGGGCAGCGGGTGATGGTGTTCGACGCCGATCTCGGCCTGGGCAATATCGACATCCTGCTCGGGCTGACGCCGCGCTACAACATCTCGCACGTGCTGTCCGGGCAGAAGCAGCTCGCCGATGTATTGGTGCGCGGGCCGCAGGGCATTCTGGTGCTGCCTGCGGCCAGCGGGGTGGCGGCGATGGCCGAGCTCGACGTGGTCGCGCAGTCGCGGTTGATCGACGCCGTCAGCGCGCTGGACGTGCCGCTGGACTACCTGCTGGTCGATTGTGCCGCGGGCATCGCCGGCGACGTGCTCACCTTCAGCCGCGCGGCGCAGGAGCTCATCGTCGTGCTCAACAACGAGCCGGCCTCGGTGGCCGACGCCTACGCGCTGATCAAGGTGCTGAGCAAACATCACGGCCTCAAGCGCTTTCATCTCCTGCCCAATATGGTGCGCGACTCCCGCGAGGGCCAGGCGCTGTTCGCCAAAATCACCGGTGTGGCCGACCGCTACCTCGACGTGTCGCTCGACCTGGCTGGCAGCATTCCGCTGGACGCGGCGCTGCGTGCGGCGGTGCGCAGCCAGCGTGCCGTCGTCGAGTCGGCGCCGGCCAGCCCGTCGGCGGCGGCCTTCGCCGCGCTGGCCGCGCGGGTGCAGAGCTGGCCGTTGCCGCAGGGCCCGAGCGGGCGGCTGGAATTTTTCATGCAGCAGTGGCTGCGCGCCGGGCAGGCGGCGTGAACCCCGCGGCAGCGGCCATTTTTTCGGCGTATGAAACCCGGCCTGTACCCTGCACCGGAAAGCCGCGAGGAGCGGTTGGCCAAGCACCTGCCGCTGGTGCGGCGCATCGCCGGGCAGTTGGCGGCGCAGTTGCCGGCCTCGGTCGATTTCGCCGATCTGGAGCAAGCCGGGATGATTGGGCTGTGGGACGCGCTGGACCGCGGTGAAATGCAGTCGCCCGCACAGTTCGCCACCTACGCCGCCATCCGCATCCGCGGGGCGATGTACGACGAGCTGCGCAAGCTCGACTGGCTGCCCCGGCGCAGCCGCGCGAAAGAACGGCAGATGCAGCGCGCCGAAGCCCTGCTGACACAGCAGCTGGGCCGCCATCCCGACGACGACGAAATCGCCGCGCAGCTGGGCTGGTCGCTGGCCGAATACCACGATGCGCTGGCCGAAACCAGCATGCAACTGGTTTACCTGGAAGACCTGACGCACGACGACGGCCCGTCGGTTGCCGAGCGCACCGCCGACGATGCCAGCCTGCGGCCCGATGATCTGCTGCAGGACGTCGAGCTCGAACGCGATCTGCAAGCCGCGATCAGCGACCTGCCCGAGCGCGAAAAACTCGTGCTGTCGCTGTATTACCAGGACGATCTGCAGCTCAAGGACATCGGCCGTGTGCTCGAAGTCAGCGAGTCGCGCGTCAGCCAGCTCATCAAACAGGCGGTGATGCGGCTGCGTGCCCGGCTGCAGGCGCATCTGCCGCCGGGGTCGCCACCGCGCCGCGCGGCACCCTGAGCGCATCCATCGCGAAGGACACATCACATGGACATTCTGAGCGTCATCGGCATGGTCGTGGCCGTGGGGTCGATTCTGCTCGGGCAGTTGCTCGAAGGCGGTCACGTCAGTTCGATCATCCAGGGCACGGCGTTTCTCATCGTCATCGGCGGCACCACCGGCGCGACCATGCTGCAATTTCCGCTCAAGGTGTTCCTGCGCTCGCTCAAAATGCTGCCCTGGGTCGTGCTGCCGCCCAAAACCGACCCGCAGGCGGCGATCAAGCAAATCCTGGAGTGGAGCGACACGGCGCGCAAAAACGGCCTACTCGCGCTCGAAGCGCTGGTCGACGGCGTGCCCGACCCGTTCGTCAAAAAAGGGCTGCAAATGCTGGTCGACGGCACCGACCCGGAAAAAATCCGCAGCACACTGGAGCAGGAAATCAGCGCCATCGAGCACCATGACACGCAGGCGGCCAAGGTGTACGAATCCTCCGGCGGTTACGCGCCGACGGTGGGCATTCTCGGCGCCGTGCTCGGCCTGATCCACGTGATGGAAAATCTCGCCGACCCGAGCAAACTCGGCGGCGGCATCGCCGTGGCCTTCGTCGCCACGGTGTACGGCGTGGGCTCGGCCAACTTGTTTTTCCTGCCGGTGTCGAACAAACTCAAGAGCATCGTGCACAATCGCACCAAGCTGCAGGAAATGCAGCTCGACGGCCTGGTGGCCATTGCCGAGGGCGAAAACCCGCGGATCATCGAAGGCCGGTTGCAGAGCTATTTCGCGCACTGACCCGGCGGGGCGGTGCCTGATGCAGGGAGGGCGTGATGCCGATGGACGCAACCATCAACCCGGTCAGCGCGGACGATCCGGTGGCGCCGCTGCCCGGCGGCAGCGGCGGGCCACCACGGCAGCCCGCGGCACGCAAGCGCCCGACGCAGCCGGCTTCGCCGCCTTGCGCGCCTGCGCCGCCTGCAGCGCACGGCCCGCGAAACGCCCCCGACTCTGCGCGCGGCCGCCACATCGACGACCACGCCTGATTGCACGTCTGCCCCACCATGACCCTGATCCTGCTGATCTTCGCCGCGCTGATCGTGGCGCTGCAAATCGCCCTGACGCTCACCCTCAAACGCCTGCTCGACCTGCTCGCCGCCAGCCGCGAGCAGGTCGATGCGCTGCAGCGCCGCGTCCTCGCGCTGGAGCAGGAGCGGCAGGCGCAGATGCCGCCGCCGTCGGCGCTGTTCACCCTGGCGCCGCGCGACGACGAACCCCCGCCGCCGACGGCAGAGGCGCAAGTCGTCGCGTCGCCCGCGCCGCAAGCCGCTGCTGCCGTGCCGCTGCCGGTGCTGCGTGAAGAGCTCAACGTGCAGCAGCACACGCAATCGCTGGGCGAGCAGGTGCGCGAACTCGCGCGTCAAGGCATGCCGGTGCGCGACATCGCCGAGCGCTGCGGGCTGAGCGAGGCCGAGGCCGAGCTGATGATCCGCCTGCGGCAGGAACCGCTGTGACCCGGCGATGAGCAACCCGTTCGCCCTTGGCGGCGTGGCCGGTGCGGCGCCGCCGGCGCCAGCCCCCGCGCCCACACCGTCCGGCGGCTTCGGCGCGGTGCCCGGCTCGCTGCTGGACGCCGAGGTGGTGCAGGTGCAGACCGCGGCGCAGGCCGCCGCCGGCAGCCACAGGTTGCAAACGCAGCTGATGCTGCGGCTGGGCGATGCGCTGGTGGCCGCCACCCTGCCAGGCCCGCCGCCGCAGCCCGGCGCGCGGCTGTCGCTGATCTACCTGGGCACGCAGGGCGGGCAGCCGCAGTTTTTGCTCGCGCCGCAGGCGGCGCAACCACCGGGCGCGGCGCAACCGCAGCTTTCCGCGCCGGCCCGGCTGCTCGGCGTGCTGCAGCAGCTCGAAGGCGCCGCGCCGCAAGCTGCGGGCGGCCAGGGCGCGCGTGCGGCGGCCCCGGCTGCGCCGGTGTGGACGACGCCGCAGCAGCCGGTGCAGCAAGCAGCGCAATTGCTCGCCCAGGCGCTGCGCGACAGCGGGCTGTTTTACGAGAGCCATCTCGGCGCTTGGGTACAGGGGCAGCAGCCGCTGTCGGTGTTGTTGACGCAACCGCAGGGCAGGCTGTCGCCGCTGTTGCAGCAGCTGCCGGCGCCCCCGGCGCAAACGACGGCGCAGACGGCACAGACGGCACAGACGGCACAGACGGCACAGACGGCACAGACGGCACAGACGGCACAGACGGCACAGACGGCACAGACGGCACAGACGGCGTCCGCGGCAACGCCGGGGCAGGACACGGCCGTTGGCGCCACACTGCCGCAGGCTGCAGCCGCGGCGCCGCGGCATGCGGCGCTCGACGCCTACGCCGCGGTGCAGGCCGCGCCGCAGACCGCCGACGACCCGGCGGCGCTGGCCGCACGTCTGCCCGCCGAGCTGCGCGGCGTGGTGCAGCAGCAGTTGCAAACGCTGATGCAGGGGCAGATCGTCTGGGAGGGCATGTTGTGGCCGGGGCAGACGGCGCGCTGGGCGCTGCGTCCCGACCCCGACGGCGGCGCGGCGCACGCGCCGGAGGCGGCCGCGCCGGCGTGGATGACGCAGCTCGACTTGCACCTGCCGCATCTGGGCACGGTCCAGGCGCAACTGCGGCTACACGGACAGCGGCTGGACGTGTTGCTGCGCCACGATGCGGCAGCGCAGCAACGGCTGGACGCCGCCCTGCCGCAATTGCTCGCCGCGCTGCAGACGGCCGGTTTGCAGCCTGCTCGGGTGCGCACCGCGCCGCGGACCGCAGCGCAGGATACGGCATGAACCCGCAGACACAGCGCCGCCCGCAGCTGCCGCAAGCGGTGGCGCTGCGCTACGACGCCAGCGCCGACCAGGCGCCGCTGGTCGTGGCCAAGGGACAGGGGTTGCTGGCCGAAGCCATCGTCGCCCGCGCGCGCGAGGCCGGGGTGTACGTGCACGAATCGCCGCAACTCGTGCAGTTGCTCATGGCGGTCGATCTGGACGCGCAAATCCCGCCCGCGCTGTACACCGCGGTGGCCGAGCTGCTGGCGTGGCTGTGGCGGCTCGACGCCGCGGGCGATGCAGCGCCGCCTTGACCGCTGCGCAGACGGGCGCGCCGGCGGCTGCAATACGATTGCGCGCATCAGGTGTTTTTTCCCGCCCAGCCCGTATGCCGACCATCGCCGAACAGGCGCGCGCCACGCTCAAACGCTTGCTCGAACTCCAGCTCGACCCCACGCCGGACAACTATCGCCGGGTGTTCGACAGCCTGCAGTCCGGCAGCGCCGAGCGCGCAACGTCGCCGTTGCCCAAGCCGGCGGATTGGAGCTTGGCGCTGCGCCGCCTGCTCGACCAATGGGAGCGCTCGCAGGCCGGGCTGTCGCAACTGCAAAAACGTCAGCAAATCGAGCAACTCGCCACATTGCCGTCGGCGCAGGCGGTCTGGGAATCGCTGCAAAGCCTGCTCGACCGCTGGAGCGCGCTGCCCGCACGCAACGGCAGCCAGCACGCGGCGTCCGCGGCCGATGTCGCGCCGACCGACGCCGACGCCTGGCGGCACCTGCTGCTGACCACCTTGCGCCACGGTGTGCAGCCGTTTTGCGCCCAGGACGCCAGCCGCAGGCTGCTGCGCGCGCTCATCGCCACGGTGGACGACGCAAAGGCGCAGCCCGAGGCGGTGCGGGCGCAGGCGCGCGAGGTCTGGCTGGCGATCGACCGCGAGCGCAGCGCCGACGACGCCGTGCGCGACGGCCTGGTCGATCTGGCGCGGCTGCTGCTGGACCATCTCGGCGATCTGGTACCGCAGCCGTGGGTGGGGGTGCAGGCCGGGGCCATCCGCGACCAGTTGCAGGCGCCGCTGCAGCCGCAACAGGTCGAGCAGGCGCAAAACGCCGTGCGCGACCTGCTCATGCGCCACAGCGTGCTGCGCAAGAGCGAAGACGACGCGCACAACACCGCCAAGGCACTGATCGACCTGCTGGTGCGCAAACTCGGCGACTACGCCGCCGAGGGCGGCGAGTACAACGCCCGGCTGGAGCAGCGCCTGGCACGGCTGCAGGCCAGCACCGAGTGGGACGAAATCCGCCAGCTGGTGCAGGAAGTGCTCGACGACAGCCGCAGCATGCAGCGGCGCAGCGGCGAACTCGGCGCGCATCTGGCCGAGGCGCAGCGCCAGGCGCAAGCCGCGCAGGAGCGCATCCGCGCGCTCGAAGGCGAACTCGAACAGGCCAGCCAGCAATTGCAGCAGGATCCGCTGACCGGCGCGCTCAACCGCCGCGGGCTCGACGCTGAGTTCGAACGCATGCGCAGCCGCGCCGCGCGGCAGAACCTGCCGCTGTCGGTCGCGCTGCTGGACCTCGACCATTTCAAAGCGGTCAACGACACCTACGGCCACGACGTCGGCGACGCCGTGCTCAAGGCGCTGGTGACATTGGCCAAGCGGCTGGTGCGGCCGAGCGACCGCGTGGCGCGGCTGGGCGGCGAAGAATTCATGCTGCTGCTGCCCGACGCCCCGGCGCAGCAGGCGCTGCTGGTGGTGCAGCGGCTGCTGGCGGCGTTCAGCGAGCAGACGCTGGTGCACGACGCCGCCGGCCGGCGCGTGCCGCTGAGCTTCAGCGCCGGCGTGGCGCAACTGTGCGCCGACGAGGCATTCGCCGCGATCTACCAGCGGGTCGACGCCGCGCTGCTGCGCGCCAAGCAGGCTGGGCGCAACCGTGTCGAGCCGGCGCGCGGCTGCTGAACGCCACGCAGCCGGGCGCGGCGTTCAGCGCAGGCGACGCGTTGCCGCCGCGCCCACCTCGAACAGCAGGTCGGGGGGCTCCTGCGCCTGCGGCTGCCGGCCGAGATACAGCGCGCCGTTTGCCGGCAGCGCGGTGGCGGTGTGTTGCAGCCGCAGCACCACGCCGCTGTCGCCGCAGCGTAGCCACGTGCCGTTGCGGCTGGTATCGATCAGGGTGCAGCGCGTGTCGCGCCAGGCGATTTGTGCATGCTCGCGCGAGACGTCGGCGTGGTCCACGCGCACGTGCGCCTGCTCGCCGCGCCCGATGTGCAAGGGCATGCCCAAGGTGAAGAGCTGCTGCGCGCCGCTGGCCGGCTGCACGATGCGCAGCCAGCAGGCCGCAGCCGGGGCTGCCGCAGGCGCGCAGTTCCAGGGGCACAGCCAGGCCAGCGTCTGGCCCAAGCCGTGATCCTCGCACAGCACGCGCTCCAGCCCGGCGCTGGCGGCCTCGGGCAAGATCTGCGCCACCGCGTCGTCGAGCAGGATCTGGCCGGGCTGCGACGCCGCAGCCAGCGCCGTGGCGCGGGCGATGGTCGGCCCTTCGCACTGCGGCAGCGGGCCGCGCACGTCGCCGCGGCTCAGGCCGACGTGCAGGTGTAGCGCGAGCACGTCGGCCACCGGCTGCGCCCAGGCGCGCAGCTCGCATTGCATCGCGCGCGCGGCGTCCAGCGCGTCGGGTGCGTGCTCGAACAGCACGAGCGCGCTGGTCGTGTCCAGGCGCGAAATCACGCCGTGGTGCGCTGCGGCGCAATGCGCGAGCCGCTGCATGGTGCGTTGCAAGAAGGCGCGGGCGCGGCTTTCGCCGAGTTCGAGGAACAAGGCGTTGAGCGGCGGAATTTCGGCGTGCAACGCCACCACGGTCTGCGCCAGGCCGGCGCGTAGCGCCTGCTGTTTCCACCAGCGCAGCATGACGTTCATGCGGCCGGCGCCGGGCTGAGGGTGCACACCCACAGCGCGCTGGCATCGCCGGGGCGGCTGCCCGGACGCAGACTGTCGAGCAGGTACACGGTCGCCGCCAGCGGCGCTTCGCCGTCGGGCGCTTCGACCGCGTAGCGCACGCCGTCGCGCAGCGGCTGCGCGCTGAGCAGGCGCAAGGCGCCCTGGCCGTCGATGCCGACCAGCGTGGCCACGCTGCGCTCGGCGGCATCGACTTCGCCGAGCAGGACGGCGCGCGGGCAGAAACCGCCGCGCGGGTCGCGCATCAGCGCGTCGATGCGCGCGGCAAAGTCGGGGGGAAAGAGAGCGTCGGGCAGCGTCATGAGCGGGTCTGGCAGCGAACGGAATCGGTCGCAGGGCGGCAGCCATTGGCGCGCCGCGCCGACAACACGTCGATGCTAGGGTGCCCGCGGGCCGGCGTGTCCAGACTTCGGGCGACAAAAACCGGCAAGCCGTGAGTTTTTTCACGACACAACCGCGCAGCAATTTCCGCAATGCCGCTGCGGTGATGTCCCCTCGCCCTGCTGCCCGCGCAGCGCAAGCGGCGAAGCCCCCCATGCTGCGCGAACGGCAGGCGGGCAACGGGATGACCGAAATGTCGGACAGGGCACAGATCTGGCGGCGCCGCGCGGGCCAGCCGAGCGGATCTGTCGGCCGAGCACGCGCTGCGGCAACGAGCCGCCTGCAGCGGCGGCGCTTTACGGCGAACCGGGGGAAATCAAATCCAGCCCGGCGGGGTTGGCAGTTTGCAGCTTCAGCCCGCTTTGCACCGTGGCCGCGCCCTGCGCCAGCCGGATGCGCAGCGACAGGTCGGTCTGCGAATCGGCGTGCGACAACGCTTCGTCCAGGCTGATCTTGCCTGCGGCATACAGCTGGTAGAGCGAATCGTCGAAGGTCATCATGCCCTGGTCGGTGCCCTGCGCCATGGCCTCTTTGAGCTTGTCGATCTCGCCCTTCTGGATCAGGTCGGCGACGTAAGCCGAGTGCAGCAGCAGTTCCACCGCCGGGATGCGCTTGCCGTCGGTGCCGCGCAGCAGCCGTTGCGAAATCACCGCGCGCAGGTTCAGCGACAGGTCGATGAGCAGTTGATGCCGCGCGGTTTCGGGAAAGAAGTTGATGATGCGGTCCAGCGTCTGGTTGGCGTTGTTGGCGTGCAGCGTCGACAGGCACAAATGCCCGGTCTCGGCGTAGGCGATGGCCTGCTGCATGGTTTCACGGTCGCGGATTTCGCCGATGAGGATGACGTCGGGCGCCTGCCGCATGGCGTTTTTCAGCGCCGCGGCGTAGCTCAGGGTGTCCAGCCCGACTTCGCGCTGATCGACCACCGATTTTTTGTGCGTGTGCAGGTATTCGATCGGGTCTTCGATAGTCAGGATGTGGCCGGTTTTGGTGCTGTTGCGGTAGTCGATCATCGATGCCAGCGTGGTCGATTTGCCCGAGCCGGTCGCGCCCACCACCAGCACCAGGCCGCGCGGGGTCATCACGATGTCGTGCAGCCGCTGCGGCAGGTTCAGCGCCTGCAGCGGCGGAATCTCCGAGGTGATGTAGCGAATGACCATGGCGATCGCGCCGCGCTGGCGGTAGATGCTCACGCGGAAGCGGCCGACGTCGTTCAGCCCCAGCGCCAGGTTGAGTTCGAGCTGCGACTCGAAGTCTTTTTGCTGCCGGTCGTTCATGATCGAGTACGCCAGCGCGTGCAGGTCGGAGGCAGCCAGTGCCGCCTGCCCGAGGTGGTAGGTTTCGCCCTCGATCTTGATGCTCGGCGGCGCGCCGACGCTCAAAAACAGATCGGAGGCTTTTTTCTGCGCCATCACGCCAAGAAGCTGTCCAATGTCCATCGTCGTCGTGTGCAAAGTGAATCAAACCAGCCGGGTGAGGTAGGCCTCGGCCAAGGAAATCAGCCCCTGCCGCGCCAGTTCGACGGCGTGGCGGGTCAGCGGCACCATGCCGTCGACCACCGCCTGCTGCGCCAGCGCGTCTTCGTCGGGGCGCGAACCGATGAGCAGCCGCAGCGCCGGGGTGACGCGCAGCAGCTCGTACACCATGCGCCGGCCGGCGATGCCGGTGCCGTTGCATTGCGCGCATCCCGCGCCTTTGTAAAACATCTCGTGCGGGCCGAGGTCGAGCTGCGCGCGGGTGCGCAGATCGACCGCTTCTTCCACCAGGCAGTGCGGGCAGTTCAGCCGCACCAGGCGCTGCGCCAGCACGGCCAGCAGGGTGGAGCGCAGCAAAAACGGCTCGATGCCCATTTCCAACAGCCGTGCCACCGTGGCCACGGCGGAATTGGCGTGCAGCGTGCTGAGCATGAGGTGGCCGGTGAGCGCGCTCTCGACGGCGATTTTGGCGGTTTCGGCGTCGCGGATCTCGCCGACCATGATGACGTCCGGGTCGTGCCGCAGGATGTTGCGCAACGCGCGCGCGAAGGTCAGACCGATGTCGTCGTTGATCGGGATTTGCTGCACCCCGGCGATGTGATACTCCGGCGGGTTTTCCACCGTGAGAATGTTGACGTTGCGCTGCACGATGGTGCCGAGCATGCCGTACAGCGTGGTCGATTTGCCCGAACCGGTCGGGCCGGTGACCAGGATCATGCCGCTGTTGCGCAGCAGGGTGTCGTGCAAAAACTGCAGGTCGGCGGGGGAGAACCCGGCGGCGTCCAGCCCGCGTTGCTGCGCGCTGGAGGCGAGCAGGCGAATGGCGGCGCTTTCGCCGTAAATGGTGGGCATCACGCTGATGCGCAGGTCGAGTGCGCCGCCGGCGTTTTTCAGCGCGATCTGCCCGTCCTGCGGCAAGCGGGTTTCGGCCACGTCCATTTTGCCGAGGATTTTGATGCGTCGCAGCAAGGCGGCGTGCAGCTTTTTCGGCAGGCTGTTGACCGGGGTGAGCGTGCCGTCGATGCGGTAGATCACCGCCACGCGATCGGGCTCGGGGCGGATGTGGATGTCCGAGGCGTGGCGCTGGATGGCGCCGGTGAGGATGTATTCGGCCAACTGCACGATCGGCCCTTGCGCTTCGAGTGCGATGTCGGCGGCGGCGTCGTCGGGTTCGTCGGCAGCGATGGCTTCGAGGTTGAGCGTGCCCAGCGCCGCGGCCTGCGGCTTGACGCCGTACCAGCGTTCGATCGCTGCGAGCAGCGCGGCGCGCTCGGCCAGCGCCAGTTCCACCTGCCGCCCGGTGAGGAATTGCACCAGTTTGGGGGTTTCCGGGTCGAACGGATCGGCCACCGCCAGGCGGATGTGGTGCGCGCTGGCGGCCAGCACGACTGCCAGGCGGCGCGCGGCAAAGTCGGCAGGCAGCAGGTGCAGCAGCGCCGGGTCGGGCTGCACGGCGTCGAGATCGACGAACGGCAGCCCGAGCTGCGCGGCCAGCGTTTGTGCCGCCGGGCCGCTGCGCGGCGAGGAGGGCGGCAGCGGCGGCAGGGTGGTCGCGGCGGCGTCGGGTTCGTTCACAACGTCTCAGCCTTTGCTGCGCTGGCAGTACAGGGTGGAGATGAACACGTTTTTGCCCTCGTCCTCCGGGCGCAGCCCGCGG
>Ga0315298_1000384_pt1 | contig 86128 bp, 87 predicted proteins | sample WHS_1_MG_FD_203077 | JGI IMG/M metagenome (GOLD analysis project Ga0315298, IMG submission 203077) | Extremophilic microbial mat communities from Washburn Hot Springs, YNP, Wyoming, USA - WHS_1_MG | ecosystem: Environmental > Aquatic > Thermal springs > Hot (42-90C) | place: USA: Wyoming... | reverse complement strand
AACCATAGCATCCAAAAGCTTAGTCTCAGCCCCCAACTTAGTCTCAACCACATACTGCGCACCATCCCGCAAAACAAGATCAGGCATCAAACGCCTACCATCAACAGTCCTAAAACTAACCTCTGGAACAACCGTTACACCCCTACGCCTAAGCTCCTCAACCAACAAATCCCGCAAGCTCATCTCGGTAGGCTTACCCAAACCCAAACGCCAGACACATCCACACACATCTTATGCTCCAATAAATTTAAGCTTGCAGTCGCCAAAACTTTAACAACAGCCTCCTAAGCCGAGAGTGCTCTAAAGCTTGAGCCTAATAACACCCTTCGACCCATGGCGTTCAAAACTCTGCACATGCCCACCTAAACTAACCTTTAACCCTTACACAGGCTGCGACCACAGATGCGTTTACTGTTATGCATCAAGCTATATTCCAAAATTTTACGATTGCCACCCAAAAAAAGACTTGTTAACGCGACTGGAACGCGAAGTCCAAAAGCTTAGGGGCGAAATTGTTTCCATAGCGAACTCTTCAGACCCCTACCCGACAATAGAAGCGGAGAAAGCCCTAACACGACAGTGCCTAAACATCTTAGCGGAACACAACTGCAAAATACAGATAACAACAAAGTCTGACCTTGTCACGAGAGACTTGGACATTCTAACAAAAATCCCAACAGTGGTTGCCATGACGATAACTACGGAAGACGAAAGCTTAGCTCAAGTTCTTGAGCCTAACGCTCCACCGCCAGAAAAGCGCCTAAGAGCCCTCCAAACCATAATTGAAAGGGAGATACCCGTAACAGTTCGCGTAGACCCAGTAATCCCCTACGTAAACGAAAACCCAGAAAACCTGATAAAAACGTTGGCAGCCATAGGCGTCAAACATGTAACCGCCTCAACATACAAGGTTAAGGCGGACAACTGGCAGAGGTTAAGCCTCGCCATGCCAGAAACAGCGAAAAAGCTTAAGCCTCTCTATTTTGAGAAAGGCGAAAAAATCGCCAGATACACCTATTTGCCTAAAGGCTTAAGGATAACGCTTATGGAAAAAGTTGCCGCTTTAGCCAAAAAACACGGATTAAAATTTGGCACATGCAGAGAAGGATTAAGCTACTTGAACACGGCAACATGCGACGGAACGTGGCTTCTCAGAAAAGCCTAAAAGGGCTATTCGATGGCGCGCGCCATTTTTTAGTTATTTCACGATTAGGAAGACCGCAAGAGCCACTGAAATGAAAGTGATTAAAGCGCCTATGAGTTGTCCGACACGGAACTGGCTTCTTCGAAAGTTTTAACCGTTAAGGTAGCGAAGTAAGGTGTTGTTTAGTTTTGAGGAGGTGATTGTCGTGAGTGAGAAGGAAAAGAAGAAAGAGGAAAAGGGTAAAGCTGAAGAAGCAGCTGAAAAAACAGGCGAAATTGTGGGTAAAGGCGTTAAAAAGGGCTTCGGCATAGTGAAAGGTGTTGGAAAGGGTATTATTAAAGGCGTGAAAGGCGAAGAAAAAGAGAAGAAAAAAGATTAATCCGCGCCCTTTATGCCATCTCCTTAACCGAAACGGTTTTTCTCAGCGCAAACAATAATTACATTTTCACAGTATATGCCGATGCAAAAGAGTGGAGGAATCCAAAATGACGGTTAAAACTGGAAAAGAATATGTTGAAAGTCTACGCAAAAGAAAAATCAAAGTATACCTCTTCGGAGAAGAAATAAAAAACCCAGTTGACCACCCAATAATAAAGCCTTCAATAAACGCTGCCTCCGCAACCTACAACATAGCCCACGACCCGAAACATGAGGAACTGGCAACTGCAAAATCCCATATAACCGGAGAAAAAATCAACAGGTTCAACCACATACATCAAAGCACTCAAGACCTAATAACAAAAGTGAAACTCCTAAGAGTTTTAGGACAAAAAACTGGCACCTGCTTCCAAAGATGCGTTGGAATGGACGCCATAAACACCTTATCAAGCGTCACATATGAGATAGACCAGAAGCTCGGAACAGAATATTACAAGCGGTTCATAGAATTCCTAAAACACATACAAAAAAACGATTTGTTCTGTTGCGGGGCCATGACAGACCCGAAAGGCGACAGAAGCCTCGCGCCCAGCCAACAGCCAGACCCCGACTTGTATTTGAGGATTGTTGAGAAGAGAGCGGACGGCATAGTTGTGAGAGGCGCTAAGGTTCACATTACTGGTTCGGTGAACAGCCACGAAGTAATTGTTATGCCGACAAGGGCAATGACTGAAAAAGACAAGAGCTACGCTGTTTCCTTCGCGGTTCCAAGCAACACGGAAGGCATAATATATATTTATGGTAGGCAGTCATGTGACACGAGGAAGCTTGAAGAGGGAAAAATGGATCTCGGTAACGTGAAATACGGCGGACAAGAGGCCATGGTAATATTTGATGACGTTTTTGTTCCATGGGAAAGGGTTTTCATGGCTGAAGAGTACGAATTTGCAGCGCCGTTAGTTGAGAGGTTCGCAGCTTATCACCGCCAAAGCTACGGCGGATGCAAACCTGGCGTAGGCGATGTTCTCATAGGCGCAGCGGCAACGATAGCCGAATACAACGGTGTGGAAAAAGCTTCTCATATAAGGGATAAACTTGTTGAAATGAACCATTTAAATGAGACATTATATGCTTGTGGAATAGCATGTTCAGCGGAAGGTTACAAACTGCCTTCTGGAACTTACCAAGTCAACATATTATTAGCTAACATATGCAAGCTAAATGTGACGCGTTTTCCCTATGAAATAGTTAGGCTAGCCGATGATATAGCGGGCGGTTTGTTAGTGACTGCTCCATCAGAAAAGGATTTGAGAAGTCCAAAAGTTGGAAAATACGTGGAAAAATACCTGAAGGGAGTGGAAAAGGTTCCAACAGAACATAGACTGCGCATTTTTAGGCTATTAGAGAACATTTCTATGGGTTTGGGTGCAGTTGCCTATAGGACGGAGTCCATGCATGGTGCTGGTTCGCCTCAAGCTCAAAGGATAATGATTGAACGGGGCGTAGACATAAACTTCAAAAAGAAACTTGCAAAAATTCTTGCTGGAATAGAAGAAGAAAACCTGAAATAGCCTCTTCTCTTATCCCGTCATTTTTTATCTGAACATTCTGTTAATGTCCTCAAAGAACAAACTTCCAAAAATGAAAATCTTCTCCCTCTTCTTCTAAATCATTCCTGGAAATCCTCTTCAAAAGACATTTTTCCACGCTCATTTGATGATCTGATAACTTTTCTTTAGTAATTTTTACACAACTAAAGAAGATTTGAGATCAAAAATGCAAGAGTTATAAGAAGGCAAACTCAAATATTATTACTATAATTTAAAGAATTTGATGTGCAATGCAAAAAGGGGAAAATAATAATGGCAAACTCTGATATTGTGAGTTTGCGGGTTGCTGAGGCTCGTAGCCGCGACGTAGGCAGAGGCATCGCTAGGTTTGATCCTGAAGCTATGGAAAAGTTGGGTTTAAGACCTGGAGATGTCATTGAAATTTCCGGTAAGCGTAAAACTGTGGCTATTTGCTGGCCTGGCTATAGCGAAGACGCTGGTAAGGGAATTATTCGCATAGATGGTTATACACGTAATAATGCAGGCGCATCTATAGATGAGAAAGTTTACGTGCGGAAGGTTGAAGCCAAAAAGGCTGCGAAGATAACGCTTACGCCAACTGAGCCTTTAAGAATTGAAGGAGCTGAGGACTATTTAGCCCAACTTTTAGAAGGACGAGTTGTTACAAGAGGAGACTATATCCCCATTGGAATTATGGGTAGAAAAGTGGACTTGATGGTTACAAGCACTCAGCCTCCAGCCCCAGCCGTCATAATAACGGCAGACACACAAATTGTCATTGGTGAAAAGCCAACCGCCGCAGTGCGGGAGGTCCCAAGAGTAACCTACGAAGACATTGGCGGACTACAAGAGGAAATCCGAAAGATTAGGGAGATGGTAGAACTCCCCTTAAAGTATCCGGAGCTTTTCGAAAGGCTTGGGGTTGAAGCTCCTAAAGGGGTTCTTTTATACGGACCGCCTGGAACAGGCAAGACTCTGCTGGCAAAAGCCGTAGCGAACGAGACCAACGCAGCTTTTTTCAGCATAAGCGGTCCTGAAATAATGAGCAAATTTTACGGAGAAAGCGAAGAACGCCTAAGAGAAATCTTTAGACAAGCTGAGGAAAACGCGCCGAGCATAATATTCATAGACGAAATAGACGCTATTGCACCAAAACGGGAAGAAGTCACAGGCGAAGTTGAGAAAAGGGTTGTATCGCAACTCTTAGCCCTAATGGATGGTTTGAAACCACGCGGCAAAGTAGTCGTTATAGGCGCAACAAACAGACCCAATGCTATAGATCCTGCCCTACGAAGACCGGGTAGATTTGACCGTGAAATTGAAATGGGCGTGCCGAACAAGCAAGGCCGCCTCGAAATACTGCAAATTCATACAAGAGGTATGCCATTGGCTGAAGACGTAGACCTGGAAAAAATAGCCAGCGTCACTCACGGCTTTGTTGGCGCAGATCTTGAGGCTTTATGCAAGGAGGCAGCTATACGGGCGCTACGCAGAATACTGCCACAAATAGATTTTGAAAAGGAAACTATTCCAGCCGAGATACTGAACAAGATAACGGTGACAATGAGTGATTTTATGGAGGCTTTGAAGGATGTGGAGCCTTCAGCCATGCGAGAAGTCCTAGTTGAGGTTCCAACGGTTAAGTGGGAGGACATCGGCGGGTTGGCGGACGTTAAACTTGAGCTTCAAGAGGCTGTTGAGTGGCCGCTAAAATATCCGGAAATTTTTGAACATATGGATGCTAAACCTCCAAAAGGGATTTTGCTGTACGGGCCTCCAGGCACGGGGAAAACTTTGCTGGCAAAGGCTGTTGCCAATGAAAGTGAGGCTAACTTCATAAGTGTTAAGGGTCCAGAATTGTTGTCCAAGTGGGTTGGCGAGTCGGAAAAGGCTGTAAGAGAAATTTTCAGGAAAGCTAAGCAAGCAGCTCCAAGCATAATTTTCTTTGACGAAATTGACTCTATTGCGCCAATTCGCGGAGGTGGATATGGAGACTCTCATGTGACCGAACGAGTAATAAGCCAGTTCCTAACCGAAATGGACGGGCTCGAAGAGTTAAGGGGTGTCGTCGTAATAGCTGCAACAAACAGACCGGATATAATCGACCCAGCGCTTCTAAGACCTGGACGATTTGACAAACTTTTGTATGTGCCTCTGCCAGACTTTAAAGCGAGAAAAGAAATCCTTAAAATTCACTTGAAAAAGAAGCCTCTAGCTGACGATGTGGACATAGATGACCTTGCAAAAAGGACCGAAGGTTACACCGGCGCAGACTTGGCAGCCATCTGTAACACGGCAGTCATGCTAGCCATAAGAGAGCATATAATTGGAAACAAAAATCCGGAAGAGGCGAAGGAAAACCTAAAGAATATAAAGATGCACAAACGCCACTTCGAAGAATCTCTTAAAAAAGTTAAACCCATCTCTCAAAGAGAACTAGAAATGTACAAGAAAATTTCGGAAGAATTCGCAGTAAGAGTAAAGTAAAAATGGATAATCATTCGCAAATGCCTCAAAATTTTTACTGTAGTAACGTCTAAATGAATATCCATAGGCGCGGTGCCTTACGAGTAAAAGTTTCAATGGCCTCTCATTTGCCCACACATTCATTCAAACATTTTTGTTTTAAACCATCACAAAGAAAACTTCAAAAAATGCTTAAATCTAACAAAGAATCTAACAAAAATGGAAAAGCCCTGGTAGTATAGTCCGGTCTAGTATAAGCGGCTGTCGCCCGCTGGACCCGGGTTCAAATCCCGGCCAGGGCGCCATTATCAAGAATAAGTTATGCACTTTTTCCTAGGAAATCATTTGACTATTATGTGAGTCCTGCGTATTTGCAGACAATTTCCATTGCTTGGACAAGCGCTTTTACTGCTAATCTAGTGTTTTCTTCTATTAGCTCCCCATTTTCGTCGACTGTTCCCATGCCTGGTGATATGAAACTGTTTCCGCTGTAAATTGTTGGTGGGTATATTCCCATTTCGTCGAGAGCGGACATTATGGGATTTGTGTTTGTGAATAGGTCTTCAAGCGAGAAAATTGGTATTCCGTATTCGTCTTCCTTCCATGTCTGTTCGTAATTCAGCTCTATCCCGCCAAAAGTATAGGAGTTTGTTATCACGATTCCATCTCTAAATTTGCTTGGCTCAAGCGACTTGAACTCTTCCTCAATTATCCTATGCATTTTGTCGATGGGTTTTTTGAACAGTTTCGGATTATCTTTAATCGTCTTCAACGTTGCTATCAACCCTATCATGGAGTCTCTGCCGGGATCGGCGAATGAGAAAACCCCTTTATAATGAGATGAGGGTTCACCGTATTTTGTTCCGCCGACGCCTAAGCCTTTCCTTATTGGGATCATAAATTCTTCTTCGCCTACCATGAGGCCGCAGATTGTTGAGCGTGCCACCTTGTCCATGCTCCACATCATCACGCTGGCACCAATATCTTTTGGAGATAATCCGATGACTGGCAAACCGCTTGCGCAATCCACTATGTATGGGACGTCAAATTCCGTTGCAAGTTTGCTTATAAGCTTCATAAGCTTTGGTGCTCCGTTCTCGGCCTTTTCGGCATGGCCATAGCCCGGTGTGTCATAACCTATAGTTACGAATCCCGCTAGTTCGTCAGCGTGTCTCTCTGCAACCTTAGCTATTCTCTCAGAGGATTCCTCTGCGCGCGTTGTCAAAAGCAATGGGCACACATTATAGCAGATTCCATGAGGTTCATATTTTGCTCCAACTAGACGCACGTAAATTGTGTCTAGATTCGTGAGGCTTTTGGCTTCAACGGCTAACTCTCCAGTTGAGGTGCTTCGGTCGCTGGCTAAATGCTTATATCGTGGTGGAAATGGTCGCCCATAGCTTCCGAAAAAGTCAAAGTCTTCGCCGTAGGGAACAATATATCTTGCCCTATAGGTATCGCCTCTCCTCATTGCTGGCGGGGCGAAAAGCGCTTCAAAGGATACACGTAAAGCGGATTCACATGTATTTGTTACTGCAACATCATATTCATCGCCGTAAATGTCCTTAACTAACTCTCTAATTTGGTCTTCCACTTTGCTTAGTGGATGGACTAAAATTTTGTTGGCTTCGACAATTGCGTCAAGCACATATTTTGGAAGAGGACCAGGACAGCTTGAACTACCCACGTATAATCCAACTTTATCCCGTAATTTTTTGAGGTCTATTTCCTTTGCTGCTTCTCTGGCTTCTTGATGAATTTTTGGTATGTTCTTGTAAATTTCCTTGTAAAATTGGAACCTATATTTCACTTTCACTTAAAACCACCTACTTCAGTTTTAACGGTAAAAGTTTAAAAAGTCTTTGAAACGCGACGAACCTTCCTTTAAAGTTTTAGAAACTCGTCTAACGTAAATGGTTCAACGCAAGTTTCCGCCAGATTAAGTTCCACGTCATGTTCATGGGCGTCTATGAACCCTTCAACCAAAAATCTGTCAACTTTCATAAACAACGCGCTCCATATCGCTACAAATTTTGTTGTTTCTTATTCATTCATGAACACTTAAACCTTTTTGAAGGGGAAACTAAAAAAGCATATGAAGCCGATGTTTTTTAACAATTTCGTGACCGGGCTTGAGTCTCTCTCGTGGGCGTTTGGACACGGCTTCTCCTAACGTTTGGTTACTTGATGTTCTGAAAGGTTCGGGTGTGGTGTCTGACATAAGTTATGATGAGAGCCAATTTCTTGTGAAAGTCTCAAAAAGCGGTTTATGCGTGGCATGTAAAGGCGCGAGGTTTCTCTGCGGCAAAACTCGCTGCCCAATAATTATTAAAGCAAATTTTTTCCTCAAAAACGTTCCCTTAATACAGAGTGAAGACATTGCAGGTGCTTCGCCTCCAAGCGTTTTCGTCGGCAGAGTAGGCTATCCATACGTTTATGTTGGACCTTTAGTGCCGCCGGTTCAAGAGGATACAAGCCTTTACGATTTGCCAGAATATTGGTTTGGAAAACCCATAGACGAAATTGTCGGTTTCCGCTCCATGCTTATCCGCGGCAAACACCGAGTCCACGTGCAAAAATTCAATGAAGCTGGAAAAATAATTGAGAAAACCCGCGAGTTGGCTTTGGCAGTCAATCCTGTGGATGTTGAGCTTATTTTGAAGAAAAAGCCTAGAGGTTTTCTCCTCTTAGACGATGAAGTTCAGCCCTTTGGACCTTCAGCGCCGATTCGCGATTTGCGTGTTGGAAACGCCCGCTGGGATCACCAGATTGAAAAGGCTTATGGCGACACCGATTTGAAAGCTGCAGAAGCTGTTCTGGAACTTTACAGTAAAGGCGTTTTAGTAACAAAAATCCAAAGAGCCTTCAGCGTAGGCGCTTTCGGATTAGAAAAGAACCGGCGTTTTGTTCCGACGCGCTGGAGCATAACAGCAGTTGACAGCACAATCTCAAAAGCTTTAATGGAAAAAGTGAAAACCTTTCCCGAAATAAGCGAGTTCCGCGTCTACGAGTCGCGCTATTTAGATAACATCTTCGAAGTTTTGATGATTCCAGGCAAATGGAGTTATGAAGCAGTAGAAGCTTGGTATCCAGGCACTGTTTGGAACCCAAGTGGAAGAACAACTGTCATGTTCTCAGACTGGGAGGGCTACGAGGGAAGAACCACTTACGCCGAAATTGGCGGATGCTATTATGCGGCGCGTTTGGCCGTCTGCGAACAACTCATAAAAGAACGGCGCCAAGCCACAGTTGTAGTTCTCCGCGAAGCGCATCCAGGCTACATATTGCCCGTGGGCGTCTGGCAAGTCCGCGAAAATGTCCGAAACGCCATGCGCCAAAAACCTTTCACGTTCAAAACTTTGGATGAAGCCCTAAAATTTGTTGCAAGCCGATTCCAAATTCCAATTCAAAGGTGGATCATGCGGAGCGTGCTTTTGAAGAACGCGCTTTTCCAAAAGAAAATAACAGATTTTCTTGGAGTGCAGTAATGGTCCAAATGATGTTGAAGGCGAAAAATAAAAATTGAAGCCGAGGCAACTAGAATTATTGGGTAAGATTCGTGTGGCGTTGAGCGCGGAATGTCTAAAGTTAAGAAGTTTCTCAACGCGATTCATAACTTGTTGGCTGGTTTATATAACGCTCTTTTCGGCTTTGTTTTCAACTTCTTCAAGATCCTAAACCAGAAGGTTAGGTCAAAACTTCCTGTTAGGCGAATGGAGGAGGAAACCATAGAACACGTTAGCTCTTCGGTTAAAATGTTTAAACATATAATCCTGCCTGCAAGTCTTCTCTACGTGTTTGTAGAGTTCTATTTTTTCGGCGAGAATGCCTTGGACTCCATGTTTTGGGGCTTACTGGTTTTCTTTTATAGCAGTTTCCTCCCAGACTTGCCTTCCATTTACAGAAAGAAAATGAAGGGTGATAAGGCTGAGGATTTGCCTTGGTATAAGAAGTACGCCATTCTTTTGTTGGCACCGCTTCTGGTTTGGATTCTGTTTTCTGGGATTCGGCTAAGCTGGCGGACAACAGAAACTTACCACAACTTCAAATCCTTAACCATATATGAAATCTTCCTCTATATAGCGAGCTTTTTTGCCTTCGTAAAGTTCCCCATCGAAATTGGAAACTTAACCAAGATTCTTATTTTCCCACTTTACGGCTTGGCGGGATATTTAACCCACTTGAGAGTAGATAAAATCTTGTAGAAAAGTAATTATATCATCGTAGTTGTTTAGTTATTTTGTGATATTTTCATTGTAGGTGCTATGCTAAATGCTGGAGCTCATCACTCACGCTTTAACGCTATTCTCATCGCTGGCTGTTTTAGCGGCAGCAAGCTTTTTTGCCATAAAATACGTCGAAGATTTTATGGAGTTTACTCGTTTAAGCGAAGTCGCCACAGGATTTATAATTCTAGCTGTTATGACTTGTATGCCTGAATTAACTGTAGCAGTTTTGCCGTGCAACACGGCACCGTGGGAATTAGCATAGGTGACATATTTGGATCGCACATTTTCAACATTGGTATAGTAGTCGGATTATTGGCAACTTTCGGGTCTTTAAAAAATTGTAGCACAGTTTCTTTGATAGAGCTCCTTGATTTACTTTTTCTAGCTTCTCTAATCCCTTTGATTCTTGTAGCATTTAAAATAGTTAGCCCAATTGTTGGAGTCGTATTAATAGGCATATTCGCTATTAGCTTTTATAGAGTGAGTAGAAAGCGAAGTCCCCCAACTTCTGATGACATCAAAGAAAAACTAGTGAAAAGGAAGAAACAAAGAGCATCCATAATTCTTCTAGTCACCGTTATTGCAGCAGCTATTGTTGTTTTAACGGCAAGGTTCGTTGTTCTTTCGGCATCTGAGCTTGTCAAATTGGCTGGCATTTCCGATCCTAAAATTGGCGCTAAAATCGTGGCAATAGGCACCTCTCTCCCAGAATTTGCCTTTGGCTTGATAGCGATGAAACGAGGAAGGGTCCACCTTGCTTTAGGCGACGCTATTGGTGCCAACCTCACAACCATAACTCTAGTTTTGGGTTTGGTTCTAACTTTTTCCCCATTCACAATAGAAACCGCTGTGTTCGCTGAAATTTTAGCCTTCGTGCTTATAGCAAATTTAATCCTTTGGAGATACTTAACTAAAGGCGGAGTGACGCAGTTTGGCGGAATAATTTTAATAATGACATACGTCATGTTTCAGGCAATATTCTAATTCCAGTTTACTTCCAACCTTTAATGGATAATACGGACTTTATTTTTGAACAAAAATTCTTTAAGCTAGATTGTTAGATTAAGGGTAAAATGGTTTAGAAAATGGACCCAGTTACGCTTGCCTTGATACTGGCTGGTTCAATAATTGTTATTGGGTTTTTGAGCAACTATTTTTTGGAGCGCACAGGATTTCCAGACATGCTATTCCTCATAGTTTTAGGCCTATTGCTTGGTCCCTTGACAGGCCTCGTGGATGCTGCTTCGATAATGAGACTAGCTCCATACTTGGCAGCTTTAGCCCTAGTCTTCATATTGTTCGATGGCGGAATGGCAATGAACATTTACCATGTTTTCTCTGAAAGTCCCCGTGCAACAATTCTCGCCATATTTGGCTTTGCCGCTAACGTCATTGCAGTCTCGCTTTTTATGAAGTTTATTGTAATTCCAGAGTTTCCTCTGCTTTATTCTGTGCTTTTCGGAACCATGTATGGCGGAAGCAGCAGCATCGCAATCGTTTCGTTAGTCAATAAAATAAAACCAAGCGAAAAATGCACGACAATCCTAAGCTTGGAATCCGCGATGACCGACATTCTTCAAATAATTTTTTCGCTGGCTGTCATTGAAATCATATTGACTGGAAAGTTTGACTTAATAAGCGTTAGCCAATCCATTGCAGGCAGGTTTTCAATAGGGATTGTGCTTGGTTTCTTGTTCGGTATCTTTTGGTTAAGCGTTTTGAAAAGAGTTATGAAAACAGCCTATGCTTACATGCTGACTTTGGCAATTGCACTTCTGGCTTACTCATTCTCAGAGTTTTTAGGTGGAAGCGGAGCGCTTTGTTCCCTTCTGTTTGGCGTTGTGTTAGGAAACGAGAAAGAAATTTACAAGATACTCAGAATGGAAAGACCACCGAACGCTGTCATTGACGCTGGGTTGAAAAGGTTTGAGTCAGAAATCGCATTCCTTCTAAGAACATTCTTCTTTGTATACATAGGCTTAATAGTTATGATTGGTGACGTAGAAATCATTATTGTTGGAGTAATCCTCTCACTTATACTTTTGCTTGTCAGATTTGGCGTCGTTAGAATCGCAACAGTCCGCTGCAGTGAACTAGTTGAAGAGCGCCCAATAATGAGCGTGATGCTCACAAGGGGGTTGGCTGCCGCAGTATTGGCGACGCTGCCCATGCAATATACAGACATTACTAGATATCCCGAGGCAGGACCCGTTTTTCAGTCATTAGCGCCTATTTACATCAACCTCGCAGTTTTAATAATTCTAGCAACAGCGATAATCGCCACAGTGGGTATCCCTTTATTAAAGCGAAAACCTAGAAAAACCCCGTAAAACCCCCATTACAGGTTACCTTCCATTTTTCTGCATTATTTTGTCTTTCTATTCTGATTTATTCTTCAAATAACATTTCTTCTTTAGAAAATTGACTTTAACACTATAACAGCCATATCTCTCCATCTTTTACTGAAAACAAGTCGATATTGCAATTTGACAGAAAATTTTTAAAGAAAACGTGCACGATCATAGGTTTGAGGTTACATTCGTGTCTGTGTCTAAAACAAAGAAGAAAAAGGGGGAAGGCAGCGAAAAAGAAGTGAAAAGGCGGCAGCAATAAACTAAACACCCCATTTTTCACTTTTAACTACACTTTAGGAATGGTTTGTTATAATGTTTGGTGCGTTGGATAAATATTGAATTATTTAATATTTAAAATATTTAAGCTAGGCACTTAATATTTACAGTTGGTGAAGATTTGTCCCAAAAAACTACATGCCTAACCTTTCCTTTTTCGATTTTAGCCGAAAACCGCAAGGAACTTTTCACGGAAGAAATGGAAAAAGCTGCAATTTACTGTTTTGCCGAGTTAGAACGCGCTAAGGGTGGAGGTTTAATATTAAAGAAGCCCGAAGAGAAAATCATCTTTTTAACAAAGTTTTTTTATCCATTTTGGCTTTTTCCATGGGATGAACTAAACCTAGTTTTCGACGGATTAAAAACAACCGCTTATACGCTAACCTACAGAAGTGTTCCAGACGCAAAAACCTTCCTAGAAAACGCTCAGAGAAGCTCAAAGTCCACGGAGACTTACATGATCTTCCTATCAGACAATGTCAACTATTTCCAAACGTCCAGCGAAGAAAAAACCATGCTGATAGACGCCTTAATCACCGAACCAAACTTTCTAAGCGAGTTCAGCCAATACATTCCAGAAGCAAAACAGTTCGATGTTTCTACGTCGGAAACGGCGCTCTTGCCCTCAACAATAGATGAATCATTAATCTCGTCGATGATTCATGAGCTAGAAAGCATAAAATCCAGCTTCAAAGCCGACATCGAAACGCTCCACGAAAGCATAAAATTCCTTAACAAAACAACCCGCAACTTCGTTAAGACAGTTCGTGGCAACATTAAAGCCGCCAAAGAAGAATTGGACTCAGAAATTAAAAAGCAAGAGGAGATTGCAGCACAAAAAATCAGTCGCATAAATGAGGAGTATGACCAGCAAACATTGAAACTGATGAAAAATTTTGAAAAACAACTCCTCCCGTTACAGAAGGATAAAGTTAAACTTGAAAAGGAAAAAGAAGACGCGCTCAAAAAAATTGAACGTTGCAGCATAGAAACTAAAACATGCGCCGCCAACAAGGATTCCGTTGGCGAAAAGAAATGGAAAGAGAAAGCCAACGAAACCAAAAAGGAGCTTTCAGAAATAGAGAAGCAAATAGAGGAAATTGAAGACAAGATTAAGGAAATAGAGGAGAACAAGTCAGCCGAAACCTTCAAGTTAAGGTCAGAGTGGGAAAACAAAATCAAAGAAGCCAGAAAAGATTTAGTTGAGCTTGAAGCGTCCCGCGACGCCAAAATCCAAATTTATAAGCAAGAAATTGAAAAACTTGAGGGCTTAACTGCAAACATAATTCAACAAATCAATAACGTAACGAAACTTAGAGAAGAAGACCTCGCAAACCTCAAAAAATTAGGGATTCAACAGAAAGTTGCAAATCCAAACTCGGTTTACATGCCTTTCTATCTTGTCTGTTATCAAACTGAAATGAAAAAGCGTTATGCGGTTTTTCCGCCTATGGCGGCGAACAGCATAGGATTCTCGGCGAAAATTAAGAGTGCGTTGGGAAAGGCGAAAATCAAACAACTTCTAACTCCACGATTTAAGGCAATAACATTATCGCTGGAGAAACTTCCAGCGTCAATCGAGAGGGATGCAGCCTTCGCAAGGGAAATACACGAAATCGGCGAAAGAGCAGACATGCTAAAGACAAGCTCTGCACGGAAATCAATCATAAAAGGGTTGGAGAAACTAAGGGAAGAGGGTTGGCTTTCAGAGAAGGAGCATGAAGCCCTAAGCCAAAAACTAGCCTAAACCAACATTACTTAAGTTCCTTAAACCTTTTAATTGCATACTCCACTATTTTCTTAGCTTCTTCGGCGTTTTTCCACTCCTTAAACTTCACCCACTTATGCGGCTCCAACCGCTTGTAGGTTTCAAAAAACTCTTGAATCTCCCTAAGCTTGTGCGGATGCACATTGCTGATGTCTCTGTATCCCTCAAACCGCGCGTCATTCACAAGAACAGACAATATTTTCGGATCCTCGCCTTTTTCATCCTCAATTATCAAAGCGCCTATAACCCTAACCTTAACTATACACCCAACCTCAAGAGGCTCATAGCTCAAAACCATAATGTCGAGTGGATCTTCGTCGTCAAACCATGTCTGCGGAACAAACCCATACTCAACTGGGAAAACAACAGATGAGGGTATTATGCGGTCTAGGACAAACACGTCCCATTTAATGTTGTATTCGTATTTGTCTCTCGAGCCGCTAATAACCTCAATTACCATGTTTAAAAGTTCCGGCGGTTTATCGCCGCACGGGATGTCTTTCCAAAGATTCATGCGTAGGCGCCCTAAGCCAAACTGTTCAGCTTGTTATTTTAGTTTTTCCATTACTCGCCTAGAACCAGCAAGCCTTTTATAATTCAGCTATGAAATGGAAATAAAGTTGTGGTGTAATTTATTGAGTAAAAGAACCATCTACTGCCTTCACAGTTACAGCATACTTGTAATCTTGTTTTTACTTCTTGTTTTGGTTGTAGGCTTACTTTTTGTTGGAGCCGTGGGGCTAGCCTTTAGGCATGTTGGCTTCGGCCCCCAGCTAACTACTCTTATTCTTGTTGCAACTTTTGTTGGAAGTTATGTGAATATTCCATTGTTGAGGCTTAAGGCTACTATTCCAATAGTTAAGGAAGAATACATAAGCTTCTTCGGCATGGTTTTCAGGGTTCCACAGTTTGAGTATGAAGAATTTACAACCATTGTTGCCATAAACGTGGGCGGCGCCCTAATCCCCACTTTAGTGTCAATTTATCTTCTTTGGAAGTTGCCGTCAGCGGCACACTACGCCTTACTAGGAACTATGATTGTTGCGGCAATAACGCATCTGGTTGCAAGACCAATAAGAGGTTTAGGAATAGCTACGCCAGCACTTATCCCACCACTAACCGCCGCGTCAATGGCTTATCTTTTTTCTTCAAGTGCACCAGCAGTTGTGGCTTACGTTTCAGGCGTTCTCGGCACACTAATAGGCGCGGACATAACCAATCTGCATAAAATTCCGAAACTGGGGGCTAGAATAGCAAGCATAGGCGGAGCTGGAACGTTTGATGGGGTCTTTTTAAGCGGGATAATAGCTGTCCTCCTCGTTTAGAACGGGCTATTCCTCCCTTAGCCGTCGCCTCTCAGCCTTAAACTCCTTTTCCCCATACTTCGCGTAAAGCTCTTTTCTTAAGGCTTCAAGCATCTCAATTTTTCTCCCAGAAAACTCTGCTGCAGTAACAACCTTAACACCGCGTTTCTCCGCTTCTGCATACACCTGCTTTATTCGTATCTTATAATTTAAGTCGCGTAAAAAATGATGGTCCAAAACCAACGTGTGAAGACCAGTCTCTTTTATGGCTTTGACAAGGTTGCTGTTAGAAATTTCCAAACTTTTAAAAGAATAACGGTAACCAAGCATGTACGTCATTGGTCCATCCACAAAGAGCACGTTCGGCTTCTCTTTCAAAATAAAGTCTATCTGATCTTGGAGAGATGGTCCTTCAACATCAGATGAATGGAGAAACTTTTCGTTTCCGCTTTTTATGCTTACTTCTGTCACATAGCCAAGCCGCGGATTAGTGCCGTGGCAGACGGCTTTAGAAAAGGCGATTTGGGTTTTGTCAAACTGAAAGTTTCTCCCATCAGAAAACTCAAGTTTTTTAGGCAAACCTTCAACAACCGCCAAATAGGCTGCTGCTCTTTCTTTTTGGCTTCTGTTTATGTTTTCCGTAGGATGCTTAATGAAGACGATTTTGCCTCTGTAAAGTTCCGGATGCTCCGGATCATGATGATCATAATGGTAATGCGTAACAATTAGCACATCCGCGCTTTCCGCATAACGCCTTATCTCCTCCCAAGTTTCGTCAAGCCTCTGCCACTCCAAAAAATGTGGCTCTAAACCATAACGCAAAGGCGCCAAAGAAACCCCTGGGTCGATTAGGATTTTCAAGTCGTCTGTCTCAACAAAAGTCGCCATGGAACGAACACCAAAACTGTCAAAGGCTAAGGGAATAATTCTCCTAATCATGGATGCTTTCCTCTTTAAAGAATGTTTCAAGCTTTTTCGTTTCAGTTTTCTTCAAAATTTCTGCGCATTTTTTGGGGTTCACCGCCTTGAACTCTAAGCCGAGGCTTGTCAATAACCTTTTAGCGTCTTTAGCTATGTTTGGCGCGGCTAAGATTCCACGTACTTCGCGGTCTGCCTTATTTTTGATTGCTTCTATGTATCTGGCAAGTTGAAGCGCCGCATCCTTACCTGCTGTTTTCCTTTTGACTTCTACGACAACAAGTTTTCCATCTTTGTCTACGCCGTAAACATCAACAAAGCCTGGTTTAACCTTTTTCTCGTAGCTTATCGGCTTGAATCCTTCTTCCAAGAGGGATGGTTTGAGGAGAATCGCCCTGTGCATGTCTTCTTCGCTGACGTAAAGCGAGAATTCGCCTGCATCTACAAGGTTAAAGGCTGAAGCCATAATTATCCTATCAAAGAATACCTTTACGGATTCGGAAGGCTTTTTTCTGACAGCATGAACTTCTAGGACTTTGTCTTTTGTTTGGATATGAAATATGCAGCCCGGAGGTTGCCAGTTTACAGGTTCGTATCCAACTGCACGGTGGACGAGAAGGGAACCATCTTCTTTAATTATGAATATGCGTTCGCCCGGTTCAAGTTTCGACTTTGCTCTTCCAGCGTAATGAACCCAGCAATTACCAACTATTAGCAGTGTTTTGCTTTGAAAAAGTGCTTCTTTGGCGATGTTTTCAGCTTCGGAAATGGTTGGTTCAATCAGAACAGCCATTGGTTTGGAGCCTTGCACTTTCTCCGCCAAATATTTTTAGAAGGCTGATTGTGTAGATAAGATTTCTGAAGGGTGTTTGATGGGTGAGTGGGAAAAGAAACGCGAAGTTATGGAACGCTACGATTTAACTGCACATATGTATGATATGCGGTATGCTGAGGAGCAAGAGGCAAAATTTGAGGCTGCACTAAAAAGTTTAAAGGCGAAAAATTATGGCAGAGTTTTGGATGCTGGATGTGGGACAGGCCTCCTATTTAGGCACATTGCACTTAAGGCGGAAATGGTTGTAGGTTTAGAAATTTCTAAGAATATGCTGTTAAAGGCAAAAGAACATGCTGAGAGCTTTCGAAATGTTCACTTGGTTTTGGCTGATGCGGATTTTATACCCTTCAAAGACGGCGTCTTCCGCATGGTTTTCGTCTTTACTTTAATCCAAAACATGCCGGAACCGGCAAAAACCTTGAAAGAAATTAGAAGAGTCGCGGAAGACAATGCCCAAATAGTTGTTACGGGCTTAAAGAAAATCTTTAGTTTACAAATGTTTAAAAAATTGCTGCAAAATGCCGATTTAAAAATTGTTTCTTTTGAGGGAGAGAGGTTAAAGTGTTATGTGGCTACCTGTTTAAAGTTTTCTAGCTGAGGTATCGTATCGCATGATTTTTCACGGAAATTTATATATAGTATCTACGTCAGATTCACGGAGACACTCTAGGATAGGGGTAAAAAAACTTATATCATATATTTCTCTCTCAAAGTATTCTGCTGCCATATTTGAGGAAATGGATAAAATAATGGGTAGCTACTCTCAGCGGGTAAGCTTAATCCGTGTTTCATCTGTGGTTTGTCTATTTAAGAAAATGTTTTTGGTGGTTTGCTTATGCCTCTAAAAACATTGAAAAAGGATACTGCTGAAGCCTTAACCTTAGAGTGGATTTTACACGTAAAACATTACAAATTAACCCTTGACAAAAAACTTTGTGTTGGCTGCCAAATCTGCACTTTAGCATGTCCTAAAGAGGCTATTAAACTTGAAAAGCAGCCTAAAATTCAAGGAGAAAAAGCCAAGAGGGCCAAAGTTGACATTGACTTGGCGAAATGCAATTTTTGCGGAATATGCGACATCCTATGTCCCTATGGTGCGGTGAAGGTGACCTTAAACGGCGAACACGTTCTGTCAGTCGTTGAAAAAGAAAGTTTTCCTCAACTGATTCGCGAAATTCAAATAAACTCCAGCAAATGCCCACTTGACTGCGTGGAATGTGAAGAGGCTTGTCCTTTAGGATTGATTAAGGTGAGAATGGCCACTTGGGATGGAAAAATTGTTGAGGATATAAACACATTAACTGAGAGAGAAAAATTATGGCTTGAAGCTAAAGTGGACATTGTGAAAGAGCATTGCCCGTGCTGCAGGATCTGCGAGTTTAAATGTCCAAAAGGGCTTATACATGTGCGGAAGTTCTTCTTCGGAAAAATCTTAATTCATACGGAAAAATGCCCAGAAGGGTGCACAGACTGCCTCGATGTTTGCCCAATAACTGGCGCCCTATACCTTTCCGACGAGGATAAGAAAGTTCACGTTAACGAACTGTTCTGCATCTACTGCGGAGCCTGCAAAGTTGTCTGTCCAGTTGAGGAAGCTTTAGAACTTAAGAGAACAAGAATAAGGCATACTCCAATCCGCTCTGGCGCATGGAACAAAGCCTTAGAGCGGTTGGCTTCACCTATAGAAATTTCTAAGGAGTTGAAGGCTAAAGGCTCTCAAAAAACTATGAAAACTGTTGAAAAAAGATTGAAGTGGAGGTCCGCATACGTATGATCCAAAAACAAAGCGAAAATCAAGAACTGCGAATAGGAGTTTTCATCTGCCACTGCGGTTTAAACATAACTGGCGTCTTGGACATAAAAGAGCTTGTTGAATACGCTAAAACTTTGCCAGATGTTGTTTATGTTAAAGACAACCGCTATACATGTGCAGACCCGGGACAAGAGGAGATTAGAAAGGGGATAAAAGAGCATAGGCTTAACCGCGTGGTTGTCGCTGCCTGTTCGCCGCGAATGCATGAGCCAACGTTTAGGCGGACAGTTTCTGATGTTGGTTTAAACCCTTTCCTTTTTGAGATGGCAAACATCCGCGAGTTTTCTTCATGGTGTCATCCAAGCACTCCGAAGGAAGCAACTGAAAAAGCCAAAGACCTCATTAAAATGGCTGTTGCAAAGGCTAGGCTCCTAATGCCTCTCCAAACAATAGAAGTTCCAGTAATCAACCAGGCGCTTGTTATTGGCGGCGGAATTGCTGGGATTAACGCGGCTCTTGATTTGGCTGAGATGGGATTCAAAGTTTATCTGCTGGAGAAAAGCGAAAGCATAGGCGGACACATGGCACAGCTTGACAAGACTTTTCCAACTCTTGACTGCTCCATATGCATTGAAGGCCCAAAGATGGTTGATGTTGGAAGGCACCCAAACATCGAAATAATTTCTTTTGCGGATTTGTTAAGCGTAAGCGGGTTTATAGGAAACTTCAGGGTTAAAATTCGAAAAAACCCGCGTTACGTTGTTGCTGAAAACTGCACGGGCTGCGGCGAATGTAAAGATGCTTGCCCAATCGAGTATCCTAACGAGTGGGACATGAATTTAGGTGTTAGAAAAGCCATATCCGTCCCCTTCGATCAAGCCGTGCCGCTTGTCTACACGATAAACCGTGATTACTGCATCGAATGTTTCAAGTGCGTTGATGCTTGCGGAGAAAGACAAGCTATAAACTTTGAACAGCAACCAGAAGAAATCGAACTTGAAGTCGGCGCAATAATAGTTGCAACAGGCTATGACATTTACCTGCCCTACGACAACCCGCTTTATGGTTATGGCAAATATCAAAACGTCATAACGTCCCTAGAATTTGAGAGGCTAATACTGGCTGCGGGTCCAACTGGTGGAAAAGTTGTACGCGCTTCTGATGGGAAGAAACCTCACAGTGTAGCCTTCATACAATGTGTTGGCTCGCGGGACACAAACAAGTATCCATATTGCTCCAACTTCTGCTGCATGTACACTTTGAAGCACGCCGTCCAACTTAAGGAGAAGTACAAGGAAGACATTGAGGTTTACGTTTTCTACATGGACATGCGAACCAACTTCAAAGGCTTTGAAGAATTCTATCAGAGGGCAAGGGAGCTTGGCGTCAACTTTATCCGCGGGCGCGTAAGCCGCGTTTTAGAAATTCCAGAAACAAAGAACTTGATTGTGCACGCTGAAGACCTGACGCTTGGTCAGCCAATAGAAGTGGAAGCTGAAATGGTTGTTTTGGCAACAGCCGCCATACCCAAGAAAGGTTCGGAGGAAATAGCGCGAATCCTCAACTTAACACGAGGCGCAGACGGCTTCTTCATGGAAAGCCACCCAAAGCTTAAGCCTTTAGACGCGCCGACAGACGGCGTGTTCTTGGCTGGTTCGTGTCAAGCGCCAAAGGACATACCCTACAGTGTTTCGCAGGGAAGTGGTGCGGCGGCGAGAGCCGCAACGGTACTTTCAAAGCCAAAATGGAAGATTGAGCCAATAGTGGCGGTTGTAGACCCGAGCAAATGTAGAAACGTTTCAGTCAAATGTGGAATATGCGCTGAGCGCTGTCCATATGGAGCCATCAAGGCTGAGGAGAAGAAACCGGCGGAAGTTATAACCGCCATGTGCCACGGATGCGGAACATGCGTGGCTGAATGTCCAGCAGACGCCATAACCCAAATGCACTTCACAGACGCCCAAATTATGGCGCAAATAAGAGCTGCCTTGGAGAAAGACCCCGAGGACAAAATCTTGGCTTTCCTCTGCAACTGGTGCAGCTATGCTGGCGCGGACTTGGCTGGGACAAGCAGGTTCGAGTATCCGCCAACCATAAGACCTATACGGGTTATGTGTTCTGGAAGGGTTGACCGCGACTTCGTCTTAGAAGCGCTTAGGCTTGGCGCTGGAATGGTTTTGGTTGCCGCATGTCATTTGCCTTACGACTGCCACTATATTAGTGGGAATTGGAAGATGAAAGCCAGAATGGATGCTTTGGCGCCCATGCTGCATAAGCTTGGCTTAAGCCCTGAAAGGTTCAGGGTTGAGTACGTTTCTGCTGCTGAAGGCGTTAAATTTGCAGAAATAGTTAGGGAAATGACTGAGCAGATGCGCGCCCTTGGAAAGGATAGGATTAAGGCTGAAAACGCGAAACTGCGTCCAGTACTTGAGAACATGCTGAAAAAGAAAGCGAAATGATTCCTTAACGCTTCCTTTCTTGTTTGAAAAATTTCTGTTTAACAGAATAGTAAAGCGCGCCTATTGCTAGGCAAATGATTCCAGTTATCCAAGATTCTGGTGAAGTGAGAAACGCGAATACTAAAAGAGCTAGGCATGTGTACGCTCCCAAAACTGGAATAATTCGTGGATAAGACCTTTCCAGAGTATTCACTCTGATAGCGCAGATGTTGGCTAAAGTATAATAGAAGAGCAATGCGAAGGTGCTTATGGCTACAACCTTATCTAAATCCGCAAGCAACACAAGCAGAACCATCAGTAAACCAACAATCCAGATTGAATAGTGGGGTGTGTTAAATTTCGGGTGTAGTCTATAGAAAGCCTCTGGAAGGTCTCTTCGCCTAGCCATCGCATAAGTCATGCGAGAAACTCCCAAAATGGCTGAAAGCAAAACGCTTGCTGTTGCAAGCAATCCGCCAGCAGCTACAAAGTAACGCGCAAACATGTTGTTTGTCATGCTTATAGCATCAGTTAATGGCGAACTTGACTTTGCAAGTTCATCAGCCCCTATCAGTCCAACGGCTACAAAACCAACCAAAACATAAACTATAGTGGATATTGCTAATGATAGTAAAATAGCCTTTGGAACATTATGTTTTGCGTCTTTAACCTCCTCTGCTACGACTGCAACTCTCGCGAAGCCTCCGTAGGCGAAGAAAATGTAGAAGGCTCCGTAAAACACACCTAAATTTAATGGCGCAAAGGGTGTAAGGTTTGCCGCGTTGAAGTATAACAAGCCATAGACAACAAAAAAAGCCAGTATCAGCAACTTTGTTGCGACAAGAATGTTGTTGAGCATGGCTGTTTGGCGAACGCCCAAAAAGTTTATGATTGTAAAAGAGATGCAGAGGACCGCAGCAACCCAGTTAACTGGCAAAAGTGGAAATAGAGCTGCTAAGTAACTTGCAAAGCCAAGCGAAACCGCGGCGCCAGCAAAAGTGTTAGACACAATCCACATCCAACCAGTGAGAAAACCCGCAAAAGGTGATATCAACTGGTAAGTATATTCGTAAATACTTCCTTCTCGGGGTTGCCAAGCCGTTAACTCAGCAAAACTTAACGCGGTAAAAACTGCGATAATAGCAGCCAAAAGCATAGAAACTACAAGAGCTGAACCCGCTACCTTCGCCGTAATACCTACCACTATAAAAATTCCTGCACCTATTATTGCCCCGATGCTTATGGATAAGGCGTCTAACAAACCCAAAGTAGGCTTGAACTCGTATTGGTTGGAGTTTCCTTTCTTCATGAGCACACCGTTTGAGAGAACCCTCTGGAATGGAACAGTTATTAAGTTTTTATGTTCCACCCCAAAAGTAAAGAATTGACGGAGGCTTATTATATTAAGCGGCAGTCTGGTAATATCCGCGATAGTGAAGGTTTACAAGAAACGTTATTGGAGGGAAATGGCAAAACAGAAGTATAACACGGGCTTATCAATTTTTCAAGGTCTGTTTTTGCATGACTCTATAGAAAATTTAAATTGGAAGGAGCTACTGGAATGGGGACACGCCTTAAATACACCAGAGAAGATTTACCAAAACTCCGCGCCGGAACCCCGATATAAACAATTCATCAATCTAAGGGAAGATGCGGAGAGTTCGCGCTTCTATACAACGGTTTGCTCTTGGCAAAATGATACAGAAGCCGCATAGTCATCGACCGTTCAACCATAAAAGACAAGTCGAAAAAAGCGGCTGGAGACCACGTTTGGGTTGAAATTTTCATAAACAACCATTGGGTTCATGTAGACCAAACTGAAAAAGATACGAAATACAAATAACTTTTAATGATCACTTAAAACCTTGGACGATGAGGTGATCGAGGTACACTGACGCCTCAAGCGAGTGATTGCTTTTTCCGCTCCCGAGTCCAAAAATGAGCGTTTAAATTAAAATTTTGTATCAGGAGTAAAGAAGAAGAGAGGTGTAATAGTTCCTTTAGCGTTCTGTGGATGCTGTTATGTAAGCCCAAACGCTTACCAAGAGGACTGTTAGGCAGGCACCAGCGAACCCTGATACTAGAAATCTTATTTGAACAAGTTCTGGCAATATCGCTAGGAGCGTTGGAATCACGTAATCTGCTGTTAATTGGGCTATTATTCCCGCTATGAATCCTAATAGAGCTACTAACCCGAACACTTTTAACCTTTCACCCATACGTCTTCACCTTTGCTTAGCATTTGGTTATAAGCCTCCTTTTTAGTCTAACTTACACGTTTTTGTCTATTACTAAGGAATCGGAAACATTACCTTTTAATTTTCCACTTAAAGCTCAAAACAGCTTTTAATTAGATATATAGCTCTACTTATAGCCCCTTATATAGCTCTACATATTAACAATGCATAAGATCGTTTTCTGCACCCTCTTTTTGCGGAGGTATTATCTTGACAGAAAGGTTTAGTAGAAAATGGGAAAGTAAACGCGACGAGCAACCCTTCACAGAACGAATAAAGGAGGCAGTCAGACCACCAGGTCCTTTGAAGCCACGCCTAGACTTTGCTATAAGGCGTATTGAACTGCAAATTCAGAAGTTGGATCAGGCTACTGAAAGGTTCAGCCAAAGAGACAAGGCAATATTTGCAAGGATTGTCGATGCATACACAAAACATGACACCGCCCGCGCAAACGTTTTCGCAAACGAATTGGCAGAAATTCGAAAAATGGAAAGACTTATAATAAACGCGAGGCTCGCCCTTGAACAAATCGTGTTAAGGTTACGAACCGTATCGGAACTTGGGGATGTTGTTTCCACGCTGGGTCCAGCAGTTGGAGTTTTAAGGACTGTCAGAGCAGGGCTTGTAAGCGTTTTTCCAGAGGCAGAAAACGAGCTTGGCGAAATAGGCAATATATTGAGCGGCATAATGATTGAAGCTGGACAAAGTTCAGGGATGACAATAAACTTTGACACAGTAAACGAAGACGCGCAGAAAATTCTCACGGAAGCAGCAACAGTTGCAGAACAAAGAATCAAAGAGAAGTTCCCAGAACTACCAGCAGGCATTCCGGGAATACCGGCAACTCCGTTAAGCGAGAAGACTCCTACAGAAACATCTTAAATTTGAGGGAGAAAAAAATGCAAGAAAACTCCAATCCTTTTTTTTCAGTTGGAAGGGAAATTAAAGACGAATATGGCCGTGTAGTGGGCAAAATAGCATCGTTCGTCGTAACCCCAAACGGGAAGATAGACGCTGCGTTCATCGAACAAACTGACGGTAAATTTTCGAAATGCTCCCTAGAAAATCTGCAGTTTAACGGTGGAGAAGTAACACTTACATCATCCGTTAAATCAAAAGCAAATGTGCTCTGCGATCAAATACCTTTAATATGGAGGAAAGACCAAGCCCTCAAAGATTTAGTAGACAAAAATAAAATTTCCTCTGAACTTTACCAAGAACTCCACAGCAGCTTTGAAGGTGTACTAACACAGCTAAAAAATGATGCGCAAACCTTGATGGAGCAAATCAATAAGGAGATTGCAAAATGCAATGAAGAGGTTAAGATGCTTAACTATGCGTTGGTAAACCTTGAAATCGAGCATGAAATAGGCAAAATCGACGATGAATCCTACCAGAAAGCCTTCCACATTATACAAGAAAATCTTAAGCGTGTCAACATGGAGAAAAGTGATTTAGAAACCACCAAAAACAAACTTTCAAATATGCTGTTGGGAGATGATAGCGTAAAAGAATCTGAGCGGGAGACGCAAAAAACAGAAATTCGGGAAGCAGGGACGCAAGAGGCAAAGTCGGAAAACCCCATTGTTCCAGATCTTCCTGAGCCCCCAGTTGTCGTTTACGTGAAGGAAATAGGAAAATTAGGGATTTAAACTAAACTTGTGGCGGGCGGAGGGGAGGGAAAATCAAAATCTTTACTCGTCCAAGTCCTCCACCACTCCGCGATATAGTCACCAAGTCAATGCATACACTTAAACTTCAACAGAGCAAAATTGAGCAAGCTACTTTTAGGCTTAAAGAAAGAGATAAGATTCTTTTCCGAACATGTGTAACTTCGCTGAAGGACAACAACAAAGAAAGAGCAGCGATATTCGCAAACGAAATTGCGGAAATTCGAAAATTGATAAAATTTCTTTACAATGTGGAGTTAGCTATTGAACGCGTAATCCTAAGACTTGAAACAATAAAAGAATTAGGCGACATCGTCATAGACCTCAAACCAGCATTAAAACTTCTTCAGGGAGTTTCACAAGAACTTTTCCAAATTCTGCCAGATGTTTCTTCAGAGCTAGAAAAGGTTAACGAAGCAATAAGCGAAACGTTGTATTCGACAAAAATAACAACAAATGAGTCTATAATCCCAGTAGGCATGAAAACGTCTGGAGGAGAAGAAATTCTAAAAGAGGTTTCATCCTTCCTTGAACAAAAGCTGTCTGAAGAACTTCCCGAACCGCCCGCCTCCCAACCATTAAAAGAACCTGAACCAACAACACTTAAGGAACTTGTGGCTCTGACGGCAAGCAACTCGCAAGCAACAGGATATGAAACAGTTGAAGAAATCGGTAGAGAACCCTCCACAACCCTCCTTTCTTATAAAAAGGCTGAGATTCAGGAAATCTCGTTAAAGGTTGAGAAGCCATCATTAGAGGATGTGCTTCTCGAGTATGTTAGGGAGTGTGATGGTGAAATCGACATAACACGTTGTTCGGATGATTTGAAGATTCCACGTTTAGAGGTTGAAAAAGCTCTTGAAAGTTTGGCTTCAAAGGGGAAAATAAAAATTGAGCTAAAGAAAGAGGTTTAGGTGAGAATATGAGCGCCTCTCAAGAACTTGAGAAAGCCGCTACAAACTACGCCCTGGAAGCAGTGCGTTTGGATAAACAAGGAGCAAAGGGTATGGCTATAACCATGTATCAGAAAGCCATAGAAACTCTCCTACGGCTTGTTCAATTGTATCCCGAATATAGCCTAAACAAGGTTTACATACAAAGAGCGATAGCCTACCAAGAAAGAATAAAGGTGTTGCAAGGATCCGTTGCCTCTTTCGAGCCAAAAATGGATAATGCCAACAAAAGTTTTGAAAAGGAAACCGCCACGCAAAGTGAAAAATCAAGTTATGAAGAGTTAATAGTGACAGAAAAGCCAAATGTGAAGTGGGAAGAAGTCATAGGGCTTGAATCAGCAAAAAGGGCTGTAAAAGAAGCCATAGTCTACCCGGTTCAGAGACCAGACTTGTTTCCGCTTGGCTGGCCCAGAGGCATACTTTTGTTCGGGCCTCCTGGATGTGGGAAGACTTTGTTGGCTGCTGCTGTCGCCACGGAGATAGATGCCACTTTTATTTCTGTTGATGCAGCTTCTATAATGTCTAAGTGGCTTGGGGAAGCGGAGCAAAATGTTGCCAAACTTTTTGGTTCGGTTAGGAAGTCCGCCAGTGAGGGGAAGCCAGCAATCGTTTTTATTGACGAGCTGGATTCCCTTATGGGAAAACATTCTAATGAAGTTGGCGGAGAGGTTCGTGTCCGCAACCAGTTTTTGAAGGAGATGGACGGCATAGTTGACAAGGGGAAGAAACTTCACGTCTACGTTATTGGAGCAACAAATAAACCGTGGGATTTGGACTGGGCTTTCATCAGAAGATTCCAGAAGAGAATTTTGGTGCCTCTTCCAGACCACCACACTCGCCTGATGATGTTCAAACTTTACACAAGCAACCTCCAACTCGCTCCAGATGTCGACCTCCACGAGTTGGCAAGGCTTTCAGAGGGCTTCTCAGGAAGCGACATAAGAGATGTCTGCCAATCAGCCCACTTAAAGCTTATAGGAGAATTTTTCGAGTCTGGTCAAGCGACCAACAAAGCAGCGAAGCCTAGGCCTCTCAGAATGGACGATTTTAGGCAGATACTTGAGGAAAGAAAACCAAGTGTTTCACTTGACATGCTAGCCCTATACAACAGGTGGTTTGAAGCCTTCAAGGCTCTCTAAAACTGGGTGGAAAGGTTTGGAGAACATGTTTTATTTTTTGGAAACTCTCCTTTCTCCCCCCCAAAAAAAAGCATATCTCCAAACCCCACAACCCAGAAAACCCTTTTTAACTTTTTCTCAAGAAATCTTTAACAATCCCCACAATCTTCTCCGGGCTTTCTAATACATTCACATATGGGATTTCCCAATCAAGTTTTTCAATTGTAATGATGCCAGCAAAAACCAAAATTGGCTTAAACAATTCTGTAGCTTCGTGGGCTTCTTCTTTAGATTTTACAACAACAATTTTTGGTATGTCTCTTTTTTTGCCTAAGAGTTTTCTAAAGCCCTCTAGTAAAATTACGTCGTTTCCCCTACATTTTTTGATGATATCTTTTAATCGTAGGATTTCTTCGTTGACTTTTTCTATTACGGCTATTTCTTTAGAGGATACGCTGACAATTGTTTTTGCTCCAGACTGGGCGAACCTCCAAGTGTCCTTTCCCTCAGTGTCTATTGTGAAGTTAGGTTCGGAAATATGTTTGACTGCGGCGACTTTGTAGCCTAGGTTTGTTAATCCCTTTGTGAGAACTTCTACTGTTGTTGTCTTGCCTGAACTCTTGCTTCCAACCACGGCTATTGTTTTTGTCTTCAATTATTATGCCTCTTTCTCCGATATTTCTTCTTTGAAGATTTTTTCTAGCACTTTCTTGTCTACATTAAGCCTTTTCGAGAGATCTTTAACCCACTTAATATACTTTCTGAAAATGTTTTGCAGTATCTCAGCCTTCTCTTCATCTGACAAGTCTTTTTCCTCTGCCAACAGCAGAGCGAACCATCTGCCCGTGTCTGAAAGTTGATAAGCCTTAACCCACGTTGTTCGTCCCTCTTTCTCCGTTTTCTCCATGGCTTCCGCCAAAATTCCAAGCGTGGTTAAGGACTTCAGAGTTTCAATTATTGTCTTGTTTGAGTAGGCAAGTTTTCTAACAAGGTCTTTTTGATAGATTTTATTTGAAATTCCTTGTGTAAGCGAAAATTTTAGTATGTCAACAGCGGCTTTTGAGCCGAATATGGCGCTTAATATTTTACTTTTCTGTTCTGATGGAAGAAAAACTACATATGGATGTAAATGTTCGCTCAAGCTGCTCACTGCATAAGCTCTATTCTCAGTATAGAATTTTAAGCCTTATGCTTTTTGTGTAGCAATAGGTTTTTAACATCGCAAATCTTCACTTTATCGCGGTGTCCAAAACGACTCTCAAACAATGGGTTCCAGCAGACGGCGACACCTTCCTAACAAAAGAAGGCTTCATATTCAACGTTTTCGGATACGAACATCCAGAAAACCGCGTTTTCACATTCCTAAAATATATCCCGTCAAGTTTTAAGACGCTTTTCCAAATTGACTACCTTGAAAGAACATGGAATTTAGGGCGATTAAGGTTTTTTCGCGCGGAGAAACTTTACACTGCACAAAATTATCAAAGGTTTATTGAAACCCTCAAGAAAAACTTTCCAAACTACGTTTACTTTTGTCCTTTCAGAGGAAAAGAGGTGATTAGCGCACCTTTAAACTTAATTAAAGAAGTCTACGTTCCAAAAGAATGCCTAAGGCTCATCGCCAGACGCAAGCGAAAGGACAGTTTGCAGAAGTTAACCTTGGAGTTCATTAATTTGCTTTCCAGCGAGTCAAACATTCCATTTGAAGATTTTGGAGTTCATGGCTCCATTGCCTTGAACATGCACACATTTGAGTCTGACATAGACTTGGTTGTTTATGGCTCACGAAATTTCCGAAAACTAGAACAAGCCATACAAAAACTTGTTAAAGCTGGCGTGTTAAGTTACGTCTTCAATAACCGTTTGGACGCTGCGAGAAAATATAAGGGACGTTTTAAAGGCAAAATTTTCATGTATAACGCTGTCCGCAAACCAGAAGAAATTAGCTCTAAATATGGCGTTTACAAATTTAAACCACTTAAACCCGTTAAGTTTAGCTGCGTGGTTAAGGACGACAGCGAAGCCATGTTTCGCCCAGCAGTCTACAAAATTGAAGGCTACACGCCTTCCAATCAGTCCTCAAGCCTGTCCAGAGAGGAAACTCCAGAAACAGTGGTTTCGATGATTGGATGCTATAGAAATGTTGCAAAGAAAGGCGATAAAATTTGTGTTTCGGGCATGCTTGAACGTGTGGAAAATGTTGAAACAGCTGAAAGCCACTATCAGGTTGTTGTGGGAACAGGAGTCCACGAGGAAGAATACATTTGGCTTCTCTAAGGCTTAGAGATCGCGATGCAATAGTAACCCGCGAAGGCTTAATCTTCCGAGTTTTCGGATACACCCACCCGCTTGAGGGCTACATTTGTGACGCCGAATACGCGCCAGCAGAAATATTCGCTTCAAAAAACCCGAAAGCCTTCAGAACAAACGGCGAACGCATTTTTTATAAGTTTTATGAGGATGAAGGTTGGAAGTTTATTAAAAAGAATTATCCCCAACACATGATTTTCCATAAACCACTCAATAAAAAGGTTGTAGGCGTCAAATGCTCTAACATAGCAGAAGTGCGAAAGCCAGAAGAGAAAATTAAAAAGCTTTTTGAAAAAGAACTGAAAGACGAGCTATTGGATTCTACGCAAAAGGTTCTTGAAATTGTAAATGAACGTGCTAGTTCATCTTTGGAGAACTTCGGCGTTTTCGGTTCTCTACTGCATGGTTTTTATCATCCGCGCTATTCAGACATAGACTTAATTGTTTATGGAAGACAAAATATGGCGCAAATACGCGAAACTCTTCAAGAACTATACAAAGACAGGAATTCGCCAATAAAAAACGAGTTTGAAAGCGACGAGCCGATCAGAGGGAAGATTTGGCGTTTCAAAAACATAAGCCCAAAAGAGTATGTTTGGCATCAGAAAAGAAAAATCATTTATGCAGTTTTCCACGACAAGCTTTCAAAGCGGACAATAAAGGTTGAGTTTGAACCTGTCAAGGAGTGGAGTGAAATCCAAAACGAATACGAGCGTATAAAAAAGGTTACTTGGAAGGGATGGGTCAAAGCCTTAGTGCGCGTAAAAAATGATGTGGAAAGCTCTTTCATGCCATCGGTCTATCAAGTGGAAGTTCTTGAGTTTTTGGAAAGCCCAAAAGTAGACAACATTGAACGTGTCGTCTCTTATCTTGAAGAGTTTAGAATGCAAGCGTGGAAAGACGAGAAAGCTTACGTGGAGGGTAACCTTGAAGAAGTAGAAACTTCTCATGGAAGTTTTAATCAAATAACGTTAACTTATGGACCAAGATACTACGAACAAGTTATTAAAGTTCTGGAGCCTGTTTAAACGCGGTTATTTTTGACGTTTTAAAATCATGTTGTCTGATGGTTTGCCACCTAAAAGAAGCCTATAATGCTCTTGATTTTTTCTGCAATCAATAACGCGCTCAAGTTTTCCCTGCGCAACAACTGTTTCGCCATTTTTTGCTTGTTCACAGAACCTTCCCCTGAAAGAGCTTATTTCCTCTATTGGCTCAAGCTTTGGTCCTTCAACGATTTTTACGTTTTCAATTTTGTATGTGCACGGCGTGAATATTGCTTCAGAATCATCAACAACCGTAGCCTCAATCCTCGCGTAGCCGCTATTTCTGTAGCGGACATCGCCATACTTCTCGTTTATCTCATTCCAGTCCTTCACAAAACGTATAAAATAATCTATTCCCATAAATTTGCCCTGCAAAACCTTCCTAGATTCGACAGCGACAAAATCCTCGAAGCTCATTATAGTGTCTTTCGAACGAAAATCGAACAAAACACGCAAATCCGCTTTTTCATAGGGTTTGAAAGGAGTCTCTTGGGTTTTCAAAAGTTCATGTAAAACCGCATAAACCTTTCGACAGTTTTCAGAACCATAAACAATAGGGTCAACATCCGAGGTGGGCATGTGCAACTTAACCATAAGCGAGCCTGAAATTCCCATGCTGCCCCAAGAAACATTTGCAAAGTTTCTTAAGAACTTGAAAAACCTTAAAGCGACATTTTCTAGCTTATCTAAACTTTGGCTGCTCCTTAGTTCTTTTAGGCGTTCGATTGGGCTGTAATGACACTTTACGTTGTCTATTGGAACTTCGCAAAGTGTTTCGTCAAAAACGTCGTCATAAACGATGTAGTTAGGGTGATTTTGCTCTAGAAACTTAAAGCGTTCCGACAAGCCGTAAACTTTTCTATAATCCGCATCCTTGACACGCCGATTTCCCTTCGAATCTGAAATAAAGCGTGGAAAAGCAATCACTTTGTCCGGAGGATGAACCAATCCTTTCACGTCAAAAATTATGTCCTCAACGGATTTTACGAGGTCTCCTTCCCGAAACTTTCTCATAAGTCATCATTTTAGAATGGCGTTGACTATTCTATTGTGTCTTTCGTCGTAAAAGGCCAGCCTTACGTAAAATAGGCAAAAGCGCTATTCCAATAGTTGTGGCAATAGCCGTAAAAAGAATTCTTTCCGCAACCGATATTGGAAGGACAGACATGAAAATGCCCGCTATAACCTCGCTTGGCGCATCTTGTAATGGCGGAGCCACAACACCTATCATGCTGAGAAAAATTAAATTTCCAAGCATATGATCTGCAATTATGCCGCAATAACAAGCCAGAGCCACAGCCGTCACAAAACCCGGCTTAATCCAGCTGAAAACTCCGTAGATGATGGAAAAGGCTCCAACAATTAACATCGCGTAGGCCAGAAATGGGAGAACTCCAAGCAGTGTCAAGTTCCCTGTAATGTTCGCTAAATCTAGGAATGTAAAATAGCATACTGTTCCGATGATTAGGCAGACTGCCCCCCAAGCAAAGGATTGCGAATTAAACTGCTTTTGTGTAGAAACATTTTCTTCCTTTTGCATATTGTTTGCAATCCATCCCCTTGCAACTAACACTATTAACAACCCTGCTATATGTGGGATGGGATAGAAATACGCAATCCGTCCAACTTCTGTGGAGTACCATCCAACGAGAAGCAAAGTAATAGCCACAGCTGAGAAAATCCATCCTCTAAACTTTCCACTATTATCGTTCTGTTTCGTTAACATTCCTGCCACAAATGCTGAGATGCCTGTGCAAAAGGATGTTAAAATTGTGAATAGGCTTCCAGCAGCAGCTAATCCCCCTATTAACGCTGCAAAAAAACCTAGATAAGGCCCTATTATCACCCCGTAGATTGGTGCTAAAGCAGCGTCAAAACTGATTCTCGAGCCGGAAGCACCTATTATCGGGATTCCGGGAACAAATTCTGAAACGACCCATGATAAAGCTGCGAAGATAGCTGCCAAAGCTATTTCTTGTGCAGATATTTTCATTCGTCATCATCTTATGTATTTTTGGTAATTGCCATGTACTTTTTTACACAACATTTATAAGGTTTTCCGTCAAAACAATAATAAAGGGTGCTGAAAGTGCGCAGTTTCCAATGTGATAAGGCTGAACATATTTCACAGTGTCTGGAATTGGCTATTCTTTTAGAGGTGGGCGCCGAAAAGCCCGGCAACGTGAATTTTGTTGTTGGCTTTGAAGGCACTAATCACATGCATTTTTTGGCTTCGGCTGTGGCTGCGGCGCCGCATTTTAGGCTTGCTGCAGAAAGGGGAATCGCCGTTTCCCGTGGAGAAATAAGTCTAAGTGATGTTGGCTTAGGAAGTATTATCCGCAATTGTGTTGCGAGTATTAACGCTTGGCAAAGCGGAGGCAATACTTTGCTTGGCACGGTTATTCTGCTTGCTCCAATTGCGGCTGCCGCTGGAATGACCCCTGTTGATGAGAAATTTATTTTTGAACTTTCTGAACTTAGGAAAAACTTGAAGCTTGTTGTGGCGGCGACAACTCCAGAAGATGCTGTCGCGGTTTATGAAGCAATAAAAATTGCCAATCCCAGCGGGCTTGGAAAAGCTCCAGACCTTGACATTAACAGTCCAGACTCAACAAGCAGAATAGTTAAGGAAAAGGTTTCGCTTTACCAAGTTTTTCAGATAGCCGCAAGCTACGATACGGTTTGTTCCGAGTGGGTGAACAATTACCCAGTAACCTTTGATTTTGCCTATCCAAACATGGTGGAAGAAATAAAGAAAAATGGAAACCTAAACACGGCTATAATCCACACCTTCCTAAAAGTTTTGGCAAAGCATCCAGACACTTTCATTGCAAGAAAAGTTGGCATCGGAAAAGCCCGCGAAGTCTCATTCATGGCTGAAGAAGTTATGAAGCTAGGTGGACTCGCAACTCAAACAGGCAGGGAGAAACTGCGCGAATTTGACGCGCTACTAAGGAAGTCTGGCAGCCTATTAAATCCCGGCACTACAGCAGACATAATAGCAACCGCTATAGCGTTAAACATCCTGAGCGGGTTCCGACCCTAAGATGTAGTTCTTTAGTTTAGATAACCTTATTCTTATCTTTACTTTGCATAAACTTTAAATTGGACAATGCCAAAGCGATGGCGCTTTAGCTGGAGTTTAGATAGGAAACATTGTTGTAGAAGTTAAATCTCTTGTTAAAAAGTATGGGGACTTAAGGGCTGTTGACGACATTTCCTTGAAGTTTACGAAGATGATGTCTTCTCTTTTTAGGTCCATTTGGCGGGTACGTCCGTGTTTTGATAATTTCTGAAGGTTTTCAAGAGGATTTGCTGAATGGCACGTTGAAAGTTAGGGTTGGCATATCCTACAATACATTAAACACAACCTACTACATGATTGAACCATACTTGAACGAAACTGAGGAAATGATTTTTGAGCAAGGCTTATTTTTGATGAGCCAATACAGCGAGATCCTTCCATACACATATGCCTCTCCAATAGAATGAATGTTACAAACGCCGCTAACTACCAACTGATGTGGAAGCTGCTTCTGCCCTGGGAATGCCATTGCTTTCCCAAAGATGTTCTTATCCGGAACTTACTTTCCGATTGAAATCATGCCAAGCTACATACAATTGATTTCCAGAGTACTTCCATAACATATTTCTCAGAAGGTCTCAGAAACGCGATGATCTACAAATATCCAGTGGCGAATATACCTAAACATGGCTGTTATTGCAGTGCTTGCTGTTATCTCCATGGTACTAGGTTCGATTGTGGCTCGGTGGAAAGAAAAGTAAAAGTTCTTGATTAATCGAGGCTAAGCAATTAGTAAGGTTAAAATGTTACTAGTTTTCAAAATAGGGTTAAGATCATGTGTGGTTCAACGTATAAACTTAAAAATTTGAGGTTTAATTAATGGAGGAGCGTCAAAAACTTAAGGTTACATTGGTCACCGGGCGGACAATAGAGCAGGGCGTTGGAAAAGAAAGGGGGAAAATGTCAAAGGAGTATGTGGAAAGTGTTTCCGTCTGCTACATGGACCCAGAAGACCTAAAAAAGCTTAAAATTAAAGATGGAACAAACGTTCTGGTTTCAACTTGTTATGGCTCGGTTATTGTGAAAGCCCTAAAATCCCTCAGAGCCCCCCATCAAGGAATAATCTATATCCCTTACGGTCCATGGGCAAATGTTGTTGTTAACCCTGAAACCAACGGCATTGGAATGCCATCCTTTAAGGGGATTCCAGCGGAAGTTGAGCCCGCGCCAGACAAATCAATCCTAAGCCTTACAGAACTCCTTAAAACACAGTTTGGGAAGGAGGCATATGCAAATAGTTAAAGCCGTAACATGTCCAGTTTGTGGAAGCCTATGCGACGATATCGAGTTAACGATTGATAAAGGAAGGGTTGTGAAGGTTAAGAACGGCTGCGCCATGTGTGAATCGAAATTTTTGGGCTACTGCGGAGAGCATAGAATCTTAAAGCCTATGATAAGAAAGAACGGAGAATTCGCGAAGGTTACGCTTAAAGAAGCCATAGAAAAAGCCGCCGAAATCCTAGCCCAAGCCAACTATCCAATTCTATACGGGTGGAGTTCAACAAGCTGCGGAGCTATAAGAGTTGGACTTGAGTTGGCTGAGGAAATAGGTGGAGTAATTGACAACACGTCTGTAGTCTGCCATGGGCCTTCACTCTTGAGTGTTCAAGAAGTTGGTATTCCCTCATGCACTCTTGGACAGATTAGGCATAGGGCAGACCTCGTTATCTATTGGGGAAGCGACCCTTGGAGCGCCCATCCAAGACACATTGAAAGGTACACGGTTTTCTCTGAAGGGAGATTTGAAAAAAGCGATTGGAGAGGCTACATAGCGAAAATAAGGGCTTTAATTGGAAAAAAGAAAATTCAGACCACCATCAGAAGATTAGTACTGAAGAAGAAGCCACCCGTTTCACCTCCCAGCGGAAAAGTTTGTCCAACAATTCGCAGAGAAGGAAGAAAACTCATAGTTGTTGATGTTAGAAAGACGAAGTCTGCGGAAATGGCTGATTACTTCATCCAAGTTGAGCCTAACAAGGATTATGAGCTTCTCCAAGCTTTTAGGGCTTTGATTCATGACCAAGAACTTGATGTGGATGAGGTTGCCGGCGTCCCAGTGGAATATCTTGAGGAAGTTGCAGATGTCATGGTCAATTGCGACTTCGGGGCTTTGTTTTTCGGAGTCGGTTTAACAATGAGCGGCGGCAAACTTAAGAACATAGATGCTGCGCTTTCCCTAGTCCGTGACTTAAACACGTATACAAAATTCATCATAATGCCCATGAGGGGACACTTTAACGTTACAGGCGCGAACACCGTTTCCACATGGCAGACAGGCTACCCATACGCAGTAGACTTTTCGCTTGGTTATCCACGATACAACCCTGGAGAAACATCTGTTGTAGATGTGCTGTTACGTAAAGAGTCAGACGCAGCTCTAGTTGTGGCTTCAGACCCAGTGGCAACCTTTCCAAAAGAGGCTGTTAAACATCTTGTTGAAAATCCACTGATAGTAATAGACCCTCACATGAACGCTACAGCTCAGATGGCAGACGTAGTTATCCCCTCAGCCTTCGTTGGAATTGAAGCCGGCGGAACAGCCTATCGCATGGACCACGTGCCAATTCCACTAAAGAAAGTTGTTGACCCACCCCCAGGAATACTTCCAGACGAGGAAATTTTGATGGGAATTCTCACCGAAGTCCGAAAGATAAAGAAAAGGAGCGGGAAAGAAGCGGAGGAAGACTGAATGGAGCTTCTAATAAAGAACGGTTTAGTTTATGATCCGATTAACGGCGTTGACGGTGAAAAAATGGACATCGCCGTAAAAGATGGAAAGATTGTCGGAAAAGTCGATGAGTTTAGGGCAAAGACGATAGATGCTTCTGGAATGGTTGTCATGCCAGGCGGAATTGACATACACGCTCATATTGCTGGAGGGAAGGTAAATAGTGGAAGGCTTCTGAGACCGGAAGACCACTTTAGGGATTATGAGCCTAAAACACCTATAACACGTTCTGGAGTAGGCTATTCTATTCCGTCAACTTTTACAACCGGATACCGCTATGCGAGGATGGGTTACACAACCGTTATGGACCCTGCTATGCCGCCTTTAGAGGCGAAGCACACCCACGAAGAGTTTAATGACACTCCCATTATTGATAAGGCTAGTTATCCGCTTTTAGGCGACTGGTGGTTTGTCCTCGAATATTTGAGGGAAGGAAATATCAAGGAATGCGCTAGGCACGTAGCCTGGATGATAACCTCAACTAAAGGATATGCCATAAAACTCGTTAACCCCGGGGGATTGGAAGCATGGGGTTTCGGAGGCAACGTCACAAGCATAGACGACCAAGTTCCATACTTCTGCATAACCCCCCGCGAAATAATTCGCGGACTATGCAAAGTTAATAAACTCCTAAACCTGCCCCACACAATTCATGTTCACACGAACAATCTTGGAAAGCCCGGGAACTACACGACAACACTGGAAACACTGAAGTGCGTTGAAGATTTAGCGGATGAAGGCAAACTGGCTATTCACATAACCCACTGCCAGTTCTCAGCCTTTAAAGGCGATGATTGGAGAACCTTTGAGTCTGGAGCCGAAGACATTGCCAATTACGTGAATGCGCATTCTCACTTAACAATGGACATGGGCCAAGTAATATTCACAGACACAACGACGATGACCGCGGACGGGCCCTTCCAATTTGACCTTTACCAGCTTAGCGGAAACAAGTGGGTTAACCACGATGTGGAAACTGAGACAAGCAGCGGCATAGTGCCCTTCCATTACCGCAGAAAAAGCTATGTCCACGCTGTCCAATGGTCGATAGGTTTAGAACTAGCTCTGCTGATTAAAGACCCGTGGAAAATTTTCTTAACAACAGACCACCCAAACGCGGGTCCCTTCACCGCATACCCGAAGATTATCGCTTGGCTCATGAGCAAAAAAGCCAGAGAAAAAACCTTGAAAAAAATCCATCCCCGCGCAAGAAGCAGAAGCCTCCTTCCATCAATAGACCGTGAACTAAGCTTTTACGAAATTGCCATAATGACGAGGGCTGGACAAGCAAAAGCTTTAGGACTTAAAAATAAGGGACATTTAGGCGTTGGCGCGGACGCTGACATAGCTATTTACAACTTTAACCCTGAAACAACAGACCAGTCAAAGAAGTATAAAGCTTTGAGGATGGCGTTTAAACGAGCCGCCTACACAATTAAAAGTGGAGATGTTGTTGTTAAAGACGGCGAGGTAATAAAAAACGCCAAAGGCGCAACCATTTGGTTGGATGTGAAAACATCCGAGCAAGCCGAGATAAGTGAAGAAATGAAGAGAAGATTTAAGGAGTATTGGACTGTTGAATATGAAAATTACCCTGTGACAGAGCGTTATCTTGAAGTTTCACATCCAATGACCGTGAAGGCTGATGTATAATGATAAGCTTATACCCAAAACGGGAATTCAAATTTCCAATAATCGCCGAGTGCATAAACCCAAACGTTTTCGCTGAAAAGAAACCTGAAGAAATATCTAAGCTAAAAGTTTGGGAAGGAAACAAACAGAAAACTATCGGCGAACTTTTCCAAATCGAAGAACAAAAAGCGAACCCATCCGAAAATGAGGCCATAACAATAAAGGGCGACCTGAGCAAAGTTAGAAAAATAGGCGCTGGCATGAAAAGTGGAGAAATAACCATCTATGGAAATGTTGGCACGCACCTAGGCGAAGAAATGAAAGGCGGAAAAATAACTGTACATGGCAATGTTGGCGGATGGGCTGGTTCCATGATGAAAGGCGGCATAATAGAAATCCATGGAAACGCCGATGGATATCTGGGCGCTCCATACCGCGGAAGCACAGAAGGAATTAGCGGAGGAAAAATAATTGTTCACGGAAACGTCGGAAACGATGTGGGCAACCACATGAGAAAGGGCATAATAAAAATTTACGGTAACGCTGGCCAATTTGTCGGTTTCCGCATGCACAAGGGAACCATTTACGTTCAAGGAGACTGCGGAGATAGGGCTGGAGCCTGCATGAAAGATGGCACAATAATTGTTGGTGGCTTCATAGAGTCTGTTATGCCAACATTCACAATAGACAGTTTGAAAAAGAAGGTTAAGGTTGAGGAAGGCGAGGCTGTTGAAACCCCCTTCTACCTGTTTCTAGGCGACTTAACGGAAAACGGGCAAGGCAAACTTTATGTTTCAAAGGAGAAAAACCCCCACCTAAGCCATTATGAAAGGTTCCTCAAATAGCCATTAAAAAGGAGAAGCCTCTATTTTGAAAAACGGTTTAAGCGTAAACCGCCTCGCATGGAAACTTGTAGAAAAGCTATGCAAAAAAGCGGATTATTATGGCGTGAAGGTTGAAAAAACCAGTTCTGGCGCAACAGTGGTTGATGCTGGAATAAATGCGAAAGGCGGTTTCGAAGCAGGCAAAATAATCACTGAAATCTGCATGGGTGGGTGTGGAAAAGCAAGAATAACCAACAGAAAATACGGCGAATTCGAATTACCCGCAATATTTGTCTACACAGATCACCCAGCAATATCTACTTTAGGCTCGCAGTTTGCAGGCTGGCGAATAAAAGAAGGCGACTACTTCGCTATTGGCTCTGGACCAGCAAGAGCCCTATCTTTGAAGCCAAAAGAAATCTATGAGGAGATAGGATACAGAGATAATTCTGAAAAAGCTGTTGTGGTTTTGGAAACAGATAAGCATCCGCCGGAAACGCTAATGGAACGCTTGGCAAAAGACTGCAAAGTCGAAAAAGAAAATCTGGCCATAATTTTAACGCCGACAGCCAGCATCGCAGGCTCAACACAAGTTTCAGGCAGAATAGTTGAAGCTGGGGTGCACAAACTTAGCAAAGTTGGTTTAGACCCGAAAAAGATTCTTTACGCTTGGGGATGTGCTCCAATCTCGTCAGTGCATCCAAAATTTGCCCAAGCCATGGCGAGGACAAATGATGTGATTCTTTACGGCGGAATAACCTACTATGTAGTTGACTATGAAAACGAGGATGAGTTGAAGAGTATTTTGGAGAACGCTCCATCAAAAGCCTCAAAGGACTATGGGCGCCCATTCATAGAAATTTTCGAAAGAGCAGAATACAACTTCTACAAAATAGACCCAAACCTGTTTGCCCCAGCCGTAGTCATCATAAACAATGTGCGGAGTGGTGGAACCTTTAAAGCCGGAGAAATCAACAGCGAAATTTTGCTGAAGTCTTTAGGGTTCTAGTCTATTTTGTCTTTTGTTTGGATTTTTGGGATTGCATAAGGTTTTGCGAAGACGCGATTTACAAATTCATTAAAGCCGTTATTTCCAATGAGAGCTCCCATGAAAAACCCTAGAAGAGCCATCTCAATCCATGCTTTGGCTAGAATTGAGAGTGTTAGCACCCACATTGAGCCGAAAATGGATGTGAAGTATGCGGTGACATCTGGAAGCAGTACGGTGACAAGAACTTGAAAGAAGACCAGTGTGTAGATGCATTCTGGAAGGTATCCTACCAAAGTTGCAAATGTCATTTTCCAAGAAGAGTATTTTGAATTTTCCACTTTAAACATTTTCGCCAAATAACCCACCGCAACTCCAGTCATCGCTTTTCCTATTGGCAAGCCTATGGCTCCAAGCAGTCCTAGGCTTCCCCCTATGTATCCAAAATACGCCCCAGGTCCTATCCCTACAAGAAGACCGGTAACTAAACCTGCTAACGGACCTCCGTAAACTGCTGCAATTAAAGTTCCAATATGGGATAGGTCTAGGGCTATTTGAGTCGTCTTAAATATTGTCTGCGAAATGATAAACATAACATTTCCCAACGCTGTCATGAGTGCAATAAAAACTATTTTTTTTGAATTTTCCGCTGTGTTCATTTTTGTTCACTTGGTAGTTTTTGCTGGATTTACTCATATATAAGTTTCTACTTAATAATGAGTAAAGCCGATAGAGTTTGAAAATAAATATGAGCTATACATATTTTTATTGGGATATAAACTTGTCCGAAACTGCAAAAATCTCTACAGGTGAAATCAAAGGCTGGCTTGAGCGTGAGACTGGTTCAATTTTTGTTCCCATTCACACTAAGGCTGAGAAGATGCTCGATGAAATGCAAAAGGCGATAAAAAGTCTTTCAGAAGCTAGCCAAATGCTCCTTGACAATAGCGCGAAGGAAATTGAGAAGCGGAATATGAAAACCTACGGTAGGGCAAGAGCCCTAAACAAGCTTGCCCGCCTATTTCTTGATAGGTTAAAACAGATTAAGGTTCCAGAACAAGTTTCTTACGACAGTCTAAAGGATTTTGCTCAAGAAACTCAAAAAGCTTTTTTGGTTACGGATGTTGATGTGCGAAACTGGTTTCCGCGAATTTCACCCTTCTTCATCCTTGATAGGAGAAAATTCCTCGCGGTTTTTGAAAAGTCAAAAAATTCTCTGAAGGAACTGAGCAATTTCTTAGCGAAAGAGTATGTTAAAACGAAAAGTTTGGAGGAAACCTTTCAGCTTATAGAAAAGCTTGTTGCTCTCCAGAAACAGTTAGAGGATTTGAAAGCGAAAAAAATGAAGGTTGAGGCTGAAAAGGCTTCAGTTGAGAAGGAAATTTCAGATAAACAGCAGAAAATTGCAAGTTTAAAAAATGAGGGTGATTTAAGCCAACTAAGCCAACTAGGCATTGAGATTGAAGCCTTAAACGCAGAGGTTAAACGTGCGCTTCGACACCTACAAAAACCGTTCATAAAACTCCAAGCTTTATCACTACATGGTGGAGGGAACGGTTTAACACAAGACGAATTGAAAAAACTAGAAGAGTATATGAGGAATCCTTTCAACGCTCTCGCCGCAGAAGAAGAAAATTACCCGCTGTTGAGGAGTATTCTCCAAAAATTGAGACGTGTAATGTCTGAGGAAAAAGTAAGCTTAAAACCCGACAAAAGGCGGAAGGCTGAACAAGAAATAGACAATATCCTTAACAGAAATTCTTTGGCAAACTTGCAGCGAAAATGCGCGAACTTAGCGCTACAGAACAAACAGTTTTCCACATCAGCAAGCATTGAAGAGGCAAAACACAACTTGTCAATTTTACAAGCGCATCTTGAAGACTTGGAAAAGAAAATCAACGTTGTGGATTCTGAGGCAAATGCTGTTGAGCGAGCTATCAGCGAAACAAAGGAAAAAATCCGAAACTGCAAAGCCACAATAGAAAAGAACATTTTTGATTTTACGGGAAAAATGGTTCGCATTCAATAGTTGAAGAGGGTAAATTTGCAAGCGCTTCTAAACCAAATTGTCGAAGAATCTTTAGAAATTCAGCATAACCAGTTTGGAGAAGTTGTTGACAAAGCCGTAGCAGTTCTCAGCAGCGAAAATGGTAGGATTGGAAACTTTACAGTTGAGGGAAGACTCGTTAAACTTGAACCAGTTGGCGAAGCATTAATGATGAGCGACTTACACGGCGACGTCGAAAGTCTAATCGACATACTGAAAGACAGCAATTTCCTACAAAAAATGAGCCAAAACAAGCAAGCTTTCCTAATTTTTCTAGGCGACTATGGCGATAGGGGCGCCTATTCAGCAGAGGTTTACTACGCAGTTCTGAAGCTTAAGCTCCTCTTTCCACAACAAGTAATTCTCATGCGTGGAAACCACGAAGGTCCCGAAGACCTCATGGCTTCGCCTCACGATTTGCCATACCAATTTCAGGTTAGGTTCGGTGAAGGTTGGAACGCTGCTTACACTAAAGTTCGCGGTTTGTTTAAGCATCTTTATAATGCGGTGCTTGTTGAGGAACGGTGCTTAATAATTCATGGAGGACCACCATCACAAGCAAAAACGTTAGATGATTTAGCCTACGCCCATATGAAACATCCAAAACAGAGTTTTCTTGAAGAGATGCTTTGGAGCGACCCAAATGAGATGATTGAAGAAGTTTGTGCCTCGCCCCGCGGTGCTGGAAAACTTTTTGGAGAAAAAATAACGAATGAGACATTAAGAAGGTTTAAGGTTAAAATACTAATAAGGGGACACGAACCGTGCGAAGAGGGATATAAAATCAACCATAAAGGAAAAGTCTTAACCCTGTTTTCTCGAAGAGGACCGCCATACTTCAACGTTTGCGGCGCCTACTTAGACTTTGAGCTTTCTAAATATTTTGAAAATGCGGAGCAGTTGATTCCTTTCATCCACAAATTTTAGGAAACTTTAAGAACACGGTTCAGCTAGCATCTCTCAAAATTTAAGAACACAGAAGGTTCCCATTTTGAAAATCGGGATTGCAACGCGAAATAGGAACTCTTGGAGTTCCACACAGCTTCAAAAAGCCTTGGCAAGACGCAAAATTCCATACATTTGCTTCAGTTTCCCTCATTTAGTCGCTCGCATCGGCTACAAACCCTACGCAAAAGTTGGCGACACAGACATTCTAGAAGGTTTGGATGCTTTACTAATTCGTCCAATTGGGCGGGGTTCGCTGGAAGAAATAGTTTTCAGAATGGATATGCTTTATAGGCTTGAGCGATTAGGCTTACTCATCATAAATCCTCCAGAGGCAATCGAACACTGCGTCGACAAATATGATATTTTGGCAATTCTAGAAGACAACGGCATTCCAGTTCCACGCACGGCAGTAACCGAAAACGTTGAAGAAGCCCTAAAAGCTTTCAACGAACTCGGCGGAGACATTGTTGTTAAACCCCTTTTCGGGTCAAGAGGAATAGGCGCAACACGCGTAACAGACCCCGAAGTCGCCCATACAATATTCCGCTCAATAACATTCTACCACGGCGTAATCTACCTACAAGAATTCGTTCCCCACGGGTTTTCGGACATCCGCGCCTTCGTCATAGACAACCGTGTGGTTGCAGCCATGCGCAGAGTGGCAAACAGTTGGAAAACCAACTACAGCCAAGGCGCTCGCCCACAACCCATACGTCTAAACGGCGAACTTGAGGAACTTGCAGTCAAGTCAGCAAAGCTGATAGGATGCAAAATAGCTGGCGTAGACATACTTGAAAGCCCAAAAGGTCCGGTGATAGTTGAGGTTAACAGCCAACCGGGATGGAGAGGGCTGCAGTCAGTTACAAAAGTCAAAATTGCAGATGAAATCGTCAACTTTGTCCTTTCAGAACTGAAAAAGTAGAGGAGGGTATCAAAAATACCTGAGGTCAAGATAGTTAAAATTGACACAGCCACAAAAAAGGCAGAAAAAACAAAGGACTTCATCGCGGAGGAAAAGCCGCTCCAAATATTCCTAAACAAAATCCAATATGCAACCATCTTCTGTTCGCCAACAAACCTCAAAGAATTAGCCGTCGGGCACCTACTAACAGAAGGCATCATAAATTCAACAGAAGAAATCGCGGAAATAAACCTAAAAGAAGAAGGCATATGCCAAATAAAACTAAAACCAGAAGTCAACATAGAAGAAAGACTCAAACTTTTGCAGAAAATGTCCCGCATAATCCTCTCAGCCTGCGGCGGCCCCCCTCAACAATCCGCGAAGCTTCCAAAAATTAAGGCAGATATAAAAGTCAAAGCCGAAACAATACAAAAATGCGTAAACAACCTAAACTTTATAGCGGAAACTTTCAGAAAAACAGGCGGAGTTCACGCCGCAGCCCTATATAGAAGCGACGGAACCCTCTTGGCTTTTGCTGAAGATGTTGGTCGCCACAACGCCGTAGACAAAGTCATAGGCATAGGCGCATTGTCAAAGGTTAACTTTTCAGAATGCTTTCTCGCCGTAAGTGGGCGATTAACAGGCGACATGGTTCTCAAGGCGGCAAAAATCGGACTGCCCATAGTTGCCTCTTTAGCTGCAGCCTTAGACTCCGGCGTCGAAGTAGCCAAAGCCTCAAACTTAACCCTAATAGGGTTTGTGCGCGGAAAAAGAATGAATGTCTACAATGCTTCAGAAAGAATCAGTCTAAACTAGCCGATTTTTATAACCAAATCCATAAAGGTGGCTAACTCATCAATTAACTGTCTCTCTCTGCGGCTTATCCCAGTTCCCAAATCTTCAGCAAGTCTCGACCCGTAATATGCGGTAACCAAAAAGGTTCTAGCCAAACTTGCGCATTTCAAAACCGTCTCCAACTTTCCTAAATGAAGGTAAAGTGTAACATCATTTACAATTAAAGCACGGGTCGGATTCGCAATAAACTCTTTAAGTAATGGCTTCATGGTTTCCTTATTCAGTTTCGCGTATCGTAACACTTCCTCGCGGGATGAACCGCTCAGCCTAGGTGTGTAAACTTTTTCAGGTGATAGATATTTCACTTTGCCAATTAAATCCGCATAGTCTATTAATTTTCCACCAACAATGCCTTTTCTTTCAGGAGCTAAATCAATAACTGTAATTTCCTTGGGACCAACAAGCTGCATCAACTCTTGGATAAGCCTTGCCGCAAGCTTGGTTTTCCCTGAACCAACTTCACCTAAAATCAATACTTTTTTATCGAGGACATCCTCGCCTTTCAATTCCGCTTTAAACTTAATCTTCACCAAAAAGCGTTTCCCTACTTACACCAATTTTTCTCAGAATAAGCAGTATGGCAAATCCTAAAATGCTCCCAGGCACACAACTCAAAGCCCATCCGGCTCCGAGAATTAAGAACGCAAGCCAGGGTCCTTCGCTTTCAGTCAAATCTAAAAGTGTTTTAGAGTAGCCTTGAGGCCCAATCCACGGAGCCACCAAAAACAGCGATAGTGGAACGCCTATAAGCAAAGTGCCTAAAGGTTCTGTTAAAGCCGATATCAAACGAGTTTTTTCACTCACTTTTAAGCGTTTAAGAACCTGGTAAGTCAATCCAACAATTATGCCACCTGGGATTCCTCCTGGAAAGGCATATACTGTTCCAGTGCCAAGCATATTTCTCACTGCTCCAATAAAGATCGCTGCTGTGGCTGCCCAAAACGGTCCAAGCAGTACTCCTAATATGGCGTTAATCATATGCTGTGCTGGGTAAGCCTTCGTCCCGAAAAAAGCAAACCATGTTAATGGTGCTATCGCCACTCCTAAAGCAGAAAAAACTGTTAGTAATGCCAGTTTTTTAACATATACAGTCTCCATTATTTTTCCTCCATTTCTGCAATTTGGGTGACCAGTTTAGCTAGGTCACGGGCGTTTTCACCGAAAATCACTATCATAGGCTCTTTACCTACGTCACCCCTATGATAGATGACGTCCGGAGCTTTTCCAACCCTTTTAATTGCTTCCTTCACACCCCACGAAATGGTCATTCCCTCAACATTTTTGATTTCTTCTGGCTCCTCACTCCTGTCATAAAAGGAGACGAGCACGCCCTTTTCTTCTAAGATTTTTAGGGTTTCTTCTGAAAACTTCAAGTTAATTGCCGCGGTCTTTTTTCTGTCATATTTTACTGTTTCGAGTATGTATTTGGCTAAATGCGAAGAACATCCAAATTTAACGTTGCCAACAGCCCTAGCGCCCCTTAATGTTTTCACGATTCTCCCCTCAATGGCAGCTACATCATTGATGTTTTCTGCGTAGGGAATTGCCATGACGATGTTCATGCCGACTTCAGGCACAAGGGTCACCACATTGTAAGAGGCTTCAATGATGGATTTTGCTTCCTCCACACACATTAAAACAGCATAGCGGGAAGCCTCACGGTAAAGTTGCACCATCGGATTAACTGGCCCATAACCCTTTCCGACTTCCAGCCCAAACTTTATTCCCAAACTGACGACTTCCTTAGCTTTCGATACTGCTGTCGGTATTGTTGATCCCTTAGCAAGCTCCGCCGCTATAGCAGCTGAAAAACTACAACCAGTTCCATGAGTGGTCTTTCTGTCCAACCTCGCGGCTTTAAGTGTTTTAAATTCGCCATAACAGTAAAGTATGTCAATTGCGTCTTCCCCTTCGAAATGTCCGCCCTTAACAACCACGGTTTTAGGACCTAGTTCAGAAATTTTTTTGGCCGCCGCTTTTGCATGCTCTAAATCTATAATTTTCATGTCTGCCAGTTTTTCCGCTTCAAATTTATTGGGTGTTACTACAGTTGCCTTTGGCAAAAGACGCTGCTTTAAGGCGTCTATAGCCTCTGGCTCCAACAATGGCGAACCAGATTTTGCGACCATAACGGGGTCGACAACTAAAGGAAACTTGTATTTTGAAACTTCATCGGCAACAGCCTCAATTATTTCCTTATCGTAAAGCATTCCCGTTTTTCCAGCGTCAATTTCCATGTCTTCGGCGACTATTCTTATTTGCTCTTGAACAAACCATGGTTCCAAAGGTTTTATTGAGGTCACGGAGAGCGTGTTTTGAGCTGTGACAGCTGTTATCGCTGTTGTTCCATGCACACCCAAAGCTGCAAAGGTTTTTAGGTCCGCTTGGATTCCGGCTCCGCCTCCAGAGTCGCTTCCAGCGATGGTGATTGCAACTGGAACCTTGTCTTTCATAGGCATTGTCCCTCAGCTTTCAATGCCTCTTTCAAAATTTTTAACGCGCAATATTCAGAGCACATTGAACATGTTTCTGGACTTTTCGACCTCACTCTTCCATGGACTTTTACGGCTTTTTCAGGGTCTACAGCGTTTTTAAACTGCTCCTCCCATTTTAGATTCGCCCTAGCCTTCGCCATAGCCAAGTCTTTCGCCGCAGCTTTAACCCCGAACTTTGCAATGTCCGCGGCGTGCGCAGCTATTTTCGTGGCAATAACTCCCTCTTTAACTTCCTCTACATTTGGTAAACCCAAATGTTCCGCTGGAGTCAAGTAACACAGAAAATCAGCGCCTGCAAGACCTGCCAACGCCCCGCCTATAGCTCCGACAATATGGTCATATCCTGGTGCTATCTCTGTCACAACGGGGCCGAGGACATAAAAGGGCGCGCCTTTACATATGGATTTTTCAAGCTGAACATTTGCTGCCACATCGTTTAGAGGCAAGTGCCCAGGGCCCTCCACCATAGCCTGTACGTTTGCGGTTCTGGCTCTTTCAACAAGCTCCCCGATTGTGAGTAGTTCTTGAATTTGAGCCCAGTCTGTAGAGTCGAAGATGCATCCCGGTCTAAGGCCGTCTCCTAGGCTTAGAACGAAATCATATTTTTTAGCCATTTCAAGCAGGTAGTCATAGTTAGCGTATAGTGGGTTTTCTTTGTCGTGGTGGAGGATCCATGCAGCTAGGAATGTTCCGCCTCTACTTACGACTCCCATCAGTCTTGGGTGTTTTGCCAGTCTTTTGACGATTTGTTTTGTGACGCCGCAGTGGACGGTCATGAAGTCAACACCGTCCTTTGCATGTTTCTCAATTGTGTTGAAGATGTCGTCTTCCGTCATGTTAATTATTGCGCCTTTCTTTTTTGCCGCTTCTATTGCCGCTTGGTAAATGGGAACTGTGCCAATTGGCACTGTGACAGCCCTTATTATGGTTCTCCTTATCTCGTCTAGGTCGCCGGCCGTGCTCAAGTCCATGATGGTGTCTGCGCCATATTTTACAGCAACCTTCGCCTTTTCAACCTCTGAGTTTAAGTCGCATATGTCTTGGCTTGTGCCAAGGTTAGCATTAACTTTGGTTCGCAATCCCTTGCCAATTCCGACTGGATGAACGTTTTCCCTTTGGGCGTTACGGGTTATTATTACGGTGCCTTCTGCCACACGTTTGAGGATTTTTTGAGGCGACTCCTCTTCATCCCTTGCCACTGCTTGTATTTCTTCGGTTATTTGTCCCTTTTTAGCCATTTCCATCTGTGTTGTCAATTAAAAACCTCCAAAATTCGAAATACCTATTAGTTTTTTAAAGAAGGTTGAAAGCACCTCTATTCACTCCGTTTCCCTCCGCCGGTATTACCCGGATCAGGTTCTAAGGGTCGACGACGCTCAGTCGTCCTCTCAGCCGGGTCACCGCCCAGCTCCCCTAAACCTTGCTAAGAGCAATTGTTATCTAGTTGTATATTTATTTTTCCTAGATTTAGAGTATGTTTGGGATGTTGCGTTATGAAGCCTTTGCCTAAAGAGTTCGATATTATAGCTATTGAACGTAAGTGGCAGAAGAAATGGGAAGAGATGGGCGTTTACCGCTTCGACTGGGAAGATCATAAGCGTCCAACTTTCAGTATTGATACACCTCCACCCTATCCTTCGGGCGAGTTCCATATGGGAAACGTCCTCAACTGGACATACTTTGACATTGTCGCTCGCTACAAACGCATGAGGGGCTTTAACGTTTATTTTCCGCAAGGCTGGGACTGTCACGGGCTAGGCATCGAAGTGCAGGTTGAAAGGGAAAACAAAATTAAAAAGAGGGATGTTCCGCCTGACAAGTTTAGAAAGTTATGCGAGAAGCTTGTTGAAAAATACATTGCCATAATGAAGGAAGGCGTAGTACGCTTAGGCTGCAGCGTTGACTGGACAACAGAATATCGCACCATGGACCCTGATTATTGGAGGCGTACGCAACTGAGCTTCATAATCCTGTATAATAAGGGTTTCATGTACCGTGGTAAGCATCCAGTCAACTGGTGTCCCCGCTGCGAAACAGCGATTGCAGATGCTGAAGTGGATTATGAAGAACGGGAAGGCGTTCTTCACTATATCAAGTTTCCTTTGGAAGGAAGCAGCGAACATCTACTCATAGCCACAACACGCCCGGAATTCATACCGGCATGCGTCGCAGTGGCAATGAACCCTGTGGACGATAGATTCAACAGATACATTGGCGGAAAAATAAAAGTTCCACTTGTTAACCGAACCGTTGAAATAATTCCGGACGAGGGTGTCGACCCTTCCTTCGGCACAGGTGTGGTCATGATATGCACTTACGGCGACAAAGAAGACGTGAAAACGGTAATTAGGCACAAGCTTCCAGTGATAGTGCTTTTAACCGAAGACGGCAAGATAACGCATAGTGGCGGGAAATACGCTGGCTTAACTATAGAAAAAGCGAGAAAAGCCATAGTGGAAGATTTAAAAGCTGCGGGACTGCTGGAGAAAACCGAAAAAATTAGCCAAGATATAGGTGTCTGTGACAGATGCAAAACCCCTATTGAAATTCTTGAGCTTCCCCAATGGTTTATGAAAACCAGAATCCTAACAGACAAGGTTGAAAAAGCAGCTAACGAGATTGTCTGGTATCCTGAGCATATGAAAACCCGCCTAATAGACTGGGCGCGCTCCTTAGACTGGGACTGGGTAATAAGCCGCCAACGCGTTTTCGGAACACCCATACCAGTATGGTACTGCAAAAACTGCGGCGAAACGATAGTAGCCAAAGAAGACTGGGTCCCAGTAGACCCAAAACTGGAAAAACCAAGGATAAGCGAGTGTCCGAGATGCGGAGGCAAAGAATTCATTCCCGAAAAAGATGTGTTTGACACGTGGATGGACTCATCCATATCATGCGCTGTGCATGCTGGCTGGCCTGACAGAAAAGACTGGAGGAGGCTTTTTCCGGCGGACTTGCATCCTTCTGGAGTTGACATAATTAGGACATGGGCTTACTATCTGGTGGTTAGGCACCTTGCGTTGTTTGATGAAAAACCGTTCAAAAGCTGCCTCATAAACGGCATGGTTTTAGGTTCAGATGGCAGAAAAATGAGCAAATCACTAAAAAATTACGTTGCAGCTCCAGAAGTGCTGGACAGGTACGGAACAGACGCGGCTAGACAATGGGCTGCAACCGGCGGCGCAACAGGCTCAGATATTCCCTTTCGCTGGCCAGATGTTGAGTATGGGCGAAGGTTTTTGACTAAGCTTTGGAACGCTGCAAGATTTGTTGGCGTTCAACTGAAAGATTATAAGGTGGGCGAAAAAGGCGAGTTGCAGCTTTTGGATAAGTGGATTTTAAGTAAAATGGAGAAGATGACGCGTAAGGTTACAGAAGCTTTAGAGAAGTGTCAATTTAACATTGCCGTAGAAGAAGTGCGCAATTTTGCTTGGCACATTTTCTGCGACCAATATATAGAAGCTGTTAAGAATAGACTTTATAAGCCAGAAGTTTATGGAAAAGAAAAGCGGAAAGCAGCCCAGTTCACCCTTTACACCGTCCTCTATAGGATACTGCAGTTGTTGGCTCCGATAACGCCGCACATAACCGAAGAAATTTATCAGGGCCTATACGCTGATGCTGTTGGACAAAAAAGTCTGCAACTAACGTCTTGGCCGGAACCAGAAGCGGAAATGATTGACGAGAAAGTTGAACGGGACGGAGACTTGGTTGCTGCTGTGATAAATGAGGTTAGACGTGAGAAGGCGGAGAAACGGAGGCCGTTAAACACCGTAATTAAAAAGTTGAGGATTTATGGTGGCACGAGCAAGTATGCAAACATAATAAGCGAAAACAAAGAGGACATAATTGGAACATGCAAAATAGCAATGCTGGAAATTCTTTCAGAGAAGGGCAAAGGCAGACAAGTTCAAAACTTTCCAGAAGTAAGCTTCATCAGCGAATACTAACTGTTATGTCTTTGCTGTGCTCTTTCTAACTTCTTCTGTAAGCTTATCAATTTCCTCTTCCGTATTGTAGAAGTGCGGTGAAACCCTTATTCCATGCGCCCTCACTGAAACAATTATGCCTTTTTCCGCAAACCTTCTCGTTGTTTCTTGCGGCTTGTCTACTTTGAAGTTGACTATGCCGCTGCGAAATTGCCTCTCCTCCAGCGTTTGAAGTTCCAGCTCTAAGCTCTTAACAGACTCTATAAGATGATCGGTGAGGTTAATTATCCTCCTTTCAACGTTTTCCAAACCGAAATTCAACAGCATTTTTAAAGCTTCTTTTGCGCCTACAAAACTTATGAAACTCGGCGAGCCTATTTCAAAACGGCTTGCAGTATCTGCAAACTTCAAGCTCCAAATGTCCAAAAAATCTATAGTGTCAAAAATTTCCTGTTTGACGCTTGCCCAACCAACAAAGGGCGCTCAAACTTTTCGATAAGTTCCTCTTTAACGTAGAGGTAGCCGGCTCCCGGCGGGCTTAGAAGCCACTTGTAGCATGCAGTTGCTAGGAAATCTACGTCGTCTTTTTTTACATCTATTGGTATGGCGCCAGCCGATTGTATAGCGTCCACAATTAGGTAGGCTCCATGCTCGTGGGCTATTTGGCTTAAAGCCTTCAAATCGTTGCGGAAACCATTAGCGTATTCAACATGGCTTACTGCAACAGCCACCGTTTTATCATCAACAGCCTTTTCTACGTCTTCCAACAATATTTTTCCGTCAACATTTCTTACGTAGTGAACTTTAACACCTAAGCCTTTACGCAGCCAAGGATAAACCACAGAAGGATACTCTAAATCTGTTGTAACAACCTTTGCGCCATACTGGTAATGGAGAACGTTTGCGGCGATGTTTAAACCCATGGAAGTGTTTTCGACGAGGGCTATCTCCTCTGTTTTTGCGTTGATTAGCTTTGCGAATAATGGTTTTCCATAGTCGTTCCATTCGCCTGAGTTTTCCCAAAAATTAGAAGACTCATAAACGTGCTTGTTGACGGCGTCAGCTACTGGCTTTGGAAGCGGAGAATGCGCAGCATGATTCAAAAACACTTTATTCCGTGTTATAGGAAAATGTTCCCGAATTTTATCCAGATCTTCCATTTCAAGCAAGCCTTTATTATATGTAACTTAAATTAACACTATCAGTGTATTAAACATCTTGGTGTCTGGATGAGCGAAGTAATTGTGGTTACAACTCCAGAACTGCCCGGATACGAAATTGTTAAGGTTTTGGGTCCAGTTCATGGATTAACCGTCAGAACCAGGGGCGTGGGCGGAAAAATCGTTGCGAGTATAGAGGGAATTTTCGGAGGGGAAGTAACCAGCTACACTTCAGAATGTGAAAAGGCTAGACAAGAGTCTTTAAGAAGGCTTATCGAAAACGCAAGAAAAATGGGCGCAAACGCCGTCATCGGCGCAGACTTTGAGACAAGCGACATACTTCAAGGAACAGCCACAGTCTTCGCAGCCTACGGAACAGCAGTAATAGCAAAACCAAAAGAAACAAAATAGCGAAGGCTTTATCTAAAACAAGCCCATCTTTCCTTCAACAACCTCTTCAACTCGCTGAGGGTGTTCTCAACTTTTTTCCGGCAAATCGACGGCTCAACTGGCGGAGCATAAGGTTCTGTAATACCTATTTCTTTTAGGCCGACTACCCCAACAACAAGCGCGTACCAGCAGAGCGGCAGAACTTTTGGGTTGTATCCGCTTCCAGGCATCAAAATAAGCCTACCCCCACAAGTCTTCTCCGCAGTTTCTTTAATTAAACTTGATATTCCAAAAAAGCCCTTAACAGTTAAACCCAAATCGCCGAGCATGTCCGCGAAATGCGGGTCGCTGCCGCCGTTTGCAATTATTATGTCGGGTTTAAACTCCGCAGCCAAGGGAACAAAAATCTCTTTTAAAGCGTAAAGATACGTGCTGTCTCCTGTTCCGGGAGGAAGAGGCACATTAACATTGTAGCCTTCGCCAGCGCCTTCTCCAATCTGCCAAACAAATCCCGTTCCCGGGTAGATTGTGTGGGGGTCTTGGTGTACGGAGATGAAAAGCACTGTTGGGTCACGATAATATATGTCGCTTGTTCCATTTCCAAAATGCACATCGTAATCCAAAACCAGAAAACGTTTAACTCCATGCTCAGCCCGTAAATACTCGATTAAAACTGCTATGTCGTTGAAAAGGCAGAATCCGCCGCCATAAGCTCTTCCAGCATGATGATACCCGCCGCCAAGAGAAATCGCCCTTTTCGCTTCTCCCTTGAAAACTGCTTTACCACACTCGACAGCGCCGCCAGTAATGAGCAGCGCAGCCTCAAGAATTGTTGGAGATACTGGTGTTTCGATGTTGTAGGGCTTGTTTTCCTTTGCCAAGCGGTAAATCAAATTAACATAGCTTTCCTCATGGACTCTTAACAAATCTTCCTTTGAAGCGGGCTTTGGCTCCCTAACTATTAGTTGTGGAAGGTTAAACAAGCCTTGGGCTTCAAAAAGCTTTATCGCATTGGCGAATCTGTCTCCTCTATAAGGGTGTAGCTCACCCAAATCATACTGGCTAAATTTTTCGTGAAAAGTCATCAATATCTTGTCTTCCATAGGCTTTACTCCTCAAACCACTTTATAGGTTAACATTAATTAGCAAAATACGCCATTTTAATTTAGCTATGTCCTCAGCAGAACTCGCAGTCCAGGTTTTTCGAAAATTAGAGAACGAAGACATTAGAGTATTGCAAGTCATAGAGGCTTCGATGAGCCAGTACGAGTTTGTCCCAAAGGAAGTTATTGCAAACTTTGCCAAATATAGCATGGAAGAAACAGATTTTAGATTAAGCCGTCTTCACAAAATGAGGCTTATCCGCAAAACTAAGGGAGCCTACGTCGGCTATACGCTGAACTATGCGGGATACGATTGCCTAGCCATAAACGCCCTCGTCAAAACTGGAGCCCTCGAAGCCTTCGGAAAACCATTGGGAATTGGCAAAGAAGCTGATGTTTATGATGCGCTAGATCCTAAAGGCGAGAGAATAGCCGTGAAATTCCATAGACTGGGACGAATAAGCTTCCGCCAAACCGCAAGGAAAAGGGGATACACAACCGAAAAAGCCGATTGGCTGTACCAATCAAGACTTGCGGCAGAAAGAGAATTTCAAGCCCTAAAAATCGTTTTTCCATGTGGTGTGGCTGTTCCAAAACCCCTAAGCCAAAACCGCCACGTAATAGTTATGGGAATGATTGAAGGTGCAGAATTAGCCGAATGGAAAGAGATTCCAACTCCAGAAAAGGTTTTGAAGGAAATACTGAGCAATGTTCGAAAGGCCTATTTAAAAGCCGGTATCATCCACGCAGATTTAAGCGAATACAACATTATTTTGAAGCCGGACATGCATGTTTTGATAATTGATTGGCCTCAATACGTTACAAGGGAGCATCCGAACGCCCAGCAACTCCTTATGAGGGATTTAAAGAACGTTCTGCAATTTTTTGAGCGCAAGCGCATGTTAAAAGTTGAGTTTGACAAAGCTTTGATGTATGTAACTGGAAATGTCAACACTTTCGCCGTTTAGTGCATGTTTAACATTATGTAGAGTATGTTATTGCCCCGCAGCAAAACATTTCCGTAATTGGTGACTAGTTGATCATCTCTGCATTCGGTTGCCCCTTCCAAAAGAATGTTCATGTGACCGTCGCATTTAATCATTTTACCCTTATACTCACAACCGTTTTTCAGTACGACAGCGATGTTGGCGTTCAACTGTTTAATTAACACGTTTAATGGTTTCTTGCTTGGTTCCATGGAAGCACCTTGTTTCAATAATTATTTATATTCACAAGAAATCCAAATATAAAAGTTTTATGAAAATGCTTCAAAATCTAAATGCAATTCGTTTGTATTCTAAAGTTTTTAGGTTAATTTGAAAAATAAATCGCCAATCTTCATATTTCGAGGATTTAAAGAAGGAATGCTTTCCCATAAAATCTTGAAAGATATTTTCACTCTGACTAATCAAACTCCACTTATGCTTAACAGCTAAATTAACTAAAAATGGAGCATTAAGCGTATATTACTTCAGTCTGTCAGAAACATTAACAAGACTTTAGTCGGGCGGGCAGGATTTGAACCTGCGACGCTCCGGTTTCCGCATGTTCGCTTGGTAGGCTGGTTGGCGCCTACCATGGGCAGGCGTCTACAGCGTCTCCGCTCGCTGGTGTTGCCAGCAAGCTCGGAAGCTCTACCAAGCTGAGCTACCGCCCGCTATTCGCAAGAATTTTAAAGAATAGAAAATCAGATTTATGTGTTTCGTAGGGCCTTATCCATGGCCTTTGTCGTATTTTTATAAATGAGTGCGCCTTTAAAGCCTAAAATTTTTTATATTCACATTATTCTAATTCATAGTTTGCGGTGAAATAAATGAGAGAAACTAAGCCATTAGTAGAATGGCTGTTGTTGGCATAGTGATTGTAATAATCGTCATAGCGGCTGTTGCTGGTTATTACTTGCTGCGACCAACGGAAAAAATATTGATTATGGGGACGACGGATTCCGTTGAATCTTGCTTAGACCCTGCAAGGGCTTATGACTACTTTGGATGGGAGATAATCCAAGCTTTGGGTTCAGGACTGGTTGAATATCGTGCTGGTGCCACTGGCGCGGCCGAGGACATAGTTCCCGCATTGGCAACTTCTTGGAATGTTTCCGCGGATGGGAAAGTTTGGACTTTTAACCTTAGGCAAGGTGTTAAATTCGACGACGGCACAGAATTTAATGCCACTCATGTTAAATACACTTTTGATAGGGGCATCGGCATAGCTGACCCAGACGGGCCTTTCGTGGGTATCGGTTACGGCGACATTATTGAAAATGTCACTGTAGTCAGTAAGTATGTTGTAAAGTTCTATCTTAAAATTCCATTCTCTGCATTCCTTTCGCTTCTGGCTTGTCAAGCATCATATATCGTCGACCCAAAGTACGCACCGATGGATGAGGTTGTTGAATATACTGCTGGAAACGCTCGTGCAAGTCATCCCATGGGTTTAGGTCCCTACAGATTAACTAAGTGGATTAGGGTAGCGGGTAAAGACTCTGAGATGAGGCTTGAAGCCAACCCAAACTACTGGAACGCGACGGGGGGCTATCCGAAAACTAAAACAATTGTAATAAAATTCTATGCTGACTCTGCTGGACTTGCTTTAGCCATTGATGCTGGAGAAATTGACATCGCCTTCAGACAGCTAGCTGCAACGGATATAAACAATCTTAAGACAAAAACTCACCTTAAAGTTTGGGAAGGCACAGGAGCATTTATCCAATACTTGGTGTTGCAGGAGAAACGAGCTCCATTTAACGACACGAGGATTAGACAGGCTGTCGCTGCAGCCATCAATAGAACAACGGTGGTTGACACTGTTTTCCTTGGGCAAGTCCAAAAGTTGTATAGCATGATACCAGTTGGGATGTTCGGGCACAGAGACGCCTTCCTTGCGCTTGGATCCTAACTATACACGTACAAGAGAATTGCTTGGTCAATTAGGGTACAATGAAACCAACAAGTTAACGTTTAAACTATGGTATGAAACCTCTGGGCATTATCCGCAAAGCCCCCAGCTTGCACAAGTGCTTAAATCTTCTTTGGAAGCCAGTGGAGTAATGTCGGTAACGCTTGAAGGGCGGGATTGGGCGGCTTATAGGACGGCGCGAATAAACGAGGAAATGGATGCCTACATTTTAGGATGGTATCCAGACTACATTGACCCCGACGACTACATTTATCCATTCCTCCACTCCTCTGGCGGTTCATGGTTGCACCACAACTATAACAACTCTCAGATGGATCAGCTTATAGAATGGGCGAGGGGCAACACGACAGAATCTGCAAGAGAAGCCCTTTACGAACAAATTCAAGAACTAATGGTGGATGACTGCCCAATAATACCCATCTATCAAGGGTCAGCTTGGGCTGTTACAAAGCTAAACATTAAGGGAGTTTACCTAGATATAACGCAGTCTTGGCGGCACTGGCTAGTTTATGCAGAAGACTGATTTAACAAAACTTTAATTCACCCCTTCTTTTTTGTTTAATGGATGTGAAAATTAGATGACCTTGCGCTCCTATATAATCTCAAGAATTTTGCTGACAATTCCAATGATATTCGTACTTCTAACAATGGTATTCGTTATCGTGCGAGTTTTGCCAGGAGACCCGGTTCTACTCCACTTTGAAAAAATGGAAAACCTTAAGGCCATAGAGGAGATGCGGCAAAAATTAGGCCTTGACAAACCTCTATGGATACAGTATTTCGATTACTTATCCGGTCTCCTCAGAGGGGATCTTGGCAAGTCAATGCAAGATTTCTCTCCGGTGGCCGAGCAAATTTTCTCCGCGTTTCCCGCAACATTGGAGCTTGCAATTTTCTCCATGATTATCGCGGTTTCTCTCGGCATATTCTTAGGAGTGGAGGCGTCAAAATCCTATAATAAACCTAAAGATCACGCTATAAGAGTTTTCGGAATAGTTACCTATGCTATTCCAGTTTTCTTTTTGGGCATGATATTCCAGATAATTTTTGGAGTTGGTTTACGTTGGTTTCCGATTGGAGGGAGAACCTACCCAACTATGGAGCCGGTGGGTCTTATAATTCCGCTTGCGCGACCTCCGTGGGACTTCTTGACTCATTTTCTTCTGTCATGCATGGCTGGTTTAGTGCCACTTACATTATGTTTAGTTGTGCTGAAGATAAAAGGTAAAAAAATTACACGAAAATTTTTGGGGCTTCTCATCCTTATTTTCTTGACAACATGGATTCTTTGGGCTGAGGTAGGATGGTACTACATTTCTCTAGGGGAACTGCGCATCACAACAGGCTTGTACACTATCGACAGCCTCCTTGAAGGAGACCTTTACAAATTCGCCGAAGCCCTCCGGTACTTATTCTTGCCATCTTTAACTTTGGGCCTAGTACTGTCAGGAGTCTTCATTAGGCTAACGAGAAGTAACATGTTTGAAACACTTAGACTCGACTTTGTCACAGCAGCTAAAGCAAGAGGGTTGAAAGAGACGACTGTAATTTATGGATATGCTTTCAGAAACGCCTTCCTCCCAATACTCACCATGATGGGGCTGCAGTTTGCGACGCTCCTTGCTGGGGCAGTGCTGACTGAAACCACATTTTCATGGCCAGGCCTTGGAAGATACATCGTTGACCGTATCAACTTCAGAGATTACACGGCTATCCAAGGGGCTGTCGTATTCTTTGGTATTCTTGTGTCTCTAGTAAGTTTAGCTGTTGATTTGCTTTATGCGTATCTTGATCCGAGAATTCGACTGTAGGAGTGAAGCTACCATGGAAAAACTTGGTGTAAAAAGAAGCATGCTCTTAAGGATTATACCTGGCATAACTTCTCTAACAGATAGAGGGTTGGCTGGTTGGTTGATAATACTTGGCGCTGCAATAGTGGCGTCAATAATTGTTATGACTTTGCTCTCTCCTTGGATTTCCCCTTATGATCCATCAACTAAGGGTATAAACGTGGGTGCGCCATTAACTCCGCCAAATTCCCAATTTCCCTTCGGAACAAACGATTTGGGACAAGACATGATGAGCAGGGTGATATCTGGAGGGGGTATAATGCTCCAAGTTGCGCTCTTGTCTGTCACAATATGCTTAATAGTAGGCGTTCCTTTAGGACTGTTTTCATCCTATATGGGTGGAGTGCTTGACAGAGCCATCTGCCTCGTAATGGACAGCGTTTACGCATTTCCCGGTCTAATTCTTGCGATAGCAATTGCAGCAATGCTGGGAAGAGGCGTCACAAACATGGCTTTATCAATAGCAGTTGTGTACATCCCTTCATACTTCAGAGTAATTCGAAGTCAAGTGCTAAGCATAAAAGAGATGCCTTACGTTGAGGCAGCTCAGTCCATAGGTGCTAAAAGCCGCACAATCCTTTTTAACTACATACTGCCAAATGTTGTTCCATCCATAGTTGTTGTTGCAACGGTAAATTTTGCAGACGCTATCCTTACAGCGGCGGGTTTAACCTTCATTGGTTTAGGCGTCGAAGTTGATATTCCCGACTGGGGTTGGGACTTAACTAATGGGCGCAGACTTCTTCCCAGCGGAGTATGGTGGGTAATCACGTTTCCAGGCATATTCATAATTCTCTTAGCTTTAGGATTCACACTAATGGGAGAAGGACTAAGTGAACTACTAAACCCGAAACTTGGAGAATAAGGGGAAACCCATGCAAAAACAACTGTTAACCGTAGAAGATTTAACCGTTGAGTATTGGACAAGAAGAGGGAAAGTGCGGGCAGTAGACAATGTTTCCTTCTCTCTAGGTAAAGCTGAGACAATGGGTGTTGTTGGCGAATCTGGTTCTGGAAAATCTACTCTTGGGCTATCTTTAATTCGTCTTGTTCCTCCACCCGGAAGAATAGTTAAGGGACATGTGTGGCTTGAAGGCAAAGACCTTCTTAAACTTCGAGAAGAAGAAATGCGCAATGTGAGAGGGAGAAAAATAGCTTTTATTTTCCAAGACCCTATGACTTCTCTTAATCCCGTCAAGAAAGTAGGCGCACATTTTGTAGAGTTGATCCGAACACATGAGCCTAAAATAGGCGATGAAGAAGCTCTTAAACGCGCGGAAAAACTTCTCAAAGATGTCGGTATACAGCCCGAACGTATAAACGATTATCCGCATCAACTAAGCGGGGGAATGAGACAACGCGTAATGATAGCTTTAGCTATAGCCCTCAACCCCTACATAGTTGTAGCTGATGAACCTACAACAGCTCTTGACGTTATCGTGCAGGCGAAAATACTTGACCTCCTAAAAGACGTTCAAAATGCGTACGCAATGTCTTTAATCCTTATCACGCATGATTTGAGCATAGCGCTTGAAAGATGCGACAAAATTCTTGTTATGTACGCTGGACAAATAGTTGAGCGCGCCCACATAAAAGACATTTATAAAAACCCTCAGCATCCATACACACAAGGGCTTCTAAAGTCTATTCCAAACATCGAACTTGCCGAGCAAAAACTCGAGGCCATACCTGGCTCTCCACCAGATCTCCTTAATCTTCCCAAAGGTTGCAGGTTCTGGCCGCGTTGTTCTAGTGCAATGGAAAAATGTAGGAAAACCGAGCCTCAACTAATAGAAACCGAACCAAACCATTTTGTCTGTTGCTTTCTCTACGGAGATGACAAGGAATGAGCCAAACTGAAATCGTGAGGGTTGAAAACTTAAAAAAGTATTTCCCAGTTGAGAAAAGTTTTCTTGAGAAACTGATAACCCGCACTAGAAGTTTCGTTCGAGCTGTTGACGATGTAACTTTTTCTGTGCGAAAAGGCGAGGTCTTCACCCTTGCTGGTGAAAGTGGATGTGGTAAGACAACCACTGGAAAACTTATTTTAAGACTTATTCCACCAACATCTGGAAAGGTGTTCTTTAAAAACCAAGAGATAACAACTCTTGAACCAGAAGAACTAAGGCTTCTGAGAAGAAAAATGCAGATAATATTCCAAGATCCTTACGCCTCATTTAACCCGCGAATGAAAATTGGAGACGCTGTAGGACATCCACTGGAGATTCACGGGTTAGCTACAGGCGAGGAGAAGAGAAAAAGAGTCCTAGCAATGTTGGAACGCGTAGGTTTAACGCCTCCAGAAAAGTTTGTAGAATTGTATCCACATCAACTAAGCGGAGGACAAAGACAACGGGCGGCAATGGCAAGATCCTTAATTCTAGACCCTGAATTTATAGTGGCAGACGAACCAGTTTCCATGATAGACGTTTCGCTGAGAACAACAATGATCGATTTAATGTTAGATCTTAAAAGAGAGTTGCAACTCACATATCTATTCATAACGCATGATTTGGCTGTTGCCAAATACATTTCAGATAGAATCGCGATAATGTATCTCGGAAAAATTGTGGAGATGGGTGAAAAGGAAGAAATTTTTTCAAATCCGCTGCATCCCTACACCCAGGCATTGCTTTCAGCCATACCAGTTCCAAACCCGGAACGCAGAAGAAAAGCAATAGAACTTAAAGGTGAAGTGCCATCAGCCGTAAAAATTCCTACTGGTTGCCGTTTTCACCCCAGATGCCCATTCGCGGAGAAAATATGTAAAGAAAAGGAGCCCGAATTAATAGCGACAGCATCTGGTCATTTCGTATCTTGCCATCTCATTGGAAGCAAATAACTGCCTAAGTTACTTTGCTTTCGAATTTTTTTCATTACGCGCCCAGAGCGCTCCCCAAATTACCAGGGATGCAACTGTAACCCAGAAAAGGCCTATTAGCATTTTAACAGCGTCGGAAGCCATTTCCTCAAACATGATAAGCCTTCCCCGTAAAAACATAACCTTAGCGACCTATAAAGCAAAGTTTCCACAAATGAAATAAGTTTGCATTGCGGCATATTGTTGTAAAGGATATATGCCAGTAAGGATAGCAAGTGTTTTATAAAGACTCCGTCATATACAATTTCAGCCAACATGGGGGGGAAGGAGAGGGCTTCCATTACCATTTATTTTCTAACAAAACTTTCACTTTAACCTAAAATTTGAGGGTTTTCCTCTAAGATTATAGCCACAATACCGCGCTGTCCAGTCTTTTTGAAAAACTTCTTTTGTTTTCTTTCTCCTTCTTCTAAGATGGAACTATAAAGCAAGTAAGCTAATCACTAGAATCAATCTTTAACGAGATCCGTAATCGGAATATTACCGCAAAGAATGCGTTTTTCAAAAGTGTTAAAGCGGGCCCGCCGGGAATTGTCCCTTGAAAGGCATAGCCCTTTCAAGTTTGAACCCGGGACCTACGGGTTAAGAGCCTCAACCCATCCCGCGCAGCGGTTGGTCCGCCGCTCTACCTTACTGAGCTACGGGCCCGTTGGCTTTTAGTAGATATGCATTGAATTGCGGTTTAATAAGTTTAGCTTTGTGAAAGGTTAAATGGTCTTGTGTATAGTTTTCATTTACTAGTTGATGGAGCGGAAAGTGTTGGGTGAAGTTGTTTTTGTTGGTTTAGGATTGCATGATGAATTTGGGATAAGTTTGCGTGGTTTAGAAGAGGCAAAGGGTGCGGATATAGTTTTTGTAGAGCTTTACACGAGTTTGCTGCCGGAATTTTCAAAGGAGCATTTTGAAGAGATTTCTGGTAAGAAGCTTAATGTTGTTTCGCGGAGGGAGCTGGAGGAAGAAAATGGAAAAGTCATCCTGGAAGCTGCGAAAAGAGGCAAAGTTGTTTTGCTTGTTCCAGGCGACCCTCTTGTGGCTACTACGCATATTGCCTTAAGGTTAGAGGCTGAAAAACGCGGAATAAAGACGCGTATTGTTCACGGTGCATCAATAATTTCTGCGGTTGTTGGCTTGTCTGGCTTGCACAGTTACAAGTTTGGTAAAAGCGTTACTGTACCGTTTCCGGAAGATACTAAGCCGTTAACACCCTACAATGTTATTGGTCAGAATAGGCGGCTTGGTCTTCATACGCTTTGTTTGCTTGACATAAAAGCTGAAGAGAAACGTTATCTGAGCATCCAAGAGGCTTTGGAAGCCCTATTAAAAATCGAGGAAGAACAGAGGAGGGGCATAATCACCTCAAGCACGCTTGCGATCGGCATAGCAAGGGCCGGAAGCAATACGCCTGCAGTTAAAGCTTCAACAGTAAGAGAACTGTTAAACTACGGTTTTGGAGAGCCCCCATACAGCCTCATATTTCCAGGGAAGCTTCATTTTATGGAGGCTGAAGCCCTAATAGCCTTTGCAGGTGCTCCGCAGAAAATAAAGGAGGCTGTTGAATGAGTCTTGAGGAGCTTGTCTCCAATTATGTGGGTTCTGTGGAACAAGTTCTTGGAGATATCAAAATTGTTAATAAACCTTTAAATGTAGATTTGGAAAGTGTTGAGAAAGTTATTGAGTATGCTAGAGCCTATTTGGAGGACGCAAAACATTATAGGGAGAAAATGCGGTTTGAAGTTAGCTTGGCAGCGGTTGCCTACTGCGAAGGTTTATTAGACGCTTTAAAACTGCTTGGAGCGGTGGAGTTTGAATGGCCAGCGAAGAAAAGGAGCGAAAGAGAAAGATAGTTTTGGCTTCTGGAGTATTTGACCTTCTACACCTTGGGCACGTGCGGTTTTTGGAAGAGGCGAAGAAGGCTGGGGGGAAGGATGCTGAACTTATAGTTATTGTGGCCAGAGACAGCACCGTGGAGAACAGAAAATGTAAGAAGCCGATAATGCCGGAAAACCAGCGCAGAGCACTCGTGGAATCTTTAAAAGTTGTTGACGAAGCCATTCTGGGATATGAAAACTTCGATATTGGAGGAGTTATTGAAAGAATAAAGCCTGACATAATTGCTGTTGGATACGACCAAGATGGCATGGAGAAAACTGTGAAGAAGTATTTGGATGAGCATGGTTTAAAGATAAAGGTCGTTAGGATTGGGAAGTTTAGCGAGGATGAGTTGGACAGTTCTTCGAAGATTAAGCAGAAAATTATTGAAGATTTTAGAAGGTGAGTTTGACGTTTGCAGCTTCTAAAAGATTTATGCCAACCTACATAATTGTTTTATTGAACGTATCGGTTTACGTTTACACTTCAGTTTTAAGTGGAGACTTCGTGCAAACCAGTTATGATGTCATTTTGCAGTATGGGCAAGTGAACTATATTGTTCTGAAAGGGTTTTATTGGCAACTTTTCACAGACATGTTCATCCACGCCGACGTCCATACACCTTTTTGGCAACATGGTATTCCTACTAATTTTCGGACTTCAAGCAGAGGAAATGTTCCACGTCCCGAATACTTGCTCATATACTCCTAAGTGGACTAGCTGGAAACCTCCTAACATAGCACATGCACAATTTATGTTCGCCGCGCTTTTGGCCAGTCAATACTTGGCGCTTTGCTATGTCCCCTTTTTTGCTGATAATTAATGTTAGACCTGGAGTAAACAATTTGGCTCATTTAGGCGGTTTAATTGTTGGACTTGTATTTGGGTATTTTCTGGCTTTTAGGCGTAAGCCAAAAATTCGTATGCAGTATTTATCTATTCAGTTGATGTTTAAGCTGAGGTTATGGAAGTGTTAAGACTTCGATTTTCACTTTGTGCCCATCTTTGAGGTTTAGGTGTTTTCGAAGGGAGACTGGAGCTATAAGCTCTACGACTGAAGCGTCATAATGAGTTCTTAAAGCCGAGATTATGGCGCCTTTAACCTTATTATCAATTATAGCTGGATAACATTTCACCGGCCCATATGTTCGGTCTTGGTTTCTGAAACCCTCCACTTCAATGGCTGGGTAGGCTTCAAGCTCCGAGCGGGTTTTGAGGTCGTAATCCGTTGCAAGTTTAATGTTTAAGGTTCCGGGATACGGGTCAAAACCGAGTTTTTCTATGAACTGTTTTCTGTACTGCTCTTTTGAAACATAGTAAGCCCCTTCACCTAAGCCTGCGAAAACTACGCCTTCCAATGTTATGGATGGCGGGTATGTGGATTCCATTAGAAAGCGCAACTTTGAATAGAGTTTTTGAAGTTCTTTAACGCCAGCGTTTGTTATTTTTATTAGGCAACCTTCAGGCGTTATGGTGCGCTCAATCCACCCCCTATTTGTTAATTCAATCATGCAGCGCGAGGCTGTTTGTTGGGAGGCACCTAGTTTGCTGGCTAGATATTCCGTGGAGATTTTAGCTGTTCTACGATGGGCGCCCATCTCAGCCAATTTTAATAGTATAAAAAGGTGGCGCCATGACTCTCTCTCAACCATTTTGGAAGCCTCGCTATCAACCCTAAAAGTAAGATGCTAGGTATTTAAGCAACTCGAAAATCAGAATAGGTTGCTAGGACTCGTTGCAAAAAGCTTCTGCTTGAACAAGTATGTCACGCATATCGTAAACTTTTACCAAAACATGCACGGTTTCTGATGGGATATTGGCGTTGAAGGAAATTGCGTATGTTCCATTACCATAATCCACTATAGAAAGGTTGTTGGATGCGTTGGCCAGAGTCCAGCTTCCGAGGTTTTCGTAGAAAACGCTCATGTTTTTGGCTAGGGTGTAGTCTCCCTCATTATATACTTTGCATGTTAAATTAACAAGTTTGCCGTCGCCCTCGGTTCTTGTAAAGTATCCGCTAACTCTGATGGCTGTTGTTATGTTGATAATATAATTTGCCGTTACATTTTCAACCATGCCATAAACGCTTAATACGAAGCTTACATAAGCGCTTGAAACGCCACTGTTTGTGTTCCATAAAATTCGTGTTCCTGAATCATACTGTGTGTCATTAGCCAATGTGAAGTTTAAGTTGCAAAATCCAATGTTACGTATGCTTGTGAAAAGTTGAGAAAGCTTGTTCAGATTAGCCCATAGAATGGTTCTCTCTCCACCGTTTGAAATGTTTGCAAGCGAGCTTATAGCAGCGTTTCTTGTGCCTACTTTTAAGGCTAGGACAAAATTGCTGAGGGATTGCGTAGGTTTACTGTTTGTTTTCGTGTTCAGTTCATAGATGTAAGCTACAGTTGAAGAAATCAGTAGGGCTATGGCTAGGGCCGTGACTATGAGAAGTTGCCCAGAACTGTCAGCCGCAATTTTCCTTGTATGCACCTTCATTTTGCCACCGCCAACTGAAGATAAATAACGTAACAATGAAACAATGGATTTCTGCTAACGCAAACATATTCCACAGCAGCCGTTTTCTGGCCGATTAAGGCTCCATTCGATATTATTGTAGGATTGACTTGCTGCATCTGTTCATTGTAAACCGTCATGTTGAAGGATATGCCAGCTGGCAATGCAAGACTTAAGGTTTCCCGCAATCCCTTCCAATTTTCTTCATCTAATAGTTTCCCCAAGCTTCCATCAGAATCCAGTTGCATAAGCGCCTGTAACCCCACAGACGCCAAATCATCATTTTCCACGTTGCACCTTGTTACCGTGAAGTTTGCTGAAATGGCGAAGGCTGAAAAAATAATGATGACAGCTAGAAAAGCCTCAAGAATTCTGATTTGCCCAAAATTTTGTCTTTTTATCATCTTGGGCCTCCGAGTAATAGTTTGCATTGGTATAGGGCGTTGTTTATGATGACGATGTAAGAGTAGGCGAAAACATTTGATAGAGCGCTCAAACTCTCAAAGTTCGCTCCTGTTTGAAGGGGTACTTGAGGATATGAAACCCACTCGATGAAGAAGTTTGTGGAGTTTCTGCCAGTTACAACAAGAAGGATTGGGCTTGAGTCTTGAAGGTAGGGTATGCTATAAGTAGCTGACTGGTTTTCATCCGCAATTTTTGCTAGAGTCGAGAAACAGTTGAAAGTTAGGGCGTAAGTCTCCGCCAAAATTATTTCTTGATAACCAAACAAGGCTTCCAACGTATGGTTTAGGGAGCTGAGCCTAAGAAACGTACCCGGTGTCTGTGGTTCTCCTAGATTGTGTTCAAAACAATAAGCACCGAAAGAGACCATTCTCGAATTGCAAACTGCCTTTGCAAAAACAACGAGTAATGCTGGCCCTCCAACATCCTCCGAAAGCGTCACATTGAAGAGTGCTATACCGTTCAAAGCGTAGGCTTGGTTTGCTCCAAGGTAATTTTCAGCCACCACGTAACATTTAAGTTCAGCCTCGACTGGAACACCATCTTTTTCTGTGGAAACTTCAAACTGGTAAATTGTCTCATTCTCTGTGTGAAAGGTTGCTGTTAGGTTTATCGACGCTTCAAAAATTGGTTCTATCTCTATCCTGAAAGACACATCGGAGATTTTGAGAGACGCAAACATCTGCGCGTAACTTATAGAAAATCTGTTTTCACTATTTAGTCTCGAAACCTTGTCTATATCCAAAGTATAAGCTTCCGCGTCTGCTTTGGCTAAACCAAATTTTTCTGGAACTACTTGGCTGTCCTGCCCCCAGTTTAATGGCTCCCCAGGATTTAATAGTAAATGTTTTGCTATTTCCATAAGTTTTTCATAGGCAAATTCGTCAACAGAATTGCTTATTTGTGGGTAAAGGATCTTGGATGCACCTGCCATGGCTGAAAGTATTAAAAGAACCATGAGCGAACATGCAAAGAACGTGTCAACGGATGTTGCAGGCATTTTCGGCACTTCCACGGTGATTTTGGCTATGAGATGGCGACACCGTACAAGCCGCCTAGGAGGCTTTGCGAAAGCAGCAGCGAAACGTAAGCCGTAACAACCAGCATGGCTGAATACTTAAAGCCCGCGGCAACCGTGCCCTCATTAACTTTGCCAACAAAGAATCCAGAAAGCCAGCATTGCAGAACTATGCCTGTTGAAAACAGGTTTATCTGGTCTTGCATTGCCTCAATTGGCATAGCAGTCGAGCCTGGAAGCGATATCTGCGTTAATGCAAAGACTGTTAGGGCAACCATTGTTGTTGTTAACGCTATTAGAACGCTCCATATGAAGGCTAAAATCACGTAGGGTCTTAAAAGCGATTTTTTGTTTACCTCTACATCCTTCTGCTTTTCACTGTAGTCTGTCAGTATTTCCAGGGCTGTGGCTGAACCTCCACCTATTTTTATTGTTTCGACAAGTATTAGAAAGTTGACGAGAACAGGCCAAGTTTGAATTTTCTTTTTTATGTTTTCGAAGATTTTTCTGAGGGAGACACCCCACTCCATCTGGCTTCTTATAAGGTTTAGTGTTTCAGAAAATTTTCCGTAACCAGTTCTCTTCGATGCGTGGATTATGCATTTCTCTGGTGAAAGCCCTATTTTTCTTGCTTCCGTCACATCTCTTAGGAAGTTTGGCATGTAGTTTTCCGCATCTGAGTTTATTCTGGCAATTTTCATGTAGACCACAGTTGGCGGGATGGATATTGCCACTAAGCAGACGGTAACCACCAAAGGAAACGTTTGCGGGCTTGTTAAGAACTGCAATTGCGGAAGGAAGTATAAAGCCGCTATGAAAACCGCTGCTGCAACTATAGGTGGGACAGCTGCATAATATGGTTGAGTTATTCCAATAAAATTGCTTCTTCTTTCCATATGTGCTATAATTATGAAAACTATGGATATCAGCGGCGTTACGAAAAAGATTAAGATGCAAACAACTGTTGAAGATATGCCTGGTGTTCCGCTGATTTTCATAGGTTCAAAAATTGATGTAGTGGCGAATATTATGAAGAGTATGTAGGAGCATAAGGTTACAATTAGCATAACCGCGTAGCCCTCTACAAGCGTGCCGAGCTTTTCAATTGAGCGGAAGGCTGCGGCGCTTTGCACTTCAAATATGGAGCGCAGCTTGCTTTTTAGATAGTTTACTACGTTTCCACCGCTTCTTATAGAGGAAACATATCCCAAAAGGAATTCGCGATAGGTTTTAGACTTTGTCTTTTCAGCTCGCCTATACATGACGGACAGCGGGTCGTAGCCTAAAACTTCCACTTGTCTAACAACTTCTTTTGCCTCTTTTTTGAAGGTTGGCAGCAAATCTATGTTGCAGAGTTTTTTCCAGCTTTCGTAGATTGTTACTCCGCTGGCTGCTAGCAAAGTGAAAAGTAGTGCGACAAATGGGAGTTCACGGTTGATTTGGCTTGTGCTTTCTTCGCCTTGAAGCTTCGTTATCCACTTGAAAATTTTTGGTTTAAGTTTGGCTTGCAATTTTTCACCTCTCTAAGTTCTCTAGAAATTCCCTTTGGAAAAGCTGCGGGTTATTGTAGTATTTGCTTAAAACTTTGTTCACGCTTCTGTAGTCGCGGATGTTATGCTCAACCATATGCAACAGTATTCTTTTGCGGTATTCTAGTTCGTCAAGGAGCTTTTCCATCGGTATATCTAGGCTGTCAGCCATCTTTTTCAGAAGATAACTTCCAGCTAAATTCTCTTTGAAAGTGTCGTTTGAGGGATTCCAGCTGAAAACTTCCTGGAAATTGTTCGCGTCCTTTATTTCTGAAACGCTTACGAATTTCCTGCTTGATAGTCGCCTTCCAGATTCGAGGAAGACTGGTGTTCTGACGTGTTTCACGTTTATGACACAGTTCATCAGCGGAATTATTGAAGGCGGAATATTCATAGGTGGCTGCGTTAACCTCTTGATGGCTGTGTCCACATCTTCCGCATGGAGAGTGCATAAGCCTCCGTGTCCAGTTGCAAGCGCCTGAAACAGCACGTAGGCTTCTTCTCCGCGGACTTCCCCCACAATTATGAGGTCTGGGCGGTGCCTCACAGCAGATTTTATCAAGTCGTATAAAGTGATTTCTCCCTCGCCCTCAACCCCGAAGCCTGAACGTGCTATTGTTGAAGTCCAGTTTTCATGCGGCAAGTTAATTTCCGCAACTTCCTCAACTGAAATTATTTTATGGCTTGGTTTTATGAGACATGCAATGGCGTTTAGAGCTGTTGTTTTTCCAGCACCTGTAGCACCGATAATCATTAGGGACATTTTGTTCTCCATCAAAAGCCAAAGATACGCAGCTATGTTCTCGTCTATTGTTTCATTTTCGATTAAGTCAACTATCGTGAAAGGGTCTTTTCGGAACTTTCTTATCGTAAACGATGTTCCAGCGGGCGTTGTCTCTTTTCCGAAGGAAACTGCTAAACGGTGCTTTTCTGGCAGTGTAACGTCCACTATTGGGAAGGCTATGCTAACGTGCTTGCCAGCCTTGTGGACTACGCGCATTATGAAGTCGTCAAGTTCCTGTTCATCTCGAAAAACAATGTTGGTTTTAATGTTCTCGTATTTTCTATGCCACAAAAATATGGGCTTGTTAACTCCGCCACACCCAATATCCTCAACGTACTCGTCGTACATTAGGGGGTCGACTTTACCATAGCCTACAATATCTCTTTCAAGATAATAGAGGATTTTACGCATTCCAACAGTGGAGATTCCCGCAAACAGTTTTTGATGAGCAGAGAGTATCAACGGCATTTGCCTTTTGAAGGAATCCGCTAGAGTTTCTTCGCCTTCGGGGGCTTGAAGCTCATACTCTAAAATGTTTCTTAACTTGAAGTAGCCCTCCCACTCTTCTTTTGTAAGGGGAAGCTCGTCGAGAACATAGAGGTACTCCATAGTTTCTTCGTTCTGGACTATTGCTGCGTAGGAGAAGGGAGGCTTAAGCGGATAATATTCTATTTCTACATAGCCTTCTGGCACACTCCACTTTTTCACGTCTAAAAATTCGACTAGGATGCTTTCCTCTTTCATCATTTCCTTGAAGGTTTCTTCGCCTTGAACTTTCTTCTTTAATCTAAAGTTTAATTTCATTTCATTCATCTTCCCCGAGACTCGAGAGACTTACATGTACAAGATCACTATCCACGTAACAAGTTAAGCGCGCGACTCCATACCCCGCCACGTAATAGCCACATGCTACAAATCCCCTTGGGAGGTAGACACGTAACTCGCTTTCTCCTTGCGGGTTGTTTCCAAAGCCGCCTTCAATCCAAGCCTTAACGGAATCATTGCCAAGTTGAAGCCAATATTGCTTGTCTCCTATTGTTGTTGGCATTTGAAGGAAAGTTTCAGCTGTGGCGTTGACGGTTTGGGCAAGCGTTAAAAGTTCTGTGCTCTTGGCTGCCAACAAGTCCATCAAGTTTTTAAGTTTTCTCTTTTCTGAAAAAGCGCGTAACATGTTTGTGTAAGTTATTGAAGATAATGTGAGGAGGCTGCAAACGGCTATCAATGCAATGAAAGTGTAGAGGTAGCTTGGTATTATCGAAGGCAATTATTACACCTCCACCTTTTGGATTCTAATGTGGCATGTTACAATCTCCAAATTCACAAAGGCGCCTTCTTCGCCGCTCAAAATTGAAATATTGACTGTGCTTTGCACTCCGTCAAGAACCGCCTTCAAAAAAAGCGAGGAAAGTGGCTGATTAAACTCGTATTGGCTTACAGTTGTTGTGATGTTTATGGCTGTTATTTTGAGGTAGAACTTCTCCCTAAGCGTAAGCGGTTGTGAGAAAGCGAGGCTTATAATGTACACGCGGATTGTGTTCACTGGTTTTCCGTTCACCGTGCCAGTTTCCGCTGATATCACGAATGGACGGTAACAAAGTGTTAGTTCTTTGGTGTTTCCACCTGTGGCAAAATAAAGCTGGGTCATAATGAAGGCACTTCGGCTTATTATGGCCCTTTCATCACCTTTTAAATAAATTTCATTATTAATTTCTGAAGGTTCAAGTTCGTAGAAGGCTTTTCCAACGGAACCATTAAACACCAAATCATAAAATGTCTGTCCGTCTGTGAAGTTTAGGACTAGGTTTTTTGCTTCCGGTTGCGTTTTAAAGACACCTCCACAATCATCCATATAAATAACTTCTGAAGCGCCAAAGCTCCAGGCAACAGAACACACGGCGTCATCTAGAGCTTGCATGTTTCGTTTAGCGACAGAAGCCCTTAGTATCGCGCCTCTCGCACTTATTTTCGCTGCTGCAAGGCCGTAGGTTGCCAAAATTATGGTCAACAGAGAAACGAAAAGGATTAGATAGGTTATTGGTATGGCTAACGCCCTCTGCGAATGCAGCAGCCTTATTAGCCTTTCTCTGAATTGTCTTCTGCGCAAATCCTACAGCCTCCTCTTGCATGTCTAATCAAAACTTGCAGCCTTGTGGTAAGATAAGAAAGTGTGTGTAGAACAAAACTACACATGAAATCCAAGGGATTGCATACAAAAGATTTTTTAATTCTAACAAACACTCTCCACTCGGGATGTTAAATGAAAATATTACACGAATTCGTTCCGACAAGAAAATTTTTGAAGCTTGCCGAGGAGGTCAAGGATTTAGTTGACGGCTGGAACGTCACCGACAGTGCTGCAGGCATACCAGCTCCCAGCGGCACAGTTGTAAGCTGTGTACTCAAAACCAAATACCCAGACAAAATAGTGATACCCATATTCATACTACACTACAAAGGACCCGTCGAAGTGGGAGGCTTAGCTTTAGCGGCGGACGCCGTTGGTCTCGACGGACTTGTGCTTACTATGGGAGACGTTCCAAAATATGGAGAGCCTATCAAAATGTTGAAATCTTCCGAGGAAGCTCGAGATTTCCTGCGCACAACAGTACGTTTAAAGAACCTCAAGTTAGGCTGTTTACTCACGGCACGCCGTTCAGTGGAGGAGACTGTTGCACGGGCAAGGGATGCTTGGGACTTCATCTTCTTCATGAGACTTGAAGACAAATCCTTTCCAACTATGGAACAAGTAGCTAAAGAATGTAAACGTCTAAACAAGCCCATATACACATACTTCCTAGTGGGAACACCTAGAAACGCGGAAACCGTGAAGATGATAGGGTGGCCTGTCACAACAACTATGGGTTGTGTCGAAGAATATGCGAAAAAACTGGACGGTATTGTAGACGGTGTAATTGCAACATGTGCTGGAGACTACGAAGGTGATAAGAAACTTTTGGAAAGGCTGCAAACATTCAGAAAATGACCTCTTTCCATTTTAGTTGAATACCGCTTCATGTCTAAAACAGTTTTATAATAGGATATGTCAATGTTGTTAATGTGATGAAGAATGTGTGAGTTCAATGTTATCCTTAACGGAAAAACAGTCTTCAAAGACGCAGTTTATGCCAAAGTGGAAAGCGACAAGGTGATTGTAAAAGACGTGCTTGGAAAATCTAAGGAGTTCAAAAACAGCAGAATCGTAGAGGTTGACGTTAACTCCACCCGCTTGGTTCTGTCAAGCATCTAAAAGCGAAGCGAGAATGCCAAAAGCTAAACCGAGTAGCACGGGGAATGGAAGTCCAGGAAACATCCTCTTAATTTCCAATATTTTAAAGACCAATAAGCACCCAAGCGTAATTCCGAAAATGGAAGCTAGACATGGTATAAAGCCGAAGTTTAGAAACATGTGCCCAGAAAGCATTGAATAAAACGTTAGGTCACCTAGTCCCATTTGGATGCCCTTAAAAGAATAGCTTAAGCCACGGAATTGCTCAAGTCCTATGCGAGCCATTTTTCCAACAGGTCCGTAATAGACTGTAAAAGTATCGTAGATTGCTAGAAAAATCAGAATAGTTATAGTGCTTAGTGTCTGAATTGAAACTCCCAAAAATGTTCCTAGGGCCCCTCCTAAAAGAACAATTATAACATCACAAATCTTGCCGCCAAATCGGAATATCGCGAGGCTTGAAGACACGGTTAATATCAGAGACAAAGCTAGGATTAACGCTTCTAAATAAGGGAAATTGGTTCTTGAAAGCGCCGCGAATAAATAAACAACACATAGCATGAAAATGGCCATTGTTAAAGCAAATCCCGTAATCAAGTTAATAAATTTACGGTTTCCCCGTTTCATAAGGAGATATAGCAGTGATGCGCCAACACCAACAAGAATAACGAAGTAAAGGGCGTTACCGAAAGACCCAAAGAAAACATCTTCTTGGAACGGGGTGATCTTGTATGTTTCTATAGAAGAAGTTGAGAGCAAAAAAGCGCAGAAAATGCTAAACAATAGGCTTGCCAAAACTGGTGCCAAATGGATTGGTCTTGCCTTAAACTTGTCGCTCAAAGTTTTTCACCCAAGATTTTCTAAGGCTTTTTCAAGTTTCCTGAAGCATTTGTTGCAGAATAAGCTTTGTTTTCTGTCGGTTTCGAAAATCGAATTGGAAAAATACATGACACAAAAAGGGTTAGAGCAATGTCTCAAACCTAAAGTGTGTCCAAGCTCGTGTAAAGCCTCCTTTGTGCCTCTTTCTATAAAAAGTTCAGTTTTTGGAGGGCTTCCATAATATTCTGGTCTAAGCCTCCACAAGCTTATCAAAGCCGCTTTCCCTGGACACTCCGCCTCTCCAAACACAAAATTTAAGTTTGGCACAAAGATGTCAGCGTCGATTATCCCCAAAATTTTGTCGAAAGCTTTTTGTTTTTCAGCGTAAATGCGAATTTTGTTTAGTATGTAGTCTGAGCGGTACTGTTGCCTTGCGCTGTTCAAAGCTTCGCCGGGTATTGGTAGCATTTCATCAATTAACTTGCATGTAGCGTCAGAGAAAGCGGTGCGCAAGTTTTCTTGAATTTTGCTTATTACCTCCTGATCCACTTGACCTACGCGCAAAATTCCAATACGCATGATTCATCTAAACCTCAACGACGTCTCCAGCTTTTGGAGCCGAAGCCTCTAAACCTAACTCTTCCCTTATCCATTTAGCGAAAAGTTCACAGTTTCCCTCAGCGCCATGAACAACATAAACCTTGGGTTTTCCACTGAGGCTTTTAACAGCTTCCCTAAGTTCTGTCGCTCCGCAGTGGGAAGAGAAATCAAAATGTTCCACGCGAGCCTTAACCTTCCTCATTTTACCATCAATGACACATATGCCTTTCTCTAATAGCTCCCTTCCAGGCGTGCCAGGAATTTGATAACTCACCAGAAAAATCGCGTTGTTCGCCTTTTTACCAATTTTTGATGTGTAGAAAACTGCTGGACCGCCCTTAAGCATTCCAGCTGGAGCAATTATCACCCCGGGTCTTTTTATTACTTTTCTGCGGTCTCTCCAGCCTTCAACCCAATCGACGGAGTGTATAGCGTCCATGAAAAGTTTTGGGTCTCCTAGAAACTGCTGGTAATTCATCATTATCCTGCTTGCTTCCCGTGCCATTCCGTCTATGGCAACGGGGTACTCAAAATGGTGGGCTGCTAAAACGCACGCGATTTCTTGTGATCTTCCAACCCCGAAGGCTGGGATTAAAACTGTGCCTCCTCTTTCCACAATATCTGTGGCTTCGTTTACTAAACGTTTTTCAAGCTCTGAACGCTCTGTATGGTCTTCGTCGGCATATGTGCTTTCAATTATGACGGCGTCTAGGTCGCCGTAATCCATTTTGGCGCCTTTCAAAAGCCTCGTGTTAGTGGTGTTGAAGTCGCCTGTGTAAAGCACTCTTTTACCTTCTGCCTCAGCGATTATCTGCGCGCTTCCAGGGATGTGTCCAGCATTGAAGAATTGAAGTTTCATGTCTCCAATTTCCTCTCCAGCGCCAAAATCTACGTGTTTTATGCTTTTAGTCATAGACCTTAATTCCAAATATTCAAATGGCAAATAATAGCCTGATAAGTGGATGAAGTCTGAAATTAAAAGTTGGGTTAACTCCAAGTTCAGTTTATTTGTGTATAACGGTTTTTTGTCGTGGACATAGAAGATTGGGGCTGCGCCAGAGTGGTCGAGGTGACTGTGGGTTAAAACCAAAGCGTCAACGTCTTTTGGCGGTATATGCATGGGAAAACCTGGTTCGTGGTTCAGCATGACACCGTAGTCAAGCAGCACCTGCGTCTTTTCCGTTCTCACCGCTATTGCGATTCTTCCAACCTCGCGGGTTCCACCTAGAAACACAATCTTCAATGAACTCACTTCACTCTTTTACACTAATGCCTAATCATGCATTTCATTTTTAAAAATGTATTGACTTTCCAATCGGAGAAGCCCTAACCAACCCCCTTTTTATAGACTCTAAAACTTCGTTGACATCTAAAGAGGATTGAATTTCCGTGTAAACGGTCCACAATTCACTTACCGCATGAGCATCGCTGCCTGCAACACCCGGCAACCTCAACTCCCTAGCTAATTTTTCAGCCTTTTTATTTGTATAAGGTGGCAAAGCACCATTTAGAACTTCTATGGCGTCTAAATTGTATTTTTTAATTGCGTCGCCCAAACCATAAATTCTGTAAGGGTGTGCAGCTATGACTATGCCGTCTTTTTCTCTTGCGAAGTTGATGACGTTTTGAACTGTCCATGGTTTGGGCGGGAGTTCTGCAATACCTAAAATTATTAGATCTCCTTCGATGGTGGCTACTTCAACCCCCGGAATTATTAGAATGTCTTTGTATGGGGAGGCTAATTCGCGCACTTTATAGTAGCCTTCAACTGTGTTGTGGTCTGTCACGGCTATGGCTTTGATGAACGGGTGCGCGTAGAGCTGGTCCACTAGGGTTTTTGGCTGAATTGACGCGTCAAACGAATATGTTGTGTGAACATGTAGGTCTGCGCGAATCACCTTTTACTCGCTCGTGACTTATGGAAATGGTTGTGGGAAATTGTTATAAGCTGTTTGCCTTAGCAGAGCCTAAACTTTTCGTGTTTACAGCTTTGAACTTGACGCCTTTTTGTTTGCAAGCTTTCTTGCATGCGTTTAAAACTGTGGTGTTCCAATTTTCTGGGTCGTTGACAAGTATTATTGTCTTGTAGTGTATTTGTTTGATGTATTCCGCGATGTCGTTAGATACATGCGTTATTGTTTCTATGTCAAGTGGAAGCACAGTTTCATGCTGTGAAATCGGATAAACCTCATCAAGCTCGATTGGAACAACACCGAAAGGAGCAGCGTAAAAACACACGTGAACCTTATCTAGGTCTGTTTTTAACATTTTTTCGAGCAGCTTTTTGTTTTTCCTAAACTCTTTTGCTTTATGGAACGGTTTGCTTTGGGTTTGTGGCATAAGCACAAGAACCTCCGCATCTTTTGGAGGCGAATATCTCTCTGTGAGTTTTCGCTTATGCCTTGCAACCTCTGGTCTGATAAGCCCGAGAGAGTCAAAGAAAAAGAGCCCACTTTTTTTTGTTGCTGGACTATGTTTTTCGATGAAATTGCTATATTTTCTCAATTTTTTTAGGGCTTGAAGCAGTGCTGGGTGTCCACGCGCCCTCACTTCCAAATGTTCCCATAATCTTCCATCTTTTATGGCTTGTTTTATGCGATTTAACTCTGAAATGCAAACGTAAAGGTTGTGTTCTGCAAGGAAGACTTGGCGTTTTTCTTTTGGCATTTCCAAAACTTGTTTCGGCGTTTTGCTTGTGCAGTTTTGACATGGGCACGGGAAATATTCAATTTCGTTAAGCCTTAAAGTGCCATTTTCAGTCATGTAACGGTCTTCTCTGGCGTATATAGCGTAGGCTGCGGAATCGAAAAAGTCGCATCCGAGAGCCACAGCCAAAGAAAACATGAAGGGGTGCCCAGCCCCGAAAAGGTGAAGCGGCTTGTCTAACGGAAGATTCATTTTAGCCGTCATTATCATGTCAACTAAAACATCAAAACGGTAGCGTTCCATAACCTCCGTTGGGCTTCCCAAAGCGTAAATTTGGAAAGGCAGTTTTCCCATTTCAGCGGCTGAATATGCCACAAGGTCTAGGTGTCTTCCTCCTTGAACGGGACCAACCCACAAAATATCCTCTCTGGTTTTTATGTTGAAGAACCTTTTAGCCCGACTTAGAGTTTCTTTCACTGTTCTTTCTGCACGTTCTCTTGAAACTTTCCAGCCTGTTGGCAAATCCAAAATAGTGGCTATGTCAGAACTTATCTGTTCTTGATATTTGACCATTTCTTCTGGGCTGGCTTCTATTTCGCCGTAAACCAAGATTTGGTAGGCGCCTGAATCCGTCATTACGACTCCATCATAATCTAAGAATTTGTGTATCCCCTTTTCCGCGGGCTGATTTTGGAAATGTTTCTTCAGTATGTACGCGTTTGTTATTAGAGCTTTGAAGCCGAAATCTTCACGAATTCTTCTGGGCGGTATGGGTTGCGTGACTGGGTTTATCACTGGAAAAAGCATTGGCGTTTCCACAGTACCGCTTTTGGTTTTTAACCTTCCAATTCTTGCAAGCAAATCTTTTTCTTTTACTCCAAAACTCATGGCTAAACCTAAAATCAACAAACCCAATCCTAATAAAACTATCCTCCTAGGACTTATTGTAACTTATGATGAGCTGCCGCAGATTAAGACGCCTACGTTGTGTTACCGGCAAACGCATCATTCTCGTGTTACCGGATAACGGTTCGATATTGGCTAGGCTATACCGAACGCTGAACTTGTTTATTTGAGAACTCTGCCAATAGACTTTCGGAGAAGTTGACAAAGTTGCAAGCGTCTTGTTAGATTTTCTCACTAAATCCTAGCAGCACCATTCAACCTAAACACACTTATACTCTTTTTCTCACATTACATGCACGCCAAAGGAGAAAATTAAACATGACATGCATAATCGAGATTTACGAAAAACCGAAACTTAAAAACCCGGTTTTAATTGAAGGTTTACCCGGCATTGGATTCATAGCTAACATTGCAGCCTTACATCTAATTAGTGAGTTAAAGGCCAAGCTTTTTGCTGAAATCTCATCCGCATCGTTCCAAGATTTGGCGGTGACAACAGAAACCGGGGGTGCCCGCTCCCCGATAAGCGAACTCTACTATTATAAAGGCTCAAATGGCGGGCGCGATTTAATAATCTGGTATGGTAACACGCAGGCTCTAACAACCTTTGGGCAATATGAGCTTTGCGGGCGTGTTTTGGACATAGCCCAAGAACTGGGTTGCAGCTTCCTAATAACGTTGGGAGGGTACAAACAAGACGAAATAAAAGAAATTCCAACAATTTACTGTGCCGCCTCAGACCCTGAAACCTTAAAAGAAGCCCTGAGCCTCGGAACAAAAGTTATGGTTGGACAAATATTCGGTGTTGCGGGTCTGTTAATAGGGCTTGGTAGATTAAGAGGTTTCAGAGGTTTTTCGCTTTTGGTCGAAACTCAAGGTATGTATCCCGATGCCAACGGGGCACGTTACGCTCTATCAGCGCTTTGCAAACATTTAAAATTGAACGTTGACTTCTCAAGGCTGGAAGCTGCGGCTGAAGAGACAAAGAAGATATTGGAATCTTTTGGGATTATTAGAACGGTTGGAGAAGAAAAGAAGAAAGAGGAGCAGCAGTTCCGCTGGTTTGTCTAACCCTTAATTTCGCTAACGAATTGTTCGTAAACTTTTTGTACGCGTTCGGCGGCTGGACCTGACCCTTCAATCACGCCTTTATCTGTTACCTTAACCTTGTCCATAACCCATATGAATCCTTTATCCTCGTAAAGTTTAACCATTGTTGGAAAGACTTTTTCAAGGCGGTCTGCCAAGGCTTTTAGGTCAAAGGGTTTTTCCACACTTATTATTTGGGCTACCGCTCTACCGTTTAAAAACACTCTGTGCAATGTTCTGCCTTCCTCATCCTTTGCGTCTGCTAGACAAAGGCTTAACGTGTCAGGGTTTATGCCAATCAATGAACCGCTATACGTTTTCCCTGTTGTGGTTGTAACCATCACATTTTTATCCACCAATGCTGCAACTTCCGTGAAGAATCTTCTTTGCGCCACAGACACTTTTAAACCTCCACCATGCATATGGAATTATAGAACCACTATTTAGGATTTTAAATAAACGTTTTCTCGGGAGCAGATTGTAAAGTTTGGACGTCGTCAGCCAGATACGTCAAATTAAATGGTTTTAGTATAACTGCTGTTTTTAAGCTCACAAGGAATGATTGGACGTCACTAACAAAGTCTGCGAATTCAACAACAAACCCTCGCATAAAATCTGCGTATTTCGAATAATCTTTATGAAACGATATCATGACGGCATCTTTTCCTAAACCTTCTCCATCTGAGGCAAAAATTACGTTCGGATGTTTCTTAAGCTATTCTTTAGCAAGTGTGAGTTTTTCATCAACCTTTTCTTGTTATAAGCGGTTGCCCTTGCAAAGGTGATTGCCAAAATTTCATAACCAATTCTGCTTAAATATGGAAGGATTGTGTAACTTTTAATGTATTTCCCAAGATTCTTCCTAAGCCTAGTCACTGTGGGTTGAGATAAACCGATTGCCTTAGTAAGTTCCTTATCGACTCTTTTTGAATTACGGAGCAATTCCTTCAAGAGCGCCAACAAATTTTCTTCTTTCAACATTACCTCCAAAAGAAATGCGATACTTATTAACACCTTCGGATTTCAAACTTAGAATTTTAATTCCCTTTTCTCAAAGTTTTGACGTACCAGCACCACAGCATTAGGCGGCAAATCCCTCTCTACAACGACGTTTGGACCAACCCAAGTGTTAACTCCAACTTTTACGCCCGGCATGAAAAGCGCGTTTATTCCAGTTTTTACATTATCACCCAGAAAGGCTCCCAACTTATTCCTTCCACTATCCACAACCTTATCTTTCACCATCATTTTAATTGTATTAGCATCAAACCTATAGTTTGCTGTTATTGTTCCTGCCCCGAAGTTGCAGTTTTCACCTATAACACTATCACCTACATATGATAAATGCCCTATGTGCGTCTTATCCATAATTATGCTATTTTTTATTTCACAAGCGTTTCCTATGCGAACCTCTTTGCCAATGCTTGTGCATGGACGTATGTAACAGTTTGGTCCTATGTCGCTTTTCTCGTCTATAAACGCAGGCCCTTCAATGTAGGCTCCAGAGCGTATGTAGGCACTGTCAGCCACCGTTACTGGTCCGATTAGATGTGCTCCTTCCTCCACAAAACCATAAACTTCATGCTTCATTCTTGCCAAGATCCAGCGGTTTGCTTCAAGTAAGTCCCATGGTCTGCCAATGTCTATCCAATCTTCAGCGGGGATTTGGGCGGCTAAAACTGGCATTTCATCTTTCAGCATCATTGACATTGTGTCTGTTATTTCCCATTCTCCCCTAACGGAAGCTGCTGTCTTCTTTATTTTGTCAAAAATCTCTTCTGTGAATACGTAAATGCCCGCGTTTGCCAATTTTGAAGGGGCTTCGCCTAGGCTTGGCTTCTCAACTATTCTTTTTACACGATTATCCTTATCCACTTCTACTATGCCGTATTGTTCCGTCTTCTCTACGGGAACAACAGCCATGGAAGCGGCTGGTTTTTCCTTTTTATGAAGGGTAATCACGCTTTTAACTGCCTCAGGTGTGAAGAGTAAATCCCCATAAACTACTAAAAACTCGCCTTTTACGTATGGCTCAGCGGTGCCTATAGCGTTGCCTGTTCCCTTAGCTGCGTCTTGCTCAATATACTTAATCTTTAAGCCAAAATTTTTTCCATCCCCGAAATAATTGCGAATCTTCTCACCCATATAATGGACAACAATTAACGCTTCTTTTATTCCAGCAGCTTTTAAAGCGTCTAAACAATGTTCAAGTATTGGCTTTCCACCAAGCTTTATCAAGTGTTTAGGTCTTGTTGCCGTGATAGGTTGAAGTCTTACGCCTTCTCCTGCGGCTAAAATAACAGCTTTCACCTTTCTATCCTCCAACAATTTTTCTAACCAATTTCAAACTCTTTTCCATTATTTCTTTAGCTGCTTTCATTGATTCGCCTTCAACAGTTAACCTTATAAGAGGCTCTGTCCCAGAAGCCCTAACAAGAACCCACCCGTTTTTAAGCGCTAACCGCACACCATCAATCTTTGAGAAGTCTTTATAGTCGGGGAAGGCAGCTTTCAGTTTCTCTTCTGCTTTTTCAATAACTTTGTATTTCGTTTCATTTTTGCAAGCAACATTCTTTCTAACAACCGGATACAGAGGCACTTCGGAAACAAACTCTGTTAACCTTTTCCCTTCATCTTCTAAGGCTTTTAGAAGTAAAACTGATGACAGTATTCCATCTGGACAGTGGTGGAAGCGTGGATGCACCCACGCCCCGCATGGTTCCCCGCCGAAGATGGCGCCATGCCGTTTTATTGCTTCTGTAATGTGGATGTCGCCTACTTTAGTTCTCATGACATTGCCTCCATAAGCTTCCACCATTCTTTCAATACACATGGAAGCCTCCACATTTGTCACCACTGTTCCGCCTCCTGTTTTCTTAGAAGTGTAGGCTGCGTAAGCTGCTAGAACATGGTCAAAACTTACAAAATTGCCATTCTCGTCTATGAAGGCTGCTCTGTCTCCGTCTCCGTCGTAGGCTATTCCCAAATCCGCGTTTAATTCTTTTACAATTCTTGCTAGGGGTTTTAGGGATTCGGCGTCTGGATCTGGGCTTCTAGCCGGGAAGAAACCGTCTGGTTGAGCGTTTATGGTTGTCACTTTACATCCTAATTCCGTGAAGGTTTTTGGTGCAAGATTGTATGTTGCTCCGCACCCGCAGTCAACGACAACGCGCCATTCTCTGTCAAGTTTCACATTCGCTTTTAGCATATCAATATATAAAGGGATTTCATCTTTCGATGATGCTTTACCGACATCTTTCCACTCAACCAGCCTGAAGCTTTTTTCCCTAATTATTTTTTCAATTTCATATTGGCTTTCTTCATTGTAAGATGCACTGTCTCCGCCAAAAACTTTAATCCCATTATATTGCGGTGGATTATGAGAAGCGGTTATCATCACACCAGCATCAGCACCCAACCTTTTAGTCAAATACGCCAAAACAGGAGTCGGCAAAATTCCCAAACAGTCAACGTCAGCGCCTCCAGCTAAAAGTCCAGATACAAGTGCGTCTTCAAGCATTAAACCAGAAACTCTTGTGTCCCTTGCCACAAACACCTTTTTGGCTTTGGAAAATGTGGCAACAGCCAATCCTATCTTCGCCGCTAACAATGGTGTTAAATCAACATTAACCAGACCTCGCACTCCAGAACTACCGAAGAGCTTTGACAATTATAAGCCTCTCCGCAATTTGCGCTATTGTTAAATGTGCGAAAGCTCCTAAAATAATTTAGCAAAACTATCGCGGTTTGCTGTCAAAGCAAGCTTCCCCCTTAATCTTTTCAAGGAATTTTATGAGTTTTATCCGTGTTGGATGTAAACCGTCAGGATTTGATATGTAATAAGCTGCAACGGCGTTCGCTAACATTAGCCTGCAATCGGCTGAAAGCCCGAAAGCATCCCCAATAATGTTTCCAGCATTCCAAGCGTCTCCAGCTCCGGTGGCTCTTAAAACTGGCACCTTAAAGGATGGAATAACTGTTTCCTTATTTTTTGTGAACGTGGCGGCGAAGCTTGTTGCGTGAAAGTCTATCCTTGCAGACAAGTTTTTTGCAAGGATGCGCGCAGACTCCTTTGCCAACTCCTCAAAGTGCAACTTTCCTTCTAACTCCTTTGTTTTGTCGCTTAATTGCGACGTGTAACAGACAGCTTCATTCTCATTCACGCTCAACACGTCAACGTATCGACTTTGCAAAACATCTTTCACAAGTGCTGGAATCTTCTCCTTGTTTTGGGTCGGGTCTGCAGTGTCATAATAGGTTTTGCCTTTCCCTTTCTCCTTTGCATGCTTAAAAACGGTTCTTGCTAGGTCCGTGCCGAAGCGTCTAGTTCCAGCCCAGTTAAAAACACAAACGTAATCTGCGTTTTCAATCGCTTCAAAGTCCTCTTCATCTAGGCATTGTGGTCCGAAATCTGCGAGGCTGCCAACGTCTCTAAGCATGACGTTTGCCTTGCCGCCTTCGGTTTCGAATTCTAAAGCGGTTGTCAATGATGGTTTTTCAAAAATTTTGACATGAGAGAAATCTATCTTCCACTTTCTAAGATAGAACTTAACCATATGCTTTCCAAATTTATTTGTGCATATTAGAGGTGTGACTTTAGCGCCTAAGGCGGCGAGGGCTGCGGCTGTATTTACGGCGTTTCCTCCTATAAGCTCAATTTGTGTTATTCCGTCGATGCTTCCGCCCTTCCTCCTTACCACATCGTTGACTTGTTTTATGAAAGTTTTAGTGCTGTTTTGAAGTGTTACCAAGCGGTCGGTGAAAAAGTCGGGCATAACAATAACACTTAATTTCCGGGTTTTACCTTCCAAGAATGTTTTCAGTTCATTAAAAAGTTCAGCAAACAAACATGGTTCACCTAAGCATATTATTTTTCACGTGCAGACAACACTTTTTCATAAAGTATTTTAGTTGGTTCTTACGTATAGGGTTAACTTTGTTGACAAAAACGTTGGGGATAAAACCGTGAAGTTTAAAACTGAAATTTCATTGCTTATGCTGTCCATAGTGCTATATATCTTAAGTGCCTTTTGCTATTCTTATGAAACCGTCAACGAAGGAATAGCTGGCACATATTATCCATACCAAGAGTATGCTTTTCTGTTAATTGCCGTTGCATCGCTGTTGTTACTGATAGCCGCAATTTTATATTCAAAAAGGCAGAAGTAGTCAACTACCGCCAAACATCAAGTTATCCAAGAAGGAAGTGGATGCAAACCCAAATAATGTTATCTAAGATTAAGGCTAGGATTAAACCCGCCGTTATGAAAATTAACATAGGGAGTCCAGGTGTCGCCCAAACATGATCCTCAATTTTTCCCTCCTCAACAGCCTTTGCTAGTCTTTGAACTATTGCTTCTCTTGCTTCATCTTTGGGCATGACGAGAAGCGTTCTTTTAAGCGTGTTTTCTTCTAAATCTTCCATAGGGTAAATGTGCCACTTGCTCCTCAATTTGTCAATGGAGATTTTGTATCCGGTTACCAGAACCAGAATTTTTTTCCCGAAAGATACTTCTTCATAGCCTTCAAAAAGCCTTTTGCCAGTTCTCCAGCGCCAAACGATGTTGTAAAATAGAAGGTAGATTGCTGTTGCGGCTGCAAGCAGAACAGCGTTGCTAAAAACTGTCAATGGGAAAAAAATTTGAGAGATGGGTGATGGCGTTCCAGATAGGGGCAGGAATAGTTCTTTTGGGTAAAATGGTATGGCAAGCGCCAAACACATCAAAGCTTTTGCGTCAGCTCCGCCAAATCCTCCCGTATAGAATAGTATTATGGCGAAGGTTGCGGTTAAGCCGAAGCATAAGCCGTAAAGAAGCAGTTTCGGTGGGTTTCCGTAAAGGAGCAGCTCGATTGCGGTTAATGTGAAAGCTGATGGTGCGAAGAACAGCCAGACTGTGTTGCTTACTTCGCGGGTTTCATAATCACAAAGTGAGGCATACAATAGGAAGGTTATGACAATTGAAATTTTGACTGCGAGTATTACAAATAGCATATGAGCTCCCACATTGTTCAATTGATTACTATATACAATGTAGTCTAATTAAGCATAAAACAGTTTTAGAGAATTAAAAAATAGGTATCATGAGATTGCGCTAGGATGAAGGTGATGTCTCATCAAAGCTTAATGATTCGCCGAGTTTTGGCGAGATTTGGAAGTGGTATGACGTGTTCGGTGTCCATGTGTAATTAACAACTATGGTGGCTGTTCCGCCGTTCTTTTGCACGATAGATGGGGTGCACGTAAATGTTTGCGGTTGAGAGTTAATGTAGACCTTGTCAATTTCAGCATCAGCTGTTCCACTGTTTCTTATATATATCGTGATGTTGCCTGATTGCCATAGGCAGCGGTCGGTATCTTTTTTTAACATTACTCCTGCTTGTTGTCCTGCGCTGCCCATGTATGTCATTACCCAAGCGTAGGTTACAACTATGGCTGCCACTGCTATAACTATCAGTAGGAGTGTGGCTAATATTGGCGATATGGCTTTTCTTGTTTTTAACACGTTTTTGGTTGACATGTTTTCACCTTTTACTGTTTAGGAAATCTGGAGATTACTTATTTAACTTATATGAACTGGAAATACACATTCAAAATAACTCTAAAAGCGAGCAGCATAAGCCCTTAACTTTCCGTTGTCACGGTGATTGTCGGCGGGTATTCGACGGTTACCCATAAGCCTCCGCCGTCGGGTGCGTATATTGGTTTTGTTCCGTCGAATGTGACGACTGCGCCATACCAAATCAAGTCTAGTGGATATGTGAAGCTAGCTGAGGCTCTGTTGGTTACTGGTCGTAGTCGTATTTCTTCCGAGGCAATGTCAAGCGCTCCTGTTGTGTTCCCTGCTATTGTGTCGAATCGGTATAGCATATGGTTTGAGGCGTCTGTAAACATTATTCCAGCGCCTCTTATCAACGAAGAGTTCAGTTGGCTCCAATGATGCTGCCAGCATGAGGCTGAAAAATTATAGAATAAGCCAGTTGAGCTTGAAACTGTTGGATAACCGCTTGTCGTTCCATTTTCAGTTAGCGGCTGGCCACCTGAATAGGATAGTCTGATTGGGCAGAGATCTGTGATGGTTCTGGATTGAGAGGAATTTACGAACATGAACCTCAACTGGTAAGTGTAGTATGTTGCGTTTGCTGGAAGCGTCAAAACAATGTGG